>Ga0315288_10007591_pt1 | contig 13725 bp, 17 predicted proteins | sample YL17G11_20_MG_FD_203454 | JGI IMG/M metagenome (GOLD analysis project Ga0315288, IMG submission 203454) | Sediment microbial communities from Yellowstone Lake, YNP, Wyoming, USA - YL17G11_20 | ecosystem: Environmental > Aquatic > Freshwater > Lake > Sediment | place: USA: Wyoming | collected...
GAAGAACATTAATAAAAAGGAAAAAGAGCATCTTCACTTTCACCTTACTATGAATAAAAACGACGATTATCTTAAGTAAACCTAATCTAATTTGGAGATGAGGGACTAAAACATGAAAGTCTCTGAAAAGGTATCATGCAAAGACTTTCCCTGCATCGACATCACTAAAGGAGTATACGTTGTCCCAGACATCGAGGTAGATCCAACTAAGGTCAAGGTAATAATCATCTCGGAGGCCGCACCATCAAATAGCAGCGATTACTATTACGCTGAAGGCGACCCCCTCTTCGAGAAGACTACAGTCCAAGCCTTCCAAGACGCCGGATTAGATGTGAAGAAGATAGGTGATTTACTAGACCGGGGCTTCTACTTCACAACCGCCGTGAAATGCGGAAAGACAGGATACGCCGTCAGTACTAACACTGTAAAAACATGCTCGAATCTACTTGGAGAAGAGTTGAACCTATTCTCAAACCTATCAGTCGTAATGCTGATGGGAGACGTAGCAATAAAGGCCTTCAACGAGGTCGCGAGGAAGAAGACTGGCAAACGCGTGATACCTGCTGGCTCAACTTACAAGATCAGGAAGACTCCCTACTACTATGGCGATATCAGAGTTTTCCCATCCTACCTGCAAGCTGGCCCGAGCTTCTTCATCGAGAAGAGTAAAAGGAAGATGATCGCAGAGGACCTCCGCGAAGCTCTGAATATCTTGGGAATTTAACCCCATAAAATTAGTAATTGCGTACACGGCTCATTACTTTCTTCTAGACTCACGAGAATCGCTAGCGCAAAAAAGTAGAGGGTGAATTAACTAATTGAAGTTCAACATTACCCGCCGCTGGGATCGGCCTCAGAGCTTCAGAGTTGAGAGCATCGTAGGCCAGTTCTCACTCCAGGACGTGAAGCTCGAGAAAGTCTTCCGGGGCAGCATAGATGTCGAGGATGAGGAGTGGCGCGTAGGCGTCATCGTGGGCCGCAGTGGCACGGGTAAGACCACCATCGCCAAGCACCTGTTCCCCGACGCCTACATCCGAGGCTTCACATACAAGGAGCCGAGCATTCTCGACGACTTCCCCGAACAACTCCCCACAACCGACATCACCCGAGCCCTAAGCAGCGTCGGCTTCAGCAGCCCACCCGAGTGGCTCAAAAGCTACGAGCAGCTCAGCCAAGGCGAGAAGATGAGGGTCGACATCGCCAGAGCCCTACTCCTCAACGAGCCCATCATCGTCTTCGACGAATTCACCAGCGTCGTGGACAGGGAGGTCGCCAAGGTAAGCAGCCTCGCCATCCAGAAAGCAGTCCGCAGAACCAGTAAGCAATTCATCGCGGTGACCTGCCACTACGACGTCATCGACTACCTGGAGCCCGACTGGGTCCTCTGCACCGACGACATGAGCTTCACCAAAAAAAAAACTCGACACCCTCCCATTACAATCGAGATTCGGCCCTGCAGCGTACATCTCTGGAGTTACTTTAAGGAGTATCACTATCTGAGCCACAGCATATCCCCGATGTGCGACTGCTACGTGGCGCTCCTCAAGAACCGGCCCGTCGGGTTCCTCGCCGCCGTGCACGGAGTCGGGAAGACCCGGTTCTTCCGCATAACCCGCATCGTAACCATCCCCGACTACCAGGGAATAGGCATCGCCAAGGCCCTGATGACCTTCATCGGCGAACACTACACCAAACAGGGGAAGCTGCCCCTCATGATGGTGACGAGCAATCCCCAGTTCCTGCACACACGGATACCGAACTGGATCATCACCCGAATAGGCCACAGCTCAACCCACACCATGAAGCAGCTAAAAGACGCGGGCAGCCGAAACAGGATAACCATAGGCATGAGGTACAAGCCTCCGCGCAGAAAACGCGAAAATCCTGCGCAAAACACCCATACCCCGAGTGAAAGTGGCTTAGGTGAAAACCGTTGACGAGTATCGACCTCATACAGCGGAGACTCATAGTCTACGAGATGTGGTCATTACGGAAAATGTCCCCTAAGAGGATCATGCAGATCCTCGAGACGCGGGAGATCCACGTGAGTCTCCGCACAATCCAAGACGATATTAAAACAATTTATGATTGGCTGCCCGAAATAATGGGCATAAAGGAGAGCGGGGAACGCGTAACCAGCGAACTCGTGGCCACCCTCAGGGTGACTCAGAGCCGCGCCCTGAACCTCGCGGAGACGGCGGATAACGACAACGCCAAGGTGGGAGCCCTCAGGGCGACGGGTGAGGCTGTATCCAGGGAAGCCGACATCCGCCTGAAGACGGGGTTTCTCAGCGCCGTGCCACAGAGAATAGAGGTTATTTCAAATGTCGACGTCAAGGGACTCATCGAGCGAGCTATCCCAGCCATCATCGAGAACTTCATGGACGACGAGGCTAAACGACTACACGGCGAAATCAGCTCAACTGATGCTGAACCTGACGAAGATGATTCAAAGAGGCTGGATCCCACACACCCCAACACCTAAACAGATGCGATTCCTACTCCTCGACCGCAGGGAGGCCTTCTTCGGCGGCGCGGCTGGAGGCGGGAAATCGGATTCGCTGCTCATGGGCGCATCCATGTACCTGGATACTCCGGGATACAACGCGATGCTCTTCAGGCGCACCCTCCAGGAGCACAACCTCGCAGAGGGCCTGATCCCAAGGAGCGTGGAGTGGTGGGGCGGCAAGGCGAAGTGGAACGGCCAGGACTATCGGTGGAAGTTCCCCAGCGGAGCGACGGTGAGCTTTGGCTACATGGCGGCCCCCACGGATCACTTCCGCTACCAGTCCGCCGCCTTCCAGTACATCGGCTTCGATGAGCTCAGTCACTTTGAGGAGCAACAGTACCGCTACATGTTCAGCAGGCTCCGCCGCCTCGAGGGCGTCGATATTCCCCTCAGGATGAGGAGCGCCAGCAACCCGGGTGGAGTGGGTCACGACTGGGTGAAGCGTAGGTTCATCGCCCCCGGCAGCCCCGATAGGCCCTTCATCCCCAGCCGCCTCGAGGATAACCCATACCTCGACCGGAGTAGCTACGTGGAGAGCCTAAAAGAACTAAACCCCATCACTCGGGAGCAGCTCCTCAACGGGGACTGGGAGATCCGACCCGCCGGAAGCATGATCGACCCCCAGGACTTCATCTACGTACAAGGTCTCCCCTACGAGAAGAACCTACGAGGCATCCGGTACTGGGATCTCGCCGCCACAGATGAGGCGGAGGGTGGGGACCCCGCATACACCGCTGGGGTCCTCATGCTCACCTCTGGGGATGGCGTATACTACATCCGAGACGTGAAGCGGGCCAGGCTACGACCCGGTGAAGTGGAGAAACTGGTCTTTAACACCGCCGTCCTCGATCAGCAGCTTGTCCTGGACCTCAAGGTCAGAAGCATCATTACGTGGATGGAGCAGGAGCCCGGCGCCTCGGGGAAATCGAATATTGAGCATTATGCTCGAAGCGTACTACAGGGGTTCGCCTTCATGGGGGACAAGGTGACTGGGAGCAAGACGAACCGGGCCCAACCCTTCGCAGCGGCGGTGGCGAACCGTAACGTCTGCATCGTCCGCGGGGAAGCGAAGGGCGAGGGCAGGTGGGTGGAGCCCTACGTCGATGAGTGCGCCGCGTTCCCTGAGAGCAAGTACAAGGACCAGGTCGACGCCTCAAGCGGAGCCTACCAGAAACTAATCGACGTAAGTAGACCCGCCAAGGCTGGCTTCATCTAAGAGGTGATTGATCATGAGCACCGTCAACAGCGGAAAAGTAGTGGGCGTAGAGGACCCTGAGAAGGCTGAGAGGCGACGCAGGAGAGACGCCTGGGCAGACCTCAAGAAACGAAAGCCCTGGATCAGCATCCAGGACGAGGCGAGAATTGAATGACAAGCACCAAACTCCAAGAGCACACCCTAAGCAGTGTAGCCTTCCCCGCATTCACGAAGACGGCCAAACCCCGGGGGAAGAAGGTGGGCCTCATCTACAACCTCCGAGCCACACCCCAGATCAGCAACAGGTGAAACCCATGCAGATAGAACCCAGAGGATCCAGGAGACGCGGAGACACCGGAGCCAAGCAGCCCCACCGATGGCCGGGGATGGTACCCCTCGCCCGGACCTTCCTATTCGGGCAGAGGGCCCCACAGGCAGGGGAGCTCCCCACCAGCCAGGAGACCAGCACAGCCTACGAGGGCATGGACCCCGGCTACCGATGGTTCAGGCAGGACCGCCTCGTCCGCCGATGCATCCTCAGCAACGCCTACTGGAGCACCCTCGCCGCCGGCTTCGAGATCACCCTCGAACCCACCGACCCGAGCCTAAAACCCGGAGACGAGGGCTGGGTCAAGACCATCGACGACAACGCCTTCCTGAAGCAGAGACTCGACAAGGCCAACAAGGACACCAACATGGACATGAGCCTCTTCCGGGCCCAACTAAACCGGAGCATCTACGGCCGCGCCGCATACGAGATCCTCCTCGGCGCCGACAAGCTACCGGAGAGGCTGATCCCGCTCGAGCCTAAGAAGATCAGGCCAAAGATCGACCCCAAGACCTGGGAACTCAAGGGATACACATACGGCCGCAACAGGACCCCCTACCGAGTCGACGAGGTCCTCTACCTGCCTAACCTCGCCCTCGAGGCCGGCATGATGGGCATCAGCGACATAGAGCCCGTCCTCGACGCCTGCACGAGCCGACACGAGATCATCCAGGAGGACGTCCCCGAGATCACCAAGACCCTGTGGGCACCCTTCACGATCCTGCAGGCCGACACCACCGGCATGACCGACGAGAACGAGACCACCTTCCTCGAAGCCCTAACCCGCCAGGCCCGATCGGGGAAGGCGATGGCGGTCAACCGAGCCATCACAGCTGCGAGCGTAAACCTAAGCGCCGACGTAAGCGGCCTCGTCGGCCTCCTCGAGGCCCTGAAGACGGAGATCGTGGGCAACTTCGGCACCCCCCGATTCCTCCTCGGGCAACCCATAGAGAACAGGGCCGTGGCTTACGCAGAACTCGAAGCGTATGTCGACGGCACGATCAAGAGCATACAGAGGGATCTCCGCCGCCTCTACGAGGAGCAGTGGATTAGCCGATATACACCGATCATCTACGAGGATGAGGGCCTACGGGCAACCCCCGAGAAGCCCCTCCCCGTAAAGGCTAAGCTGAGGTTCAAACGGATCCGATCCGTGGACATCATCGACATGAGCGCAGCCGTGGCAAACATCTGGCAGACTGGCATGGGTCCCTTCCCCGACAACCGCGAGAAGCTCTGGGAGCTCATGGGGTGGCCACCTGAGGAGTTCAACGACGGGAGGCAGAAACCACCTGCCGCTTAAGAGCTTCATGCTTGACCCCAACGTGATCCGGGGCTTCGAGGCCAAGCTGAGGAAGCGCCTCGAGGACCTCCGCTTCAGGGTCGAGCACAGCCGCATGACCAAGGCCGAGGCCAAGGAGGCCGGCGCTGAGGCGCTCCGCGAGCACCAGAAGATGATACTCGCATGGTGCAACCTCCAATTCACAAGCCGGGGCCTACCCTCAATCCTGGTCTCTCCCCCGCAGCAGAAGGATCTCGAGCAGGAGATAGAGAAGTGGAACAAGATTGTCGACGACCTGCCATCAGCACCGGGCACATAGTTTCCTCGCCGAGGACGCCCCATACTGGACGGGCCCCGCCGGCATAACGAGCAGACTCGCCGGCGTAGCCCAGCACTTCACATACATCACAGTCAACAACGCGATGAGGACCCTCGGTGAGAAGGGCCAAGTCCAGTACCTTGAGTGGGTCGTAATGGGCGACGACCGGGTCTGCCCGAAGTGTCGAGCAAATGCAGCCAAGGGAGAAAAGGGCAGATTCAAGCCGGGGTGGTTCATGCCCATCATGCCAGCACATTATGGGTGCCGGTGCCAATGGCGTGCCTGGTACGATGCTGAGAATTAGACACCCGAACACTTGCCCCGGGACAACTCAGGAGGCCTCGCATGTATGTGATCAACAAAGCCCTCATCATCCCCTACCCTACGGGTCCAATCAGGGAGATAATCCAGGAGACCCTCAGAGACTACCAAGCAGGTAAGGACCTCACAGACAGCTCCATAATGCGATGGGGGCGGGAGGCCGTCCGGCGGGGTGCATATTTCTACGGGGCTGAGGGACTCACCGGGGCCGAGGCTGAGGAGAAGATCCAGGAGAGGCAGCGAGACGTCATCGCCTTATACGAGGATATAAGGGTACACGGGTATAACGGCAGCCCCATAAGTATCTTCTTCAACAGCGCCGGCGAGGCCGTGCTCTACGACGGGTATCACCGCCTAAGCATCCTCGACCTCCTCGGGCAGAGCCCAGACCTCAACTGCCGAGTCAGCACCTGGGATCCTAACCCGGAGAAGCGGGGAGACTTCCCACTACGCGAAGCCATAGCTGCGATTAACGGGGGCCCCTACACATACAACCCCGTCCAGGACGAGAGGGTCGCCGACTACCTGTGCTGGCGCCCCGATAGCCCCGCCAGGCTCCAGGCGATCATACCCCACCTAATCGGGGAGACCGTCCTCGACGTCGGATGCAGCGAAGGCTACTTCAGCCGCGAGCTCGCCCGAATGGGTTACAGGATCACGGCTAACGACCTGGACCCCCGACGCCTCGCGGTCACCAGGTACCTCGCCACCATAGCAAACCTCCGCCTCGAATACGCCCCAGGGGATTGGGCGGAGCATCTACGGACAATGGGTAAAGGGTACGATAACGTGCTGTTGCTCAGTGTAGTACACCACAAGATGTTGAGTACGGGACCTGAAGCCCTCAACGAGCTCGAGGTCCTGCGTGGCAGAACCAAGAGACTGTTCATAGAGATTCCGCCTAAGGCAAAAGACATCTCCTGGACAGATCATAAAGACGCCTACAGCTTCGAGGAGCCCGAGTTAATACAGCGCCTCGAGGAGCTCACCGGCCTGAAGACCCGGGACGTTTGGAGGGGCATCCGGCCATTAATCATCCTGGAGGCCCCAGAATGAGGATCCTCTTTCCCATGTGGGTAGTCAACCCCATGACCTGGCCACGGATGAGGGACCCACTCAAGGCCATAGCCCGGCATGCCGACCTCGAGATCCTTCTAAGCACCAGGGAGCCCCTGCCTAAAGCACCTTGGGCCAAGTTCACAAGCGTATTACCCTGGCCGGAAATAACCAACATAAAGAGCACCCTCGAATTCGCCCAGAGGGTCCTAATGGGCTGCCGAGACTTCGACCTCATATACTGCTGGAGCGGGGGCCCCTATCACGAGCTCATCGCGGCAGAGATCGCTGAGCTCGCCCAGAAGCCAATCGTAATGCACATCAACGGGGACGGCCACCTCGCCCGGGGATTCTTCCTCGACCCCCTTGAAAAACTCAAGCAGGACACAGTCGACAGGATCGCCCTCAACGCGATGACCCGGATCGTGCCCATCAGCAGCACCCTCCAGGAGAGGATAAAGACCCGGATCGGCGACCCCGAGAACGTCACCAGCCCCGTACCCTTCAGCATAGACCTGCACCACTTCAGGCCAAGTCCCCATCCCCGCGAGGTGACCTATGGATATAGTGGCCGCCTGAGCCCGGAGAAGGGCCTCGACTTCCTCCTCGACCTCATACGTGAGAAGACACACCGGGGATTCAGGGCCGTCGGACCCATAGAGGTCCCGAACCGGCAGATCCCCGATAATCTGCACTACGATGGGGTTCTCGACTACCAGGACATGCCCGACTTCTACGAGAAGGTGAGCGCGGTTCTCCTGCCCAGCTACGGGGAGGGGATCCCAGGCAGCATACTCGAGGCATACGCGACGGGTCGCCCCGTAATAGTAACCCCCGAAGCCCATCCCCCCGAACTCGCTGTATACGGATGGGAGATCCCGAGAGACATCGATGCCTGGAGGGAGACAATGGCCACCATAAGCAGAGAGCAGATAATGAGACGAGGCAGAGACGCCCGAAAATACATCGAGACCAAGTGGCCGACCTGGGACAAATACGCGGAGACGATGATGCGCATCTTTCAGGAGACAATCAATCACGAATCTTGAGAGTGAAAAGAGATTGGAGTATAAATTCACAGCCGGAGTAGTCAAACTTGAGGCCGCCGAAAAGAAGGCCATCTTCTACCTCCTGAACACAAGCCGCAACCGCAACGGCTGGGGAGTCACAGACCAGGCCCTCGAGCAGGGCCTACCCAGCATCAAGGGCAAACCCATAGGATGCGGCGAGGAGTACAAGCTCGGCCACTTCCCACCGGAGAAAACAATGGACGCAGGTAAGTGGGTAGACTACTCGAAGCCCGGCACCTACGCCCTCGGCACGGCCAAGATAGAGGACCCCACCGTATGGGGGAAGCTCGAGGCCGGCACCTGGGGCCCAATCAGCGTAGTGGTTGACAGCTACGAGGAGCACTGCAGCATCTGCGGGGAGAACCTGCGCAGGACGCCCCCCGACCAGCATGAGCACACAGCCAAGGGACCAGGCTACATAGTGTCGGACAGCTTCGCCTTCGTGAGAGTCGACTTCGTCGACGAGCCCGCCTTCCCCCAAGCCGGGCTCCAGGAGCTACTGAGCATGGCAGCCGAACCCAGCCCCCAGGCCATAGAGCTGATGGCTGGCTATTACGCATCACAGTCCACAAGCACGGACCCGGCCTCCGGTGCCGGAGCCCCGCCAAACGGGCAACAAACCGGAGAGAGGAGAAAAGCGGTGACAGAAAAAACAGTCGAGGAGCTCAAAGCAGAGCTCACATCGACGAAGACGGAACTGGAATCGGTAAAAAACCAGCTCGCGACAGCCCAGAGTGAGCTAACGGTCGAGAGGGCCGCGAAGCATATGGCGCTGGTCAACGCAGCCGCTGAGGCCCGCTTCAAGGCGGGGCTCGCAACCGACCTCAAGGCAGAGGCTGAGAGGCTTAAGGCCCGAACCGACGACGTCCTCATCGAGATGAGGGCGGATGCGGAGACGGTCAAGAGCAGACTCGAGGCCAAGGCCAAGGGGACACCCAAGGCAGAGTATGAGGGAGACGAGACTAAGGACCTAAAGGCAGCCATCGAGGCCGCCCGTGAGGGCCTCGGCCTCGCCCCCCGTACTAAGGAGGCAACATGAGAATGGCAGCGGGAGACATCATCCGCGAGAGCCTCCTCGTAGTCGAGCAGGTCCTTGTCAAGCTAAACGAGGACATAGAGAGGGGTGAAGTGATCTACAACGACGGCGCCGGCTTCTTAGCAGCGCCGGCGGGGATCGCCGACGCCAAGCTCTACGTCGCCCGCGACGTCCACGACTACAGCGAGGAGACCACCCACACCATCGGCGCGGCCCTATTGGGCTGCATCGAGGTCCAGAAGAAAACAGGCACGGCCATCAAGGAGGGGCAGCTCGTCATGGTGAGCAGCGACGCCGGAGAGGTAACCCTCTTCGTAAAGGGGGACGCCCCAGCCGGCGGAGCAAGCACCTACTACACGAGCACTATCGAGTCGGGGGTCCAGACCGCCCTCGACACGAACCTCGGCATCCTCGGCACCTGCTCAGCAGACGCCGCATCCGGGGATACCACGGCCAACGTCTGGGTGGGGGTGAGATGATGAACAAGAGAGTCTTCTACAGCGCAGCCAAGGGCAAGTTCTACGGGAGCAACAGCAACCCGGACCAGAGCCCACACGCCTTCGCCTTCGACGCCCAGGCCATAGTGCCCCACGACATCGCCGACATCGAGGCAGTCACAATCCTCGAGGAGGTACTGGGCCTCGCGAGGCCCCAGTACACCATGAGGAACGTATGCCGACCCATACGCATGGACAGCCTCACAGCCCGGATCGACATAGCCACCAAGCTGACGGGCAGCGAGAAGGTACCCCCACTCCACGAGGCCGACATCAACGCCCAGGCGTATAGCAACGTAGACTTCGACCTCTGGAAGAACGTCGTCCACGTGGTGATCGCTGATGAGGCAGCCAAGAAGGCGGCCCACGACGTGATGGCCCTCCACATCCAGGACGCGGGAGGCGACCTGGCAAGGATGGAGAACAGCCAGATCGTGACCGCCCTCGAGGGCGCTACCAAGACGACATCCGGAAGCGACTGGGGCGGAGCCAACAACCCCTTCGTGGACCTGGAGACCGCCTTCGGCAGCATCGAAGGCACCTACGGCTACACACCCGACTTCATAGCGGCGCACCCACTCGTGTGGGCCGACTTCTTCGGCAACGATAAAGTCAAGGGCCAGCTCCAGGGACAGACCAGGCCAGAGGGCAAGGTCTTCCCAGTCCCCGGCCTACCAGGCATCACGGGGATCAGCGAGTGGGCCATGACCAACACCCTCGCGGTCGTAGGCAGCCGAGCGGCGCCCGGCCTCGTCCTCGGAGAGGGCCCCACGGAGGCGGCCCGATACAGGGATGAGAAGGCGGGATACGATGCCTACATAATCCGCCAGTGGCTCGAGCCCAAGCGGGTCGTCAACAACGCCCTTTACAAGCTCACAGCGGTCCACGCTTAGGGATAGTGGAACCGTCAGCAGGCCAAATTCACCCGGATTTTTACGGGAATCCCTTTGAACCCGATCGTGTCCGGTGAGGAGCCGACCGAAACGGGTTTCTAAAAAAATTAAAGGTGAGGAACCTATGACAGAGGAGGTTTAATCCTATGCCATATTGCACAGAATCAGATGTAACTGCGATAATAAGCACAACACTCAACCCGTCCCAAATCGAGGCGATAATCGACGAGTCAGACGCCTACATCAACAAGATGATCGGCGTTCAAAGCATATCAGACAAGATCATCAGGAAACTAAGCAAGCTCCTGACGGCCAAGGAGATAAAGACCCGTCAGCCTACGAGCCTGGAGATCGGAGAATACCGTGAAACCCATGACCCAGTAGCCGTATGGGACGCGGAGATTCAGAGGATCCTCCGAATGTATCAGTCGAATAAGGTGGTTTCGACACCCTACAATCACATTGACGAGGACGACCGGTACAAGGAGGATCTGCGGAGATGAGCCGAGTCGACGAACAGATCCAACTAAAAGGCGTCCCCGTGGAGATCCACCGTGACTCCGGCGCCACACTGGACGGCTACGGGGATAAGACGCCTAACTGGGCTAAGGTCGCCGACGAATACGCGATCATCCAGATGCCGAGGAGAAACTTGTCCCGGGACAAGACGGAGGCCGGCGTATTCGACACCTCTACCCGAGCCGGCTTCTTCACAAGCGATAGCGTCGTCCAGGAACGCGACCTCGTTGTAATCGGATTCGCGAAACTCAGCGTGGAGAGCCTGACAACGATCACCGGCGCCGAAGGCGAAGTAAGCCACATAGAGGCCGTCCTCAGGAAACTTGAGGAGGGATAAGCCATTCAGGATCCACTGATCACGTTACTCGCGGCCCTGAAGGACAGTTGGAGCCTCACCGGGGAACTCGCCGCCGCATCCGTCCGGTTCAGCACGGGCTGGTACGATCAGGCAGTCGACACACCCCAGGTCACGGTCACGGAGCCCTACGCGAAGGATGAGCCCCTCGCCATGGGCTACGAAAAGATCAGAGTCACCGCCGCCTTCGCCGTCGACATCTGGGTCACGGCGAGGAAGGTGACGGGGAAGGGGCCGGGCATCGCGAAGAGTCACAAGTGGGCGATGAGGCAAGAGGTCCGCAGGATCCTGAAGGCCAACCTCGTAGGCCTCTCTGGCATCCAACTCGTCATCCTCGACGGCGTGGGGCGAAGTCTCGATGAGCCGGAGGCCACCCCGCCCATTTCCAGATGGAGGCAGGAGTTCACCGTCATCTGGGACGATTCATAGGCGCCTGATGAGGCCCCGCACAGGGGCCGAAACCCTGAGAGGGGTAGCGCAGAGTGCAAAGGAGGAAAAGGAATGAATAAGATAATCGACGGAGTGAGGATGCGTACCAGGTGGTCAATCGACAAGTTCAGGGACCCAGACAACACGATCGCAAAACTTCTACAGGGCGGAGCAAGCCTCGACGAGGTGATAAAGCAGTTTCCGGACAGGTTCATCGCCCACGAAGCCTTCGACGGCAACGTGGGCCTCAACGAGGGCCTGCAGGAGCTGATCAGGCTCATCGCGGCTACCGATGGCAGCCCAGTCAAGTGGGATAATACTAACGCCTTCATTGGCGTAGGAGACAGCAGCGCGACGCCAACCGATCCAACCCTCACAGGGTTGCAGGGATCGAACAAGGCCTACAAGCTGATGGATGCCACGTATCCGCAGAGGACGACCCAGACCTGCGAGTGGAGGGCTACATACGGGTCAGCTGAGGGCAACTTCGCGTGGGAGGAGTTCACGGTCAGCAACACCGACAGCGACTCTGGTAAGAACCTGAACAGAAAGTGCATCTCGAAGGGAACGAAGGCCTCAGGCGAGACCTGGACCGCTGTGCTCCAAATAACATTCAGTTAAGGTGAGCAGCCTTGGCTATCGGCGACGTGAAGATCCTCATCATCCACCGTTTAGGCTCCTGCAAGGGCTGCGGCTATTGCTGCGGCTACGTAGACGGGGAGATCACTGAGGGATCATGTCGCCACCTCACCACCAAAGGGAAATGCAGTATCTACAGTCATCGAGACGAATATTGCGATGAGTGCGGGCAGACACACGACACCTGTGTATCAGGTCCAGAATTGCCCACGGAGAACCCAGAATGCGGATACAGGTGGATCGTTGAGGGAAGCGGAGCCGAGGTCCTCAAGATAACGTTCAGGAGGTGAGTGTCGGCATGCCGACGCTCTACTGCCATCAGGACACGACGACCATAGGCGGCACAAGCTACTATCTCCTCAAGACAATCGCCGCCAATGCAGCAGGCACAACGCTCACCATATCGACTGCGATTGTAGCCCGCGTCATATTCGGCAAATTCGTCTATCAGCTCACGGACATAACTAAACTCTCAGCGGTCACAATCGCAGCCATCTTCAGAGCCTACAAAGGCGGAGGCACAGTCCACGGCGACGTAAACATCATCATCCGCCGCAACGACGGCGTCATACGAACCACCATAGCGACACATGTAAGCATCACCGCCGCCTTCGCCAGTTCCTACGCGACGTACACAGGAGCGAACTACATCTTCGCCGAGTACACCGTTGTCGATCAGACCGACTGGCTGGAGATCGACTTCTACGGCGACGTGACGGCACTGAAGAGCGGCCAGTATGCCTACCTAAGAATCGACGACAACACACTCGCCGAGGCAAGCCAGACTCGGAGCACGGATTGGGCATGGATCATGGTGAAGACCGTCACCGTCACCGACGCCCTGGGCCTCAGCGATATATCTCTCATAAACAAGACTCTCCCCATCTCGGACGGCATCGGGGCATTCGACGGCATCATCGGTAACAAGACATTACCCATCACTGACAGTGTCAGCCTGAGTGATTTAGTCACAGCCCTCATCATCAAATTCATTCAGGACACCCTCAGCCTATTGGACCTCGCCTACGCAGACAAGACTCTGCCTATCGCCGACTCCATGGGTCTCGAAGATCAGGCGCTTGTCCCCATGAGGACGAAGCTCATCGCCGAAGCACTCGGACTCGCCGAACAGATCAAAACGGACAAGACCCTTATCGCCGATGACATCTTAACTCTCGCCGACCAGCTCAAGGCGAATAAAACCTTACCTATCTTAGACGCTGTAGGCCTCGCTGATGTCGTCTCCGCTCTGATCTTCAAACTCATCGCGGATACAC
>Ga0315288_10007592_pt1 | contig 13724 bp, 9 predicted proteins | sample YL17G11_20_MG_FD_203454 | JGI IMG/M metagenome (GOLD analysis project Ga0315288, IMG submission 203454) | Sediment microbial communities from Yellowstone Lake, YNP, Wyoming, USA - YL17G11_20 | ecosystem: Environmental > Aquatic > Freshwater > Lake > Sediment | place: USA: Wyoming | collected...
GAATGCGGTCCGGCCGCTCGTGGTTGATCGCGGCGAGCACCCTCTCGCGCGAATTCATGTGGTTTGCTTCTCAGGGCCGTGCCACACCCTTATCGGTGGCATGTCGGTGGCACGGGCGTCTCGCCCGTGACCCCACGGCCAGAGCCTGCCCTGAACGCAGTGAAGGGATGGCCGTGCCACACTGCCGCCCTCACTTCTCTTCCTCCAGGATCGGCGTGCAGCCGGGGCGGCCCTGGTCCGCCCCCAGCCACTCAGGGAATTCGCCGCCCGCGTCCTCGCGGAAGATCTCGACGGCCCGTCGAACAACGTCGGGGTGCTGATCGGCGAGGTTGCGAGCCAACTCGGGGTCCTTCTTGAGATCGTAAAGCAGGGGATCGTCGCCCCAGAACTTGGCGTTGCACCACCAGGTGTCGTCAACGAAAGTGATGTAGGGGCCCCAGGCGATGGTCACATGATCGCGCCCGGGCTTCTTGCCGCGCACCACGGGCCAGAGATCCAGGCCCTGCATCTGGTCGGGAATCGGTTCGCCCAGCAGGGCCATCAGGGTGGTGGTGAGATCGAAGTTGTAGCAGAGCGCGTCGCAGCGGCTTCCGGCGGCCTCCGCGGAGGGATGGCGGATCATCATGATCAGGTCCGCGACGGCGCGGGTGAGCGGATGGCCTTGCTTGCCGGTCAGGTTGCTGTCGCCCAGGTTGTGGCCGTGGTCGGAGATCACCGCCACGATCGTGGCCTCAGTTCGGCCGGAGACGTGCAGCGCGTCGAGGAAATGGCCCAGCCAGCGGTCCACCAGGGTGCATTCGCCGGCGTAGTTGGCGCGCATGCGCTGGAGTTCGCGCGGCGACAACTGGTCGGCCGCTCCATAGGCGCTCCAGATGACATCCGCCACATCGTCATCGGTGTCATACATTCGCCGATAGTACACCGGCGGGTCCCACGGCTCGTGGGGGTCAAAGGAATCCAAGACCAGGAAGAACTTCTCGGCGTCCTGGTTGCGCGCGAGCCAGTCGGCCCCTCCCCTGAACACCTGGGCGGGGAAGTAGTTTTCCTCGCTTTGGCGGTCCGAGACGTTCATCAAGTACTGGCGGTGGGTGTTCCGCCACCGCTCGTCGTGGCGCCGCTCCGGGAGGTGCTTGTTGATCTCGCGATCGGGGATGGTTGGGCCCGAGCGGTAGGCGTCGTGTTCCTGGCCGCGGATCCAGCGCCACTCGTCGAAGCCGCGGTGGAAGTTCTTCGAGGGCTTGAACTGGTGGTAGGTGTCGGTGATGAAGGCGGTGCGGTAGCCGCGCGCGTGCAGGAGTTCGGCCATGGTGTCGAGGTCCTCATCCACCGGCCCCCAGCCGGGCGAGCCCTTGAAATCGCCCTTCTGCGCGGCGTGGTCCCGGAAGGGATAGACGCGCCGGCCCGTCTGCAGCGCCCGGCGCACCGGCAGCGTCGGCAGGGATTCGGGGTAGGCGCGCGTGAAGAGCGCCGACTCCGCGGCCAGGGCGTCGAGGTTGGGCGTGGAGATCCACTCGTTGCCGTAGCAGCCGCAGTGGTCCTTGCGCCAGGAGTCCACGATGATCAAGACGCAGTTCATGGGGAGCGGTGCCTCCCATCCTCGGTGTGCCAGGATACTTCGCCCTGCGCGGCGGTGTCCCTCTGGAGAATGGGGGGCGCAGGAGGGCATCGCCGCCGGCGCTTGGAATCTAGCGCGGGAAGCGAGCAAGGGTGGACGAGATTCTTCGCCTTCCGCCTCCGCCAAGCCTGCTCTGCGGAGCGCTACGCAGGCTCGCGAAGCAGAGGCCTCGGCGGACAGATGGGCTCAGCATGACGGTCCGCGACCGCAAGACGGCCTGCGGCGGGCCTGGGAAGGCCCGCCCTACAGACTCGCCAGGAGGCGCGCGGTGACGCGGCGCTCGGTGATCCTGGGGCTGGTTCTGATTCCCCTCAGCCATCTCTGGATCGTCCATCTTGAACTGATCCGCTATTCGTTTCCGACGCGGGCGGCGCCGTTCTACAACGCCGTTTTCATCCTCTTTGTGCTTACCGCGCTGAACCCGCTGGTGAAATGGCGGCTACCGCGCCTCGCGCTGTCGCCGGCGGAACTGCTCACCATCTACGTGATGGTCTCGGTGGCCTCGGCCATCCAGTCGAGCGACATGATGGGGATACTCGTCACCCTCATGGGCCATGGCACCTACTTCGCCACGCCCGAGAACGGCTGGGCGACGCTCTTCGGAAAGCAGTTGCCCAAGTGGCTCACCGTGCAGGACCCGAAGGCGCTGCAAGGCTACTACCTGGGGCATTCCACGCTCTACACGCGAGATCACCTCGCGGCGTGGGCGGTGCCGGCGTTGGCCTGGAGCGGCTTCGCGCTGGCGCTGGTGCTGACCATGCTCTGCCTGGCGGTGATCCTACGGCGGCAGTGGGTGGAGAACGAGCGCCTCACCTACCCGCTCGTCCAACTGCCGCTGGAGATGACCGTTGACGCAGGAAGGTTCTTCCGCAACCGCGTGATGTGGCTGGGCTTCGGCATCGCCGGCGGCATCGCGCTGCTCAACGGCCTGGCCTTCTTCCACCCGGCGCTGCCGACCATCGGAATCAAGCGGCAGAACATCGGACAGTACTTCTTTGTGAATCCTCCCTGGAATGTCCTCAGAGACACGCGGGTCTCGTTCTACGCGTTTGCGATCGGCTTGGCGTTCATCATGCCCCTCGATCTCTCGGTGTCAGTCTGGGCCTTCTACTGGTTCTACCGGCTGCAGGAGGTGCTCACGCGAGCCTACAACCTGGGCGCCGCAAGCCAGTTCCCCTATTCCAACAGCCAGGCCTTCGGCGCGTACCTGGCGGTGCTCACCATGGGGCTGTGGGCGGGCCGGGGGCATCTTCGCGCGGTGATGCGGCGAGCCCTGGGCCGCCCTGGCGGCGCGGATGACTCCGAGGAGCCGATGTCCTACCGGCTTGCGGTGTTCGGGGCGCTGGCCGGTTTCCTCTTCCTGGTGATCTTCTCCGCGGCGGCAGGGATGTCACCCCTGGTGGCGGTGGCCTTCTTTGCGATCTACTTCGCGCTGGCGGTGCTGATCACGCGCGTGCGCGCGGAGTTCGGCTTCCCGGTGCACGACCTGCACCAGATGGGGCCGCATTCCACCATGATCCGCATGTTCGGCGCCGGCCACTTCCGGCCGCGCGACCTGACGCTCTTCTCGCTGTACCACTGGTTCAACCGCGTGTACGCCAGCCACCCCATGCCCCATCAACTCGAGGGCTTCAAGATCGCGGAGCGGTCGCATTCCGCCAGCCGCGGCTTCCTCTGGGCGGCGGCGATCGCGACGGCGGCGGCGATCCCCGCGTGCTTCTGGACCTACCTGCACACCTATTATCATTACGGCGCGGCCTCCGCGAAGTTCAACGTGTGGGCCCTGGGGTGGGGCAAAGAGAGTTTCGGCAACCTCGAGAACTGGCTGCGCTATCCGCGCCGGGTGGAATTCGGCCAGTGGGTGGCGACGGGTTTCGGCTATGGGTTCGCGCTTCTGCTGGGGACGATGCGCTCGCGGCTGGTCTGGTTTCCGCTGCATCCGTTGGCCTACGCGGTGGCCAACAGTTGGGGGTCGTACAACCTCTGGAGCGCGATCTTCGTGGGGAGCGTGGCGAAGTGGCTGGTGCTGCGCGCGGCGGGACTGGACGGCTACCGCAAAGCCACGCCGTTCTTCCTCGGCCTCATGCTGGGCGAGTTCGTGGTGGGCGGCCTCTGGACGTTGATCGGCGTGCTTGCCGGCATCCCGACCTACGATTTCTGGTTCTGACACAAGGGCAGGACGCAAGGTCCTGCCCTACGACTTCTGTTTCTGAGGCCCAGGAAGGGCGGCCCTCCCGGCGCGGTGAATCCAAGCCCGGGCACGGCAGCGGCCACTTGGCCCCAACGAGGAGAGCACCACCCATGAACGTCGTCGTGATCGTGACCGACAGCCTGCGCGCCGACCACACCGGCTACATGAATCTCGGCGGCAAGGCGCAGACCCCCAACCTGGACAGGTTCGCGGCGGAGGCCACCGTCTTCGAGCACTACTACCCCGAGGGGCTGCCCACCCTGCCCGTGCGCACCGCTTGGTGGACTGGGCTGTGGGGCTACCCGATCAAGGGCTGGCAGCCCTTCCAACTCGACGACGTGCTCCTGGCCGAGGTGCTCTGGAACCGCGGCTACACCTCGGCCCTGGTCGCGGACACGTACCACCTGCACAAGCCGGTCTATGGCGCCGGGCGCGGCTTCGACACGGTGGTCTGGATTCGCGGCCAGGAGTACGACCCGTGGATCGTGGACGTGCAGGTGGACTTCGACGCCAGCCCCCACCACCGACTGCGCGGCGACGCGTCCGACGTGCACTGGCGGCCGCTCTTCGAGCAGTACCTGCGCAACGCCACCACCTTCCAGCGCGAGGAGGACTACTACGTCGCGCGCACCTGCCAGGCCGCCATCGAGTGGCTGGAGAAGACCACGCAGCGGCAGAAGGACCATCTCTTCCTCTGGGTGGACTGCTTCGACCCCCACGAGGCATGGGACCCGCCCGAGCCCTATTGGAGCATGTACAAACCCGCCGGCTATGACGGCGCCGAGATCGTGGACCCCGTGCCCGGCCCGGTCGAGGGCTACATGACCCCCGAGGAGGTCGAGCGCACGCGCACGCTCTACGCCGGCGAGGTCACGCTGGTGGACAAGTGGGTGGGGAAACTTCTCGACCGCATGCGCGAACTGGGCCTGTTCGAGAACACGCTCATCATCCACGTCAGCGACCACGGCGAGCCCTTCGGCGAGCACGGCATCATCCGCAAGGCCGAGCCCTGGAACTTCGAGGAACTGGTGCGCTCGCCCCTCGCCATTCGCCACCCCGGGGGCCTGGGGGCCGGCCGGCGCGTGGGCGCGTTCGCGCAGGCCGTGGACGTCATGCCGACCATCCTGGATTTCCTGGGCCTTCCCACCACCCTGGAGCAGCAGTACCGGGCGCCGGGCAAGGACCTCTTCCCGCAGGACGTCGCCGCCGCCAGCAAGACCGTGCAGATCGAGGGCGAAAGCCTGCTGCCGCTGATGAGCGGCGCCAGGAAGAGAATCCGCGATTTCGCCTACGTCGGCTTCTACGGGCGCTCGTGGACCATCCGCAGCGAGGAGTGGTCCTTCCACCTGTTCCTGCGCACCGGCGAACGCCGCCTCTTCAACCTGCGCGGCGACCCCGGCGAACACCACGACGTGCTCGCCGACCACGCCGCCGTCGCCCGCGACCTGGAACTCGAACTGCGCTGCCACGCGGAAGAAGTGCGGCGGCGGCGCGGGCTGGCGGGGTAGGCGCACACGCTGTCGGCCGCAACCGCCATACTGCCGGCGCCAGGGCGCGCCCCCAGTCTTGACGGCGCCGCGCCCGGCGCGTAAAGTGCCTGTGTAAGGGACCTACAGGGGGACTTCGTTGGCTGTTGCACACGAACTGCCCGATGCCATCCGCAGAGCCGTTGGCGACGCCGAGGTCCGCGTTGCGGCGGCGAGCGACCTGGGCTCTGACGGCCGCTTCGGCGAGCGCTGGATCGTGCTCGCGGGAGAGCGCGTGCTCGTTTGCGCGCCCGACGGTGGCGACGCGCGCGTGGCCGTGGACCTGCCGCTGAAAGACATCAGCGAGGTGCAGGTCGAGAACCTAGTCGGCGGCGCCATGCTGCAAGCCCTCGTCAACGGCCACAAGGTGGACCTGCTTTCCTACACCAACGCGCTGGCCAAGCGCTTCGGCCGGGTGCGCGGCCAGTTGGACGCCGCCGCGAAGGGCAAGCCCCTGCCCGATGAGCCGGAGCGGCTGACCCGCTGCCCCACCTGCGGCCTGGTGCTGGGCGAGGAGACCCAGGTGTGCCCGCGCTGCGTGCGCAAGGGCGCGGTGCTGCGGCGGCTGCTCGGATATGCCAGGCCCTACCGCGCGCGCCTGGTGCTCATCGGCCTCCTCATGCTCGGCGCGGCGGTCTTCGGCCTGGTGCCGCCCTACCTCACCAAGATCCTGGTGGACGGCGTGCTGGTGCCGCGCCGCAATGCCTACCTGCTGCCCTGGCTGGTGCTTGGCTTTGCGGGCAGCAGCGTGCTCAGCACCGCCCTGGCGATCTGGCGCAGCCGCGTGGGGGCGTGGGTAGGCGGGCGGGTGAGTTTCGACATCCGCGCCGCGCTCTACGAGCGCCTGCAATGGCTCTCCCTGCGCTTCTTCGACCGGCATCCCACGGGCACGTTGATCTCGCGGCTCACGCAGGACTCCGGCGGGGTGCAGGATTTCCTCGCCTACGGCCTCCCCTGGGTCGCGAGCAACGCCATCAGCGTCCTCGGTGTGGCCGTGATGGTGTTCATCATCAACTGGAAACTGGCGCTGCTGGTGCTGGTGCCGGCGCCCCTGGTGAGCCTCTCGGCGCGGATGCTCTGGCGGCGGATGCACCGGGCGTTCCACCGGTTCTGGTACCGCTGGGGCCGGTTCCACACGGTGGTCAACGACGCGTTCTCGCGGATCAAGATCGTGCGCGCCTTCGCGCAGCAGCCGACCGAGATCGAGCGCTTTCAACTGCGCAACAGCGACCTCTTCCGCGCCTCGGTGTACGCGGACCAAACCTGGGCCACGCTCATGCCCATCGTGGGGCTGGTGGTGAGCAGCGGCTCGCTGCTGGTGTGGTATTTAGGCGGACTCATCATCGTGGGGCACGGGCCGCTCAGCGTCGGCGGCCTGATGGCCTTCCTGGCCTACCTGGGGATGCTCTACGGCCCGCTCAACGGCCTCACCCAGAGCGCGCAGTGGATGTCGCGCGCGCTCACCGCGGCCGAGCGCATCTTCGAGGTGCTCGACGCCGAAGGCGAGAGCGAGAAGACGCCCGGCAAGATGGCGCTGGAGCGGCTTCACGGCGAGGTGGAGTATCGCAACGTCACCTTCGGCTACGAGAAACATCAGCCGGTGTTGAAGGAGATCTCGTTCCAGGTCGAGCCGGGCCAGATGCTGGGGCTGGTCGGCAAGAGCGGCGTGGGCAAGACGACGGTGATCAACCTGCTCTGCCGCTTCTACGACGTGGACGAGGGCGAGATCCTGGTGGACGGCGTGAACCTGCGCGACCTGGACCTCTCGACCTACCGCGGGCGCCTGGGGGCGGTGCTCCAGGAGCCCTTCCTCTTCACCGGCACCACCGCCGAGAACATCGCCTACGGCAAGCCCGACGCCAGCCCCGAGGAGATCATGGCCGCCGCCAAGATCGCCAACGCCCACGACTTCATCGTGCAAAAGCCCGACGGCTATGACGAGCAGGTGGGGGAGCGCGGCGGCCGGCTCTCGGTGGGCGAGAAGCAGCGGCTGTGCATCGCCCGCGCCATCCTGCACGACCCGGCGATCCTCATCCTCGATGAGGCCACGGCCAGCGTGGACCTGGAGACCGAGGACCAGATCCAGGAGGCTATCGCGCGGCTGATCGAGGGGCGGACCACCTTCGCCATCGCGCACCGGCTGTCCACCCTGCGCAACGCGCACAAACTGCTCGTTTTCGAGGATGGCAAGATCGTGGAGATGGGCACCCACGAGGAACTGGACGCCCAAAAGGGCGCCTATCACCGCCTGCTGGAGATCCATCGCAAGACTTCGATGGTGGCCGCCGTTGACCACTGACGCGAAAACCAAAGAGCCGCCCGCGCTGCGCTATCTCGACCCCGGGCAGGTGCGGGTCTTCCGCAGCCCGGACGGGCGCGTGCGCGCGACCGTCGCCGAGGAGCGCAGCGTGATCGCGCCGCGTTTCCTGCGCGTCCACCCGCTCACCGATCCCGACCGCTATCTCTCGATCCGCGAGGCCGAGCCCGGCGGGCAAGAGGTGGGCCTGCTGCGCCACTGGCAGCGGCTGGACCGCGAGTCGCGCGAACTGGTGCAGGCCGAGTTGGACCGGCGCTACCTGCACCCGGTGGTGAAGCGCATCGTCTCGGCGAAGCACTTCTGGGGGCTGACGCTCTGCGTCTTCGAGACCGACCGCGGGCTGCGCGAGGCCACCCTGCGCGACACGCGCGACAACGTGATCTACCTGGGCGAGGCGCGCATCCTGCTCACCGACGCCGAGGGTAACCGCTACGACTTCCCCGACACCGGCGCCCTCGACCCCGCCAGCCGCGCGCTGCTCGCGCAGATCCTGTAGGGGTCATCGCGTGGGGCAGGAGCTTGCTCCTGCCTGGCGAACGGCATTGCGTGGCCTCGGGGGGTAGTTTCGATGACATCGTCCAGATTCCAGGATGCCGCCGCACTGGTTCGGCGCGCCAAGGAACGACTTCCCGGCCTCCGGGCAGCATATGAGAAAGCGATCGCTGCGGGCGAGGTCTCTGCCGAACTGAAGATGGACGTCAAGGAGATCATTGACTGTCTGCGCTCTGCTCTTGATTACTGTGCCAGGGAACTGTACGAGCGATATGGGGCGCCCACGAAGAAGGGAACGAAGCCAAAGGTCTACTTCCCTATCGCACCCGCAGGAAGCGACTGGAAGTCTTTTCTCGGCAAGAGTATTCCTGGGCTCGACGAGAAGCGCCCCGACCTCGCGAGAACGCTGGAACGCTACCAGCCGGCTGCAGACCCACGCAATAATCAGTGGCTCGCAGACCTGGCCTTCCTGTCCATCGAGAACAAACACGCGCAACTGAGCGCCCAGGCACCGCAACGCATGCCCTGGGTGGACGCGCCTCCCGGCTTCATAATCATGGACTCCCACGATATCATTATTGAGGACGTGGTGGTGAACGGGCATCGGCTCGAGGGCCCTCTCAGACTTGATACTGATCATCTGCCGGAGAATCTTCCGGATTGGATGCAGGTTGGCTCATCGACCGTGTTTGTCTGGAGGATCGACCAGAGAACGGTAGAGGTCCTCGAGCTCTTGACCCACGCGGTTCATCGTATGGACCGGATCGTGGACCAGCTCTCTAAGCGTGCATAGAATGGACGTCCCCTGATTCGCAGCGCAGAAACCACTGGACCCAGACGGAACCGGGGCAGGGCCATCCATCTTCTGCCCCATGCGGTACCCGGGCAGGACGCAAGGGGCTGGGCCCGGCAGAGCGGGGCCGCTACGGCGGTGGCCGCAGGCGACCCAGCCGCTGCTGCTCGCGCAGATCCTGTAGGGGCGGCCCTGTGTGGCCGCCCGCGCAGGGCTGTATGCGAACCCTCACGCCGTCGGCGCCCTGGACACGGCCCTCCTCCGCGCGCGCAGGGCCATCCAGATCAGCGCGGCGATCACCGCGAAAGGCAGCACGTAGGTGAGCGCCACGCCGAGCAGCCCGAACACGTAGACGACGTCATTGAGCGACTTGAACCACGCCGCGGCGACCGCCTTCCCGGCGTTCTTCAGGGTCGAGGCGATGGTCGGCTTGACGGGCACAGGCGGCGCGCCCTTTTGGGAGATCTCCACGGTGATGGTGGCGAGGTCCACGCGGTTCTGCAAGAAGCGCAGCCGCCCCGACAGCCGCTCGATCTCCTGCTGGACCTCGAACAGTTTGTCGCGCACCGAGAGAATGTCCGTGATCCGCCGCGCCTGCCGCATCACCTCGAGCAGTTGCGCCTCCTGCGAGCGCCAGTTGCGCAGCCGCGCCTGGAGGTCCACGTACTCCTCGGTGACATCCTCGCTGCTCACCTCGTCCTTGAGGATGCGGCCGCGCAGGTCGCCGGCGAGGGCGAGCAGGCGCTGGCGAACGGCGAAGAAGCGGCTCTGCGGCATGCGGAGCACCACGTTGGCGCTGCCGTAGCCGGCCTCCCCCTCGGCCCCCTGCGAGGCCTGCAAGGTGGCCGCCGTGACCAGCGCGCCCTCGGCCGCCGCGACCATCTGCACCCGGTCATAGGCGGCGCGGACGTCCCTGACTTCGAGGCCAAGCGCAGCCGTGAGGATCAACTGCCTGTCCCAGGTCTCAAGGGACGGCAGGCCCGTGGCTGCGGCCGGGCGAGGGGCCCCCTCGGGCATGCCCAGAGCCACAGACGGCCTCTCGCGCGCCACCCTCGCCGCCGGAGCATAGGCAGCGGGCGCGGTGCCCATCGCTGGCGCCTCCGCCTCGTAGCCGCCAGCCAAGGAGTTCATCACACTTGCCCGGCGCGCGAATGGCGGGAATAGCGCCAGCAGAAACGCCAACAGGAACAGAATCACCACGAAGCCGCCCCCAAGCAGCCCCACCTTCTTCCAGGCCGCCAGCCGGTTGAACCGGCCGAGAACCGCCTGCGTCTCACCAGTGCGCTCGGTGTCCATCTCGGTCCTCCTCTCCCCTATCTGGCGGATTAGACCGGCCCCGCGGCCGAAATGTTCCGCGGGCCCTTGTCGAGCCTCGGGCTGGGCCTTCCTGAGTCGGCGGCCAGGCAACTCAGCACGAGATTCCTCGCCTTCCCCTCGGGATCCTGAACGACCCTCGGGGTCCTGAAGGGCGGCTCGGAATGACAACCCCGAGCCGCCGGGCAGGAGGCGAGTGTTCGCTGGGCGAATCCGTTTAGGCTGGACAGGTTGCGGCTCGGCACGCATAGAGCCCACCTCTGGAGGCATGCCAATGCGAATCGCCCCGGTCGTCTTTCTCGTGATCGCTTTCGTGGCTTCGTCATTTCCCGCCTGGGCGGCGGTGCGCTCGGAGTACCTCGATGTGCCCGGCTGGGCGGAGCCCAACACCCCGCCCGACCACAACAAGCAGGGCGTGCTGCGTTACTGGGATGACGCGAAACCGGCCACCGCGGCCGCCATCTTCATCCCCGGCAACGGCGGCGGCGCGTCCTCGTTCGACATGATCGGCCGCTGGCTGGTGGCGAACGCCGGCATCGAAGTGTGGGCGGTGGACCGGCGCTCGAATCACCTGGAAGATCACGCCGGCACCGAGCAGGCGCTCAAGACGGGCAATATCGTCCTGGGTGGCATGTACTACACGGGTGGCGGCGCGTACAAGCGCATTCTACCCGGCGACGTCGCCTACCTCAAACACTGGGGCCTGCGCACCCACCTCAGCGACATCGGCGAGTTGGTGAAGCAGATCCAGGCGCGCGGGATCAAGAACATCTTCCTGGGCGGGCACTCGCTGGGCGCGCTGATGACCCAGGCTTACGCCGCGTTCGAACTGCCCGACGGCAGGCCGGCCTACAAGGACCTGCGGGGCTTGATTCTCTTCGACGGCTCGGTGCGGAAACTGCGCGCCGGCGAGGACCTGGACAAGCGCATCGCCGAGGCCGAGAAGCGCATCAACGAGGGCGCGGTGTTCGCGCCCGATCAGCCGCAGGCGGGCCAGTTGAGCGAACTGATCGCCATCGCGGCCAGCCTCAGTCCTGACGTGGCCAGCCCGATCGCGCCGTTCGTGCAGGACAGGACGAAGGTGACGGCGCCGGTCACGAATCTCGCGCTCTTCGGCGCGGCGATGGACACCGACTACAAGTCTCACGCGCTCTGCCGCTGCGGGCGCCTGGCCGATGCCGATCCGAAGAACCCGGGCGCGCCGCTGGGCTGGGTGGCCTATGACAAGTGCGGCGAGGTGACCGACGCGGTGGCTCTGGCCAAGGCGCTCGTCGCCGGGCGGGGCGCCGCGGAGTGGTACCAGCCGTCGGCGCTGATGCTGGACGTGGGCAAGGCCAGCGCGGCGTGGCTCGATCTGCCGGCGATGGGGCTGAAGCATGAGAAGGAGATGGACCTGCCGGTGATCGGGTTCCTCGCCAACGCCCAGGGCTACGACTTCGCGGAGGGGATGAAGGAGTACGCCGCCGCGATCAAGGGCAAGGCGGAGGTCCACGCCATTGACCCGCCGGGCACCTACGCGCACCTCGACCCGCTCGTCGCCGCCGACGCCGACAAGCGCGTCTTCACGCCGCTCAAGGAGTGGATGCAGCGCGCGCTGGGGGGCGGCTCGTAGGGCAGGGGCTCGCCCCTGCCCCTGCAACGGGCAGGACCAAGGTCCTGCCCCACGACCCTGAGGAGAGAGCAACCCATGATCGGAACGATCGCCGCGATGGACGTGGCGTGGCTGCTCATATTCTGGGCGATGCAGGTGCTCGCGCAGGTGATCTTCAAGTGGGGCAGCGACACGCCCGGCCGCTTCGTGCACGGGTTCATCGGCGGGAATCTCTTCGGGGCGTCCAGTATCCTGTTGCTGATGAGGCTGTACAAGACCATGAACGTCAACGTCGCGCTGGGCCTGGGGATCGGCGGCGGGTTCCTCCTGGGCCAGGTGGCACTGGCGCTGGTGTTCCGCTCCCGGGTGTCGCTGGTGCAGTCCTGCGGCATCGCGGCCATGGTGGTCGGCATGCTGATGCTGGCCATGGGCAACAGGCAATCGTAGGGGAGCCGCTCTGCCGGCTCCCTGGGCGGCCACGCAGGGCCGCCCCTACCGCCGTCACCGCAGGTCCTCCCGCAACGCTTCGACCCCGCCGCGCTCGCGCTCCCACTCCTGCCAGCGGCGCGCCAGGCTGGGGCCCTGGGCCTTGAGCGGATCCTCGCTGCGGCCGAGACGCCGCAACTGCTCGTCAATCCAGGATTGCAGGCGGGCATCGAGTTCGTCGCGGGTGGCGGGCATTTCGTCGGCCAGGTTGCGCGTTTCGCCGTGATCGGCCTGAAGGTCGTACAACTCCTGCGGCGGCGCGCCGTGCAGGCCGGGGTAGACGGCGCGAAGGTACTTCCAACGATCGGTGCGCAGACCCCAGGTGCACTGCCACGAGCATTCAGTCGTAACCACCATCTCCACGTGCGACCGCGCGCGACCCTCCACCAGTGGAACCAGTGACGACCCGTCGGCCTGCTCATGGGGCGGCAGGCTCAGCAGGTCGAGCAGCGTGGGCACGATATCAATGTGCCGCACCATGGGCCTGACCTGCGCCGCGGCCGGGAGCCGCCCCGGCGCCCGAACGATGAGCGGCACGTGGAGGGTGGGATCGTAGAGCCCGTGATGATCGAAGAAGATGTTGTGCTCGGTCATGGATTCGCCGTGGTCGCCCGTGACGAGAACGATGGTGTCCCGGTCCAGGCCGAGGGAGGAGAGTTCGTGAAGGACCTGGCCGACGCGATCGTCGGCGTAGCTGAGGCAGCCATCGTAGAGGGCGGTGATATATTCGGCGTCGGTGATGTCGTCGAGCCAGCCCTTGAAGACCACGTCGCCGAAGTAGGTGCCGCGCAGGGGATCGAGCGAATGCTTCGCGGGGTCGCGGGGATCCCCGTCGTAATAGAGCGTGTCGAAGGGGGGCGGCGGCTGGTAGCGGGTGTGCGAATCCCAATAATGCAGGAAGAGGAAGAAGTCTCGGCCGCGGTGCGCGGCGAGGTGGCGCAGCAGCGGGAGCGCGCGCTCGTTGATGTCGTCGGCGGTGACCAGGCGGTGGGGCTTGCGGGCGCCCGCGGGGTTAACATAGTAGTCGTAGCCGCGGGCGAACCAGCGCTTCATCTCGTAGAGGTCGTCCACGGCCGCGGTGATGACGCCGTGACGCCGCAGGATCTCGGGGAGCAGGGCCACCGAATCGTCGAGCCAGACGTGCCCGCTGTGGGCCACGATGTTGTGGGTGACGGGATGCTGGCCGGCGTACATCGTGGTGTAGGAGGGCTGGGTGGCGTTGTTCTGAGCGATGCACCAGTCGAAGCGCACCCCCTGGGCGGCCAACTGCTCCAGGTTGGGGGTGGTGCGGCGGTGGTAGCCGTAGGCCGAGAGATGGTCGGCGCGGCAGGTGTCGAGCGCGATGAAGATGACGTTCACAATGGTGGACCTCCGGAGCAGCCTGATTCTTTGCGCGGCG
>Ga0315288_10007594_pt1 | contig 13722 bp, 13 predicted proteins | sample YL17G11_20_MG_FD_203454 | JGI IMG/M metagenome (GOLD analysis project Ga0315288, IMG submission 203454) | Sediment microbial communities from Yellowstone Lake, YNP, Wyoming, USA - YL17G11_20 | ecosystem: Environmental > Aquatic > Freshwater > Lake > Sediment | place: USA: Wyoming | collected...
TCGATCATCTCCATCGAGAAAGGGCGATATTCCCCGTCGGTGACGCTGGCGCTGCGCCTCGCGCGTGTCCTTCGGGTGCCCGTGGAGGAAGCCTTTTGGTTGGATGATGATGAGGAAGGAGCATAACAATGAAAGGTTTGGCTTGGTACTATGTCACTCGACTGGCGGTGGTCGCTTTGTGGCTCCTTGTGGCCACGGTCGCGGGGTTACCCATCTGGGCCAGTGCCCTGCCCGCTGCGGGGATGATCGCGTACTTCGTGTGGTTGCCCCGCAGCGGCAGGTATGTGGTGCGTGAAGATCAACCGCTGGCACCAATGCGACGAGATGAGCGCGGCCGGGCGATCAGCGGTAGGGCAGCCACATGAGGCTTCGTCGCAGAGACACTCCTGGTAAGTGCCGGTATGGTCTGGGGCGTGGTATCTCACCAGCAGGGGCTCACCGGCTACCTGGGCCTTGTGCTGGCTGGTGGTATGTTGACCTACCTGGTGGCTCAGGGCTGGCTGGGCCGCAATAGCTGACGCACTGGGACCTTGCGGGCAGGTCTGGTGTCATCCGGCACAGGCGAGAGGAAGATGGTAGAGGATGTCTGTGGGAAGGATGGGCACGTGATTCGACTCGCTCAGAGGGTCGCCCCCGGTCTGGTAGGGCTCCAGCCAGGAGTCATACAGGGAGTACATGGTCAACCCGGTGAGCTGGAAGTTGAGCTGGTTGGGGTTGGTGACATCGAGTGGAGGAGACCCCTAGGCGGCGTCCTCGCCCGTGTCGCTGGAATACCACACACGGTATCCCGCCAGGTCAGGGTGGAGAGGCTTGTTCCACGCCAGGTACCCGGTGCCGTCTCGCCACACTCCGCGTAGCTTGACGTACTCGTCCATATCCAGGTAGCGGTAGTCGATCTGGCTGTACCAATCCTCACGATTCGAGGCACCCGGGCTCCGGTGCTCGAAGACGCCCAGCCCGGCTTGAGTTGCCCGGGCCAGGTAGTCGTCCCCGTGGTCCTGGACACCGGCTTCGTCTTGGAGGAAGTCGTACATCACGGAATCAATGGCCACGGGGTCCTGTGAGAAGAAGAGGCTGCGTGGCGAGTCGTTGTCGAAGGTGCCCCACCGCTCTGGAATGGAGTCCTGGCTGCCCCTGCTGCCGTAGAGCCCGTCCCCGATGGTGAGTACGGTCTTGGCCCCGAAATGCGGGTTCTGGTAGATGTCCACCAGTGGGTTGTACGCCGAAGTGTAGTCGTCCTCGTAGGGAAAGGTGTAGCGGTGCAGGGCGGCGCAGTTCTCGATGCTGCCGAAGTGGTTCTTGAAGGAGAGGGTGACCCAGGCACAGCAGTGCTTCTTCATGAGGGGCACGTTGATCAGGTAGTCGGCGTTGACCAGCACGTTGCTGATACGCTGGGCAGCGAGGGACGGCCCTCCGGCTGGCGGCTGAAAGGTCACCTTCTGCGTGGCGCTGAAGCCCTGGTGGTTGCTGGTCGAGTCACCGGAGAACTGGACGCCAGGGTGGTCGCAGCCATTTCGAAAGCGCGTGGGGATGGCTCTCACCGCGTCGTAGACCCAGATATCGGAGGCGGCAACGCCGATCTCTTTCAAGCCTGCGATGACCGCGTTCACCGGCTCGATGCTGGCGTCGATGACGTTGTCGCTGTCGTCCACACTCCAGGCGTTGTTGAAGTTGGCCTTGATGGCAACTCTCTGGCCTGGAACGTAGTCGGGGATCAGCGCGCTCCAGGCGTCTACGCGGGTCTTTCTGCCCGTGAGCTCCATGACGCCGCGGTCCACCATTTCGCTGACCACGCCCTGAATCACGTGGTTGCCCCACCATCCGCTGAGGAAGTTCCAGTCCGTGGCCCGCTCACAGTAGACGTGGACTACCTTAGGCTTGTCCAGGCTGGGAGCTACCACCAGGCTCTTGTAGGGCTTGATGGCGGCCAGGCCAGCGAGGAGTGCGGAGAGTTTGAGGAACCCCCGGCGCGAGACCTGAAGGTTCTCCCTACGATCGCTTTGGTTCATCTCTCAGTGCCCAGGGCAAGAACGAAGCCCTTGCCATTTCATTCTAGTCAAGCTGATGAGTAGAGTCAACAACTGGCCGGTGCTGGGAGAGGACAACCCACCGGGCGGGTGTGTTGCCGAGCGCCCCACGGCGCGCTACAATATGCCTGCCATATAGCGTGGCGCTCTTGGGGGGAGGCACAATGAACACTTGCACCTGCCCCTTGCTGCTCGCCATCGCTTGTGGGGTAAAAGGAGGGTGTACCATCCCTTTTGTGGCCTTCACTGTAGAGGCAGGAGACCGATCAGTGGATGAGGCCAAGGTTGGGCTGTAGCCGCTTTCGGTGCCCTGGGTCCTTGGCCAGGACGACCTAGGACGGGCGAGGTGCATGGTGGGGGATCACGAACCGGCCACGGAGGGCCGGTTGGAGGAAGATGGCGGGGAGCCAAAGGTGTGTAACGTCTGTCACCTGGAGTATGAAGGCGACGAATGCCCCTGGTGCAAGGCCGAGCGGGAACACGCGTCAGGCGTGATCGAAGAACGGGGCCGCCGGAGCCGTCGTCTCAAAGAGAATGCCGAGAGCGGGGACAGCCTCTGACCCAGAGCTGCCCCGCCCTTGCTCACCTATGTGAACCCCAATCCCCGCTCTTTCAAGCTCACGTACCTCTGCTGGGCGGTGATCAGGTGGTTCTATAGGTGCCGTTGGGGATACGGAGCAAGACGAGGCTTTCGCATTCCTGGTCAGCGCCAGGGGCGTGTTGCCTGGGGCCATGCTGCACAGCGGAAACCCAGTTGGTCTGCACGCACGTGTGGTGCGGCACGACTTCTGTAGGTGGCCGAAGTGACATGCCAGGTGTTCTCGAATGACCCGCCACGAATGACTCGCTCGGATCCATCGCTGGGTCCCGTTGGATTGGACAGGGGACCAGAGACGTAGTAGTCCGCATCGTACCAGTCAGTGACCCACTCCCACACATTGCCACCCATGTCGTAGGCTCCGTAGGGGCTGGCACCCACCGGATATGCACCAGCCGGGCTCGTGTCCTTGTACCCATCGTCTCCGTGCAGATCTCTGAACGGTTGCCACGGACAGTTGATATCACAGTAGTTCAGTCTGGAACCGCCTGGAACCTCGTTGCCCCAGGGATAGAGGCGAGCATCGGTGCCCCGCGCAGCCTTTTCCCACTCAGCTTCTGTGGGCAGCCGCTTGCCGGCCCACTCACAATAGGTCTGAGCATCGTGCCAAGTCACCCGAAGGACTGGATACTGGTCATACTCGGGATTCCCATAGTAGGAGAGACGACTCCGAGACGTGATGTTCTCAGGCTCGGTGCACGCACCGCCGCGCACGCACTCCCCGTATTGAGCATTAGTGACCTCATACTCGTCGAGGTAGAAAGAGTCCAGATGTACAACCCGCTGTGGGTATTGATCTTCCAGGCTTTCTCTCTTGCAGTCGGGAATGTTCGTGGAGCACAGTTCGAACAGTTCGTCTATGTCTTCGTCGGTGGAACCCATGAGGAAGTCACCCGCGGGAACGAGGACCATGCCCGGCGGTGGGGTAGGGGTCGCGGTTGGCGCCACCGTCGGAGATGGTGGAGCGCTTGTAGCAGTCGGGGATGGTGCAGGTTTCGGGGTTGGTACCAGCAATGTGTCGCCGCCATAGGTCTGGAGTTCCTCGGCTGTAAGAGAGCGAGTCACTCTGCTGCGGGCCAGCGTCATCATCTGGTCCACGGAGATATAGTGGAGACGTGCTGCCCCGGTTGTCTTCGCCGTTACGACCAACTGGCTATTTGGGCTGAACTCGGCGTGCAGGGCCTCTGCGCTGCGGTCACTGAGGGTGCCTAGCCGTTGTCCTTCCCTGTGCCACAGGCGAACGCTGCCGTCCGCGCTGGCGGTGACGATGAAGAATCCGTCCGGGCTGAAGGCGGCGTAGTTGACTGGGCCCAAGTGCTCGCCAAGAATGACAACCGGTAGACCGTCTCTGTCCCACACTCGGGCGGTGCCATCGGCGCTGGCTGTGACTATGCGCTGGCCATCAGGACTGAAGGAGGCGTGGATGACACTCCCCATGTGCCCAGAAAGGGTGGCGATACTGCGCCCCGTCAAGTCCCAGAGGCGGGCGGTGCCATCGGCGCTGGCTGTCAAGACACGTCTACCGTCGGGGCTGAACTCACCGTGGTTGACGGACGCCGTGTGACCCGTGAGAGTAGCGACAGGAGTTCCTTGGCGGTGCCAGAGGCGCGCGGTGCCATCGGCACTCGCAGTGAGGATGAGCTCCCCGTCTGGGCTAAAGACCGAGCTGTTTACGGGCCCCGTGTGACCGGTGAGGATCGCGACGCAGTCTCCCTCTATGTCCCACACCCGAGACGTCCGATCAGCACTCGCGGTCAGTATCAGATAACCGTCTGCACTAAAGACGGCATCCTTGACCGCGCCTTCATGGCCCGAGAGCTGCGTGATTTGGCGCCCATCCTCGCCCCATAGCCGCGCGGTGGAATCGTCGCTCGCGGTCAGCAGGTGCTTTCCGTCGGGGCTAAAGCATGCACGGTTCACTGCGTCGCTATGGCCGGTGAGCGTCGCCAGTGGCACGCCGTGGACATCCCACACGCGGGCCGTCCTGTCGGCGCTGGCTGTCACTATCTTCTGCCCGTCCGGGCCGAATGCTGCCCAGTTGACTCGCGCCGTGTGTCCGTGCAAGATAGCATATGGTGGACTGTCCAATGCTTGCCATAGGGCACCGTACGCCTCAACCGTATAACTGCTGTCTACCGAGTATGTGACTGATATGGCCTCCATGGCGAGAAGCAGGCCGAGCTCCGGGTCTCTGGCAAGTGCGGCGGGCACGCGAGCTGCGAATTGCCGAGATTCTGCAATTCGGGCTTGGTGCGCTGTTTCGGCACGCTCCCGTGCGATCCGGCCCTCGGCAGCCTTCCACAGAACGGCTCCAGCGAGCAACCCCGCCAATACCAGGAAGAGCGTGATGGAGATTAGGAGTCGCTGTCGTCGGGCCGCGTCGCGCTGCGCCCAGTCGCTCTCAGCTTGCTTGTTGGAGTCCAGAATGGGTTCAATGAGACGATCGTGTGTGAGTTCGTACCACAGAGCGCCGCTCCATGGCTCAGCGCGAATGAGATGCTCGTCCACGAGCAGGTCGACTACGGAGTTTGGGATGCCCTCGGTTTCGAGATGGCCACGGGGGACTCTGCCCCTCGTCTTAAGGGGCGTCACGAGAACCTCGCCACACCAGCTACGAAGCGAGCGCTCCTGCACGCCCGTGGTGGCAACCGCGGCAGCAATGGCATCTTGGTAGAACTGGCACAAAGCATCGTCGACGTCACCAAACTTGCTTAGGTCAGAGAAAGAGACTATTGGGACGTCCGACGGCAGGGCAGCCCAAAGGTTGTGACATACGACCTGGAGTTGCACGGGCTCCACGAACTCCCCCGCAACTTCCGCCACCTCAGTCCCCTCTTCCGTGAGGCGTGTAACCCGAACCTTGAGGAGATCGTCCACCAGACCCTCGGCCACCCCTGCGTCGAAAGACCGCCCGGCTTGAGCCAGTGGACCCTTGATTGCCTGGAGTGCGGGGCTGCGCCTGAGTCTCTCCATACGATAGGTCATCAGCGACCATCCCGAGACCAGACGCGAATATCGCTCCAGTTGAGGAGCGTACTCCTCCCGAAGGACGAGAACGATGCGCAGCAGTGGGTCTTCCTGGAGCGCCCTGCCCATCTCCTCGAAGAACCCTTCGCGCTCGTGGTGGTGGCGCGGATAAACGGTCAGCAGTTCCTCGAACTGGTCCAGAATGATCGCTCGCGGCATCGCTACAGCTTCTGCGCCTCTTCTCGCGGTTCTCTCCTGGAGGAACTCGGCAAGCGATTTTCGGACAAAGTCCTTGGGCCGAACCGCCGTGCCGGCGCAGCTCACCAGGGCGTTGTAGACGTACAGGTTCGTGATGTCGTTACTGTCGATTCCCTTGGGAACCGGTCCGGCCACACGACCGGAGAGCACGTCAAAGCCTTCTTCCTCCAGGGCCGGGACTAGGCCAGCATTGAGAATGGAGGTCTTTCCTGCCCCGGATTGGGCGTGGAACAGGAGCATCCGGTGGGCGATTGCTAGGGAGAGAAGATCGCTGGTCTCGCGGTCCCTGCCAAAAAAGAAGGCGCGATCCTCAGTCTCAAAGGCGCGTGGGCCAACGAAGGGATTCCGATGCCCATGTTCAAGCACCATGGCCGCAGAATGCCCTCCAGCGCGTTGCCAGTTCGGCAGCAAACTGTCTTGCAGTCCCCCAGTACACCTTGACGTCGAGGTGATTGTAGTAACTATCCAGGTATCGTCGCGCATTTGCGTTGTCTGGCCCGAGTTGCACCGCGATGCTGATGCGGCGCAGGCTGCCCTCCATCGAGCCGACGATGCCCCGGAAGAGCACTCGGAAGGTCCAGTCCCTGAGACTGTAGCCCACAAACAGCAACGAGGCACCTGAAAGAGCCCTCTCGATGCGCAGCGGCAGGACTTGTCTGCGCCAGACGCTGACTAGAAAGTCGAGATAGTCGTCCTCTGTGAGAACCAGCGACTCCGCGAGGTCCTCACGCCCGTGTAGATGAAACACCACCGGGCGTGCCACCGTTGGTTCGAACCCCTCTTCCAGGTCGAACACCGAAGGCTCCTGTTCGATAAAACGATTCCACCGACAGATCTCGCGGTGTGGATCCTTGCCGCCACTCCGCAGCGCTCTCACCATGAAGTCGTCGTAGTTCGTCGTGAGATAGACAGGCAGCGGTAGTTTGGCCAACACGCTGTGTGGCTCGTCGGCCTCTCCGAAGTCTGGCTGCTGGCAGTCTGACTCCTGGAAGCGTCTAATCAAAGTCTCCTTGGGAAACATCGGATCGTGAGTCACCGCTAGATACTGGGCCACTCGGGCGAGGTCACTTTCGTCCTCAAGAGGGTACCCGTGCTCCTGCGCCCACTCTTGCGCAATCTGCGCACCCAGCGGTAGGCTACCTTCGCAGGCCCCAGCGCCAATGAATGGAGTGCATTTCCCCTCACGGATCCTGGGGAGAAGGGTATCCCAGTCGAGGTTCTGTAGTGTGTTAGGCACTCGTGCGCCTCCGACTGCTCACGCGGCGGGCTCCACCCGATGTGGCGAGTACGCCTCCACTTGACGCGAGGGCTGTCAGAGGATACGCGAGATGAGCCACCGTGTCAAGGCCCTGTTATGCTCTGTCGCTAGTCGGCGCTTGGTCGTTCCACGTTGCCGTCCAACCAGGGCGCGTTGTCGCAGCCACCCGCTTTATGAACGCCCAGGATCACTCTGCGAAGGATCGCCGCTGGCGAGGATCGCGTTTGTCCGGCAGCGAGTCGCTGTCGTGGTCTACGTGAACTCCAATCCCCGCTCTTTCAGGCTCACGTACCTCTGCTGGCCGATGATCAGGTGGTCCAGCACCTCCACGTCCAACAACTTCCCCGCCTCCACGATCTGCCGGGTGATGCTCACGTCCTCGGGAGACGGTGTGGGGTCGCCCGAGGGGTGGTTGTGGACCACGATCACGGCGGCACAGTTGGACCTTACAGCCTCCCGGAACAACTCCCCGACGCGCATCACTGAGGTGTTGAGGCTTCCCACATAGATGGTGGGCATGCCCAGGACGTGGTTCTTGGTATCCAGCAGGACCACCCTGAGGTGCTCCTGCTCCAGGAAGCCCATCTCCAGCATCAGCAGGTTGGCCACGTCTGTCGGTGACTTGACCTGGGGGCGCTCTTCAGGGGAGGCCACCATCAGTCGCTTCCCCAGTTCCAGGGCGGCCTTGATCTGGGCCGCCTTGGCCACACCCAATCCATGAACCTCGCACAGGTCGGCGAAACTGGCTCGGGCGATCCCCGCCAGGCCGTGGAACTGGGCCAGGAGGCGGCTACCCAGGTTGATCACGCTCTCGGATCTGGTCCCGGTGCGGAGGAGGATAGCCAGCAACTCGGACGTGGACAGGGAACCGGGGCCGTAGGCCTGAAGTCGCTCCCGAGGACGTTCGCTCTCCGGCAGGTCTTTGAGCAGAGGGTGATACTCCACCTGCTCCGGCTGCTCCATGTCTCCTCCTCTGTCGGGTTTGTTTCGACCGGCACCCATGGCCAGCCCGCCCTACTCAGCGATGAAACTCGCGGTCCAGTCTGGTCGATCCGGTGCCTGGCCCTGATCCAACATTTCCCGCCAGGCTTCGTCCGTCAACCGATCGTCCATCGGCCAGGGGAACTCGTAGTAGGAAAAGACACCACCCTTGGTGACCACCAACCGCCCCCCAATCTCCGCCACTACGTAGATCTCCTGGATGCGCCCCACACCCTCTTCCAGGACCAAGCCCGTGGGGTCCGTGGCCACGTCGGCGACGACAGCGGCCTCCTGGTCCTCCAGGACGGGTCGGCCTTCCACGTCATCCTTGTCGGCAGCGGCGATGGTCAGCCCCTCGAGCACGCCGCCGTAGAAGAGGATCACCTCCTGCTCCTCCTGGGTGAGGGCGGTGCCGGCCAATTCCTTCTGGGCGATGGTCGCCAGTTGGGTCAAGAGCAACTCCAGCCGTTCCAGGTTGTCCCTGATCTCCCACATGGTCTCGGTATCGTCCAGGAGGCCGCGCGCCTCCAGCCCATCGATGGTCATCCTGGTGAGGGCGGCCAGGCGGGCGAAAGCTTCGGGGTTGGGCTCGACGTACCCCTTGAGCTCCGGCTCCTCGAAGGCACCTCCCAGCTCGGCATAGGCCTGTTTAGCGTAGAGAATGGTGTCGTGCTTTAACTCTGTCCAACTGCCCAGAGCGGTATGGAGGTCCTTGCGGACCCACGCGGGGTTGCGCATGAAGGCGGGATAGGCGTCGCCCTTGACCTCTATCAGGGGCTGGAAGCTATACAGCCAGGACCAGTACAGGTTCTGCGTCCAGCTATCCATCTCCAGCGCGGAGATCTCGCCCCGAACTTTGCTCATCTGCTCGTTGTAGTTGAGGTAGTGGGTCTCGTCCATCTCCTCAAGGATGCTGTACGCCTGTTCTGAGCCCATGGCAGCGAAGATATCGAGCCCTTTGGGCAGCATGCGGGGGTCGTCCAGGGTGCCCACGCTGCGGAACATCAACTGCTGGAAGATGTAGGCGTCGATGACGAAGCGCTGGCCCATGAAGCGGAAGCCCTGCGTGGCCTCGTCGCGATCCTCCCAGATGTAGACCCACATGGAGTTGATCTGAGGCGGCGGCAACTCCCTGGCGGCCGCGATGAATTGGGTCAGCTTGTCCTCGTCCAAAAAGATCGTGGGGTCGTTACCAAGGGAGCCATACACTTCTTCGATCAGGGGATGGTAGTCGTAGATGTCCAGATCGTCGCTGATGCCCACCATGAAGGACGTGGGCTCATAGATACGCTCCCAGAGCTGTGAAGCTGGCTCTCCGTCGATCTCGGTATTAGCCAGGGCCTGGGCGATGAGCAGGGCCGACAGGGTCTCCTCAGGCTCTTTGAGACGGAAGGTCACGCGTCCATACCACATCATGGCCTTGAAGTACCGCTGTCGGGCCTCGGTTCTGTCGTAGTGACCACGAGGGAAGTACTGGCTGTAGTCCTCGGGGTAGCCCAGGATAGGTGACTCGGTGAAGCCCTCGTGGGCCTCGATGAGGGCCAGTTCCGACTGCACCTGCTCCTGCACCGCTTGCGGGATGGGAGAGCCCGGATTGAGCAGTTGTTGGGCCACGGCGAAGTAGGCCAGGTTGCGCAGGGCTGCGTCTTCGAGGGAGGTCCCCTGGAGTGTTTCGTACTGGGACCCGGCCGCCCAGAGCATGCCCGCCGTCAGATTCTCCAGGTCCGTGTAGAATCGCTTGTCTTCCAGGGTGCGCAGGACCTGGTCGAAGAAGAGGTGATAGATGTGATAGACGGAGTCGGTGGTGATGAAGACGGGCACCTCGGCGTAGCGAGCCTCCTCGTAGAGGTGAAAGAACTCCTTGTATTCAGAGGGGGCTACTACGAACCCATTGGCGCTCAGTAGCTGCTGTTGGGCTTCGCTGAAGACGAAGCTCTCGTCCGTGATCGCGCTGCTCAAGTCCACAGGCAACGAATAGCCAGCGTGGGTTGCCGGCAGGCTGACCTGTACCGGCTGGTAGGAAGCGAAGCCCGTGCTGGTGGCCGGTAGGGGGCTGGCCAGTAGCCCAAAGTGCACCCCAGGCCCCTCTGTGGGGATTGAGGTGGGTTCAACGGTGGGCTCTGGGGTGTCGGTTGGCTCAGCACCGGCTGTGGGCGCCAACGTCGGGCTGGCCTGAGGTGCCACGGTGGGGCTGGGCGGCGCCTCCGTGGCCTCGGGGGCAGGGCTGGCGCAGCCGCTCACCAGGACACTCAAGATCATGGTGAAGGCCATGAAGGCAGGCAATAGACGGGGGCGACGATGATAAGTCATCTCTCCAGACTCCTTTCTCTACTCAGCTTGGTTCTTTCACGAGGATGTCGAGGACACCGTCGCCGGTGACGTCTTGTACTGCAAGGTGGTCCCAAACACCGCGCGGGCTGCGCCACTGGAGGGTGAAGCCCCAGCCGTTCCATCGCCACACGCTGACGTGGCGGGCAGCAACATCGGGCGCGTCATAGCTTCCCTCCAGGACCACCAACTCGTTGGCCCCGTCGCCATCCACGTCTGAGGCGGCCAGTTCCATAATGGGGTCGGCGACGGGCGAACTGCACCACAGGTGTTGCCAGGCGGCCTCTCGCCACCCGTACACGAAGAGATGGTTCCTGAGGCTGCCCTCCTCCCACAGAGAAGGGAAGCGGAACGTTTCGTAGAAGATCGCAGGCTCCAGGCGGAAGGGCTTCCACAGGACGAAGACGGCCTCTTGCTGCCCGTCGTTGTTGACGTCCGCCACCAATAGCTGGCGCACGTCCCAGGAGGGATCGCTGCTCCAGACCTCCTGGCCCTGGTGCACGACGCTCAGGGTGCCGTCCTCCAACACGATACTCGTCTGCTCGTCCAGGAGTACGGTGTCTTGGAGCGTCGCTCCCTGGGCGGCCACCTCGCTGAGTTGGTCGATGGACTCAGGGCCATACCCTTCCTCACCTCCGCGGAACGAGAAGGCCACCCACCGGGGCTGTGGGGCGAGACCCTGGGGGTTGCTGAAGGCCAGCAGGGCTGCCGAGAGAGCAAAGGCGACGCTAACTCGCTTCATCGATGCTCACTTGTGCGCTAGAACGCGTCTAAGGGCTTAAACCCTCACTACGAGCCTGGATGACAGGCGCTGACAAAGGCCTCGAACAACCTCAGCTGTTCGGCCCTCTCCACGATTCGTTCGGGGTGCCACTGCACACCGAGGAAGAACTCCCGGTCCGTCATCTGTACAGCTTCCACGATACCATCGGGAGCGCGGGCCAGCACCTGCAGTCCAGGCGCCAGCTTCTCCACTGCCTGATGATGGGCGGAGTTGACCTCTATCTCGGTGGCCCCCACGATCTGGTGCAACAGGTTCTCTTTCTCTAAGACGATGGAATGATAGCTATCGTTCCCTGGATCTACGGGGGTGTGCTGGATATCGGTCTGGATGTCCTGGATCAGCGTGCCGCCGCAGACCACATTGACCAGTTGCAGGCCCATACAGATGGCCAGCACGGGGATCTCTCGCTGAAGGACCAGCTCCGCCAGGAGCCGGTCTTGGGCGAACCGGCGGGGGTGACATTCTTGGGTCGTGGGGTCTTTCTTCTGACCGTATGCCTGAGGTGGTATGTCCTCTCCGCCCGTGAACATCAGACCATCCAGACGGTTGAGGTACTCTGTCAGTGCGGCTGGGTTATCGACGATGGGAACGACCACCGGGAGTGCCCCTGCGGAGAGCAGGGCTTGGTAGTAGGGGGTGTAGAGCCCTATCTGGTCGCGGACGGGGTATCTGGCGTCGCTCTGGTACCCGCAGTTGAGTCCGATCAGGGGTGGCGTACGGGCCATCTGTCCTCTCCGGGATTATTCTAGCGGCGCTGGTCCCTGATTACAATGGCCTGTGCCGTTGTCACGGTGAGGTTGCTGGGGTATAATGCCCTGCGAGGTCCGTTGCGTCGCTGAGAGCCCTGCTCCAGGCGATGGGCGCGAAAACAGAAGGAGGTTGCCGCGACACCATGTTCCCTCCCATCTTTCCGATCTACGTTGGAGCCCTGGCCCCATTACACGAGTGGGCGCCGCTGGTCTGGCTGAGTGGTGTGGTCTGTTTGTGGGCGACGAGGTACACGCACCAACTGGCAAGACGATGGGGTTCCAGGTTCTACTTGCTGTCCGCGGTGATCCGACCGCTGGGCATCCTGCTCATCGGCGCGGGCTGGCTGGCCCTCTATTCGCCCGGCCCCGAGTACACCATGCTTTCTGTGGGGAGTGTGGGCTGGCTGCCCTTGGGAAGCTGGACGGACGTGCTGTGCTGGGTAGCCATCGCCCTGTTTTTGGCCTTCGGCGCCTGGTCTGCTGTGGTGTTGGGACTTCGACAGTCGTTTCTGTACCGGCGCCTGGACGACAGGCTGATCACCACGGGGCCTTATGCCCTGGTGCGCCATCCGCAGTTCCTCTCCGCCATCGGGGTGACCTTCTTCGGCATACTTCTGTTCAACCCGAACCGGTTCCCTCAATTCGTCGGCGCGGGCGGCTATGTACATTCCCTGGGGGCCAACTGGGCATTGTTCACCCTCGCACTGTGGGTGCTCTCCATTCTGGAGGACCGTGAGCTGGCGGCTCACTTCGGCGAGGAGTACGACAAGTACTCCAAGCGGGTGCCGCGACTGTTCCCCAACTGAGACGAGTGCCCCGCGAGGCCTACAGTTCCGCGCACGGTGGTAGGATTCGTGGCTGTTTTCTTGGTGGTTTCGGTCATCTTCTTGGTGTTCTTGGCGCTGGGTCTCGTGGCCTGGCGGTGGTCAACGGAGTTGATCAAGTCCCCCAAGCCCGACGCGCCGAGTAGCCCCGCCGAGTATGGTTTGCCTTTCACCGAGGTTTTCTTCCCCAGCCGCGACGGCCTCACCCTGCACGGCTGGTTCATCCCGGCGGTGGCCGTCACCACCTACTCAGAGGAAAGCAGCGACTGGGCAACAGGGTCCAAGGGGACCATCGTCTTCGGCCACGGTCGCTTCGGCAGCAAGGACCCCGACCTGAAGTACGTTCCCTGGCTCAGAGAGGCGGGCTACAACTGCTTCCTCTTCGACTTCCGCGGCCACGGGCGCTCGGAGGGGGACTACACGTCCTTTGGCTATCACGAACGGAAGGACCTGCTGGGAGCCATAGACCTACTTGAGAGCAAGGGCATACCCAGGGTGGGTGTGCTAGGTTTCTCGCTGGGAGCCGTGGTGGGCATCAGCACGGCTGCCCAATGCCCGGCGATTGCGGCGGTGGTGGCCGACGGGGCATTCGTCAAGCTGCGGAGGGCTTTGGCGCGGGGGGCGGAGGAGCGGGGTGTGCCCCGCTGGCTGGTCCGTGCCTTGGGACCTTCGATCCTCTGGCTGGCCGGAAGGCGGGTGGGAGGGGACCTGGAGCAAAGCGATCCTCTACACTGGGTGGACAAGATAGCTCCGCGCGCCCTGTTCCTGATCCACGGTGAGGAAGACCCCTACGTTTCGGTGGAGGACGTGCGGCGTCTATACCAGCGGGCCGGAGAACCAAAGGAGCTCTGGATTGCGCCAGGGGCGGGACACCGCCGGGTGGACCAGGTCTACCCGGACGATTATCGGGATAGGGTCGTGAGCTTCTTTGACAGGTATCTGGCGGCT
>Ga0315288_10007595_pt1 | contig 13721 bp, 10 predicted proteins | sample YL17G11_20_MG_FD_203454 | JGI IMG/M metagenome (GOLD analysis project Ga0315288, IMG submission 203454) | Sediment microbial communities from Yellowstone Lake, YNP, Wyoming, USA - YL17G11_20 | ecosystem: Environmental > Aquatic > Freshwater > Lake > Sediment | place: USA: Wyoming | collected...
GAGTTCGTGGACAGCAGCGACTGGCTCGCGTACTCCTCAAGGGCTTTGGAGACGAACGTCCTGCGCGACGTGAGAGCGGACGGCAAGGAGGTCGAGAACTCCACGGGCTACATCCAGTTCGCCTACCAGAGCCTGTTCCGGGTGCTGAAGACACTGACTGAGCGTCGCATCGAGGTGGACCCAGAGGCGCATCGGCGGCTCGATCTGCTGCAGGACTTCATGGCGTGGACCGCCTTTCCCGACGGCACGATCCCCATGATCGGCGACTCCGATTCCGGCGGGATCGGGATGCTCGAGCAGACCTGGCCGTTCTTCGGGCGGGACGACATCCGCTACATCCTCACCGGGGGCCAAGAGGGCACTGTCCCGGCACAGTCTTCTCGCTACTGGCCGGACTCGGGCTGGTGTGTGATGCGGAGCGAGTGGGGCGACGATTTCAGGGATGCGGTCCACCTCGTCTTCAAAGCATCACCGCAGGGGCCTCACGGTCACCTGGACCAGAACTCGCTGACCCTCTACGCCTACGGCCGTCCGCTGCTGATCGACCCCGGACGGATGAACTACCGCGCGGAGGGCGTGACCTTCCGATCGACGCCTTACCACAATACGGTGACGGTTGACGATGCCGACCAGGCCGAGGGGAGCGCGACGTTCGAGCGCTGGGAGAGTACGGCCGAGTATGACCTGGCAGTCGGGTCGCATGAGCTGTACCGCGGCGTGACGCATCGGCGGCAGTTGTGCTTCGCGAAGCCCGGGTTCTTCGTCGTGCGGGATGATGTGACTAGCGAGGAGGAGCACCGCTACATCGCCCGTTGGCACTTCCCGGAGGGCGCGATGCCTGAGCAGCTCGAAGGCGGTCGCGTGACGACGCGCTTCGCGGAGGGCGCGAACCTTCTCATCGTGCCCCTGGGGGAGATCGCTGCGTCGCACATCGAGGACTACAGCGTCGCCTACCGGTGGGACGAGCGGATCGACGCACAAGGCTGGGCCTACGAGCTCTCCGGCCCGACGCTCGTGACGCTGCTCATCCCCTATCGCGGCGCCACGGTGCCAGACGTCATCGTGACGGAGGCAATGGTCGGCGCAGACGAACTGCGGCTAGAGCTGTCGCTCGACGGGGCAGAGTGGAGGGTCGGGATCGGGGACGAGACGGAGGTACGACACTAGGCGGCATACCCACGCGACCTCGGAACCCGACACCGGGCGAACCACTGTCCTGTGGCACTCAGTGCAGACGACCGGGCGAGCCAGGCTCATGCCCGTGGTCGCCCCGGTGATTGTCGGCACGAGAGCGTCACCGCCGAACTGGAGGGCGTATAGACCACTCATCACACGCCGGATGGGCGACGTTACCAGCGACTCGTCGGCGGAACGGTGGCTCCCCTGGCGTGAACGACGCCGGTCGGGTGACTGTCTGCGCGCTCAGCAGCTGTCCTGCCGTGCATCCGGAACTCCGCGGGCAACGGTACTCCACTGGCGCCGTTCAGATGACACTCCGCTAGAGCCCGGGGTACCAGTTGAGGCGCGAGAACATGAACGCGATGCTGAAGCCGGTACCGACGGAGCTCTCAGGCGCCGTTTCGCACACGAGCGTTGGCGTGGGCGTAGTGCTCCCGGCAACTCCGACGACGTATATGCCCCGCGGAGCCATGTAGGCCAGTCGACTGGCGTCGGGTGACCATGTCACCTGACCGAGCGCCTCATACTCGTAGTCTGAGGAGGCGAGCACCTCCAACTCGCCTGTTCCCACGCTCACCATGGCGATGCTGTAGGACACGGGATAGGCGCCATCCGCACTCAACTATTGCAGGACGAACGCGATCACCTTGCCATCAGGTGACCAACGCGGTTCCCCGGCAGTCGTGAGTGGTGGAGAGTCAGGCATCAGATCGGTGACAGCGCTGCCGTCGGGAGCCATGAGACAGAGGTGGCCTACCGTGCCGTCGGATGACGCACGGACGAATGCGATGGAGGCACCATCGGGGCTCCATCGCGGCTCGTAGGCTCGCTCACTGTCAGGGGACAGGACGGACACGGCGCCGCCGTCCCTACTGACAAGGCAGGCCCTGCTCGACGGAAGCTGCCCGGTCGTCCCGTCCCAGATCGGTGAGCGCACGAAGGCGATCAGCTGGCCGTCTGGTGACCAGTCCGGGTCCAAGTCCTCGTGGCCACTCGTGAGGACGTCAACCTGGCCATCGATGCGGGCCCGCGCGAGCACCATCGCTTCGCCTTGATGCACGGACAGCACCAGGGACAGTCCGTCGGGAGCCCAACACTGGTTCTTGACCACGTCGAGCGAGTTCGTGATGCTGGTGATTGCACTGCCATCTGCATCCATGACCCAAAGGTCGTCCGTCGCGAGGTCGGTGGTGCGGAGGAACGCGGCTCTGCTACCGTCCGGCGACCACAATGGGAACGTCTCGTGCACGCCCGGAGTGACCAGTAGAGGTACCGGCGTCCCTTGATCGACCGGCACGATGCAGATGTCGCTCTGACCACTGTTCGTGTCAGTGTAGAGGAGAGTCCCGGCCAGGCTGGGGAGCGGACGCACATGAACTGGGACCACGGCGACAGCCGTGCCGAGCATCGCGACTACCTGTCCACTGGCAGTGCTGTTCCCTGCTGTGAAGAGCCCAGAGGCGCTGATCGTACCGATCCCGCCCGTCGTAGCCCATACAGGTGCGAGCCCCGAGTCCGCCCCCGAACTGTCCAGCACCACCGCCGTATACTGCTGGACTCCACCGTAGGTCAGCGTAAGCTCCTCGGACGGGACGACGGTGATGCCTTTGATGTCAGCATTCAGGCGAGCCAACGTGATCCGAAGGCTGACCGTCGTACCGCCGGGGATGCCCAGGTCGATCTGCATACCTGCGTACCCAGAGCCGGCCGGGGGCTCAACAACGATGGATTGCGTTCCCTCCGGGACACCCGTGAGCGTGTATGTCCCATCCGCGGATGTGTGAGCCTCGGCCACCGGTGCTGCCGAGGCCTGGCGAGTACGTGGCACGGCGCGGATCGGCACGTAGACATAGGCATCGGCGATCCCCTGGCTGACGTCCGCGGCGTCGACCACGGACCCCGTGACTGTGCTGACCCCATTTCCCGGGCGGCTGACCACCGTCGGGCTGTTGACCGCATCCGTGCAGCATCGCCGCGGCCGACGCTGCGAGCAGTAAGGGCAGCAGTGGTCGGCACACGGGGATTGACCTCCTAAGCGGGATCGCCCACATGAAACGGGTGGCATCCCTCCATCGGCCAGACAGCCGCTCATCTGACGTGTAGGTAAGCCTCTGGAACCACAAGCACCTCTTCCTTTGGGATGGCCAGGAACCTCGCGGCTCCGACTTCGCTGGCACTCATGGCGCTCTGGAAGGCGTGAAGCTGGCCCGGACACGAACAGCAGGCGTGAGCGCATCACCGTGTCGACGAGGGACACGAGTCTCTTGGCATTTGGCGGAGGGAGAGGGATTCGAACCCCCGGACCCTTGCGAGTCAACGGTTTTCAAGACCGCCGCCTTCAACCACTCGGCCATCCCTCCGCACGCACGGCATTATACCATTGCCATTCCGCTGCCCCGCAGAACGCCGCGCGCCGCTGCGCCTCACGTCGGGGGCACGCAGCGCACGACGTGGTGGACCAGCTCGTGGAGAATCGCGCGGTTCTCGACCGCGGAGACAGGCTGCCCGTGACGACGCGCCCACTCGGCGATGCCTTCGGCCATCAGGACGACCCGAGGCGGGGTCTCGCCGTCCGCTTCGACGTACTCTGCCAGCAGCACCGCGTCGCCGAAGACGGCCCGTTCGCCCGAGCGCTCGATACGGACGCCGAGCATGGCGGCCAGCGCCTCGCCGCGGATGGCCTGAGCGAGGCGCGCCGCAGCCCCCATTCGTGACCACCTGCCGGAAACGTCCGCCATCCCTGGCCTCGTCTGCTCCCGGGGGTGTATTATACCGGCCGTTGCGCGGCGCCGCCCCGGGCAGCCATGACCTGTCTGGGTCTCCCGATCCGCTGTCTCATTCCTCGTGCGTCCGACAGCGGGCGCACGTGTGGAGAGGTCCGCCATGCCCAAAGACGTTCTGGCACTACCGAGGTTCGAGCCGGGTGAGATCAGACCCACGCCCATCCGCAAGTTCCGCTATGCGAAGACGCTGGCCGATGAGCTCGCCGGCGGCCTGAGCAAGGACCAAGCCGTCGACCTCTACCGTAAGATGCTCGGCATCCGCACCTTCGAGGAGATGATCATCCTCCTCAAGAGCGCCCGGTTCAACCCGCTGCCGGGCTTCCGGTTCATCGGCGCGACCCACCTCTCGATCGGCCAGGAGGCCGTCGCAGTGGGCAGCATCTCGGCGATCGCGGCCCACGACCTGATCACCAGCACGCACCGCGGCCACGGCCACTCCATCGCGAAGACCTGGTTCGCCATGGACGCCATGTCCGATGGCGAGCTGGCCCAGTACGCGGGGCTCGACGCCGGACGGCCGGACTTGCGGGAGGCCGCGCTGCAGCACCACCTGTTCCGCACCATGGCGGAGCTGCTGGGCAAGGAGGAGGGCTACTGCCGCGGCCGCGGGGGCGGGATGCACATCGCGGACTTCCACACCGGGCACCTCGGCGCGAACGCCATCGTGGGCGGCAGCTTCGGCATCGCCGCCGGCGCGGCCATGGCTTGCGACAAGCTGAGGAACGGCAAGGTCGTCCTCTGCTTGATGGGAGACGGAGCCGCCAACAACGGGATCTGCCACGAGGCGCTCAACTTCGCGACCATGACGCAGTTCCAGCGCGGCTGCCCAGTCATCTTCCTCTTCGAGAACAACCAGTACGGTATGACCGGCCAGACGATCGGCGAGGTGTCCGGGGTCGTGAGCCTGGCGCAGCGCGGGGCCGGCTACAACTGCGTGAGCATGCACGCCGAGGTCGTTAACGGTATGAGCGTCCTGGCGGTCCACGATGCCGTCGTTCGGGCCGTCGAGGTATGCCGCATGGGTAACGGCCCCGTGCTCCTCGAGTGCTCGACTTACCGCTACATGGGCCACTCGCTATCGGACCAGTGCACCACCTATCGGACGAGGGAAGAGGAGGACGCCTGGAAGGCCGTCGATGCCATCGATTCCTACGAGGCGGCGCTGATCGAGAACGGCATCCTCACCTCGGAGCAGGCAGAAGCCGAGCGCACGCGGATGCGCGAGCGCATCGAGACGGCGACCACCGAGGCGGGCCACGCGACCGATCCCGACCCGGCCACGATCTATGAGGGCCTCTGGGCGGACACGACCTCCGAGGTCGTCGCGCCCGAGCTGGCGACCCAGGAGACGCCGGGCGAGTACAAGCCAACACGTCGCGACAGCGAGGGGCGGATCCTGTACCGGCACGCCGTCGCGGAGGCCATCGCGGAGGAGATGCTGCGCGACACTCGCGTTATCCTCTTCGGCGAGGATGTGGCGGACTACGGCGGGGCGTTTGGCGCGACGCGCGGACTGCTCGAGATCTTCGGCCGGGAGCGCGTGTTCAACACAGCCATCTCCGAGGCCTGCATCGTGGGCGCGGGCGCCGGGGCGGCCATGGCGGGCATGAGGCCCATCGTCGAGCTCATGTACATCGACTTCATCCTCATGACGATGGACCAGACGGGTAACCAAGCGGCTAAGGCCCGCTACATGTTCGGGGGCAAGGCGACGGTGCCTATGGTCATCCGCACCACCATCGGCGGCGGGAAGGGCTACGCGGGCCAGCACAGCCAGAGCCTGGAGGCCATCTGCACGCAGATTCCCGGACTGAAGGTTGTGGCGCCCTCGACGGCCTACGATGTCAAGGGCCTGCTGAAAGCCTCAGTGCGTGACGACAACCCCGTCGTCTTCATCGAGCACCAGAACCTCTATACGGAGAAGGACCCCGTGCCGGAGGAGGACTACACCATCCCGCTGGGCAGGGGCATCGTGCGCCGCGAGGGAACCGATGTCACGTTGGTGGCGTACAGCGGCATGGCGCCCATCGCCGGCAAGGCGGCCGAACTCCTGGCTGAGCAGGGCGTCAGCGCCGAGGTGATCGACCCGCGGACGCTCGTGCCTCTGGACGTAGACCTCATCGCGACCTCGGTCAGGAAGACCGGTCGGTTGGTCGTGCTTAGCCAAGCGCCGGCGACGGGGTGCTTCGGGGAGACGATCTGCTACGCCGTGCAGCGGAAGTGCTTCAGCGCCATGAAGGCTCCGGCGCTCATCGTCGGCGCGTACGACGTTCCGCCGCCCATGGCGGCTCCGCTCGAAAGGGAGAACATCCCCACGCCCGAGAAGGTCGTCGCGCGCGTGCGGGAGCTGTGTGCACGATGACCCTCGTACAGATCGGCGCGGGCAACATCGGGCGTTCGTTCGTGGGCCAGTTGTTCGCCCGTGTCGGCTATGAGGTCGTGTTCGTCGATGTCGCATACGACATCATCCGCGCGCTCAACGAGCGGCACGCCTACACCATCGAGGTAAGGGACACGCCGGCGGCCACGCTCCGCATCGAGGGTGTCCGGGGCATCAACGCGCGGGACGCCGAGGCGGCGGCTGAAACGCTGGCCGCCGCGGATATCGCCGCGACCGCCGTGGGGCCGAACGCTCTCCCGCACGTCTTCCCTCTGATCGCCTCCGCCCTGTCTCGCCGCCGAGCGGCGGGCCGCGGGCCCTTGGACATCATCATCTGCGAGAACCTCCGAGACGCCGCGCAGACGTTCCGCGACGGGCTGGCCCAACACCTGCCGGAGGGGTTCCCTCTGGAGGAGTCGGTCGGCCTCATCGAAACCTCGATCGGTAAGATGGTGCCGATCATGCCCGAGGAGGTGCGCCGGCAGGATCCCCTTCTCGTCTACGCGGAGGCGTACAATACACTCATCTGCGACGGCCGGGCGTTCCGGAACCCCATCCCGGACGTGCCCGGCCTCGCACCGAAGCAGAACATGAAAGCCTACGTGGACCGGAAGCTCTTCGTCCACAACCTGGGACACGCGATCGCGGCCTATCTCGGGCACTACCATGCGCCGTCACTCGGGCACATCTGGGAGGTCATCGAGGTGGGAACGGTGGAGAGCGCCGTTCGCGGCGGAATGGCGGAGTCCGCCCGAGCGCTCATGGCCGAGTATCCCGGCGAGTTCACCGACGAGGGCCTCTCGGATCACATCGACGATCTGGTGCGCCGGCTCCACAACCGTGCCCTGGGCGACACGGTCTACCGCGTCGGGCGCGACCTGCCGCGCAAGCTGGCGCCGCAGGACCGTCTCATTGGGTCTCTGCGACTCGATCACGCGCATGGCATCGACGCGCCGAACACCGTCCTGGGGGCTGCCGCGGCCCTGATGTTCGAAGCCACAGACGAGAACGGCGAGGTGTTCGGGCCGGACCGGGCGCTGGTGCGGCGTGTGCGCGAGGAGTCCGCCGTGGACGTGCTGCGCGATGTGTGTGGACTCACGGGCGAGCACCCTGGTGACGAGGGGATCAGCGCGGCCATCGTGAACCAGTACGCCAGGCTTGCCACGGGAATGCATCCATAGGAGGAAGCCATGCCTCTTCGCCCCACCAAGCCCGAGTTCGACGACATCCCGATGAGTGCCGTGCGCAAAGCGATCGCTGAGCGCGTTCTCACGAGCCTGCGCGAGATGCCCGTGTTCCATCTCCACCGGCTGGTGGACGCCACCGCGCTCGTCGCCGCTCGGGAACAAGCCAAGACGGAGGTGGCGCGCGAGGAGCTGCCCACCTACAACGACTTCCTCATCCGGATCGTCGCCCGCGCGCTGAGGAGCCACCCAAGGCTCAACGCATGGTTCGAGGTGGACACCATTCGGATCGCGAGACATGTGAATGTCGGCTTCGCTGTGGCCGCCGAGGAAGGGGTCCTGCTGCCAGTGGTCTTCGAGGCGGACACGAAGCCGTTGCGACAGATCGCCGAGGAGACGCGGGAGATGGTGTCCCTGGCGCGGGAGGGGAAGCTCCGCGCGAGCCTGCAGCAGGGGGCGACGTTCACGATATCGAACATTGGCCCCGTTGGCATCGATGCGTTCAACGCGATCATCAGTCCGCCGCAGGTGGCCATCTTGGCCGTCGGCTCGATGACAAGGCGGCCGGCAGTGGTCGGCGAGCATGTCGAGGCGCTCCCGGCGATGAACCTGACGCTGACAGTCGACCATCGCGCCATCGACGGTGCCGACGGCGCGCAGTTCCTAGCGGAGGTTGCGAGTGGGATCGAGGCGGTCTCATGGCCCGGCTCCTGACCCGGAGCGGGCGGCGGCACGGAAGGGGGAGCCAGTGGTCCGGGCGTGCTGTGGATGGATGCTATGTGCACTGGCCGGCTTGGGCGCGACATCGTCGGCGCTCGCCGAGACCCTGGAGGTACTGACGCCGGACCTCCCTCGCGCCCATACCCACGTGTCGTTCACGGACGAGCGGTCGGTCCACGTCACACTGGGACCGCTCACCGACCGGAGCGGACGGACAAAGGTCACGATCCCGCTGTCACCGGAGGACCGCACCTGCCGCGTCAGGGTCTGCGATACGAAGACGGGCCGAGTCGCCGTGGCCACCCTCGACTTCGGCGAGGCCAAGGACTTGACGTGCACACTGACCGAGCCCAACTTCTACGTGGCGCACACGCTTCGGCTCGCACTGGTCTCCAGGGAACAGACGCCACTCCCCACGGTCCGCGTCGCCGTCACCGACGCTGGTGAACAGCACCAGGAGCAGGTGCTGGGCGCCTTGGACCGCTTCGATGTGGTCGAGTTCAGCGATCTTCGCCCCGGCGTCGTCACTGTAGAGGCCGCCGTCGGCAGCTTGGCGCCCGAGCGGACCGAGCTCCGGCTCGCTGAGGAGCAGCGCGTCCATTACGTCCCCATCTTCGTGGGCGGGAACACGAAGGACACGGACCACGTGTACCGCCATCGGACGCTCGTTCTGCAAACTGAGGACGGCCAGCCGAGAGGACAGGTGTTCTTCGGCGTCTCGGTGCTGCTCTTCGTGGTGGTCCTCATCGTAGGCATCGGCGCCGTCAGTGTGATCGCCCTCCTCCCCGAGAGCCTCGGGATGCCGGGTCGATCCCGCATGAGACGCGCCATCATCTTCGCCATGCTGATGTGCGGCCTCGTGCTGCTTGGCAATGGCGTGGCGCTGCTGGCGGTGGGTGATGCGGCCTACCTGGCCGTCGTGACAGCGATTGCCGCGGTGCAACTTGTCGCGATCTCCTGGCTCGCCCTCGCGGTCCAGGCCCGGCACGCATCCCTCACTTCGGGCGGCACGGTTATCGTCGTGGCGTCCCTCAGCGCATCGGCGCTCTTCCTCCCAGCCCTGGCGATCGAGCAGACCGAGTCCGCATTGGGTGCCCATCTCTCCATCGCGCAACTGTTCCTGGTCATCCTCGCCATCGCGGTGGTCATCTCCGCACGCGTGCGGGACCGCATGGCGGAGGATGCCGCTCGGCGCGAGAAGGCAATGCGGCGTCGCCGCACGGAGTGCCAGGTCTGCGGCAAGCGCATCCACCCGGTTCTCGGCACTTGCGGGTGCACGGTACGAGCGGGCACCGCCGAGGGCCTCTCCATCGGCCGGCTCGCAGTCAAGTCGGCGAAGGGAGCGATGACGCAGTTCACGCTCGGCACTACGACCACCATCGGTGCAAGCGCGAAGTGCGATATCCAGCTCGATCAGGACCCCCTCGTCGCCAGCAACCACTGCGTCATCTTCGAGCGGGGCAAGGAAGTCTGCATACGGGATGCCCCGGAGTCGAGTGGCACCTATGTGAACGGCGAGAGGATCTCCGAGCGCACCCTCGAGGACGGCGATGAGATCCGCATCGGCGATAGCTGGCTGCTCTTCGAGAAGTAGGTCCGCGGAGACCGGGGACGCGGTTTTGGGGGAAACGACGTGGGTCGCTGGCTGCGACTACTCCTGATCGCCGTCCCAATCGCCGTGCTGCTGCGCATCCTGGGCGCCTCGGCCCCCGTGCTGTTCGTCGCCTCCTGCCTGGGGATCATCCCACTCGCTCAGGCGATGGGCGAGGCCACCGAGGAGCTGGCGAAGCACTTTGGCGAACGCATCGGCGGTCTGCTCAATGCGACCTTCGGCAACGCCACCGAACTGATCATCGCGTTCTTCGCCGTTCGGGCCGGGCTGTTCGGGGTGGTGATCGCGTCCATCACCGGGTCGATCGTGGGGAACGCCTTGCTGGTCCTGGGGCTGGCCATACTGGTGGGCGGCTGGGGGCGTGTCAAACAGACGTTCAATGTCGCGTCGGCCCACATCAACGCGAGCCTGATGATCCTTGCCGTGATCTGCGTGATGGTGCCGGCCGTGTTCGCCCACGCTCACGCCGGAATGGATGACGCCGCCGTTCACAGCATGAGCATGGTGTTCTCCGTCGTGATGATCGCGGCGTACGTCCTCGGCCTCGTCTTCTCCCTGCACACGCACCGGGCAGCGTTCCAGTCGCCCACGGAGCACGAGGCCCCCGTGTGGTCGAAGTCCAGGGCCGCGGGCCTGCTCGCGGCGGCCACGGTGTGCGTGGCGGCGTTGAGCGAGTTCCTCGTGTCGGCCATCGAGCCGATGACGGAGCAGTTCCATCTCCCGCCGTTGTTCATCGGTGTCATCATCATCCCCATCATCGGCAACGCCGCCGAGCACGCCGCCGCCGTGACCATGGCCGCCAAGGACAAGATGGACATCGCGATGAGCATCGCCATCGGCTCCACGACCCAGGTCGCCCTCTTCGTGGCGCCGCTACTCATCTTCATGGGGCATGTCATTGGGCAGCCGATGGGCCTGCTGTTCGAGCCGTCGGAGCTGGTAGCCATCGGGTTCAGTGTGGCGATCGTGAACGCGATCTCCCAGGACGGCGAGACGAACTGGTTCGAGGGAGTCCTCCTCCTCGCCGCGTACACGATCATTGCCGTCGGGTTCTACTACGCGCGGTGATCAGCCCCGACGACCCGTCGTGCTCAGCGCGAGCGCGACGTCCGACCATCGGCGAGACGGTAGTGCGTCGGCGCCCCACGCGACCGCCCTCACTCGTACAGCAGGTACCGCTGCCGCTTCTCCATGAACTCCGCCAAGCCCGTCTGCAGCAGCGGCTCGATCTCCGTCGCGGGCTTCCCCGCTTCGAGCGCGAGCCGAATGCTCCGTAGCCCGACAAGGTAGTCGGTGCCCTCCGGCACGCTCAGGTCCCGGCCGTTCAGTCGCCGGATCCCAGCGAAGGCGTGGAGACCCGTACGCACGGACTCGAAGGTGTCCCGGTCGGTCACTGCCACCCGGACACCATGACAAAGCATCCCACCATAGTGCCGCGCGCCAGGGGTCGGGGTGAAGTCCTCTGCGGAGAACCGGACACCGGGGAGCCCCGCGGCGTTCAGCTCCGCGGCCAGCTCCTCGCTCCGCAGCCACGGAGCCCCGAACAACTCGAACGGTGTCGGCGTGCCTCGGCCCACGGAGACATTCGTCCGCTCGAGGAGGCAGATACCGGGGTAGACGATCGCGGTGTCGACCGTCGGCATGGCAGGCGACGGGCGCTGCCATGGCAGGCCGGCGTCCTCGTAGTACATGCCGCGCTCCCAGCCTCGCATGGGCACGACGCGCAGGTCGCACCGGATGCCGAACTCCCCCACGAACATCCGCGCCAGCTCGCTCACAGTCATCCCGTGGCGGAGCGCGATCTCATGCGGGCCGACGAACGAGAGAAGGCCGCTCTCGATCACCGGTCCCTCCACTCGCACACCCCCGATGGGGTTGGGGCGATCCAGGACTATGAACGGCACGCCGGCCTCGCCGGCCGCCTCCATGCAGAGGGACATCGTCGAGATGTAGGTGTAGAACCGAGCGCCCACGTCCTGGATGTCGAACAGCACGGCGTCGAGGCCGCGAAACAGCTCCGCCGACGGCTTCCGCGTGTCGCCATAGAGACTGTGGACCTTGACACCGGTCGCGCCATGGATGGCGTCGGCGACCTTCTCGTCGAGCTTCCCTTCGATGCCGTGCTCCGGCGCGAACAGCGCGCAGAGCTGGACTCGCGGGTCGCCGCTCAGCCGCTCAATGGTGCTCACACCGCGTGAGTCGAATCCCGTGTGGTTCGTCACCAGCCCGATGCGCGGTCCCGGAAGTGCCTGCAGGCCCTCATCGAAAAGCACGTCCACGCCCAAGCGGACCGTCGGCATGTCCACTGCCACGGCAGCGCTCCCTATCCCGATGTCCAACAGGCACAACATGAGCAGCCCCGGGAGGAGCCCCGGGGTCGCCGGGTCAGCAGACGACATCGATCTTCCCAGTGGCGGTCTGAAGGAGCATCCCATGGATGCGCACTGAGGATGGCAGCAGCTCACTGCGGCGCAGCTCCTCCACTGTCGTCCGAACGTTCCGGGCATCCTCCGGGCTGAGCGCCCCGATCCACCCCCGGAGGTCCGCGTTGTCGATCTTCGAGCGGGGCACGCCCTGTGTACCCATCGCGGCGAGGAAGTCCGAGGCGTTGAACTGGGTCAGTGCACAGTCCGTGTGACCCAGCACGACGACATCCTCCACGCCCTGGAGGTACACCGCGATGCACAGGTTGCGGATCACGTCGTCGCGTCCCGCTGTCGATGCCCCGGCCGTGCGGATCACGAGGGCGTCGCCGCGGCTGATGCCGAGCGCCTGCTCGACGAACCCCGTGAGCCGGCAGTCGATGCACGTCAGGACGGCCAGCCGTCTCTTCGGGAGGGCATGGGGGGCCGGCGACTGCGCGGCGGCGGCGAATGCCTCATTGGCGCGCAGGATCTCGCCGATGACAGGCGGCACTTGCGGCTCGGACGGAACCGCCGGCTCGGCGGCCACAGGCACCCTCGCGGGGGCCGCCGACGGGGGCGAGGGTGCGGTCGGGACCGTGGTCACTGCGGCGCCGGACAGTGGCCGGGGGGCCATCGCGGCGGACCCCACTTGGCCCACTGCGGCCACCACGTCCAACTCGCCGCCGCCCACCGGGGCTTGCCCGCCGGTCGTACCGTAGCCCGGGGCCGATGTCGCTTTCGCAAGCTGCCGCGCCGTCTGGAGGTGCTGGCGGTAGTACGAGAGCTTGAGCCCGGCGTCATTCAGGACCTGGGACGCAACCGTCTCGCGGGCCTCGATGAGGCCGACAAGCAGATGCTCGGTCCCCACGCGCCGACAGGCCTCCATCTTGGCCTCCCGATGCGCGTGTTGCACCGCCATCTCGGCCCCGATCGACAGGTTGCCACCCCTCGCGGTGGCATCCCTCCCTACCCGCGAGTCGCCCATGCGCTGACGCACACTCTCCGGCCCGAGCTTCGCGGCGCGAAGGAGCTGTATCGCTGTGCCCTCGTTGCCTGACGCGAGGCCAATCAGTAGGTGACCCGTCGTGATGAAGCCGGAGCCTTGCCGAGCGGCCTCTTGCTGGGCAATCTCGAGAGCTCGGTAGGCACGATCGGTGAACAGCTCGTCCGCGCGCACTGCCATCGGCGGTCCCTCCCCGGTTCGCTAGGGCATGTCCACCCGGTTCGCACACCCGGGCACGTCCCCCTCTGAGGGACGACGCTTCCGCGCCCGGTTAGTAGCTCAGCGCATCGGCGAATCGCGAAAGCTGCTCATCGTGGTCTCCGGGCACAGCGTCTCATCGCAGCCGAAGATCACGGCTATGACGGGATCGGGCATTCCTGCTCCCCATCTGCGCTGCCGCCGACCGGGCCTACGAGAGGGTTCGCTCGATGTGCGCCGCGGCCTCGACATCCTTG
>Ga0315288_10007596_pt1 | contig 13720 bp, 25 predicted proteins | sample YL17G11_20_MG_FD_203454 | JGI IMG/M metagenome (GOLD analysis project Ga0315288, IMG submission 203454) | Sediment microbial communities from Yellowstone Lake, YNP, Wyoming, USA - YL17G11_20 | ecosystem: Environmental > Aquatic > Freshwater > Lake > Sediment | place: USA: Wyoming | collected...
TGATCGGTCGTTTCATGGCTCGTGGGTTCATCGACGAATTGAACAAGGTCGGTGGGGCTCTTGAGCTTGGCAGTGGGCAGAAGGTTCAGCAACAGGCTGATGCTTCTACTCCACAGGATGGCGGCAAGGTCCTCTCTAAGGTGAAGGCTGCCGTCGAGAAGCTCCACACCAGTGCAGTGCCCGATAAGGTTTCGACCATGAACGTCGTGAAGAAAGTTCTCTCCACGGCTCGCAAGGTCAAAGCCCCGGTTACTGCCGTAGAGACTAACGCCTAACGGCGTCAGCAAAGGAGGATTTAAATGAGCCTTGCTGAACTGTACGCCGAGAAATACGGGAAGACGGAAGAGGCGGAGAAGGTTGCCGAGCCCACTACCGAAACTCCAGCTGCCGAGGAAACAACGCAGGCTGAGACGTCGGGAGAGGTCGAGGGCATGACCAAAGAAGCCGCTGATGCCGCTCTCGAAAAGGCCGTCGAGGCGCTCTCGGAAGAGGACGCTGAGAAGGTTGCCCAGGTAGTCTCTGTGTTTGAAGAGGAGCACCTGGAGTTCGATCACGATTTCTTCAAGCTCGCAGCTGCTGCTGAAGTCGTCGATCAGTACGCTGAGTACGAGGAGAGCGAGAAGCAGGCTTCGGCTGAGGTCGAGGCGGCTGGTCGCTTAATGGCTCGCGCTCTGGCGGACGAGCTGGCTAAGATCGGCGCTGAGAATGAGGCTGCTCCCGCTACCGAAGAGAAGGTAGTCGAAGAGCCCAAGACTCTGACCGAGAAGCTGGCCAAGGCTGTTCAGGAGTAGTTGCGACGGGAAGGCTGGGGCCTCAATGATTAAGGGGCCCCAGCCAACCCCTTGAAGGAGATGCGGAATGTTCAATGTCGATGAACTAATAGATGCGGTCCTGAAGGAGTCTTCAGTCAAGACTTCTAATCTGACTGCTTCTGCACCTCCTCCAGAGAAGACTGAATTTCAGAAGCTTGCCGATGTTCTCGACAAAGCTGCCAAAGAAGGCGCTCAGATCAAAGATCGCGATCGCTTTAATAAACTAGCCATGGCAGTCATCATCGATACCATCGACGATCCAAAGGCCAAAAAAGGTCTTGAGGCGCTGGCTCACGACATCGTGAAGACAGCCAACATTAGTGGTGGCGTGATGAACGAGACGCCTGAAGCCGGGACCATCGGCGAGACTACTGAAGGGTCAGGGAAAAGGACTAAAGTCCTCGAGAAACACATAGTGGACAAAGGAAGAACACTCTTCAAGAAGCTACAAGAAGCACCAAACGTTCCTGGTCCTGCATCAGAAACGAATTAGTGAGGTAAACATGGACCAAAAAACATTAATGGCCAAGGCTGCCCAGGCCATCCGGCAGCTAGAGGCAGAAAACAAAAGCCTGCGAACAAAAGTTGAGGGGCTAGAGAAGACCGCCAGCTTCGCTCAGACCCTTAGTCAGCAGGTGGAGGCTGCAAAAGTAGTGTTGCAGCTCGTAAGCGATGGAGAGACGGATCCTGGGGATGCTCTGGATAAGTTTGCTGAGGTTTGTAACCTTAGCCAACTCCAGATAACTGAACTCCTCAGGAAAGAGGACGCCGAGAAGATCGGACATGTTAAGAAGGATTCTACAGGTGTAGGTGATGAGAATCCGCTCTTGTCTTTTCTGTTCGGCGCCAGGTAAGCTAGCCTAATAAGGAGTGGAGCATGGCTAAGCAGGTAAACCTGAACATCACTAGCCCACTCGAGATGGTTTTCCGCAAGACCGTGCCAATTGCGGCCTCGCAGACCATCCGTAATGGCCAGTGGTTCGAGCTCGATGGCTCTGGGAATGCCATCATCAGCTCAGGGACAACGAACACCACGATCCCGCGTTTCCTGGCGTTCAACGATTCGGTTTCTCCGGATGTGTACGGCACTCTGCCAGATGGCACTAACGTGTCCACTGGTGGCATGGCTGGCCTCATCGGGACGATCGAAGGCAACGTAACCTCGAACGGTTATACCGTAGGTGGCGGCATCGTTGCGGGCACAATGCTGACTGTTGCGAGCGGCAAGCTCACTCCAGCTGGCACCGGCGATGCGGTTTACGCGTACGCGAAGGCAGCCATCGGCGCTGATGGTCTCCTGTACTTCGTGGGCGTTTCCGGTTACGCCCTAAGCGTTAAGTAATCCTGAGAAGGAAAGGAGACTAACGATGAACGATGTCGATGCATCCACCATCAACAGCCTTTTCTCTCAGGCTGTTAGTGACCCTCAGGAGCTCCCGAAGCTCGCTGAGGCAGCTGGCGCTTTCATTCGCCAGAAGCTGCGTGAAGTTAGCTTCGCTCGCAAGATCCTGCCACCCGTCAGCGTGACGAAGGCGGATTGCCAGCGGAGTGAAGATCACGATGGCCTTGTCAAGATAATTGACATCGAGCCAGACAGCAAGGCAATGGCGATCAACTGGCGCTCAGAGCCCGATGGCAAGTACGTCGAGGGCAAGCGCTACACGATCCCATTCAGCACCATCTCCTCGGAGAAATTCGAGAAGACGGAACAGGAGCTGCTCGCCTACGAGATGCCCATCACCCGGGTCATCGAGGAGAACAGCGTCAAGGACATCCAGAAGATCGAGGACCTTCGCTTCCTCCAGTACATTGAGGCTGCGATCACAGCGTCCACTCTGAGCGCTACAGTGACAGACACAACGGTCACTCGCGCTGCTCTGAGCCAGCTGGCCAAGCTGCTCCCCGGCAAAGAGATCCGTCTCGGAACGATCCTGATGCACGAGATCGATTTCGCGGACATTCTCACCTGGGAAGCCAAGGACATCGGTGGCAAGATTGCCGCTGAGATCACGATTGATGGCTACCGCTATCAGTCGGTCCTGGGTTACAAGCTGGTCACCTCGATCAAGAACGGCGTTGTGCCCCAGGGCACAATCTACGGCTTCGCCGAGCCCCAGTTCCTGGGCAACTTCTTCATGCTCAACCAGACGAAATTCTGGATTGACAAACGCGCCAACATGATCTCATGGCAGGCGTGGGAAGACGTTGGTCTGGGCATTGGCAACATCAACGGTGCTTGCAAGATCGAACTCAGCACCGGCAGCTAGTCACGATTTCGAACAAGGGAGGGGTTAGCTTTGTGGCTAACCCCTCCCATTCCAAGAATGGGGACTTGGAAGGGAAGGTTGAGATGTCGCGAGTTAGGATCAGGAATACATCTACTAGCAATATAGGATTCTCTTTTGGTTTTCTGTTCAGAGGGCAGCAATCTCTTGTTGAGGAATCTAGACTATCAGAGGGGGACAAGAGAATGATAGCCGCAAAGAAACTTGTTGTTGAACCGGAGAAAATGCCGATGCCTGAACCTGTGAAGGAAGAGGTGAAGTCTAATGTGCCCGAAAACAAAGGAGCTCCTGAGGGAATTAATGAAATCCCCCCAGCTCCAGTTAAACCGCCAATCCCGTCAGCAGTACCAACAACCCCCGTTGCCCCAGTTGTGGAGCCAGGACCAGTCGCTCCAGCGGCAGCTCCAGCGGTTGAGTCTGCGACCCCAGCTAAACCAAAGCATACCGAAGCCCAACTGAAAGAACTGTCCAAGAAAGAGCTAAAAGAGCTTTCTAAGGGCCTCGGAGCTGATGGTCGTAGTCGGGGAAGCATGATCGCAAAGATTCTGGAGTCTCAGGAGAAATAACCTGTGGCCTCCTTTACGCAAGCGCAATACCTCGGGATGCTGAGGAAGTTCCTTCGAGACATCGATGAGCTGAATAAGCTTCTCGATCGGAAGGAAAGTTCTGATAATCAATTACAACTTGCTTTAGACATGGCTCTGGACGATTGGAATATGACTCCTCCGATCTTCTACCCTGCTACTTATGAAAGCGTCCCATCTCCAAATCTACTTATTCGCGGAGCTGTGATTCAAGTCCTGACTAGTGCAGGCATCCTATATAGCCGGAACAAGTTGGATTACAGTGATGGCGGGATCACAGTTCGGGTTAGCGATCAGGCTCAAGAATACATGGCCTGGCTGAATATGATTGTAAATGACTACGAAAGAAAGAAACTCGAAATCAAGAAGTTTATCAACATTGCCATGTGCTGGGGCTCGGTCTACAGCGAGTACTCGCAGATTAACTTGGGGAGATGGTAATGCCTGATCTTACAGAACATGGGGTCAATCACGATCCTGGTGATGCCGATACCTCGATGATCTCTTCTACCATGGGGGCCCCTGTGGAGAAGAAGGAGGACAAGAAAAAGAAGTACCGCAAGGCAAACCTTGACAAACTGGCTTCCTTTGCGAGGGCCCTGATAGCACGTGCTTGACTTCGATAAATCGTGGGTTGATGTCTACAACCTTGATTACCTGGTGGTGAACTGGGCGATCAAGCCCACTACTGAAGACATCAGTCTGTACCGTTTTGCGATCTGGCGTTCAGACTCTCCTTCTGGTAACTTTACAAAGATAGTCGATGGGCTTACAAATGTGTTCTCCTACAAAGACACAAGTGTAAATCTATACTCAAAGTGGCGCAAATTCTTCTATAAAGTTCATTGTTATTTAACATCAGATCCAACAAAGAATGTATTCTCGAGTGTTGAATATAATGCAACAAAACCAGATCCAGTTGCGGTTGAGATAGTCAGACGCAACAATCTTCTTCTCAAGAATTTTGTTGGTGTTCCAGCCCATGTCTACATACGCAGGACATGGGGTCAACGTTGTACTAATTGCTGGGATGCCATCAAGCAGCGTAAGACTCAATCCAACTGTGCGCTTTGCTTTAACACTGGATTTGTGGGTGGATTCTTCGATCCGGTATCGGTTCAAATGAACTTCAATCCGTCTCCAGAAATGATCAGACATGCTCAATTCGAACAACAACTTGACACAACGACTGCTTGGATGTCTAATTACCCTCCAGTGAGCCCAAAAGACGTCATCATAGAGAACGGCAAGAAGAGATGGAGGATCGTTCAGGTCAACCAGACTCAGAAGAAGAGGCTTTTGGTTCACCAGATCTTTTCTCTAGCGCAAGTGAACCTCAATGACATTGAGTACACACTTGCTGTCCCGGGAGCAGAATAATGCCTGGAAAAGTTGGGCTACTTCAGAACATCAAGAATTTTGTAGCCAATCCTGGACAGTCTATCTACAGAAGTGCTGCTCCCAGAAAAACATTGGCTACAGGTAGAGAACTCTTAGGTTTTGGAAAGGTTCGTAATCCCCAGGGAAAACTTGAAACTAAGTTTTCCCTAAAAAACACAGCGAACGCTCTGAAGAAGGGGTGGAAGAGTACTGGCTTCTTTGATAAGCTAATGATCGGTGGAGCTGTAGCTCCTGATGCATTAGCTATGGCAAAACCTTCTCAACCTGGCGAGCCTGGCAAGGCCGAACGTGCCGGCAGGGCCCTAGGGACTCTTGCTGGTGGCGTAGCTTTTAATAAGGTCCCTATGCTTGGGAGCCTTGTGGGCTGGACTGCTGGTAGCATGGCTGGGGCTGGAGCCGGAAAGGCTGTAGGCAAAGTAACCGGGATAGGCAAAGCAAAGAAAGGGCCTCCAGCGGGAGCTAATGAACCAAGTCTTTCTGACAAGCTTAATAAAGTAGGGGCTGCACATAAGAAACTTCGCGAGTTTGCTCGCAAGAAGATTCGTGATGCTAGATTCAAGGAAGTCGAGCCTAATCAGATAGGTGACATTACCACTGCTACCTGGAGAGATCCTACTGGGACTTACGAAAGAGTTTCGGCAACAGAGAACAAACCGCACGCTTAGGAGGAGAGAAGATGTCTGAGAAGATGAGTCTCCGTGAATACCGTGACTACGCCAAGTCCAAGTACGGCAAGAAAACGGTCAATGAGACCACTCTCAAGATGATGGAGAAGGCCGTTGGTTCTTCAGGGTCTAGAGAGGCCTTTGATCATGCTAATGCCGCCATTAAGGTAGGGCAGGCACTGAAGGACGCTAAGTAGCTCATGCTTAAAATTATCGATATCACCCCTACTAATAATGCGCCTAGTCTTACAATAGACTATGCGCAAGCAAGTATTGTTAAAGAGAATGTCGTAAGTTCAATCAAACAGCTTTGTTACTCTGGGATCTTTAAGCATCCCACTGGATCCATGGCAAATTCGATACGTGGGTATGTAACTGGCAATTCAATCTGGATCTATTCGGATGCAAAGTACGCTGAAGCCATAGAAGAGGGAGTAAGGCCCCACACAATGTGGTATTTGTTAAACAAGACAGTGCCAATCAGAACCTACTTTTTTGGACAAGAGAAGTTGATTTTTCGAAAAGCCACGTTAAAATCTTATATGAGAGGTGGCTGGAGACATCCAGGAACAGAAGGCAAGCATGTCTTCCAGCAAGGCGTAGAAGATGGACTTGCCAAGTCAGACGATGAACTAAAGGGCTACGAGGCCCAGGTCAGAAAGTAATGGAGGTTAACATGAGCTCGCTGCTGGAGAAGTTGGGGAAGAAGACCGAAAAGAAACCCGAAGGGAAGAAGCCACTTCCTCCTTGGCTGATGAAGAAGAAGGTGGTAGAGAAAGAACCTGAAGAGAAAGAAGAAGGCGAAGAGAAAGAGGAAAAAGAAGAGGGATCTGAGAAAAAAGGATCTTCGCTTCTCGAGAAACTGGCCAAGAAGGTCAAGAAGTCATAGGAAAGGGAATCCCATGAAATACCTAGTGATGGTTGTTTCTCTGGCTCTCGTCTGTGTTGGTTGTGGCAAAAAGGCCGAGCCTGTCAAGCCTGTGGCTCCTCCAGCAGTTGTTCCTGCTGCACCAGCCACTCCAGCTCCGGCCCCAGTTCCGGCTCCGGCTCCTGAACCAAAGAAGTGAAGAGATGGAGCTAAATCAGTTTGCCAGATCCTTCGTGAAGGAGGGAAGTTTTATCCCTCCGGTTAGGGCTTCTAATTTCATCCTTAAGCTCATCAAAAGCGGGGTGCTAAAGGCTGGGCTCCTCGCTGGTGGAGGTGCTGCTGCTGGAGCTGCTGCAGTTCATGCTGCAGATAAGAAACACGAGAAGAAGACAGCCAAGAAGTTCTACTGGTTAGGACGTAATACTGGAGGGAAAAAATGATTAAAGTTAATTACCTCACATACAATCTACATAATCAGGCAGGGGTGGATGCGTTCCAAGCGTGGTTCACGGCTAACATTGGTGAAAGCTGTACCATCCTAAACGTTTGGTATGGCGAAGGGCTCAAGGTGGAAATCATCGTGTGGGACGATGGAGCCTAATTTAATCATGCTGCGTGGGTTCCGCAATGAGCTCACGAAGAAAGCAGAATTGGACACGAAGGGTGGGCTGCAGGGAGCTACTCTAGGTGCTTTAATTGGAGCCGTCTTGGGGGGAGTCAGCCCACACATTATTGCTAAGATGCTTACAAGAAATGCTGACCTGGCCGCTCTATTGGGGGGACTAGTAGGGGCAGGTGGGGGAGCTACACTGGGAGCTTTGCTGGGTAAAAAAGTAGAGCAACAAAAAACTGCTTTCGATCTTGCCGTAGGGGCCAAAGGGGCAGCAAAATCAGTAAAGGGGATTGGGGCCAAGGTGATCCCGACTCCCAAGCCAGTGCATGCAGTTGAGTCTGGAGTCGCAAGAGCGTCTTCTAAAGTTGGTCACAAAACTAGACCCAAGATAAACGTGACGGTGTAAGATGCGCCCGACCTCGCTTGCCAAAGATCTGATCCTTAAGTTTCTCCAGGATCTCTTTGCTGAGCCGAAACTCTACGATGACCACAACGATTATCTGTGGGACTTGGATCCCCAGAAATCTAAGATCCTCATTGTCGATGCCTATACTGAGGACCTTGAACGGATGGAGTTGAGACCAGCGATTGTGCTCCGTCGTGGCGGCACAGGCTGGATGAACACGTCAATTAACCAACAGCTGAGTTACGATTGGAGAACAGGTGCTCGGGGGCATACCGATCTGATCTACTCGGATTTGACGTTGGAGTGTCTCTCCCGCAACGGACTGGAGGCAGAGTTCTTGGCTGACCTGGTTTTCCAGGGAATCCAGTTCTATGCTCTTCAAATTCGTGAAAGGGGAGCCTTCAAGGTCGCTTCGGTAGCAATCGGGGCCGAGACCTTAATTCAAGCGGACTCTCAACAGGATCTTACAGCTGTGCCGGTTAGCATGACGATTTCATTCCAGCAAACGTGGACCGTAACGCCATCGCAACTACTTCTTGAGAAGATTTCAGGAACGATCAAGAATGAACGCGATGGGAGGGAAGTCCAAAAGTTTGAGGTCTCAGGCACTAGGACAAGCTAGGAAATGTAAGGAGGAGGCACATGGCCACCGGAAACATTCAGAAACCAGATGTCTTTGTAAAGCAGGAGTTCGTAACAACTAATCCAACACTGATCGCGCCAGCTCTACCTGTCGTGATCGTTGGTGTTAACAAACAGGTAGAGTTCAAGCAGGACGTCGGGCTTTACAATAGCGTAGCCATAAGTTACGCTTACCCGAATCTGCCTGAAGGCGCTGTTGTCGAGACAGCTTCGGTTCTGGCCTATCTGACAAACAGATACGGAACCTTTGCAATCGACAGCGGAGATTATAGTGTTACCTCTTCGAGCGTTGACGTTGAGGATAACATTACGATCACTCGTACCGTAGTTTCCACGCAGGGGACAGGAGAAACAACTGCGACTACAACCGTTGTCGCTCCTCCAAACACAGCTGATGGCGTAACATCGGTTGGCACCTTTACTTTTACCAGCGCGACATCAACGTTCAAAACCGATGGTGTTAAGGCTGGAATGAGCCTTTTCGTTATCTCGGGGACGGACGAAGGAACCTACAGGGTTTCAGTGGTTGTCTCTGAAACCGAACTAACTGTCGATCTCAAATCGGACGGGATTAACTGGAAACCGTTTGATGGGTTCCTCGGATCAACATCGGCTACATTCAGAGTGAAGGGAGATGGCAGTTCGTTTGTTGATGATTCTGCTGACTTCCTTGATGATGGAGTAGTCCCTGGGATGACCGTTGTCATCGAGAGTGGAGTTAACGCTGGTAGCTGGCGAGTTGAGAAGGTTGTGAGCGACATAGAGCTCGAGCTCAATCAGATCCTTCTCAATACGCAACACACTGGCCAAACAACCATCTCCTCGGTGACTTTCACTGATTCCGGAAAGAACTTCACTACGCTTGGCGTTCAGGTCGGAGACAAACTGGTAATCGAAAGCGGAGCGGATTCTGACATCCGTGATATCGTTACTGTCGGCACAACAACGCTGACAGTCGATGGGGTCAACTTTAGCGCTACAGCAAGCAGTCTGAACTATCGTGTTGTTAGGGTCTTCGAGACCCAGAGCAACGTTTCCTACCACATTTCTTCTCGCGACTCGCTAGTTACCGGTAATGTTCTTATCAGTTACACAGCTGTCCGTACTGACAACATTGACGATCTGGTTTCAATCGAGAATTCCGAAGAGCTGGAATCCAAACTGGGCCCCGCCATTCCTGAGAACCCACTTGGCTTCGCAGCGTTCCTAGCCCTTCAAAACACCGATACCATCGTCTACGCTACGGCAGTGGAGAGCGATACAACAACCGATCACCTTAAGGCTTCTGAGTTCCTTGAGAGCCGCGAAGTTTACGCCATTGCAGTACTGTCCCAAGATCCTGCCATCCATCAACTTTGGAAGGCTCACGTGGACAGCATGTCTGATGAGAACTCCAAAATGGAACGCATCTGTTTCATCAACAGATTGCTCTTCACCTATGAGACCAAGGCTACTGGAGCAGAAGGTTATGTAGACACAGCTGCTGCCTTTGCTGCTGATGATGGAGACTTCATAAACGATGAAGTTGCTCCTGGTATGTACGTAAGGATCCTGGTTGATGGAGTTGTTACAGAAAGCGCCAGGATTGTCAGTGTAACAGATGGCCAGAACCTAGAACTTCTGCTTCCTGGACTCACTGTTCACTCGTACCACGATCTAACCTACAGGATCGATACCAAGGATCTCGACAAGAGTGAGCAAGCTGAGTTCCTGGCTGATTACAGCACAGGGTTTGCTGATCGTCGTGTTTACAACGTTTGGCCTGATGTCGTTCAGGTTTCCTACGAAGCCCCATTAAAGGGTGACGACACCTTTGCCGCTGCTAACACAGAAACCACGGCTGAGGTCCCTGGCTATTTTGCTGGGGCAATTGTTGCGGCAATGGTTGCTAACTATCCACCTCAACAGCCGTTCACCAACCTGACCTTCGCTGGTCTCGTTGGACTACAGCATTCGAATGAGTACTTCAACCCCACACAATTGGATGCAATGGCAACTGGTGGAACTTACATTATCACGCAGGACACTCCCACTTCTCCGTGCTATGCCCGTCACCAATTGTCCACAGACGTCAGCCTGATCGAGAAACGTGAACTCTCGATCACGAAGGATGTGGACTATGTGGCTAAGACCGTGCGCAACATCCTTCGTCCCTATATTGGCAAATACAACATCACAAAGACTTTCCTCGAGATGCTGAGGATGGTTACGTTCGGATGCCTGAAGAACCTGATGCAGGAGGGGCAACTGGTTGAGGGAACATTAGTTTCGCTGGTGCAGAGTACGGATCAACCAGATACGGTTCTGGTTACCATTGACATTCTAGTTCCGTACCCCTGCAACTACATCAGGGTCACTCTGATGATCTAGGCTGGATGAAAGAAGGAGATGAGAAAATGGCTTCAACAACTAGTCTGAGCAACTGGAACTGGTGGCAGAACCACGTCCAAACGGATCTTCAGGGTGGAGAATTCGTTAATGCTGCAACGACATTGATTGCGGCTGGGCCTCCCAGTTTAGCTGGCAAGTCAACGGATACAGAGCTGGCTAATTTGGCTTTCCCGATAGGAATCGTTGAGAATTTCGGACTGAATCAAAACAAGATGATTCAGAAGATGTTCGAAATTGGGTCCAAACGAGCCTACCACATCCCTGGTCGTACAGTTGGGGCCATCACACTAGGCCGCATTCTGTACTGGGGCCCATCGCTATTGAGGGTTCTGTATGCCTATTACCCTCCAAGCGAAGCTGGTAGTGGGACTCATGCAGTTGACAGCGTGGGAACAAATGGAGCGAAGACCCCCAAAGTCAACGATCCTGCTGGTTTCGGAAGTACTCCTGGTGGGCAGACAGGGAATACTGATTTCTACATTAACCTTGCATCAGACCTATTCGACCATCCTCTAGGGTTGATGGTCTATCTACGCGATGCGCAGAACGATGCTTATGGTGCCTTCTATCTGGAAGACACTTATCTTCAGGCCCACAGTTTCAATATTAACGCCTCAAGCATTTTGATCGCCGAAGGAGTAAGCGCTCAGTACGATAGACTCGTTCCTATTAACGTTACCGCTGGTCAATAATTCTACCAGTTAAAGTCAGGGCCCCCAAACGGGGGCCCTCTCTTTTTCAAGGTTAGGTGTGACTCGAGGGCCAACATTTGCCTTGAGAGTTGTTCGAAGGTACTGCGTTGTTCCCAGAGCTATGATCATAACCCAGAGCCTGGATTCTTCCGACGTCAGACACACGGAGGATACCGTGGGAATGCATAGTCCTATTTCGGCGATCCAGGTACATCGCTAGGCTTCCGGCGCTTACACAGCACATGTTCCACGCAGTCTCCTTTCCTCGTTGTACGTCGCACACTTTGCGACGGCCTTTCCCCCCAAACCATTCGTCCTCAGAACAACTCCGTCAGGCTTCAGTACGGCCCTCTCCGCCACTGAAGTCTGTAGAACACAAACTTCTTTCCAGCGACAGTCACGTGAACAAGGTTTTGGGGTGGGCTGGTTGTACATTATAGCCTCCTCTATGGCATGTCCTCAACTTCTTTATCGTCTCCCTATTTCTTAACCACGAGAAGCTTGTCGAACCTCTTGTGGCTGAAGAGATCCTTTGCGATCCTGTGCTTCCCTGTCATGCACAGTCTTTCTTCAACCAGATGGCAGGCTCTTGTATCTTGCTCCGGTTTAGTGAGTTTGTTCAACAGCCCATGAGCCTTGGCTGCAGCCATGTCGAGGAAGATCCTGTCCTCTTGGAAGTGCAGAACTCCATTGATGGTGGACCCACTGGGGACAACCTTGAAGACCAGAGGCCTGACGACTGCCAGCCTTTCCTCCAGTTTGTCCATCTTCTCCATTACGTCCTTGAACTCATTGGTGATCTTGGATGTCCGGCGCTTGAGCTGTGCTTTTGTCATGTTCCACGTCTCCTAAAAAACGATTCTCAGGGGGTTGCTGGAGCACCTCTCTGGGCGCTGAGAGAACAACCCCCTAAAAAATCGTCCTTACATCCTTCTTATACCATTTTCCCTCTTCGGACAGCGATCCTAATCTCATGTCTTAAGAAGGCGTAGAACTTACGCAAGGCAGAACTCTTAACCTGTATTTTTCGTTCTCTTATAGCCTTCAGAACAACCTTGGCTTTCTCGAGGAACTCATAAAACTCTGGTTCTTCTCGATAGGAGTAGCAGCGGCAAACATGAACAACAGCCTTTGCAAGACTAAGGATCTGTTTGGCGGCATTGATCTCCTTTGGAGCAAATAGGTTCTTAAAGGCGATCCAATGGACCGTTAGTTTAAAGGCTGGGATGTTCCTTATGTCCCATTCGAAGATATTCATGAACTCAATAAGTTCCCTTATCCTAAAGTGACCCGTTCGATGAATTGGATCTTCCAACATCCCTGGATGATTACGTATCTTTTTGACCCTAGTTGGATCGTAAGTCATCACGACATGTTTTTCTTGATAGATGATAACAAAGTCACCATCTACTGCTATCCGCTTGGAAGAAACCTTATAGCCTATGGACTCATTGCCCTTTGCTAAAATGATAGGCCCATTCGTCTTCCTGCACAGATCTTTGGCCCATTCTCTCAGTTTCTTATGACATCGTTCCTTTGGTTGATCGCAACTTGGTTTGTAAGTACGAATCAAGATGGGGTATCTATAGACTGTTAGAGAATTGGAATAATAGGTGTAGTCTTCTTCTGATGTGATCCTTAGACCTTTTGGCAAACAATAGTTTGACTTGATATCTTCCTTTAGTTTTTCGAAAGCCGTTTCTTCGCTTCCTTTGATTATCCTGAACGGGCGAAAGGTCTCGACAAGACTTGCAGTCTGACATGAAGGTTCCCAGACTTCTTTGATAATCCCCTTGTCGTGTTTGGTGCAGACTAAGGCATTCATTCGTCTTCCTCTACTCTGGGTTTTCCTATCTTGTCTTCTACGATCTCTTCTGGGAAATCATTGAAAAGGGAACGTAACTTAGCTGCTTTATACAACAAAATGTGTTCTAGATCTTTTTCCGCTATATCATTGTTTTTAGTTACTACTGTCCTTTCAATAGCTAACTCGAGTTCGTTTTTCTGATCACGAATAACCTTGATGATCGTAGGATCTAACTTAATTGGGGGCAACGTTGCCACTTAGCTTTCTCCTTATGCAGCAGTAAAGTAATTTGACATCGGCATCCATTACTCCTTGACTAGGCGAAACCCAGCGAGGAGGGACTATAATTCCATCCCAAACTCGATCTCCCTTCTTAACTCTTCCCCGAGTTACTTTCTTCCAACCGATTGGGATCGGCAGTTTCTTGAGTTTTGCCATCTTCCTTCTCCTTCATCTTCGCTATTTGCGAATCGCGAACAGTGTTGAACATGGTGGAAGTACATCCAGCATCGATAGCCAATTCGGCTATGAGCTCTTCTTTCTCCATCCCCTTG
>Ga0315288_10007601_pt1 | contig 13719 bp, 23 predicted proteins | sample YL17G11_20_MG_FD_203454 | JGI IMG/M metagenome (GOLD analysis project Ga0315288, IMG submission 203454) | Sediment microbial communities from Yellowstone Lake, YNP, Wyoming, USA - YL17G11_20 | ecosystem: Environmental > Aquatic > Freshwater > Lake > Sediment | place: USA: Wyoming | collected...
CTAATAGTTTTAATGCATTCTTGCATTCAGTTATAACATTCGATATTTCTTTGTGAGCTATATTGGTTCTTTTGCATAATTTATTAACCATACCAACATAAAATTCATCATCTTCAGATATTAGTTTTATTGCTTCTTTAATAACTATTTGGTGTTCATTATTAGCTCGCTTAGAAATATCATTAAGCGATTCAATAAATAATTTCTTCGATGGCCTGTAAGACTGCATGGGAATCTCCTAATTCTTTTGCTTCATTATCTATTTTTGAGTATTTAAATTAGACGCGGCTGTAGCTCAGAGCAAGAGCTTGGGGGTTCGAGTCCCTCCGCCGGAGTTATCGGGTCGGTCGCCTAATGGGATGGCACCTGGCTCTTACCCAGGACTAATTGCGGGTTCGACCCCCGCCCGACCCACCAATTGCGGCCATAGTTTAGCGGTAGAATACTAGCTTGCCATGCTAGAGATGAGAGTCCGACTCTCTCTGGCCGCACCATTCTACTCAAATATATTGTGTAGATTAAAGGAATATGATATGGTCGACTTCGTAAATCCATTCAAGGGTAGGAAGCCTGGCGAGAAAGCCTCAGATCAAGAACTAATTAGCGCCGTCAGGCTTTCGCTTTGCGCCGAGGAAGAAGCAGCCCATCTATACAACACCATAGCGGAATTCACTGACGACAAGCGCATCAAGAAACTGATGAATGATATCGCCGACGAAGAACGAGTGCACATCGGCGAATTCCAAAAATTATTGCATGAGCTTGAACCAGACGAAGAAGATAAAGTTGGCGAAGGAATGAAGGAAGCGGAGAAGAAAATGGGTTCTGCTATCGAAAAGATAGCAGATGAGGTAGATGAGCCCGAAGGGACAGAAGAACCGGAGGAAGAGGAAGAGGAGGAACCAGAGGAGGAACCAGAAGAGGAACCAGAAGAACCAAAGAAGAAGCCAAAAAAGCCAAAGAAAGAGCCTGAGGAGAAGTCTGGTTTCCTACCAAACAAGTCTAAGAAAGAAGAGACTGAAGAGGAAACTAAGGAAGATATAACCCGCATCGCCAGTATGATCTCGGAAGACCCAGATGTCATGCCGGAAAGCTACACAGGAGAAGAGCAATTAGAATGCCCAGAGTGCGGTAGTCGTGAATTAAAATTTACCAAACAAGGTGTTGTGTGCCTATATTGCAAACAGTTGCTTAAATAGGTTATAATCACGCCGACGTATCTAATAACTAACCTTTCTGGTTATGTCCATGGACCTGATCGTTGCTCAGATAGAATTCCTCGAGAAAGCAGTCGGCTTAAAGGCTGCCGATCTTCTATTCAAAACATTGACGAGTGGCGGCAGCTGCAGGCCATCATATGAAGATGCTGGTCGTAAGATCAAGCTAAACTTTATCGCGTTTGATGATCAAAAGCATCAATTCATAATATTGACGGTGCTTGATGAGAAACACGCTGCAAACCCAGAGCTGAAAGACGGTTTATTCTTTTTAATATATAATTATAAACAAGAAATCTATACAATGCAGTCATGGTCAGTATATGGCGCCCAGCTTCATTACCCAGGCAAGAATGAAATAACTTCAATTGTAGCACACAACGGCGACACTAATATGGTGATTGAAAACGTATTGAATATCCCTGAGCCAAATCAACCATACATAATGGTGTGCATACCCTCGTAGTGGCCCACTAGCTCATTTGGAAGAGCACTCGGCTGATAACCGAGAGGTGTCCGGTCCGAATCCGGAGTGGGCCACCAATTGCGATCATAGTTCAACGGCAGAATGCCAGATTCCCATTCTGGCGATGCGAGTTCGATTCTCGCTGATCGCACTCAAAAATATCTCATGAGACTACCAGTGATATGTGCGTGGTGCAAAAAGCACATGTTAGATAAGGATGGAAATCCAAGATATATTGAATCAGACACAGAGGGTGTAGTTAAAGCAGATTTCTCATCATCGATATGCGCTAAATGCCGCAAAGATTATTTTGATATCCCCCTACGCATCTCAAACGATATAGAAGATTAGCATGGTGCCCGTAGCACAAAGGTAGTGCGCTGGACTGTGGCTCCAGAGAAGGCGGGTCAGTACCGCTCGGGCACCCCAGAATAATCAAAGGTAGAATATGAAGATTAAGTCAATCTATGAGGATCACGCCCGAGCAATTAAATATGCAGAGCCCAATCTCGACGCTGAATGGGAAGAGGCCAATCGCTATCGTGAATTTAAAATATTGGGCAAGGATGCTTGGCTAAAGCAAGCAAGAATAGGGAAGGTTGAAAATTGGTCTTCGCTTGGATATGTTGGTAATGTCTGCACAGACCTATCAGCTTTAGAATCTGATAAGGTTGAACGTGTTCAATCAGCTATTAAGCGTGATGAAGTTGAACTTCCGATTGTGGGTCGATGGCCTGACGGCACCCTTGATTTAATAGCTGGAAACACGAGAATAGCGACACTCTTAAATATTGGTATTGACCCGAAAGTATGGGTAGTTGATGTCCCCAAATAATACTTCCAAGAAAAGATCGTATTTGATATGATATCAGCTGTGCACATAAACCCGGACCCAGAGGCAACGAAATTAATACAAGAATATTTAAAAGAAAACGGTATTGAGCTATATAATGAACTCTTCGATGATAATTACATTTATGCGCATTCTGGTGTTGTTGGTAAGTCAGAAGAAATAGCTATTATCGGAGTAAATGGTAGCCAATTAAATATGAAATGTAGGAGCTTCGATCTGCATAACCCTAATAGTCTGCCAGAACTCCTTCAGACATTAAGGAAATGCCTGAAAAGAGAATGCAAGACGTGTGAATTTAGGAATGAAAGGTCTAAATATCCTCCATCGGGGTGTCGCCTAGTCTGATTATACTTCGGGCCTTAGTGAAGCCTGGTATCACGCAACGTTTGGGACGTTGAGATCGTGGGTTCAAATCCCACAGGCCCGATTAGTTCAAATGCTAAAATCGATCCGAGCCAGTCGTTGGCCAGATCTGGGTTTTATTCGACCATTGAATACTGAGGTTCCAATGCATTACACGTCTGGATTCCGTTAGGTGGCAATAGTGCCGCTTAACGGAGGACAAAATGGGATGGCTAAGACATCCAAAAACAACTCAAGAAATCCGTATGTGGGATCGCCAATATGGTAGGGCTAATAGGTCTCCCCATCGCCTTCCAACTTTATACGACGACATAATGAGACACAAGGTCAAAACCTGGAAGAAATACCGGAAGACACAACATAGAATTAAGTAGTTTGGAGAGTAAGCATGAAACGAGAGTACGAGCCGCCGACCATTAAAAGCATCACTAATTGCCGGGTTGGTTTCGCATGCGAGGGTGGAGATAGGTATGATGGAGATGGTGGCGGCGAATGTGACAACGGTGGCGAATTTGAGTAATCGAGCGGTAGTCTAGCCTGGTTAAGACGCCACGTTCGGGACGTGGAGAGCGCGAGTTCAACTCTCGCCCGCTCGATGAATGCGCGAGTGGTGGAATTGGTAGACACGCGAGTTCGAGGAGCTCGTACCGAAAGGCGTGGGAGTTCGACTCTCCCCTCGCGCATTAAATGGAATTCACAGAACATTGCATGAGTTGTCGCCGAAGATTTGGCGAGGACTTTGACTATGTTCATCTATGGCTAGACGAATTCCATGGGACCAAAGAATATAAAACCAAACACAGAAAGGTAAGACACCACAAAGCTGGTATCGAAGAGGTACGCAAGAAGTGGGGTGATAGGGCAGCTGAGGCTGCTAAACTACATATCCTCGATGATATTAAATGGGGCGAGGATTTAAGAGCTGACGAATATTGGATCCCAGACAATGAAGCCGACTACGTCAAAAGAGGATATTGGTAAAGAAGACAACCTTCTTTATCATATAATATTAAGACTATTGAAAGAAAGCAAAGATGGCCTGTATATAAGGAAGGTTGTTGGACATCCACCAGACACATTTGAAATATTTAGTGATCTATTGTTTTGTGCTCCAGAAACGTTTTATTTGTATGGGACAACTTTTGGTTGTACGTTTCACTCGGCTGACGTGCATGATCCAGACAGTTTTGATATTTGTACTAAAGCAATAAAATATCATATGAAAAATTGTCAAATTAGATCATTGCCAGCCATAGACACAGAGCGCAGACGCAGACTTCCTGATATGGCAAAGCGGTCAAAAAGTTCAATCGGCACCGTATGCATCAATTGTCCCTTTGTGAGACATGAGCGGGACGCGTCACCTAACGGTAGGGTGCATGGGTCACATCCATGATGCGAGAGTTCGATTCTCTCCGCGTCCATTGGACGTATTGCATAAAGGTAGTGCGCTTGCTCGACGCGCAAGAAGCCGAGGTTCGATTCCTCGTACGTCCATAAGAGCTAATGCTCAAGAGCCTAGGAGGATCGATGTCGAAAAGACTGAAATGGAAGATATTCTTCTTCTATGTCCACTGGAAGAAAGCCTTCTGGTGTTCGATATTCCACATGCGACATCGATGTTATCCGGCGGTTTGGAAGACCAACAATAGTAGATGGCACTGCGAAAAGTGTTGTCCGTGCGGCATTGGTCTTGAGTGCGCCATAGATATTGACAAGGACCCAGCATAAAGTAGGATAAGAGAGCCGATGCGCGTAAGCGACCGGAAGTGTGAGGCAACAATGGGGCGGCGTAGGAGGGTGGAAACATCCATCAGGACTATGTGCCGAGACTGGAAACGGTTTCGGGCCGCGTCTCACTCGGGCAGATCGAGAAACTCCTGTTGTTGTGTCAGATCCACGGCGGGACTGCACTCACTGCTGAAGTCCCGGTCGGCTCTTTCGCCCCTGTAGTCCAGTGGTAGGATGCTTGGTTCTCAGCCAAGCGATGCCGGTTCGATTCCGACCAGGGGTATTAATATGGGGCATGTGTCGTAACGGAAGCGTGCGACTCTTACAAGGTCGCGGAAGTGGTTCAATTCCACTCATGCCCATTACGCGAATTTAAGCCAGTGTAGTACAGTGGTAGTACATCGGTTCCGTAAACCGAGGACCGGAGTCCGATTCTCCGCACTGGCTTCAATGAAAAATTATGACATAACACAACAACGAGCCTTAAAAGCCACCTGGTCCATTCTGGAAGTTGAGGATATTAAGAACATGGGTCCGATGCTATCACAACGCAACTTTGATTTGATTCAGAAGATGCTACACGATCACGAGTTTGATCCTCTACCATTCATAGAAGATGCGTTGACATTTTTGCTCGATCATGTTGAGTATAGCAATCATCCTTTAAGTGTAGCCGCCGATGAATACAGAAAAAGACACGATATGCCAGATCTGCCAAAGAAAGGCCCCAGATTCTTACCTGGAAAATCATCACCTAATTCCGGGACTTAAGAAGGGGCCAACAATAAAGGTATGTTGTGGTTGCGGTGACCAACTCCACCACCTCTACACCAATAAAGAACTCGAGAAAAGGTTCAACACCCTCGAGGCAATACTTACCGACGAGAGGGTTCAAAAGTGGGTCAAATGGGTATCTAAGAAGAGTGATTTCAACATCTGTGTGAAAGCTAAGAAGAGAAGATAATATGATATCAGACAATGATAGATTTGTGATCGCGCTTGGTAGATCACCTCTTGGACGCGCCATTGATAACCTTAAGTTTACCATGAGATTATTGGGTGAGTGTTCAACTCACCTAGAGGATAGACAAGAACCAGGGCGTGAGATAGTTGTGGACTCGGTTGCAGCATTAAAAGAAATATCAGATAAACTATTAAAAATTAATGATGATCTTAGATGGTATCAGAATTGGAAACCAGAAGAAGTTAAAAGCGTGCCAGTGTAGCACAATGGCGGTGCAAGTGCTTTGTAAGCACGAGGTTGGGAGTTCAACTCTCCCCACTGGCTCCAAACGCCGGGGTGGTGTAGCGGCTCTGCACGTCGCTCTCATAAGGCGAAAGTGCCGGATCATCACCGGCCCCCGGTACTAGCACACCTATCCACCAAATCTATTATGGATTTTTAGGAGATTTATATGAAATGGTTAGCCATTCTTCCACTGCTATTTACCGGGTGCATCACAACTGACGAATTCACGAAGATGTGGTTAAAACACGTCGAGAAGTCCTACAATTGGATCCAGGCCGACAATGAGGCCATGAAATATAAAGATGGCGAGGAAGAGGCAAGGAAATACCTCCAAGATTTAAGGACAATGACTGACCCATACGCAATCAGCCAAAAGATTGTAAAGGATGGTTTCGACTGGCGTGCTGAGGTCATAGATTTCACCAATTACCCTTGGGTAACAATTGCTAAGAAAAGGGGTGATTGCGACGATTTCGCGGCCCTCTGGGATGCAACATTCAAGTACAGGGGCAAAACTGAAAGAGTATATGTCGCTAAGAGAGATCACAGTAGTGCACACGCAATGATTCTCTACAACGATGGCGTAAAGTTGTATATCCTATCTAACCAATACGTGTTGAGCGTTGGTGGACCTGACGATGGAGATAAATTAATAAAATTATTCTATAAAGAAGAAACCGGACAATTTATAAGATATTAGTGGAGAGTGAACCGGACAGGCGCGCCGGGCGTGTTTTGAAAGCACTGCGCACCGGAAACGGTGTGGGGATCGTGCCCTCCGCTCTCCGTTATTAAGGACTATGGAATGCCACTCGATAGTAGACGAAGCCGCAAATACCGTGGTGATGACGAGCGATTCCGAAAGGCTGAGAAAATGCCTGACCAAAACCATTGTATGAGCTGCGGTAAGCACGCCACTAGACGAAGCCAACATTGGCCCGGTGGGTGGTTATGTGATGATTGCTTCCCAAATGATATGACCATTGCTGCCGAAATGGCACATCATACTGAAACTGGAGGGTAGAACCGGTGGGGCATACCGGCGTCGTTTCGAAGACGAATGGTCCCTTAAGGGATGCTGTTCGAACCAGCCACCCTCCGCCAGTCATGTGAGGATCCGAAGATGAACAGAGGTGAGAGACGTAGAAGGTCAGCAGTCATTTACAAGAAAAGACTTGGTGAGCATAAGCAAACAGAAGTTCCGTGGGCTAAATTCATAAAGCCTCCGGAACCTCCAAAGACCTATCACTTAAAGGATACCCCCAAAATATGCTCGTGTAATTGCTGTCGCAGCGCACGCAAGAATGAGTGGACTAAAAAGAAGGACAGAATAACAAAACAAGAAAAATTCAATAACATGAAATTCAATGAGGAATTAAAAGACGCTGGATAGTCTGGCGGGTAGAACTGGGATGAATCCCGGCGCTGTCTGGAATGCAGATGGTCCCGAAAGGGATGGAGTTTGATTCTCCCACCCGCCGCTTGGAGGTGAGAACCGGTAGGGCTACCGGCGCTGTTTGCTAAACAGATGGTCCCCTATGGGATGTGGTTCAAACCCGCCCACCTCCGTTAAGTTGTGTCCTTTTGATAAACAATAAGGAGATTGGCATGCGTCTAGGAGACAACAAAGATCTGGCGGCTAAATTGGACAAGGTTGGGCAAGCAGTCAGTGTTTCAGATCAGAAATCAAAGATTATCAAACAGCTCGCAATCATCAGACAAGAAATCCCATATTTGATGTCAAGCCTACAGAGCGAAGAACTAAGCAAATCAATGGATACAATCTCAAAAGCAACCAGTATGTTGTGCACAATCGACAACGAAAATTCTCAAGAAATAAGCAAGGAGTTTAGTAGATTAAAAGAAGCGGTTAGTAATTTAAATAAAATCTTAAATAGATTCGGCGAAATCACGCACACAGACAAAAGTTAGCTGTTGACTCCGATGCCGAAGCGACGAGGCACTTGATTGCAAATCAAGCCTTAGCGAGTTCGAGTCTCGCCGGAGTCTTTGCCGCCTTGGTGCTAACGGTAACACGCGACTTCGGTAAAGTCGAGTCGGGAGTTCAACTCTCCCAGGCGGCTCCAATGGATAAGTCAGAAGTATTGTCAATGATAAAGGAGTATGTTAAAGAACAGGGATATCTTACATCTCCATACGGATTCTACATAACATCGAACATGGCTATCGATGAGTTTGTTGTATATAAGAAAGATTATAAAATTCCAACTTATGCGGTTAGGCTTGGTGTGGTTACTGTTAATGGAAATTCAATTGAATTTCACCCATCAACATATGACGAACATTTTGTAGAACAATTAACAAAAAGTGAAGAACCACATAACTATAACTTATTCGACCCAAACAGCCTTCCAGAGCTGATTAAGCAATTAGAAATACACTTCGGTATAATGAAGACGGCTATTGAGCAATGCAAGAAGGCCCCTGTAGGCTAACTGGATAAACCAGCGCTCTTCTAAAGCGCATATCCCCGTTCAAGTCGGGGCAGGGGCACCAGAGGTATCTGAAAATATACGACCCCGTCTTCCAATGGATAGGATGTAAGACTACGGATCTTACGATGCGCGTTCAAGTCGCGCCGGGGCCATCAATGAAGAGTTTCACGAAGTTTGCGCTTCCGGTTATAAAGGCAGTCATGCCGAGCCTTATATCAACCAATTTAGTAAATGTTCAACCAATGTCGCAGCCAAATTCTCTTCTCTTCTTTCTAAATTATACTATTGGAATAATAACTGGCCAGACATATTTTGTTAAAAAGGTAAAGGGCAAATGGCAAATATGCGTCAAAAAAGACTTGTATGATCCAAAATATAAACCATATTTTGCTATTACGATTGGGCACGGATTCGCAATCTATAATGCTAATGGTAAGTTATTAAAATGCACTGACAAAACAATACCAAAGAAGTATAAGTTAGATATTGAAAGTGCCGCAGTTACTGATGGTGAAGTAATTCTCAGCGAAGATGCAAAGGCATTAAAGAAACTAAAGCAAAGCAAGACAAAAAAGACATATTGTTTCTAATGCCAGAGTGATGGAATTGGTATACAACAGTGACTTAAAATCACTGGGCCGTAAGGCCGTGCGGGTTCGACCCCCGCCTCTGGCACTAATGCCCTGGTGGAGTAACTGGATAACTCATCGCCCCTTCAAGGCGAAGATTGTGGGTCCGAATCCCATCCAGGGCACCAATGATTGATATTAACAATCTGAGCGAGCAAGAGCTGGTTCACGCGATAGTCGATGAGATAAACCAGCGATGCATTGAGTTCAACCAGGAGAAGAGAGCCATCGCGAGTGGCCCCAATATACTAGGCAATATTAAAATGAACTTTGAAAGTCATGGATTGGCGGCAACCCCAACTAAAATTAAGGTGCTGAAGCTTATCTTTAGTATAGCTGGAATCAAGCTAAGATGCCAACGATTAGGTGAGATCGATCTACACGATCCATCGTCAATAGATATGACAATTCGCAGCTTCCTACACTGCTCTGACAACCAAGGATGCGAACATTGGGGCGTCAGGTGCCCACTCATGAGGTAAATGTGCTCCCAACCAATAATGAACTAAAACAGCGAGACCCAAGCAAGCAAATCCTTAGAATGTGCCAGATGTGCGGGGCTACCGAGCAATTCGGTAATGGTTGGGGCACCGATGGTGTTCATAGAATAGACACCAACGAACAGGGCTATTTATGTCACGACTGCAACGAAATGATGATACGATTTCCAGACGTGTTCAGATGGGTTGAGAAAGTCTTAATCAATCACATAAAGTTGATGCATGAATTGCCTTAAAGAACTTTATGACCCAAATTTTGTGCCAGACGGGTGGCTAGAGCCAGGTGACCCAGTTCCATCACCGTTTGGAAGAAATACCACGGTTACAGATTATTTTGTTGTGAAGTATGTTGGCGAAATAATGACACTATATGGCTATGGTGATGTTGTGGCAATAGATTATGGAGAAATACACAACATACGCGTTATTGGCGGCGGCAATGTGATTGCAAAAGGATGTCATATAATATTACAAGACATATGGTTAAGGGGTGGCGGATCAATCATACTCAATGGCTCATTCATAACATCAAGTAGAATTACTAATTTAGGAGGTGGAAAATGAAACCCAAGCGAAAACGGAAAGAGCCCGGTAAACCTTTGGGGCGGTCACGAAGCGGCATCGTACTCGGCTTTTAACCGAGATAAGGTAGGGTTCGACTCCCACCCGCCCCATTAAAGCACTTGCCCGAGTAGCCCAATTGGCTGGAGGCGCATGATTCAAGATCATGAGGACGTAAGTCCCTTGCGGGTTCGACTCCCGCCTCGGGTATTAACCCTAATAGTCTGCCAGAACTCCAGGAAGAGCAAGATGGATGAGGTTGAATTCAATAAATGGCTTGATGACCATGGAGTAAGGATGGTCGAAGAATTCGTCCATTTTGGCGAAAAACAAATATCGTTCATTTTCTGCGGTGTCCATAAATCTCGTGCGTCATTCAACCAAACCGCTATCGATGATCTGGAAAAATTCCATAATATTGATGCACGAGGAGAAACACGCCGCTTATGTAAGGAATCATTGGAAGAAGAATTAGAAAAGGCTGCTATGCAATTTGTCACTACCGGCGATGCAGATAATTTCTTTAAGTATTTCAATTTTAAATATCTCGAGGATTTAGTTGGGAAATACCCCAAACTCATATATGATGTGGCAAACTATGAGAAATTTAAGCCTAAGGAAAAGCAAAAGGAAAAGCAAAATGGAGAAGATCAAACATTGCCCGCTCTGCCATAAGACATTAAAACACAAAGATGATTTCTATTCATGTAAGACAAAGGATTGTATGTTTGATGCAGAGGAAAATCCAGTATTCGGTCATTGGGGGGACGTATTTACTAACCCCGGCGATACTGAAGCGGATATGATTGACTCGGCGGGGCAATGCTTGAGATTTAGGGTTGGACCAGTCTTCGGCAAAGAAATTTTAAAATCACCAGGAATCTGGATTTCATATCAAGAAAAATACCAGAAAACTGAATTAAAAGGCGACTTTTTGATGTCAGCTGAAACATGGAAGGCGATCAAAAACCAAATAGATAAGAGGATTAAGACGTTTAACGCGAAAGCCTACTCATTTAAAATCAAAAAGAAGTAGCCCAGATGCTGGAATTGGCAGACAGCGTAGGCTCAGAACCTACGGCGAAATTTCGCACGGGAGTTCGACCCTCCCTCTGGGCATTAGCCTGGGTAGCTCAATGGCAGGATCCAAGGTCTAGCGGTAGAAACCGGCAGTTGGTGCAGTGGCCTTATATGCCACTAAACGCATGCTGGAATCGAGCAGAGACAAGGGTTCTGACGCACTCAGCGTATTGCTAGATCGCTTATACGATCTTACGCGGCTGAGTGAGGCTAGAGCGCTGGGTGTGAAACCCAGATATGGGGGTTCGAATCCCTCCCTTGGCTCCAGAATGCCGGGGTAGTTTAATTGGCGGAATTCAAAGCTTGAGTTGAAGATCTAGCGATTGAACTGAGCTTGGACAGGAATGTCGCCTGATTAGAGACTTGGGCAAGGATTCCGGCGCTCTCATAATGGCAAAACCAAAGATTGCGTCCAAGAGCAGTCAAGATTCTGCCGGTTGGGGGTGACTAAAACGCCAAGCTTGCTTGGAAATTGGTGGTTCAACTCCATCCCTCGGCGCCAAATGAGTACCAGCGATAAAAACAAAGGATTCCTGACGATAGAAGAATATCTTGAATCCATCCGCATTGGGGTGCTCAATGATAATGATGGGTTCGGATATTTCGTGAAAATGAAGCATGGAAAGAAACAAAAAACAAGAGTTCAAGCGATTCCATCATTCGCCAATAGACAAGGAAATATCCCACGATGGGCCACACACGTAGTTTGGTACGAGAAATAACATGCTAGTAATTAAAGTCTTGGTTAACGATAAGGAAATTGATGAGATTGGAATCATCAATACTGGTCACAGAAACTTAAATGGCGATAGTCTTTATAGGATTAGAAAGCCAGAGCATCTAAATCAACACGAGATTTACCATGATCGGCAAAAGCCATGGCACTTCCTAGTCGTAAAAGTATTAGAAGTAATTAATAAAGATTATATAGACAAAAATCTAGTAACGCACGAAATGGGCGAGGATAGATAAAGCAGGTTGCGCGAGTGGTGTAATTGGCAGCCACGCCAGACTTAGGATCTGGTGCCGTAAGGCATGGGAGTTCGACTCTCCCCTCGCGCACCAGGGGGGTCTCGCACAACGGTAGTGCACCTGCCTTATAAGCAGGCAAGGTCTGGGTTCGATTCCCAGGACCCCCACCAGTTTATTATGGAGACATTCATGATAAAGGCTCAGCGCCATTCTGATACAGAAGTGTCGATAGAGAAGAACGGCGTGAAAGTTGTCCTCGATTACGACGAAGCAATCAGCACAATAGCTATCTGGTGGGACACGCTTCGTGAGGACATGAACGTAGCAAATAAGGTTCAAGAATACAGGAAGAAATACACAACCAGGCCCCTGTAGCTCAACGGATAGAGCTTCGGCTTCCGAAGCCGAAGGTGGTGGTTCGATTCCACTCAGGGGTACTGCCACCGTCACCTAATGGAATAGGGTGCCGCTTTCCTAAAACGGCTGTGCGGGTTCGATTCCTGCCGGTGGCACCAAATGGCTAAGAAGATAATAATTGTCATAACGTTCATCGCAATGGTGGTCATTTCCGTTTTGATGGCGGTCTTAATCGCTGATGCTTGACCGTGAGCAATAGGAAGGTTCAGATGTCGTCTCTCGATCACAAAACTCTGATTCTTAACAAATCGTGGCAGCCAGTGCACATCACTACGGTAAGGAATGCCTTGGTGCTGCTATTTAAGGGAGCGGCTAAGGCTGTTTGCCACGAGACGTTTCAGGTATACGATTTCGAAGATTGGCTACGTATACCGCCAAACGGAAACGGTTTTGTGTCAACATCGAAATTCGTAGTATCGGCTCCTCACGCCGTGATTCTCAATAACTACGACAAAATGCCAACGATCCATTCATTTTCTAAGAGGAATGTATTCAAGCGCGATCGTTACACTTGCCAGTATTGTGGCAAGCAGGAGCACGATTTGACCTTAGACCACGTAACTCCACGTTCTAAGGGCGGGGCCAGTGAATGGACCAACATCGTCACTGCTTGCGTAAAGTGCAACAGGACCAAAGCAGACAGGACACCTAAAGAAGCCAAGATGAAGCTGATCACTAAGCCATATAAGCCAGACTTGAATTTAACTGCTATACTACATAAGCAGGCTGAACATAACCCGGTATGGGGTAGATTTATCTAAACTGTCCAACAGGTGGGACATTCCAAGCTGTCTCTACCTGTTGGGAATGGGCTTTCCGCATGAATCGCACACAATGCGACCATCCGGAACGATGCAGGTGCATTCATTGTTGCTCTCGAGAAACCGTTCCACAGGAATAGGGCAGGGCTCATGGGAACTTTGGCAGCGGCGTTCTTGCTCTCGGCGCTCGGAACCGCGGCCGTGTAGAGGTAGGAAAGATGCAGAACCTCAACTTCCGCTGCCAGAAGGGCACGTCCTCATCTTGCAGCGGCTTCTTCTTCGGGACGGCAGCCTCGCTTCCTTCCCGACCAGCGGCTCCGGCAAAGTTCAAGCCCATGCTGAAGGTGGCAGACGACCCGAAGGAACCTGGATGGCCGGTGCTCCTGGTCCGTCTTCCAACCGGACAGGTGTCGTGGCACTATTCGGATGAGGACGCGAAGAAGTATCTATCCCATGTGCCGAGG
>Ga0315288_10007602_pt1 | contig 13718 bp, 8 predicted proteins | sample YL17G11_20_MG_FD_203454 | JGI IMG/M metagenome (GOLD analysis project Ga0315288, IMG submission 203454) | Sediment microbial communities from Yellowstone Lake, YNP, Wyoming, USA - YL17G11_20 | ecosystem: Environmental > Aquatic > Freshwater > Lake > Sediment | place: USA: Wyoming | collected...
TTTAATACACCATCACCCTTGGCGCGACTTTTCTCTCACCTCCTCTCTCATCGCCCATACAGGACTTGCCCCGCACCTTCCCGCACAACCCGGCCATGGCCGCCGCCACGCCCGCCCTGCGCCGCATCCTGTTGGGCTTCGCCGCGCACGGTAAAGGAGGCATGATGAGAGAGAGACAATGAAAACGACGGGCGGCCACCCCAGCGCGCGCACGCGCGCGCGCGAGCGTGTTTACCTCAACGTCTCTCTTCCCCATCAAAACACAGCACCCGACGTCGGGTACTGCCAATCCATGAACTATGTGGCGGCCCTCCTGCTGCTGGTGTGCAGCCGGGGCGGGGCGGTCGACCTGCACGCGGCGCGGGCAGGGGAGGAGGACGAGGAAGGCGCGGGTGCCGCTGCTGCCTCGCCTGCTCGCCCAGGCGGCCGGGCCGCGGCCGCCCTCGCCCGCCTCACCCGGCGCACCCCGCCACCGGCCGTGCCCGTGCTTGCGGGGGAGGCCAGCGACCGCCCTCCGCTTCCACCCTCCTCCCCCCTCCCCCCTCCTCCCACACCGGGCGCTGAGGAGGCCGCCTTCTGGCTGCTGACGGGGCTGGCGGGCGAGGGCGGCCTCCTGTACGCGGGCCTGTACGGGTCCGACCTGGCGGGCGCGCACGTGGAAATGCGGGCGCTGGGGTCGCTGGCGGCCCTGAAACTGCCCAAGCTGGCCGCCCACCTGACCGCGCTGGGCGTGGACATGACGTTGCTGGCGACGGACTGGGTCCTGTGCCTGTACGCGACCTCCCTGCCGCCCACCACCGCCGTCCGCGTCTGGGACGCCCTCTTCGTGGAAGGCCCCAAAGTCCTGTTCCGGGTCGGCCTGGCCCTGCTCAGCCGGTCCAAGGCCGGCCTCTTAGCTGCCCGGTCGCCTGCGGACGCCCTGCGCGTCGCTCGGGCGCAGGCGGCCGGCAGCTGGGACGCGGACGGGCTGCTGAAGACAGCCTTTGAGGGGATCGGGTCCCTGCCCATGGCCCGCGTGGACGCGTTGCGGGCGGGCAAGCAGGCGGCGGTGGACGCGGAGCTGGCGGCCCGGGCGGCCAGCCGGCGGTTCGCGGCGGCGGCCCGGGCGACGGCGGCGGCGGAGGCGGCGGGGCGGGAGCGGTGTTAGAAGGGTGTGCAAAGACTGTCCGTCTCCAGCAGGTTGGAGAGAAAGAAAGAACACACACCACGGTCTGCTGCTCCCGTCGCGCCCCCACACACAGCCCCACACGTGTCCCCTTTCCACTCACCCGGGCGTGTAGAGCACTGTCTCATCTCTCCGCCACATAACATCAACAACAAAAAACATGCTGCGCCCCGCTGTCGCCCGGTGGCGGGTGACCCGCGAAGGCTTTGGCCTGGCCGCAGCGGCGACGGCGGCCGCCGTCGCTGCATCCTCCACCTCCACCTCCTGCGAGCCGGCCTCCTCCTCCGCCGCGGGCTTTGACCCGGAGGCCCTTGAGCGCGGGGCCAAAGCCCTGCGTGAGATCAACAAGAGCCCCAACGCGAAGCAGGTATGAGGAGGAGACGAGGGGGAGAGAGCGCTTTTTGTTTTTTTTCCGGTTGCGCGCCGCGCTGGCCGATGTGGTTTCTAGCCGTCGTTCTCGGGGGTGACGCGCTTGCCTTCAAGGTCAGCGTCCATCCTCGCCTGTGCCGCTGGGTGTTTGGATACAGCGATCATCCCTGGACCCACAGACGCTCGTGAATGTGCGGGCCACGGCGCGGGGCGTGCGGTGCGTGGCACGGCACGTCTTTTCTCTTTCTCACCCTCTCGGGCTCTCGCCAGCGCCCCTCAACCTCCATGATCAAAAACCTCTCACACGGACACCAAACACACGCACACTCACTCCTTTTTCCCTCTCTCCTCTCTCTCTCTCTCTCTCTCTCCACGCTCCACTAGGTCATCGACCTGGCCAAAGCCCAGGAGACCACCAAGGCCGCGGAAGCCAAAGCGAAAGCCGCGGAGTATGAGGCGTACGCGAAGCAAGCATCGGTTGAGGCGGAGCGCGTGCGCGCGGAGGAGACGCGCAAGACCTTGCAGGCCGACGCGGCGGCCAAGGCCCAGCTGTCCCAGTACAATGATGAACTGGCTCGTAAGCGGGTGGAGTTGGAGCACGAGCGGGCCCGGTCCCGGAACGCCGAGCTGGTCGTCCTCCAGGAGGAGGGCGTGCGCCGGGCGGAAGCCGAGAAGGCGCGCACGGCCGCCGCCATTGAAGCCGAACGCCGGGCGACGGAGCAGTACCGGGCTGAGCTGGAGGGCAAAGTCGCCCGGGCGCGCGCTCTGGCCGAAGCGGACGGCCGCATCAAGGAAGGGCGGGCGAATGAGGACGTCGCCACGCGCGCCCTGCGGTTGCGCCTGGGCGAGGAGCGGGACAAGGCGCTCGCCTCCATTTCCGCCGTCTTTGACCGCCTGGGCGCGGGCGGGGCGGCCCTGCTGGAGGACAAGGCCAAGCTGAGCGCGCTCGTCGCGGGCACCACCGCCCTCGCCCTGGGCGTCTACACCGCCCGGGAGGGGACGCGGGTGGCCGGGCGGGTGCTGGACGCGTGGCTGGGCACGCCCGCCCTGGTAAGGGAGACGTCGCGCTCCTCCTGGTGGAGGCGCGGGTCGGCCCGGGCGACGCCGCCGGCCGGGTCGGACGCTGCCGCGGCCGCAGCCACCCGCGGCTTCGCCGACATCATTCTGCCGCCCTCCCTGGGCGAGCGCGTGCGGGGCCTGGCGGCCTCGACCGCGACCGCGCGCGCGCACGGCGCCCCCTTCCGCCACGCCCTCTTCCACGGCCCGCCAGGGACGGGGAAGTCGCTGGCCGCGGCCCGCCTGGCCCGCACGGCTGGCCTGGACTACGCAATCTTGTCAGGCGGCGACGTCGGGCCCTTGGGCCACGCGGCCGCCCCGAAACTGCATGCCCTGTTTGACTGGGCGGAGGCCTCCCCGCGCGGCCTGCTCCTCTTCATCGACGAGGCCGACGCCTTCCTGGGGCGCCGCCACGCCGGCATGGGCGAGGACTTGCGGGGGGCCCTGAATGCCTGCCTCTTCCGGACGGGCGCGCCCTCGAACGCCTTCTCCCTGGTCCTGGCCACCAACCGGCCGTCCGACCTCGACCCGGCCATCCTGGACCGCATGGACGAGGCGATCCTGTTCCCCCTGCCGGGCGCGCCCGAGCGGGAGGCCATCCTGCGCCTCTACCTGGCCCGCTACCTGGGGTGGACACCGTCGGCGGGCGCCCCCATCCCGGGCGGCGGGCCGGGCGGTGGGGCGCCCCCGCGGTCGTGGGGCGCCCTGTTGAGGGGGCACAAGGCCCGCCCGGACCCCATCACCCTGGTCTGCCTGGCTGACGCCGACGTGTCCGCCGCGGCGGCGGCCACCGTCGGCTTCTCCGGGCGGGAGCTGGCCAAGCTGGCGTCCGCGGTCCAGGCGGCGGCGTACGGGACGCCCGGCGCGACGCTGACGGCGGCCGCGTTCAAGGCGGTCGTGGCCGCCAAGGTTGCCGAGCACGGAGAGCGCAGGGCGTTTGCGGGCGGGGCGGTTGGAGGGGGGGGGCCGGCGATGGCGGCGGGGGTGTGACATGTGGATCGAGGGGGGAGAGACAAGGGATGTGTGATGTGCTGGTCGTTGCTGGTCGGCCTTGCTCTCTCTCTTTTTGTCCCGCGGCGGCCGGGCGGGGCGGGGGCGAGTGGAAATGAGAGAAGAAGGTCAACTCGGGCCGCGCGCGTCGGCAGCGCTGTTCCACACCTCGCTTCGGCGTTTCTCCTTCTTGCCGCCTCCGCTCCCTCTTTTCAATCCGCTTTCAGTCACAGGGCGAGGACGTCCCCCCTGAGCTTGGCATTAGGGTATCGCTCCACGCGCACCTCCCCCTCCTATATATAAAAAAGAATGCTGCCCTCCGCGCTGTTCGGCCGCCCGACGGCCGCCGTCCGGTGCGTTTTTTTTTTGAGAGAGAGGTCGCGCCCCCGATTGCGGGGCGGCTGCCCGGCCAGCCCGGCCCCGCACCACCGGCCCTTGTCAGAGGATGGCCAGGGCACTACACGCCTGGCCCGGCCGATGAGCGAGAAAGCTGGCAGTGCCTGGGGCTGCCGTCTCTCTTGCGCGCACCCCCCATCGGCGTCTGTTGACGTGCGGCGTTTTTCCCTCTCCAACCCGCCGCCCTCACCACCCCTCCCTCGTCCCTCTCTCATGCAATCAACAGGCCGTCCCACGCGCATCGCACCCAGCGCACCGCCCTGGTCGTCCGGGCGGGCCCCCAGGGCAGGCGCCCCCGGGATGGTGAGTTGATTTTGAAGAGCGCTCGTTCGACCTGATGCGAGCGAGCGAGCAAGCAGCGCGCGCCTCGCTCTTGCTCACTCAAACTCTCCACCCACACCCTTCAGGCCCTCCTCCCTCCTCCCCGCGCCGGGCCCAGGCCCCGGATGCGCCCCGGTCGACCGCATCGACGGAAGCGGTGAGAATTGATGGAGAGAGATGGAGAGATGGCGCGCCCCCCCCTCTCCATCCATCTCATTTTCAACCTCACGCCCCCCCGCTCACTCCTCCTCTCACTTCAGCCCCCCGCCGACACCACCCCGCAAGCCGCCCTGACCGCCCGCCCGGGCGTCGTCCAGCTGTACCGGTCGCCCGCCCTGACGCCCGCCGCGTGCGATGCCCTGGCTGCCCGCGCCCGGGCGGCGGGCTTGGGCGACGTGGTGCGTGTGGACGCGGAGGCCGTCTACAACGTGTCCCTCGCCGCCCCGCTCCCGCCCGCCTCCGCGGAGACGCTGGCCTGGCTGCTGGCCGAGACGTACGAGCCGGAGAAGCTGAGCGCCAGCCCGCGGCTGGTGGCGGGCGGCGGCGGCAAGGGCGCGACGGTCGTCGAGGTCGGGCCCCGCCTCTCCTTCCAGTCCGCCTGGTCCACCAACGCCGTCTCCGTCTGCGCATCCGCGGGCCTGGCCCCGCCTGTCACCCGGGTTGAGCGGTCCCGCCGGTACGCGGTGACGCTGGGCAGTGGCGAGGCGCTGTCCCCCGCCCAGGCGACCACGTTCGCGGCCCTCGTCCACGACCGCATGACCGAACAGGTCTACCCCGCGCCGCTCGCCTCCTTTGACCCGCCGGACGCCCGGGCGCCGCCACAGCCCCGCACCATCCCGCTGTTGGAGGAGGGCGCGGCCGCCCTGGCGGCCATCGACGCGGAGCTGGGCCTGGCCTTTGACCCCCAGGACACCGCCTTTTACCTGGACCTGTTCATCAAAAAGTTGAAGCGCAACCCGACGGATGTCGAGCTGTTCGACCTCGCCCAGTCCAATTCCGAGCACTCCCGCCACTGGTTTTTCGGGGCCAACCTGGTGCTGGACGGGCGGCCCGTGTCGGAGACGCTGATGCAGGTCGTGAAGGCGCCCCTGAAGGCCAACCCGGCCAACTCGGTCATCGGGTTCCATGACAACTCCTCCGCCATCCGGGGCGGGCGCGTGCGCCCCATCCTGCCGCTCGCCCCCGGCGGCCCGTCCGCCCTGGCCCCCACCCCCCGGGACTGGGACATCCTGCTGACGGCGGAGACCCACAACTTCCCCTGCGCGGTCGCGCCCTACCCGGGCGCCGAGACGGGCGCGGGCGGCCGCATCCGGGACACGCACGCCACGGGCATCGGCTCCATGATGGGCGCCGCGACGGCCGGCTACTGCGTCGGCAACCTGGGCCTGTCCGAAGCGGAGGGCGCGGGTGGCGGTGCCGGCGGGAAGGGCGCGTCGGCCGGCCCCACCCTGTTTGCGTCCACGGCCGACCCGGCCGCGCCGGCCCACCCCTGGGAGGATGGGGCGTGGCCCTACCCGCCCAACCTGGCGCCGCCCCTCCAAATCCTCATCGACGCCTCCAACGGCGCCTCCGACTACGGCAACAAGTTCGGGGAGCCCCTGATCGCGGGCTACACGCGCACGTTCGGGCTGCGCACGCCGGACGGGGAGCGCCGGGAATGGATCAAGCCCATCATGTTCAGCGCTGGCCTGGGGCAGATCGACCACGGCCACCTGGCGAAAGCCGACCCGGAGATCGGGTGGCTGGTCGTCAAGATCGGGGGCCCCGCCTACCGCATCGGCATGGGCGGCGGGGCCGCGTCGTCCGTGCCCTCCGGCGGCGGCGACCGGAAGGCCGACCTGGACTTTGACGCGGTCCAGCGGGGCGACGCTGAGATGGCCCAAAAGCTGTGGCGGGTCGTCCGGGCGTGCGTCGAGCTCGGCCCTGCCAACCCCATCCGGTCCATCCACGACCAGGGCGCGGGCGGCAACTGCAACGTCGTCAAGGAGATCATCTACCCGCTGGGCGCGTCCATCGACATCCGGGCCGTCTCCCTGGGCGACGCGAGCATGAGCGTGCTGGAGATCTGGGGCGCCGAATACCAGGAAAACGATTGCCTGCTCATCGCGCCCGCCGACGCGCCCCTGCTGTCCTCCATCTGCGAGCGGGAGCGGTGCCTGATGCAGGTCATCGGGACGATCGACGGCAAGGGGCGGGTGACGGTCGTGGACTCGGCCGCGCCCCCCGGTTCGCCGCCCCCCGTCGACCTGGACCTGTCGCTCGTCCTGGGCGACATGCCGCCCAAGACCTTTGAGTTCAAGGCCCGCCCGCCCGGGTCGGGGCGGGGCCTGGCGCCGGTCGCCCTGCCCGCCGGCACCACCCCCCGGTCCGCCCTGTCCCGGGTCCTGCGCCTGCCGGCCGTGTGCTCGAAACGCTTCCTGACGACCAAGGTCGACCGGAGTGTGACGGGCCTGGTCGCCCAGCAACAGTGCGTCGGCCCGCTCCAGCTGCCCCTCGCCGACGTCGCCGTCCTGGCCCAGGCCCACACCGGCACCGTCGGCGCGGCGACGTCCATCGGGGAGCAGCCCCTCAAGGGCCTGGCCGACCCGGCGGCCATGGCCCGCCTGGCGCTGGCGGAGGCGCTCACCAACCTGGTCTGGGCGCCCGTCTCGTCGCTGGCGGACGTGAAGGCCTCCGTCAACTGGATGTACGCCGCCAAAATGGGCGGGGAGGGTGCCGACATGTGGAGCGCCGCCACCGCCCTGCGCGACGGCATGCTGGCCCTGGGCCTGGCGTGCGACGGCGGCAAGGACTCCCTGTCGATGGCGGCCGCGACGCCAGACGGGGAGACGGTCATGGCGCCCGGCAACCTGGTCGTCTCTGCGTACGTCGCCTGCCCGGACATCACGGCCGTCGCCACGCCCGACCTCAAGCTGCCCGGCGCCGGCGTGCTCGTCCACGTCGACATCGGCGGCGGCGGGTCCGCCCGCCGCCGCCTGGGCGGGAGCGCCCTGGCGCACGCGTTTGGCCAGGTCGGGTGCACGCCGCCCGACGTCGACATCCCCCTGCTGGGCGCGGCCTTTGAGACCACGCAGGCCCTCCTCACGGGCGGCCTCATCTCGGCCGGCCACGACATCTCCGATGGCGGCCTGCTGACGGCCGTCCTGGAGATGGCCTTCGCCGGCAACACGGGCGTGGACGTCTGCCTGGAGGCGCCCGCGGACGGGAGCGGGAGCATGGGGGCCCTGTTTGCGGAGGAGGTCGGCCTCGTCCTCGAGGTCGGCCCGGCCGCGCTGGAGCCCGTCCTGGCCGCCTACAAGGCCGCCGGCGTCCCCGCCTCCCGCATCGGGGCCACCTCCTCCAGCCGGGGCGTGGCCGTGCGCGTCGGCCCGGACACCATCATCGGCGGCGAGGACGTGGGCGCCCTGCGGGATGAGTGGGAGGAGACGGCCTTCCGCCTGGACGCCCGCCAGGCGGCGCCGGCCGCGGTCGCCGAGGAGCGGGCCGGCCTGACCCGGCGCCCGGCGCCGTCCTGGCGCCTGCCCTACACGCCGGCCTTCACGCCGGCCCGGCCTGCCAATGCCCCGCCCGCCGCCCGGGTGGCCGTCCTGCGCGAGGAGGGCTCCAACGGGGACCGCGAGATGGCGGCCGCCCTGGCCGCGGCGGGCCTGGAGCCGTGGGACGTGACGATGTCCGACCTCGCGGCCGGGCGGGCGGACTTGGGCGCCTTCCGGGGCCTCGTCTTTGTGGGCGGCTTCTCCTACGCCGACGTCCTGGACTCGGCCAAGGGCTGGGCGGGCGCGATCCGGGGGTCGCCCTCCCTGGCCTCAGCCTTCGCGGCCTTCCGCGCCCGCCCCGACACCTGGTCCCTGGGCGTGTGCAATGGGTGCCAACTGATGGCCCTGCTGGGGTGGGTGCCCGGGAGCGCCGACCCGGGCGCGTCGTCCCTGCCCCAGCCGCCCTCCACCGCCCAGCCCCGGTTCACGCACAACGCTTCGGGGCGGTTCGAGTCCCGGTGGGCCCAGGTCACGGTCCTGGACTCGCCGGCCATCCTGCTGGACGGCATGGCGGGCGCGACGGTCGGCGTGTGGTGCGCGCACGGGGAGGGGCGGGCCACCTTCCCCAGCCTGGCGGTCGAGGCGGCCGTCCTGGCGGGCGGCCTCGCCCCGATCCGGTACGCCGACGCCTCCGGCTCCGTCACGACCGCCTACCCGGCCAACCCCAACGGCTCCCCGCACGGCATCGCCGCCCTCTGCTCGCCGGACGGCCGCCACCTGGCGATGATGCCCCACCCGGAGCGCTGCTTCCTGGGGTGGCAGTGCCCCTGGGTGCCCGCGGGGTCTGGCGTGGAGGCCGCTGGGGCGGGGCCCTGGCTGAAGCTGTTCCAGAATGCGGCGGCCTGGTGTGCCAAGGAGGCGTGAGGAGGGGGAGAGAGAGAAAAATTGGGTGGGACGGTGAGAGATGGGATGGATGGGATGGGAGAAGACGAGAGCATGGAAAAAAAGAAGAGGGCGACTCCACACACTCTTTTGCGGCGGTGCGCGCGGTCTCACGACACAGCACCCTCCCCTGCCCCACCAGCGCATGCCGCCACCCTCTACCTGCCTTGGCCGGCCCCAGGTGGTGGGCGTGCCGCGTCTACGTTTGCCGGCACCGAGCCTGGCGGCCCCCCCCCGCCGGCGCTCGCACGCGCAAATGCCGCCGCCGCCACCCCGCCGCCCCGTCGCGGCGGCCGTCGCCACGCCCACCCGCCCACCAACCCTGTCCGCGGTGGACGAGTCGGGTCGGCTGACCCTGTCCAACGTGCGGCGGGCCCTGATCCGGCAGGAGGACACCATCGTGTTTTGCCTGATTGAGCGGGCGCAGGTAAAAGGGAGACAAAGGGAGGCGAATTGAACGGGGTTTTTGTGCGTTGGAAGGTGCGGCTGACTGCATGGGTGGGTACTATGGAGGCAGGTTTGCATCCTGGAGGGCGCAGAATGGGAAAAGGGGGAGCAGGGAAAATCGGTGGCGCGCGATGAGAGAGGAGGGGAGACCCGACCCCCCGACCGGCGGCTAGCTGGCTCTCAACCTCATCTCATTTTTTTTTCACATTTCACAGTTTGCCCGCAACGCGCCCGTCTACACGCCGGGCGCCGTCCCCACCCCGCCCGCAGCCAACGCGACCTCGCCCCCACCCTCTCTGCTGGAATACCTCCTGCGCGCCACGGAGGCCGCCCACGGGTCGGTGCGGCGGTACACGTCGCCCGACGAGGTTGCCTTCCACCCAGCCTCGGTCCCGGCCCCGCTCCTCCCGCCCCTCGCCTACCCGCCCGTCCTGGACGCCGCCGCCTCCGCGTCCCTCAACCTGAATGACCAGGTCCTGGCCGCCTACCTGGGCGTCTGCTTGCCCGCCCTGGCGGCGCCCGGCGACGACGGGAACTACGGGTCCGCGGCCGTCGCAGACGTCGCCGCCCTGCAAGCCCTCTCCAAGCGCGTCCACTACGGCCAGTTCGTCGCGGAAGCCAAATTCCGGGCCGACCCGGCGGGCTATGCCGCGCTGGCCCAGGCACACGACCGGGCGGGCATTTATGACCGCCTGACGGATGCCGGCGTGGAGGCGGCCGTCCTGGCGCGCGTTAGGGCGAAGGCCGCGGCGTTTGGCGCGGACGTTGACCCGGAGGCGGACACCGGCGGGCCGCCCGCGGACTCTTCCAGCCCGAAAGTGGACCCCGCCGCGGTGGCGGGGCTGTACGCGGACGTGGTGCTGCCGCTGACGAAGGAGGTGCAGGTCCGGTACCTGCTGACGCGGGGGCTGGCATGGGATGGATGACGATGTGATGATGAGATGATTGGGGAGGAATGGATGGGAGAGGAATGGAGAGAGAGCAGGCAGATTTGGGAAAAGAGAGAGAAAAAGTGAGTGCGCGTCAGCGGTTTGGTGATTGCTGTGCGTGAGCTTGTGCGTTGGTGTGATTGATTCTTTTGTCTTATGTTGATCGGACGCACACTGGAGGTCGGGGTGAGAGGAGGAGCGTCGGGCGACCTTCTCTCGCACTCCTCATTATTTTTCTTGCGGCGCGTCTCACACAGCTGCTGTGAGCCGAGCCCCTTTCCCTCGGCGGCCCAGCTAGAGATTGCACGCCTTACTCTCTGCTCGCAGCGCGAACTGTATTGTGCTGGGCAGCGTTCCCGCTCTTCGCCGCACACAAAGCCGACACTCGCATTCCGCGGCGTGTCGGGCCGCCGTTTGTCTTCTCGCGTTCACACACACATTCCTCACCACCATGCGCCAGCTCAAGTACCATGAGCAGAAGCTGCTCAAGAAAGTGGACTTCCTGCAGTGGAAGCGGGAGCACAACCTGCGGGAGCTGCAGGTAGGAAAAGGATGGGGAGACGAGAGGCGGCGGCGGCGGCGGCTGGCCCTCGCGCCCTCGCTCGCTCAACTCATCAACCCTTCTCCTCACCCATCTCTCCTCCTCTCCTACAGGTCATGCGGCGGTACCACATCCAGGGCCGGGACGACTACGCCGCGTACAACCGCCTGGTCGGCCTGGTCACCAAGCTGGCGTCCACCCTGAAGAAGCTGCCGCCGGCCGACCCGGAACGCATTGAACTGACCGACGCGCTGTTGGGCCGCCTGTACGATTTGGGCACCATCCCGGCCAAGCGCTCCCTGGCCGACGTGGCCGCCCTGTCCACCTCCGCCCTCGCCCGGCGCCGCCTGGCCATCGTCATGGTGCGCCTGCGCATGGCGGACACGCCCAAAGCCGCGGCCGCCTTCGTGGAGGCGGGGCACGTGCGGGTGGGGCCGACGCCCGTGACCGACCCAGCCTTCCATGTGTCCCGGTCTGCCGAGGATTGGGTGACGTGGACCGACACTAGCGGCATCAAGAGGAAGGTGGCGGCGTACAATGACGCGGTCGACGATTTCGACCTGCTGGAGGCGTGACAGATTTGTGGAAGAGAGAGAGAGCAGCAGCGGTGTGTGTGTGCGTGTAGAATCCGCGAAACAACTAAAAAAAAAAAAAAACTCATCAATATTGTTTTTGTTGTTTGCATCACCAGTTTGCGCCTCTAACCCACTCTCAACTCGACACCCAGTCCGCGAGCAGGATGGCGACCGCCGCGATGACCAGCGCGTAAAAGGTCCACCGCCGCCCGCCCGCCCCCGCCGCGACGGCCTTGCGCAGGGAGGCGTTGCCCCGGCCCACGCGCTCCACCGCGGCCAGCGCGTCGGTGTAGAGCCCCTCGATCGTCGCCGCCTGCGACGCGACCTGGGCCGAGAAGGCCTGGGACAGGGCGGCCACCTCGCGGGCGGTGGCTTCCGCGCGGGCGACGTCCGTGCCCAGGGAGTGGAGCTCGGCAAAGAGGGCGGCCGAGTCGTGGGCCAGGGCCTGTTGTTCTTGTTGTCGCCGCTGCTGCTGGTGGGGAGAGGTGGTGGTGGATGGGAGGGGCGGCCCGGCCGTGCCCGCCCCTCCTGCCGCTGCCGCCGCCCGCGCCGCCGCGATCAGGCCGGCCGCGTCTGCCTTGGCAGCCGCGACTGCGGAGCCTGGGCGGTGAGGAGAGGGCTGGGGCGGTGGTGGCTGGCGTGGCGGCGGCGAGGCGGCACCGCCACCACCACCACCCCTGGCAGCGGCTGCGGCCGCCGCCCCTCGCAACCGGGCCTCCCCAGCCGCCCGGGCGGCGGCGGCGGCGCCGTACCGGGCCGCCCGGGCCCGGTCAAACACGCCCGACACGCCCGCCAAGCGTTCGGCCAAGATCAGGGCCACGCCGTGGCGGTGGGCGGTGATGGTGGCGGAAGGGGAGGAGGTCGAGGCCGACGCGCCGCCCCGCCCACCCCCTGCCGCTGCCGCCCGCTCCAGCGCCGCGACGTGCCCGTTGCACGCCCGCACGAAGCCGCCCGCCTCCGCTTCGATGCGGTCCCGTTCCGCTTCCGACACGGCCCCCCCGGACGTGGCGTAGTCGGCCCGGGTCGCTCGGATAAAGGTGGCCAGGGCCGCGATGGAGCGAGACTGTGATGGCGAAAATGATGGAGAAAAAAAAAAAAAAAAAAATGAGGGACGCTGATGGAGCGACGGACGAGACGCGCGCACGCATGGCGTCCCCTCTCTCTCTCTCTCCCATGTTAACTCACCACCTCTGCGGCGGCGCCCGCGAAGTCGGAGGGCGGGCCCGCGGCCCGGGCGGCGGCCCGGGCGGCGTCGAGGGCGGACTGAGGTGGTGGAGAAGAGAGGGAGCGGGTTGAAAAAAAAGAAAAAAACAGAGGTGAAAGAACGGCCTTGAGGGGGCCTGCCAGGGCGGGAATCACTTTCCGCTGAGGAGTATGCAAACCTGCCGCCATGACGGACAGGCCAGAGGGTCAGAGCTGGGCGTGCTCGCTCGCAGCAGGGGGGCGAAAGAGCGTGTGAGCGTGCTCCAATGCACTTCATTTTTTTCTTTCTCCATACCTGCGGCACGCCCGCCCCTCTTGCGGCGGCCGCCACGGCGTCTAGGTAGGCCGGGATCAGGTCCAGAAGGGGGGAGGGAGCGAGGGTGAGGGTGGCCATTGTGTGTGGAGGGAGAGAGAGAGAGGGAGGGCCCCCGCAGCCCCCCCGCGGTTTTGAGAAAGTGAAGAAAACTGGCGGGGGTTTGCCCACTCCCAAATACTCTCAAATACCGCAGACTGCCGCGACGGCGTCCCCCTTCCCTCGCACACACACCCTCGACCCACCTCTCCCCACCCACACACCTCCCGCCCCCTGCAAAACCCACACTCCCGGCAAGAGCTGGCCCTCGGGTGTAAAGCGCCGCCCAAGAATGACGGCCCCGCCCCTCTGCACTGAGCGGGCATGCAGCGACGGCGACGGCGCGCCCTCTAGTAAAAGTAAAGCGGCGGCGGCGCTCCTGCCGCTGCCGCCCGTGCCCTGCCCGGGCGAGGCGCCCACCACGTCCCGGCACGCGCACGTCAGCAGCTCCAGCGAGGTGGAGGCGGGCAGGTGAGGATTGTGGGAGGGCGGTTCGAGAGAGGGAGGCGCGCGCCAGCGAGGCTGCCCTCCCATCTTGGCTCGCGCGGACCGGCCTGTTGGGCCTGTTTTTTTTTTCCACGCACCCTAACCTAACCTAACCTCTCTTCTCCATCATCCGCGTCCATCCCCCCCCACCCCCCCACCCCTCACACAGCCCGCCACCGCCCACCACCACGGCGCCGCCGACGGCAAAAGCGTCGCCCTTCGCCGCCGCCGCCGCCGCCGCCTCGCCCTGCGACGACGGCAGCGAGGCGGGGGCGGCGGAGGCCGGGGACAGGGCAGCTGCCGCGCCCTTCCCTAGTACCAAGGCTGTCCGCTTTTCTGACGCGGGCGGGGGGGGTGGCGGGCCCGCCCCGCCGCCGCCCCGCGCCCCGCCGCGCGCCTCGTCCCGCCCCGCCGCGCCCACGCCCGCCCTCACCCGGTCCGGCGGGTCCACCTGCCTCGCCGCCCCGCAC
>Ga0315288_10007603_pt1 | contig 13717 bp, 10 predicted proteins | sample YL17G11_20_MG_FD_203454 | JGI IMG/M metagenome (GOLD analysis project Ga0315288, IMG submission 203454) | Sediment microbial communities from Yellowstone Lake, YNP, Wyoming, USA - YL17G11_20 | ecosystem: Environmental > Aquatic > Freshwater > Lake > Sediment | place: USA: Wyoming | collected...
GGCCGTCCACGACATCGCGACGATCGGCAACATCGAGACGACCCGCGCCTGGGACATCGATGGCGACGGCGAGCTCGAGATTGTCCCCAACACGCCGCCCACGGGCCTGTATGCCTTCAAGCTGAACCGTGACGCGGGCGGACGGCCGCTGGGGTCATTCACCCAGTACACGCTCCACCCCGGCCCCTCGGGCCATGGGCATGGCTTCGGCGACATCAACGGCGACGGCCGCGGGGACCTGATCCTCTCCGGCGGCTGGTTGGAGGCGCCGGAGAGACCGCTCGAGCAGGAGTGGGCCTTCCACCCCGAGTTCAGCCTCGGCGCCGCCAGCAACCCGATCCTCGTTCACGACGTGAATGGCGACGGGCTCGCGGACCTCATCGTCGGCCATGCGCATGGCTACGGTCTGTGGTGGTGGGAGCAGGGGCGGGATGCGCAGGGCAACCGCACGTGGACGCAGCATGAGATCGACATGACCTGCGCCCAGTACCATGACATGCAGCTCATCGACATCGACGGCGACGGCGAGCTGGAGGTGGTCACCGGCAAGCGCTATCGGGCCCATTGCGGGAACGACCCCGGCGACAACGATCCTGTGGGTGTCTACATCTTCAAGATGAGCGGCGGCGTATTCGAGAAGCACGTTATCGACTACGGCCCCGTCCCCGGCCACTCCGGAGTGGGCATCTACTTCTGGGTCGAGGACATCGACGGTGATGGTCTCCTCGACATCGTGGCGCCGGGTAAAGAGGGGTTATACCTGTTCAGAGGCCTGGGGGAGTAGCTTCGCTGCTGTACCCGCGAAGTCGTCGGGGGCTCGGCAGCCACCGTCGTGAGCCCATCTGCTGTGTCTGCGTTGGGAGACGCGGCGAGGTGTGTGCAGGTGCCGGCTACCGCGCGGCGAACGTAGTAGGGACGGTGCGAGGGGGTGCCTGGCGGCTGAGGCTACCGGTCTCCCGTTCGCACGCAGAAGACGAGAGAGGAGTGGCACATTGAGACGAGTGGTGGCAATCATGGGTATTGTGGCCCTAGTGGGCACGCTGCTGGTGGGGTGCAAACCAAAGGCCCCAACAGCGGACCAGGCCAAACAGGCTGAGACCGAGATAAAGGCCGGCATGGCCAAGTGCGGCGCCATGAAGGTCCCTACGGGCAAGACGGGCGATGGCAGCGGCGCGACGACCAAGTGAGGCGAGACCGGGCCCCCGTGAGGAACTCCGGCAGCGGAGACGCGGAAGTAGGAAGCCAGGCAGGCCTCGCTCATCTGCGGCTCGAACGGCAAGCAAGAGCGGGTGGCGCCGGATGGCGCCACCCGCTCTTGCCGTGCACACGGGCCGAATACGGCAGGACCTAGTCCACACCGTTACCCCAGAAGCGGCATCCGCCTTGCCAAGTGCGGTTGCGCCAGTTGGTGATGCACTGGTTCCCGCTGAACCACTTGACATGACCGTCAGCGAAAGCCACGTTCGACCCCCCGTTGTGGCGCGCGTTCTGGTCGATCTGGCGGTCCACGTTGCAGTCCGCGGCGCAGACATTCGCGAAGCCGATTCTGCCGCCGCTGTTCGCAAGGCCGTAGCTCTCAGCACAGATCACGCGCGTGGCGACCGCCGTCATCTTGGACAACCTGTAGGAGCCCTGCATGTCGCAGTTCAACGGCTCCGTCGGGTGAGTCGGGTAGCGGTGACCGTTCTGGATGTTCTCCATGTACCCGTAGTTCAGCTTGAACTTGTTGGAGATCCTGCCCGCCGCGATCATCGCGTTCACGCCGAAATGCGGGATGGAGCCGTTCTGGCACTGATTGCTGCAGCTCGGGCAGGCCCAGATGGCCTCGTTCTTGCAGTAGGGCATCAGCTTCTGATAGTACTGGAAGTTGTTGTTGGTGTCGGCCCAATTGCACCACGTCGTGGCCACGGGCAGGCAGTCGTCGTAGTCAGTCGAGTACTGCATGAATGCCAGCCCGACCTGCTTCAGGTTGCTGAGGCAGCTCGTCTGTCGCGCTTTCTCTCGCGCTTTCGCGAACACCGGGAACAGGATCGCCGCCAGGATAGCTATGATCGCGATCACGACGAGTAGTTCGATGAGTGTGAAGCCCCTTGCACTCTTCACTTCGGCGTCTCCTTCCTCTCGCAATGCTCAGCCGTCGGCCAACTCAAGCGGCCCCGACGGATGTACGCCCACACCACTTCGTCAGCACCACCTCCTCGCCGGGTCACCCCCCATAGTAACCAATCCTTCGCCAAAGGTGGGGCAACACCTCCTACACAGGTCGCGGGTCTTCGCAGCGTCTGCGCCGGCGCGCTGGAGCCGACCGGCAACCCGATGGTCCCAGTCGCCTGGCTACGGCGGAATCGGGTACCCGCCGAACGTCCGCACCGCCTCGTGGAACGCCAGCACGCTCCCGAAACGCACTTCCTCGGTCAACGTGTGGCAGGGCGCCGCGATGTAGCCGCCGCCCGGCGCCATGACGCCTAGGGTCTCGCGCACGCCCGCGACCACCTCCTCTCGCGTCGTGCGGGCCAGCACGCTCTGCGCCCCCACTCCACCCCAGAACGAGATGTCGCGGCCGAACTCGCGCTTCAGGAACGCGATGTCCATCGTCTCCGCTTGCACGGCCTCGAGCACGTCGATCCCGATCTCGATCAGGTCGCCGATGAGCGGGGTCACGTGTCCGCAGCAATGGAACGCGATCCGCACGTCGGGCCGGTGTGCTCGGATGCGCTCCACGATGTATCGGTGCCGTGGCCCGTACCACTGGCGGTACTGCGCCGGGCTCATGACCAGCGACCGCTGGGTGCCAAGGTCATCGCCCATCCAGACGATGTCCACACCGGCCCGAGCGTAGCCGCCGTAGATGGCGGACTTCCACTCAACGATCCGGTCGAGCAGCCGTCCGAAAGGCGCCGGGTCCTCGAACGGCCCGACCATCGCGCCCTCGTCGCCCAACCACGCCTTCGCCTGCTCGAAGACGCCGCACGCGTAGCTCCCGCAGACGGCGAGATCGCGAGCGTGCAGCTCGTCCACCTGCCGCCCAACGGCCGCAATGTCTTCTGCCGTCGGCGTGGGGGTCCACGCGTCATCCGGCACGCCTTCGGGCTTCGGGGGCAGCGGCAGGGCGACATAGCGGATGTCGTGGCCGAAGTGCTCGGCGAAGTCGATCGGCCCGAACCGCCGCTGGAACTCCTGCACGACCTCCGCGGACGGTCGCAGGTTGAACGGTACCCGGTCCGGCTCGACGTGAGCCAGGGCTGTCAGAACGCGTTCACGAGAAGTCACGGCACCTACTGTCCTAGCTTGTCATGCTGAGCAACGCGAAGGACCTCGGCGCGCGATGGCGGGCCCGTCGCGTGCATCACAACTGGAACATCGCCTCGTCGAACGGGATGCGCGCCTGCTGCTCGATGGCCTGGTTCGCCATCATGGCGTGGGCGGCGCTGCGCATCCCGATCCGGCCGTCGCATGAGGGCACCTTGCTTTCGCGCACCGATGTGATGAACTCCTCCAGCTCGAGCTGGTAAGTGTACTTCTTCAGCTTGCCGGACTGGTCCATGAGGGTCCCGTAGGGTTGCCCCGCGATCGGTGTGCCTTCGGTGACGGTGACGTCGAGGATGATCGCGTCCTTCGGCCCCACCGTCTCCTTGTGCGCGGCATCCATCCACAGCTCGGTCTGGACGCCGGGCTCGAGGAAGAACCAGCCTTTCGACGACGCCGGGTCGGGCGCGAGGTGTGAGAGGACCAGCGTGCCCTTGGTGCCGCAGAACATCTCGTGGCACTCGTTGCCGAACATGCCAAAGGCGTTGGTCGTCAGCGACTGGTAGTAGAACTTCGTGCCGCTCGGGAACTCGTAGATGACGCGGACGTTGTCGGGAACGGTGCGACCGTCCTTGTAGAAGTCGATGCCGCCCACCGCGGTCACGGCGTTTGGCTCCTGCCCCAGCATCCACATCGCGACATCGATCTGGTGGCTCCCCAGCTCGGTCATCAGGCCGCCCGATAGATGCTTGTAGAGCCGCCAGTTGACCAGCTCCTCGGCCGACGCGAACCCCCACTTGGTGAAGTCCATCGCGGCCTCGGCGTCGGGCACCTGGCGCCGCCAGGGGCCGTTGCGATCCCACTGGGCATACACGGCCATGATATCCCCGAGGACGCCCTTGTCGACGAAGGCTGCCTTGGCGTGGTGGTAGAGCGGATGATAGCGCAGGTGGTGGCCGATCTGCAGGATCTCCCCGGCCTTCATCTGCGCTCGGAGCATCTCCTTGCAGTCCTCGACGCTGTAGGCCATGCACTTCTCGCAGAACACGGGGAAGCCTGCCTCGAAGGCCGCGACGACGATGTCTTTGTGCGTGGTGAGCGGAGTAGCGACGATCACGCCGTCCATCTCTACGCTCCCCAGCATCTCATGGTAGTCCTCGAAGCCCTTGGCGCCCTCGCCGGCCTGTTCGAGCGCTTGTTGCAGGTTGGCCGGCCGGATGTCGCAGCAGGCCACGATCTGGGCACCGGGGATGCGCTTGGCATTGCCCATGAGCGCGACGCGCCCCTGGCCGCCGCAGCCGATCAGCCCGAACCGGAACGGTGGCGCCTCATCCTGGGCGCGAACCATGCCGGCGCCGAGGTGCGCCGTGGCCGCCATAGCGGCGATGCCCTTGAGGAACTCGCGCCGGCCTACTCCGTCAATCGTGCTCATGCCATTCGTCCTCCGTCTCCATGCTGCAACCGATCTCATGCACGGCCGTGCCGCCGCCATCGGCCTCCACGAGAAGGACGGCCGACTCGTCATGGCTCGCGCAGTACCGGCGGGTGCCCGCGGGCCCCATCACGGCGAACGCCGTGGACAGCGCGTCGCAGAGCGTCGCCGACTTCCCAATGCAGGTCGCCGCCCGCACGCCCGACACCGGCCGTCCACTCCGCGGGTCGAGAATATGCCCGTACCGCCTGCCGTCGGCGATGAAGTGCTGCCGGAAGTCGCCCGATGTCGAGATGCACCGGTCTTTGAGGGTGACGACCCCGAGCCGCTCTCCTCCATCCCCGCCCGGCCGGACACCCAGGCGCCAGCCCCTCGGCTCAACCGGCGGCGCCCCCAGTGCACAGACGCTGCTGCCCCCCGTCTGGATCAGCGCACTGTGGATGCCCCACCCTTCCAGCATGTCCGCCACCCGGTCGACAACGTACCCTTTGCCGATGGCCCCGAGGTTGATCTCGATGCCCGGGCGCGTGAACCGGAGGGCCCGGCGCTCGCCGTCCAGCTCGACATGCTGCATCCCGACGCGCCCTCGTGCCTCTTCCAGCGCTCGGTCACTCGGCACGTGCCCCTGCCGTTCGTGGAAGCCCCAGCACCGCACAAGTGGGCCCACGGTCACGTCGAACGCGCCGGCGGTCTCCTGGTGAACCCACTTCGCGACACCCAGGAGATCGAACAACCCCGGCTCGACCGGCACGGGGCCCGGGTACCCCGAGCGGTTAATCCAGCTCACTTCGCTGGCATCGCGGAACGCCGTGAGTTGGGCCTCGAGTCGCTGGACCTCCTCGAACGCCTCCTCCGCCATGTCGTTCAGCGTTGCCGAGTCCCGGTCGCCGTCGAGGATCAGCTCGAATGTCGAGCCCAGCGCCGACCGTCGAAGCCGCACGCGGAAGGATCGCTCTGTTACCAGGGCTCCGATGACGCCGCTCCCCTTCTGCGCGCTCCGCGCGATGGGCTCCTGATTGGACGCACAGCGACGGCTCTTGGTTCGTCCGCTCCTCGGGCGTCCCCTGCCTCGACCGGCTTGACAGACCCGTACCCCGGTCAAGTAAGCTGAGCGTCGTCGCCCTGTGGCGTCCTCATGAACCGCCGTCTCGTCGCCACACGTGAGAAACGCTCCCTTTCGGGCGAATTCCTTAGGCGGAGTGTGTCGCATACGGGCTTGGCGCCCGGCGCCCTTTCGGCCCGTTGGGCGCGGAGGAGGGGACAGGAGTGGCACCGGCAAGGCGGCGCGTTGTGGGTATGGGGGTCGCTCTGGCGTGCGTGACGGCGGCGTGCTTCGCCGTCGGCTGCCGCCGCGCTCCTGCGCCCGTCGCTGTGTCACCGGGAGCCCCGATCCCCGTGCTGGTGAGCGCCGATGCCGCAGCCCTCTGGACCGACCTCGTTCCCGGTTTCGCCGCCGCTCATCCGGAGGTCGAGCTCTCGCCGCGGGTCGTCTCCGCGAAGGAGCTTCAGCAGGCCGCCATCGGCGGCGAAGAGGCCCTCATCATCTCCGCCGGGCCGACCGAGCTCGGCCCGATCGCTGAGGCCAATCGGCTAGCTCCGGGCAGCGGCGAGACGATGGGCGAGGTCCGGCTGTCGGTCATCGTGGCCCAGGGGAACCCAGAGGGCATTCGGGGACTCGAGGACCTGGCTTCCGTCGGCATCGCGAAGCTCGGCATCAGCGCCACGGAGGGCGGCGCGGTAGCCAAGGCTTCGGAAGAGGCGCTCCGCAAGGCGAAGGTATGGGCGAAGGTGAAGGACCGGCTGCTGCCCAAGCCGCCACGCGAGCTCGCGGGTGCCGTGGCCTCCGGGGAGGCCGATGCCGCCATCGTGGGGGCGGTGCTGACAGAGTCGTGGCCCGAGGTCGCGTTCGAGGTGCCGAGCGACTCGCACAGCCCCCTGCTGCTGACCGTCGCGCGGACGACCGGCCTTGCGCTTGACCCGCCGGTGAAGCTCCTTGTGGAGTACCTCACGGGTCCCAGCACTGCGGGGAAGCTGGCTGGGTACGATGTGACGCCGGTGGCGAAGCGGAACGGCGATCATGGCCCGTTGCTGATGTACTGTGGAGCCGGGATCCGGGAGGCCGCGCAAGACCTGATCGACGAGTTTGGGAAGGAGACCGGTGTGCGCATCGAGCCGACGTACACCGGCTCCGGGTGCCTTCTTGCCCAGATCACCATCGGACAGATGGGCGACCTCTATCTGCCGGGCGAGGACTACTACATGGAGATGGCGGAGGAACGAGGCTGGATCGCGGAGTCGAAAGTCGTGGCCTACTTCCTGCCGGTCATCTTGGTGGAGAAGGGGAACCCGAAGGGGATCCATTCGCTGCAGGATCTCCTCAAGCCCGGCCTGCGCGTGGGCCTCGGCGAGCCGAAGTCCTGTGCCATCGGCGACTTCACACCGAAGGTCCTGGCGGGGAACGGTATCTCGATGGACCAGATCGAGCCAAACGTTGTCGCTTACTTCGTCACGGCTCCGGAGCTGGGCAACGCCATCAAGATCGGCGCCGTGGATGCCGTGATCCAGTGGGACGCCCTCGCCCACACGTTCCTCGACGGCGCCGATGCGATCCCGATCTCCGCGACCGAGGAGACGACCAGCCCCATCCCCTTGGGCACACTGACCTTCAGCAAGCATGCTGAGGACGCGAAGCGGTTCCTCGACTTCGTCGCCGGCCCGCGCGGCCAGGCGGTCTTCGCCGAACACAGCTACACGACAGACCCCACCCAGCCGTCGTTCCCCTCTGAGCCGGAGACGCCATGATGGGGGCCGACACCGGCGCGGAGGGCGTGTCCGCTGCGGCAACCTACCGGCGCGACTTCTCGATGCGCGCGCTGCTCAGCACGGCGCTGTTCGCCTACATGGGCTTCATCCTCATGGTCATCGTCGCCAACGCGGTGTGGCTCACGCGCGAGAACCCAAGAACCCATGAGTCGTATCTCGTCGCGCTCGTCGCCAACCAGGACCTGCGGAGCCAGGTCGTCTCTTCGTTCCGACTGAGCCTCATCAGCTCGATCATCACCACCATCATCGCGGTCCTCATGGCGGTGCCCTCGGCGTATGCGCTCTCCCGGTTCCGCTTCCGCGCCGCGGCGTTCATCGACACCGTGATCGACCTGCCGTTGGTGGTGCCTCCCCTCATTGCGGGTATCGCCCTGCTGCTCTTCTTCCGCCAATCGCCGATCGGCCGGCTGATCGATGAGCATGTCGTCCCTGTGGTCTACACGCGCACCGGGATTGTCGTCGCCCAGTTCTTCATCGCTTCCGCGTTCGCCATCCGCGCCATAAAGGCGGCCTTCGACCAGGTGAACCCCCGCTTTGAGTTCGTGGCGCGAAGCCTGGGCTGCGGCCCCTGGAAGGCGCTGTTCAAGATCACCCTCCCCCTCGCCCGGAACGGGATCGTGGCCGGAACGGTCATGACGTGGGCCCGGTCCATGGGCGAGTTCGCGCCGGTGATGATGCTGGCCGGCGCGACGCCGGGGAAGACGGACGTGCTGCCCGTGGCCGCGTTCCTGAACATGTCGGGCGGCCATATCGAAGCGGCCGTAGCGATCGTTGTCCTGATGATCCTGATTGCCGCCGTTACGCTCATCACGTTCAAGCGTCTGGGAGGACAGGGCTACATCTGGTGATAGAGGTCCGCGATGTATCGTTGACGCTGGGGGAGTTCCACCTCCGCGACATCGACCTCCTGGTCGATGAGGGCGAGTACGCCGTCATACTCGGCCCAACCGGCGCGGGGAAGACGGTGCTGCTCGAATGCATCGTCGGCATCCACGAGCCTGCGCGGGGGCAGGTGGTGCTCGACCAGCGGGATGTGACCCGCATGAGACCCGAGCAGCGCGGCGTCGCCTACGTGCCCCAGGACTACTGCCTCTTCCCCCACATGACGGTGTTCGACAACATCGCCTTCGGGATGCGCCTCCGGAAGTGGCCATCGGGGCGTGTGAGCGGCCGCGTGGACGAGTTGGCCCGGCTCCTCCACATCGAGCCCATCCTCGGTCGCCGCCCCCTGACGCTTAGCGGCGGTGAACGCCAGCGCGCGGCACTCGCGCGAGCACTGGCGGTGGAACCCCGCGTGCTCCTGCTGGACGAGCCGCTCTCCGCCGTCGATGAGCGAACGCGCGAGCGGCTCTGTGACGAGCTGAAGGCCGTGCAGCGCCACTTCGGCACGACCACCGTCCACGTCTCGCACAACTTCGAGGAGACCCTCGCGGTGGCCGACAAGGTCGCCGTCTTCGAGCGAGGGCGGATCGCGCAGGTGGGTACACCGGAGGATGTCTTCTGCCGCCCGAACAGCGTGTCTGTCGCTCTGTTCGTCGGCATCACGAACCTCCTGCCCGGAGCGGTGCGGCCCGGTGACGGCCTCCCTGAGTTCATCTCGGGCGGGCTGCGGTTCGCCGTCGACACGGGTCTCCGCGGCCCCGCCGTCGCTGCGATCCGCCCTGAGAACATCCACCTTCTCGCCGCTGACGAGGCCCACCCGGACATACTGCCGTCGGGCCGCGTCGCCCGGCTGACCGACAAGGGCGCGTTGGTCAAGGTGGCATTCACGACTGCGGGGGTCGATCTGGTGGCCCTGGCTTCGAAGCGCGAAGTCAGCCGCTTGCGCATTGAGCCGGGCGCGGAGGTCGCCTTCGAGGTGTCGCCCCATGCCGTCCATCTGCTGCCCGGTGACGGGGGCGACGCAGCCTTCTCGGTGGAGGGCCCTCGGGCCGACGGGACGGCCGTCGTCTGACCACGCGGCTGCTCCTCGGCTACGCGAGGTCGCCGCCCTCGCACTCCTTGACCATCTCCCGCACGCGCTCGCGGAGTTGGTGCTCGACGATCTGGTTGATGGCGAGGGTGGCGCCCGCGCAGTTCCGGCAGTCGGGGCCGGGGAACTCGGCGACGTGGCCGATGCTCCTGACGATGCTCTCCCGGATGGGCGCGCTTCGCACATTCCCGGCCGGCGTCGGGCGGCTCACTGTGTGCCCGCCGCACCAGTATTGGCTGCCATCGGGCAATACGAACCCCTGGGTTGGAGCGACGTAGCAGCGGCGCGCGAAGGCGAGGTCCGCCGGTCGACCGGAGGCTGCCCGTTCCGACCACGCCTCGAGGCTGTCCGAGTGGGAGACGCGATGGTAGGGGCTCATGAACGGAACCGCCTCATGGAGGGCGCTCCGCTTGGCCTCCTCCACACCGGCTGTCGCCAGGTGCTCGATCCAGACCGCGTTCGCCCGATCCCATGTCTCCGAGAAGAAGCTGTGGTACTCCGCGGCCGACAGACGTATGGCGCTGTTCCTCTCCCCGCCGACCGGGATGATGTGCATATCGAGATCGCCCGCCAGTCGCTCCCCGCTCGGCAGTGGCTTCATTGACAGCACGAACCGCAGGAACTCCGGGAAGTGCGGCGCGTTCAGCCGCGTCAGGACGCAGTTGAGGTGGATCACCGGATGGGTCGTGCCCAGAGCGACCTTCGCGATCTGGAGATTGTGGATCCCACGGATCACGCGCTGCCACCGGCCCCGGCCTCGCTGGATGTCATCCTGGACCCTCGGCAGGTGCGTGTCCAGTGAGATATGCACGCGCCCGAGCCCGGCTCTCACGAGGGCGACCGCCACCTCGGGCGTCAGACGGAGGGCGTTCGTGTTGAGGTTGCACGCTCCACCGTTGCGCGCAGCCGTCGCAATGAGGCCGGTGGCGCCATACAGGTCCTCCCCGAGCAGCATGGGCTCGCCGCCGGTGATGTAGATGTACGGCCCCTTGTCATCCTGGGCGCAGGCGTCGTCGATCACCCGACGAAGGCCGGCCGCATCGAAGGACTGCTCGGTCGCTTGCTGGTTGCAATAGATGCACTGCGGCTGCATGTCACACTGGTATCCTACGTTGAGCCCCAGAAACGAGAGCCGCACAGGCAGATCCCCCGGCCATGAGCCAGGCCAGGTGCCGAGCGCATCCAGCAGCCGCGTCTCATCTCGCTCGCCTGACCCGATGAGCTGTCGCACCTTCTCCTCGTTCGCGGCGCGAAGCTGCGCTGTTGGGAGGGCGAATACGTTCTCGGTCTCCGGAGGATGCAGGAGCTCTCCTCGGCCCGGATCGGTCAACCCGAGCTTGCGGACACTCCGCCATCCCGGACCATCGAACGCGACCTGAAGGCGCGCGGCATGTTCATCGCGGAACTCTGAGAACGGCAATCGCGAGACTCCATCCAGTGTCCAGACGGGCGATCCCTTAGGGGGCCTGCGGGACCCTCACTTCCAGGATGCCGCCGGACATGCCCTGCTGCAAGCGAGCCGCTATGCGCAGGGCCGTCGTCCGCACCGGTGCGAACTGGGTCGCGTTGTAGCAGTCCTTCGCGACGCGGAACCCATCGGCTCGGGCCACCGGCTTCCAGTCCTGGCCGTCGCGGTACAGCAGTTGCCATTCCGCCGGAACGCGGCACCCACCACCGCTCGGCTCGTCATCGAACCAGTAAACCTCCACGCGGGCGACCTGCTGCGGCTCACCGAACGCCAGCTCAACCCACTCCTCCGTGCCCTGGCGATCCCACCACGTGAACCGGGGGACGGAGTGGTCGTCCGACGACGACGGTGAGACCCCGTCGTTGACCGCCCCTACCGAGTCGGCCGGGTTCACGTACGAGGCAGTCAGCTTCGCTCGTTGTGCGAGTGTCGGCGGGACCTTGGTCCGTGCCAGAGCAGTCGTCTCAGGGAACCAGACGGCCATCTCACCGGCTTCGCGGTTGTCCCAGGCGAAGTACGGGACCAGCGTGATCTCTGCCGCTTCGTCCGCCGGGCGATCCTGGTAGAGACGACCCGACCACTCCCGCGCGACGGCACGCAAGGCCTTGCCGTGGATCGACACGACGCCGCCGAGGAGCTCCGGCCGCGACTTCGCTTCGAGGTCCGCATCGGGCGGCAGCGCCAGATCGAGCACCGATCCGTCATTGTCCACGGCTTCCGCGCAGTAGACGATCGGCCCCCGTTCGACGGCGACCCGCCCCACATCGGCCGCGACGCTCGGGTGCGCCGTCACGCGGCGGATCTCCATCGGCATGTCCAGCTCGATGGTGTCGCCGGCCTCCCAGGTGCGGCGGACGGCGACGAACCCGTTGTCGCCGGGCGTTGCGCCGACCGAGTCGCCGTCGACCTTGAGCCGCGCGTCCTCACACCAGCCCGGTACGCGCAGGTTCATGGCGAACTCGGCGGGCCGCTCCGGCTGCACGGTGATGCGGACGTGGCCGCTCCAGGGATAGCCGGTCTCCTGGGCGAGGCGGATCTTCCCGAATGGCGTGAACAGACTAGCGTCGCTCTGAGCATAGAGCGCGACGAAGATGCCGTCCTCGCCGACTGCGTACTGGAACCCGCTGACCTGCGGAATCACCCGGACAACGTTCGTGGGGCAGCATGCACAGCCGAACCATGGCTGCCGGTGGTGCCCTCCGGCGCTCTCCAGCGGGTTGACGTAGAAGAACTTCGAGCCATCGAGCGACACGCCCGACAGCAGGCCGTTGTACATCGCCCGTTCCAGCACATCCGCATACCTCGCGTCGGCGTGGAGGAGCATGAGGCGATGGTTCCACAGTGCCATGCCGATGGCGGCACATGTCTCCGCGTATGCCGATCCGTTAGGCAGGTCGTAGGCCACGGTGAAGCCCTCGTTGTGCGAGGAAGGCCCGATCCCTCCGGTGACGTACATCTTCCGCAGAACCACATCGCTCCAGATCCGGTCCATGGTAGCGATCAGGGCCTCGTCGCCGGTGCGGGCGGCGATGTCCGCGACCGCGCAGTACAGGTACATCGCCCGGACGGCGTGTCCCACGATCTCCGACTGCTCACGCACGGGGAGGTGGTCTTGGTTGTAGTCGGTGCCCGCGCGGCCCTTGCGATCGATGAACCACTTCGCCAGGTCCAGGTAGCGCGGCTCGTCCGTGACCCCATAGAGCTTCACAAGGGCCAGCTCGATCTCCTCGTGGCCGGGGACGCCGACGAGCGCGTCGTCGCCGAAGGTCCGATCGATGTGGTCGGCCACCTTGATGGCGACATCGAGCAGGCTCCGTTTGCCCGTGGCCCGATAGTGTGCCACGGCCGCCTCGAACAGATGGCCTGCGCAGTAGAGCTCGTGCATCACGGGCAGGTTCGTCCACCGCTTGTCGGGCTCGACGAGGGTGAAGTAGGTGTTGAGGTAACCGTCGGGCTGCTGGGCGGCGGCGATCTTCGCGATGAGGCCGTCGAGATACTGGTCGAGCGCCGCGTCGTCGTGCTGGGCCAGCGTGTATGCGGCGCCCTCGATGACCTTGTAGACATCGGAGTCGTTGAAGTAGATGCCCTCGAACTTGCCCTCTCGCAGGCCGGCGGCGATCTCGAAGTTCCCGATCCGCTGCGTGCTTTCGCAGTAGTCGAAGCAGTAGGGCAGCGTCGTCGTGCGGTTCGCCTCGATGCGCGGAGCCCAGAACGCATCGGTCATCTTCACATCGGTGAACGGCACGGCGGAGAGGCGGCTATGGACGGCGTCGGCGCGCGCCGGCTGGCCCGTTAGCAGGGGAACCAGTGTAGCACCTGCAACGATCGAGACATCGATGAGTCGGCTCAACGTCTTCCTCCGGCTCCATTGGGAGAAGGCCCGGCAGCGTGCCCGGGACTGTCCGAGTCATACGTCCTCCGGCGCGCACGGACCTGCCGGGACGGTGATCGGCTTCCGGGCAGCACCCGCGCGATTCCGGGACGGCTTACCGCCGACGGGGGCGGTCGGGTGGCCGGGAGACTGGCGGGGCGGGCGTTCGCGCGGGTTGCGGAGCGGAAGCCTCGCCAGAGATGCTCTCGCGCAAGGCGGCGACTTCCGCCGGGGTGAGCTGGCGGTATCCGCCCTCGGGCAGGTCCCCAAGCTCCATGGGGCCGACGCGCACGCGGACCAGCTCGATCACCGGGTGACCCACGGCTTTGAGCATACGGCGCACCTGGCGCTTCTTCCCCTCGTGGAGCACCAGCTCCACCACGGACCCATCGGTATCGGCATCGA
>Ga0315288_10007604_pt1 | contig 13716 bp, 10 predicted proteins | sample YL17G11_20_MG_FD_203454 | JGI IMG/M metagenome (GOLD analysis project Ga0315288, IMG submission 203454) | Sediment microbial communities from Yellowstone Lake, YNP, Wyoming, USA - YL17G11_20 | ecosystem: Environmental > Aquatic > Freshwater > Lake > Sediment | place: USA: Wyoming | collected...
CTGCGACTGAAGGTACTGACCATGACCTTACCGTTGATCTGACCAGTCAGTGAAGGCGTTATTCCCCCTAAATCACCCACACAAATCGCCGAAGACCCGATAGAAGATAGCAGACGTACCGAACCGAGGATTCAGGTGACTCCCAACTTGAATCCTCGATTCCTTGGTTGCCTGGACTTCGAACCGGGGAACCGGGCTCTGCCCGGCTAACGCGGCGTCATCGCCATCAACCGCGCAAAGACAATCTCCCGCGTCTTACGCACCGCAGCCGGAACCGTCTTCGCCTCAAGCCCGGCTCGCTCTATCCGGTCGAATGCTATCTCGACATCCAGCGTCGGGTCCTTGTTCACTGCTCCCCGCGCTGCCAGCTTCCACGCCCGATACAATGCCCGCACTCCTTCCAGATAGGGAGCCAGAAGACGACGGGTCGGGTCGTCTGGCGGCAGCAACGGCTGAATCGCGGTCCGAACCTCGGTCCACACCTTGGCGATGAGTTCCGCGTCCTGCATTTCCCTCTGCCAGCGTTTCTCATACAGAAGCTTTGCCTTTGCCCGCTTTGCCTCGTAGGTCTTGGCCTTGTCCTCAACAACGGTCGAGCCCTGTTCCGCCTCGCCGAGTGCACCAGACTGGGCCAGCTCCAGTATGAATCTACTGACTGGCGCTTTGCATGCCCGAAGATAACCGACAATCGTGTCCAGCTTCACGCAACGGATACTGCCCTTCTCTAGGCGGCTCACGTATGACTGGCCGCTTTTCGGCTTGAAGCCAATCGCGACGCTCACCGCTTCCTGTCTCAGACCGGCTTGGACCCGGACTTCCCTCAGCTTTCGGCCCAACTCCCGATAGAAGACATCCCCCAAGAGTTTCACGACCGGCATGATTCCTGTATCATATTCCATGGTAGGCCAGGAAGGCCTTGATTTCAAGCATATTCTACCTAACGCTCGTAGTACCGGTCCCTTGCGAATTGAGCCCCGGGAAAGGGCACCGCCCCGGTAGGCTCTCCCCTAGGCTCTCCAGTAGGCTCTCCGGTAGGTTCTCCAGTAGGCTCTCCGGTAGGCTCTCCGGTAGGCTCTCCAGGCTCTCCGGTAAGCTGGGTCGGTTCGGTTTCGCGAGTCTGGATTCACACTCGTCCTCTTGGCCACTCAACCACTAGACGACTTCTTGGTCGTTCTGCATTCAGCATTCTGCCCTCTGAGTTCTGGTCTCGACTCGCCACCCGCTCCTCGCCTGCTGGGTCAATAATTCAGGAAGATGTCCCCGGAATTACGTCCCAGAATTCGGCTGACGGCTGAAGGGCTAGGACGGAAGTAACACATGATTGGCAGGAGGATTGGAGAGCGGGCAAGCAGGGGTATCGTTTTGCGCATTGGAAACGCACTCTAGCAGTCAGTCCCGACAGGAGAAACTCCCGGACCGAGATCAGCGACAGTCCAAGGCTGTACCTAGACTTACCCATGAGCAACTCGTCAGGGGTTTGGTGGGGGCAAGTCAGGCAGGTGGCCTATTGACAATTCCCAGGCCGCCGCGCATAATAAGGCGGCGCGGATGGGCGAGAGCAAGGCTGCCCATCAGGCAAATCGGAGAAGCGACTGCGCCCTCATTTTCTCGCTTCTCAAGTGACTGGCCGATGTCCGTGTTGAAGGAGGTAAGCATGACCTTTCGTCGCGCCGCTGCGCATCTGATCGTACTGGTGGCGGTCTGGTCGCCCTTGCTGGCCCAGACGCCTTGGCTTCTTCAGTCAAGTCAAGACTTGCTCAGACGCAACGAGTTCCCAATGCTATCGTTCAGGGACAGCCTGTGGATCGTGGGTGGAATCTACGCGCAGCCCGCAGGGTTGAATGACGTCTGGAATTCTCCCGACGGGAATGAGTGGACACAGGTACCCTGTTCATATTGGCTCGGGAGATGGGGCCACGCAGCCGCAGTCTTCAATGACAAGATCTATATCTTGGGTGGCAATACGGATGGAGGAGAACCTCCTTCGTACGTGCAGTTCGTGAACGATGTCTGGTGGTCAGACGATGGCCGGGACTGGTGCCTGGCCACGCCCAATGCTGACTGGACACCCAGGACAGGGCATACAGCGCTGGCCTTCCACAATAAGCTATGGGTCATCGGCGGCCGCGACTCGTTCGGCTCGTATTCGTCCGCTGTCTGGTCTTCGGTTGATGGCGCGACCTGGAATCTCGAGTGCAATGCCCCCTGGAGAGCTAGGGAGGACCACGCCTCGGTTGTGTTTGACGGTGCGATGTGGGTGATCGGGGGCAAGACGGGGACTGGCGACACCAACGACGCCTGGTTCTCAACGGACGGTACGAACTGGAACCCGGCAACTCTGGCGGCGCCGTGGTCGCCACGCAGCGGCCACGAGGCAGTTGTCTATGGCGACAAGCTCTGGATACTCGGCGGCTTCCACTCTGCGGGCGATACTCTTCCTCCCGACCAAAGCTACTTGAACGAGGTCTGGTATTCGAACCAGGGCGTGACGTGGACTCAGACGACGCCCAGCCCCGAGTGGGGAGGACGAGCGTGGTTCGGATCATCGGTCCACCGGGGGCGGATCTACATAGCTGGCGGCTTCAACTACCACTTGGGACAACCATGTGACCTGTGGTTCTATGGGCGCGACGTCGCCTGCACCGGAATCCGCTACCCCGCCATGCACGAACCCTTCGGGCACCTGATCACTCCCGGAGCGTACTTCACCAACTTCGGAAGCCAGTACGAGAGCTATACCGCCCGGTTCAGGATCGGGGACGTCTACGACCACACGATCCAGATCGAAGACCATCCGCCCGGCGAGACTCAATTCGTCTACTTCGACGATGGTTGGTTCACTGCCGACTGCAAGACGTTTCCAAAGTCCTGTTCCACGGAGCTCTCGGCGGACGCTTGCCACGGGAACGACAAGGACGCCAGCACAGTTGAGGTCGTGATGTCCAACTGGACTCTGCTGGCGTCCCTGCAGGCCAACAGCAAGCCGGTCAAGGGCGGGGGCGGCATCGTGACGCTTTGCGGCCAAGTGGTCGCGCTCGTCGGAAACAACACTCCGGATTTCATCAAGTACTCGATACCCGAAAATAGCTGGATGGCGCTCCCGCCGGTTCCCACTGGACTCAAGAACAAGAAGGTGAAGACCGGCGCCTACATTGTCGACGACGACTCCGCCACGGCCTATGTGTTCAAAGGCGGAGGCACGAATGAGTTCTACGCGTACGATCTGGACGCAAATGCGTGGACCACCCTGCCTGATGCCGGGTTCCTCAAGCGGATCCGCGGCGGTTTCGCGTGCGTCGTGGACCGTGGGGAGAGCTCATGGATCTACGCGGGCTGCGGCTCCAACAACAACGAGTGGAAGAGATTCAATCTCCTGACTCGCACTTGGGAGAGTCCGTCGCCGGCCGCGCTGCCCGTAGAAAAGGCAAAGGCCGGAAGCGGACTATGCTTCGACGGCCGCAGCAAGCTCTACTTCCTACAGGGGGGTGGCCGCGCGAATGAGTTCTACGTAACTGACTTGGACTCGGGGGCCTTGACGTGGACGCCAAGGTCTTCTCTACCCCTCGAAGGACCATCTAGTCGCAAGAAGAAGGTCAAGGAAGGAGGCTGTATCGAGTACTTCGACTGGGCGATCTATGCAGTGAAGGGGGGAAACACTCAGGAATTCTGGCGCTACTTGCCCGCTTTTGACACATGGGAGTACGTCGGTCAGATCGGCAACGGTCTGATTCCCAAGGGCATCAAGTGCGGCCGCTCGCTTGCCGCTTCGCCCACAGGAGTGTACTGCCTGGTAGGCAACAACACGAACGACTTCTGCTATTACGGCATGCCACCGGAGAGCAGCGGCCAATACGGCGGCGGCCCGACCGCGAAGTCAGCACTGCCCAAGCGACAACACGCACTCCTCAGCGTCGCACCCAATCCGTCCAGTGGAACCGCGTTGGTCAACTACTCCTTGCCAAGGCCAGGCAAGTTCGACCTGAAGCTCTATGACATGTCAGGCGTCCTGAGGGCAACCTTAGTTGAAGGCCAGGCCGACGCCGAACGACACGAATACGCATTCCGCGTGGCTGACGGCCGCCCCGCGGTCGACCTTCCGCGTGGCGTGTATGTGATGCGACTGGAACTCGATGGCTCTCCATCCGCCTCGACCTGCAAGCTGATCGTCGAATAGCCCATCGCCGGACCGGTACCTCAGGTTCCGGACGCGGCTTGGGCGCCACGGACCTCCGCGTGAGGCGTCTATTGACGCCTCACGCCGTTCCGGGTAGCATAGCCAATGCTCACCTACAAATCCGCCGGGGTTGACATCCGCGCGACCAGCGCAGTCAAGAAGCGTATCGGCCAGATGGTCAGGAGTACGTATTCTCCGGCCGTGCTTTCCGAAATCGGCCTGTTTGGCTCGCTGTATGAACTCAAGGGTTATCGCAACCCGGTACTCGTAGCCAGTTGCGACGGCGTCGGAACCAAACTGATGGTCGCCCGGATGATGAACAAGCACGACACGGTCGGCGAGGACCTCGTCAATCACTCGGTGAACGACATCCTGACCCTGGGCGCGAAGCCCTTGTTCTTCCTGGACTACATCGCCTACGCCGCGCTGCCGCCCAAGACAGTTCCTGATGTCATCAAGGGCCTGGTGCGCGGGTGCAAGCGCAACGGTTGCGCCCTGATTGGCGGCGAGACCGCCATGATGCCGGGTCTTTATCCCAAGGACGAGTATGACCTGGCCGGGATGATTGTCGGTGTGGTCGAGAAGCAGGACATCATCAACCCCAAGCGCATCCGTGCCGGCGACGTGATTCTCGGTCTTCCCTCCACCGGCCTGCACACGAATGGCTACTCCCTGGCCCGCAAAGTCCTGTTCGACCGAATGAAGCTCCGATCCACCGACCGCCTACACTCTTCCCCCGACCCCCGACCCCCGACCCCTGACCCCGCTTCTCATGGCCCCCGACCCCTGACCCCCGACCCCGGCTCGGTCGGCTCCGCCCTGCTTGCCACCCACCTCTCCTATCTCAAGCCCCTTGCTCCCTGGCTCAAGCAGGTCCACGCGCTTGCCCACATCACCGGCGGCGGGTTTCCTGAGAACATCGAACGCCTCCTGCCGCACAACGTCAACTGCATCATCCGCAAGGACGCCTGGCGCGTGCCGGCCATCTTCCGCGCCATCCAGCAGGGCGGCAAGGTGAGCGATGCGGAAATGTACCGGGTCTTCAACATGGGCATCGGCATAGTCGTGATTGCCCCGCAGGCGGTCATTGCCCGGATGAAGCGCAAGATGCCCGGCGCGCTGGTCATCGGCGAAGTCATTGAGGGCGGCGGCAAAGTCATCCTCACCAGCGACTGACCTCCGTCGCCGCCGCGGCGGCACTTGAAATGCTGCCCGTGCTTTGCTAACCTCACCTCAGGATGCAGAGAGTCGTCATTCTTGACTTCGGCTCGCAGTACAACCAGCTTATCGCCCGCCGCGTCCGAGAACTCAAGGTCTATTGTGAGATTCACCCATTCAACCTTAGCGCGCGTCGGATTGCCGCGCTGAAGCCTGCTGCCATCATCCTCACCGGGGGGCCGGCCAGCGTCGGCGCGGTCAATCGCCCGATGCCCGACCCGGGCATCTTCAAGCTCGGCATCCCGATTCTCGGTATCTGCTACGGCATGCAGATTACCGCCGACATGCTCGGCGGCAAGGTCAGCTACGCCGCGTCGCGCGAATACGGCTTCTCGCGCCTCAAGATTCTTCGCAAGACCGGCCTGTTCTCCGGCCTGCCCGCGCATATGCAGGTCTGGATGAGCCACGGCGATTCCGTGCTCGAGGCTCCGACCGGGTTCACAACCCTGGCCTGCACCGACTCGATTCCGATTGCCGCCTTTGCCGACGCGAAGCGCCGCATCTACGGCGTCCAGTTCCATCCGGAAGTCGTCCACACGCCCCGTGGCAAGGAACTTTTCGCCGACTTCCTGTTTCGCATTGCCCGGTGCAAGCCGAATTGGAGTATGGCTTCATTCGTCGAGGCCCAAACCCGCGAAATCCGCCGCCAGGTCGGCAAAGGCAAAGTCCTGGTCGCGCTCTCGGGCGGGGTTGACTCCTCAGTAATGGCGACCCTGATTGCCCGCGCGGTCGGGGACCAGCTCGTGGCTGTGTTCGTGGACAACGGCGTCATCCGCAAAGGCGAGTTCGAGGAGGTACGCGACACGTTCACGCCCCGGTTCAACCTCTTCTGCATCGACGCCCGGGTTCGGTTTCTGAAGAAGCTGCGCGGCGTCATTGACCCGGAGCGCAAACGCAAGATCATTGGCACCGAATTCATCAGAGTCTTTGAAGAAGAGGCGTGGCGGCACGGGCCAATCAACTACCTTGCCCAGGGCACGCTCTATCCGGACCTGATTGAGAGCCGCTCGGCGTTCGGCGGCCCTTCGGCGACCATCAAAAGCCACCACAACGTCGGCGGCCTGCCCGAGCGGATGAATCTGAAGCTGATTGAACCGCTGAAGGAACTGTTCAAGGACGAAGTGCGGGCGCTGGGCCGGGAACTCGGCCTGCCCGAGAGCATTGTCGGGCGCCAGCCCTTCCCGGGTCCCGGACTGGCGGTCCGGATTCTCGGCGCGGTGACCGCGAAGCGGGTCGCGACTCTGCAGGAAGCCGATGCCATCCTGCTCGAGGAAGTCCGTCGTGCCGGCTACTATGACAAGCTCTGGCAGTCCTTCGCGATATTGCTCCCGGTCAAGACCGTCGGCGTGATGGGTGACGAGCGTACCTATGAATCAGTCATCGTCGTCCGAGCCGTCACCAGTCTCGATGCAATGACCGCGGACTGGGCCGACCTGCCGCACAAGCTGCTGGCGCGCATCTCGAACCGGATCATCAATGAGGTGAGGGGCGTCAACCGGGTGGTCTACGACATCAGCTCTAAACCCCCCAGCACCATCGAATGGGAATGACATGGAAGGAAACAGCATGAGGTTCGTCTATATCTGGGGCATCGTGCTCGCGGTCATCGCCGTGATGCTGGGACTGTTCCTGGCTTCGCTCCGGCAGTCCGCCGGCCCGAACGTGGATCCGCAGGGCGTCGCCGAGAAGATGCGTCTCGAGGCTGCTCGACTGAAGGACAGTGCGGCAACTCTGCGGGCAGCCTGGCGGTCATCCGAAGCGTCGCTGGTCGAAGCGCGGGCAGTCGAGCTTGCGGAACAGGCTTCGCTGGTCGGGCAGGCGCAACCCGAACCCGCGCGCAAGCTCTCAGAGGAGTTCGGAGCAAAGTCGCGAGTCCTGGCCGACAGCGCAACTCGACTGCGCAACGCGTTCCTGCTTCAGAACGACTCGCTCTCGGCGAGCCAGGAGCGCCGCATTGCCCGGATCGAGCGGATTTCCCGTGAGCTCCGGTCCCTGGCGCGCAAACTCGGTTCATGGGGACTCAACACGCCGGACCAGGTTCAGCTCTACAACTCCTGCGTCCTGACCTACGGCGAAGGCACCCGGGTCTGCGAGGAATTACGCGAGGAAGCCCCGCCCGGGCACTGAAATCCTCTCGCCTATCGCCTACCGCCTATCGTCTATCGGCCACCGCTCATCAGTTTCTCGGCATCCTCATCCGGCAGTTCTAGGTAATCCCGATATCGCAGCTCCTCATTCCCGAACCGGTTTGACCCGACCCACCACTGGTTCAGCCTGCGGTCAAGTCGGAGGTCATAGACAACCTCCGGCACTTCGTCCTCGCTGCCCCCGCTGAAGAGCGGGGACTGCACGGCCGCCTCAACCAGCGTATCACTCCGGAATCGGAGGCTGCGCAGCCGGATGCGGTTGAGAATCAGCGAATCCCGGGTGAGCCGGTATTCGGACTCGATGTCGCGCAGCACCAGCGCCCGGGCCGTGTCGCCGATCAGCCGAATCGAATCGGCCTGCACGTCGGTGTATCGCGCCAGAATCGAGGGGTCGCGCCAGAAGTAGCTGGCGTAGCCGGCCAGCGCCAGCTTCCGGTGGAACTCCAGGACCGTCAGCCGGAACAGCACCGAATCGGTCGCGGTCAACACCGTATCGTATCGGTCGCTGAAGTCGAACTTGATCGACCCCTGGGCGTTTGCCCCCGCCACAAGGCCGAACAGAACCAGTACGGTCATTCTCCGCATGACAGATGATATGCTCCCGCCGCATCGTGGTCAAGCCGTACGCGTTGCGTCAGAGGTGTTTCCTCTCCGCTTCGGAGAGGCGACTCCTCTGACGCACATCGGTTGACAGCTCAGCCCGGGGCGGCTATATTTCCCCATGCGCGTCGGCATCTTTTACTTCACCGGCACCGGCAATACCGAGTTCATTGTCCGCGAGCTGCAGGCCGCATTCGGCCCGGAGAACCCGACTGAGCTGTTCAACATCGAGTTGCCCGCGGAGTCCGGGATTTCAACACAAAGGCACAAAGAGCACAAAGGGATACCTGCGGCGCTGTTCGAGCGCTTTGACCTGCTGGTCTTTGGCGCGCCGGTCTACGGCTTCGCCATCCCCGAGCCGTTTGAGCGATTCCTGCGCCGGCTGCCGTCTCTGCGCGGCCGAAAGGCCTTCCTGTTCCTGACCATGGGCGGCGGTGCGCTTGCCGCACTCCACCACCCGCTTTCTCAGCTCCGCCGCCGGGGATTCGACGTCATCCGCGCAACACTCTTCCAGATGCCGAGCAACGTCTTTCTCACCGGCCGCAATGACGCCGGCTATGTCTATCAACTGCTCTGGTACACCGAAACCCAGGACCCGGTCCGGATGCTCGGGCTATGTCGTGCCCACGTGCGCGAGGAAGTAGCGGCCATCGTCGTCGGCAAGCGCAAGCTCCCCAGTTCGACGATGCTCGCACGTTTCGCCTCCCGGCTCGGCCGCGTGGCCGTGCTCTCATCCGGCTGGCAGATGAAGCTTGTCCAGCATGCCGGCCGTCAATGCAATCGGTGCGCCATTTGCGTTCGCTCATGCCCTCAGGAGAACATCCGGCTCTCAACGAAGTCGGTCCGCTTCGGATGGCGCTGCGCCATGTGTTATCGCTGCATCAACATCTGTCCGAAGCATGCAATCCGCCTGCGCTTCCCGGCCAACATCTTCGACAACCGCGCCCAATACGTCTGTCCGGGCTGGAAACCGCCGAGCCATGAGAGCAGGGAATAGTGAATGGTGAATGGTGAATAGTGAACAGTGAACAGTGAGCAGATTTCGAGATTCTGCATTCCGTAATCTGTAATCTGCAATCTGTAATCTGCACTTTGAACTCCCCTCTTCCCACGGACTCTCCTTGACCCCATCGCCGTACATGCTATAATGCCATTGATGCCTCGCATCATTTTCTTATTGTCCATCACCGTGCTGACGGCTTCTGCCGCCATCATTCCCCAGAGCGGCTTCTCCGGCCGGCCCGGTGACGGCACGTGCCGGGACTGCCACCCGACGAAGTGCCTGGTTGAGCCTGACTCCATGATTCTTGCGGGTCTGCCCGACACCCTTGAACCTGAGACCTCGTACTCCTGCACCCTGTTTGCTCGGTATCGGGGTCTGAACGAATGGACCTTCGAGCTCGTCGCGGTAGATTCGTTCAGCAATCAGTCCGGCATGATTCGCGTCACGGACTCGATTCACACCGAAGTAGATGACTTCCTCGACGTGCAATACCTGAAGAACACCATCAGGGGTGCGTACGTCAACCGAAAGGACTCGACGAGCTGGACGTTCGACTACTACTCTCCGGCGGCCGGCGCCGGACCGGTGACGTTCTACTGGTGCGCGTATTTCAAGAACCGCGCCAAAGACCCGTACTACCTGCTCGAAGCCAGCCGCACGTGCCGGCTGCCCGAAGCCGAGTAGCCCTGAAACCGAACCGGAGCGACTTGCGTCGCCCCGGTTCCGTAATCCGCTTCCGTCGCTAGTGTCGGCCCCGGCCGCCACCGCCTCGATGCTCGTTGTCATGGCCGTTGTGGTTACCCCAGTCGGCCGGGCCCCAGCGCCACACCCAGCGCCAACCGAACAGGCCGAACCAGACTCGGGCCCGATGACGACCCCAGCCGTGCCGTTCATCGTTGTCGCGCCGGCCGTGACCGCGCCCCTCACGCCAGCCCCGACCGCGCTCTTCATCTTCATGCCGGCCCCGGCCCCAGCCGTCGCCGTGACCATGCCATGACCGGCCGCCGTCCGAGTTGTGGTTCTGGATCCCGGCCGGTGGATTCTCTCGGTTCCGCGGAGCTGCCTGCGCCCGCAGGATCGGAGCGGCGAGCAGCATCAGTGCCGCGATGACTGTGCAGACATACTTCATGTCATACCTCCGTCTTTGTCGAACCGGACCGGGCCCTGGCGCTAAGCAGGTTATCCGGTCCATTGCATATAAGCACAGGAGAATCTACCGCTCCCGGCCCCGGGTTATTCCCCGTCCGTCGTGTACGTGTAACGTGTCACGTGACGCGTCCATCCCGATTCTGCAATCCGCAATCTGTAATCTGCAATCTGCATTTTGCACTTTCCTACTCTTCCGTTCTGCATTCTAGCTTCTGCCTTCTGACTTCTCCCTCGCTCCCTCGCTCTCTTGCTCCTTTCGTTCGGCTGTCGCGCGTCTTGACATCCCTCGGCCCACGCGCTATCTTCCGTGCATGAGGAACAATGAACGGTTGGCGATGAACGATGAACGTGAGGTGAACTGATGTCTCATCTGGAGAGGGTGCAGGAGGAATTGCGCCGCCGCACCGAGCAAGCGTTGCAGGGCGGAGGTGCCGAGCGGATTGCCAAACAGCACGAAGCCGGCAAACTGACCGCGCGCGAACGACTCGACCTGCTGCTCGACCCGGGCAGCTTCGTTGAGCTCGACCGGCTCCGTGTGCATGACTGTCACGATTTCGGGATGGACGCGAAGAAAATTCCGGGCGACGCCGTGGTCACGGGCCAGGGGCGGATTCACGGTCGTCCGGTCGCGGTGTTCTCCCAGGATTTCACGGTCTTTGGCGGCACCCTATCTCGGGTCTTCGCCGAGAAGGTCTGCAAGGTAATGGACCTGGCGATGCGCGCCGGCATCCCGGTCATCGGCCTGAACGACTCGGGAGGCGCACGAATCCAGGAAGGCGTCGACAGCCTCGGCGGCTATGCCGACATCTTCCTGCGCAACACCCTTGCCTCGGGCGTGATTCCGCAGATTTCCTGCATTCTGGGCCCTTGCGCCGGCGGCGCGGTCTACTCGCCGGCCCTGACCGATTTCATCCTGATGAGCGCGAACACCAGCTACATGTTCATCACCGGTCCCGAGGTCATCAAGACCGTGACCCGTGAGGAAGTAACCAAGGAGAAACTCGGCGGCGCGGACACGCACAACGCGGTCTCCGGCGTGGCGCACTTCAAAGGCGCGAGCGAACAGGAAGTGCTCGAGCAGTGCCGCACCCTGGTCAGCTATCTACCGCCGAGCAACCGGGAATCCCCGCCGCGCCAGGAACCGACCGATGACCCCCAGCGCCTGACCGGGCGAATCGCCGAGCTCATCCCTGACGACAACCGCAAGGCCTATGATATGCTCGCCGTCATTCTCGAGATTGCCGACACCGGCAGCTTCTTCGAGGTTCAGAAACACTGGGCGCGGAACATGATTATCGGTTTTGCCCGGCTGAACGGCGAGGTTGTCGGGATTGTCGCCAACCAACCCCGATTCCAGGCCGGCTGCCTGGACATCGACGCCTCGGTCAAGGCCGGCCGGTTCGTGCGGTTCCTGGATGCCTTCAACATCCCGATTGTCACACTGGTCGACGTCCCGGGCTTCCTGCCCGGCACAACGCAGGAGTTCGGCGGCATCATCCGCCACGGCGCCAAACTGCTCTACGCCTTCTGCGAGGCCACCGTGCCCAAGGTGACGCTGGTCGTCCGGCGCGCCTACGGCGGGGCTTACGACGTGATGTCGTCCAAGCACATCCGGGGCGACTTCAACTTCGCGTTCCCGACCGCGGAGCTGGCCGTGATGGGTCCGGAAGGCGCGGTGAACATAATCTTCCGGCGCGAGATTGCCGAGTCCCCGAACCCGGAGGAAACGCGGCGCCAGTTGGTCGCGGACTATGTCGAGAAGTTCGGCAATCCGTTCAAGGCCGCCGAACTCGGGTTCATTGATGACGTGATTCAGTTCGCCGATGCCCGACGCCGGCTCATCGAGTCCCTGGCGCTGCTCAAGACCAAAGAACTCCGCAACCCCGTGAAGAAGCACGGCAACATTCCGCTGTAGCGATGAACGATGAACGATGAACGCGGGAAAGACATTGCCCGCTGGGAACAGGAAGTCCTGGGTCCGGTCCTGAAGCGGGCGCCCGAACGCCAGGCCGAATTCGAGACCGTCTCCGGGATTCCGCTCAAGCGGGTCTACGGCCCGGCCGATTCGGACGACGCCGGAGAACTGGGCTTGCCCGGCGCGTTCCCGTTCACGCGCGGAGTCCAGCCCACGATGTACCGCTCCCGATTCTGGACCATGCGCCAGTATGCCGGATTCGGTTCGGCCGAGGACACCAACCGGCGCTGCCACTATCTTCTCGAGCGCGGGCAGACCGGGCTTTCGGTAGCGTTCGACCTGCCGACCCAGATGGGCTACGACTCGGACCACCCGATGGCCGAAGGCGAAGTCGGCAAAGTCGGGGTCGCAATCTCCTCGCTCAACGACATGGCCGTGCTGTTCGACCGGATACCGTTTGACAAGGTCTCGACCTCGATGACGATCAACTCCACCGCTGCCACCCTGCTCGCGATGTACTGCGTGCTGGCCGAGCGTCAGGGCGTGCCGCTCAGCAAATTGCAGGGCACGATTCAGAACGACATCCTGAAAGAATACGTCGCACGCGGCACCTACGTCTACCCGCCGCGCCCTTCACTGCGCCTGGTCACCGACACGATAAGCTGGTGCTCGCGCAACCTGCCCCGCTGGAATCCCATCAGCGTGTCGGGCTATCACATTCGCGAGGCCGGTGCCAATGCCGTCCAGGAAGTCGCCTTCACGCTCGCCGATGGGCTGGAATACGTCCGGGCCGCGATTGACTCCGGGCTCGCCATCGACGAATTTGCCCCGCGCCTGTCGTTCTTCTTTGCCGCCCACTCGGAGCTTCTCGAAGAAATCGCGAAGTTCCGCGCCGCCCGCCGGCTCTGGGCCCGGCTACTGCGCGCGCGCTGGAACGCCTCCGACGAATCCTGCCGGCTCCGCTTCCACTGCCAGACCGGCGGCGTGACTCTGACCGCCCAGCAGCCGGACAACAACGTCGTGCGCGTAGCGTATCAGGCGCTGGCCGCGGTGCTCGGCGGCGCGCAGAGCCTGCACAACAACTCCCGGGATGAGGCGCTCGCCCTGCCCACCGAGGAATCCGTGACCATTGCGCTCCGCACCCAGCAGATTCTCGCCCACGAGACCGGGCTCGCCGATACCATTGACCCTCTGGCCGGTTCCTATGCCCTCGAGTCCCTGACCTGCGAAATCGAGACCCGCGCGCTCAACCTCATCGAACGGATCGAAGGACTGGGTGGTCCGGCCGCAGCAATCGAGCAGGGCTTCATGCAGGACGAGATTGCCGAGAGCGCCTACCGGTATCAGCAGGCTGTAGAACAGGGAAAGCGGGTAATCGTTGGCGTGAACCGCTTCCAGGAAGAAACCCGAACCCGGCCCGACGTGCTGAAAGTGGACCCGGAGCTGGGTCGACGCCGGACCGAAGAACTCGTCCGGTTCCGCGCCCGCCGCGACCAGCACCGGCCTCAAG
>Ga0315288_10007609_pt1 | contig 13711 bp, 13 predicted proteins | sample YL17G11_20_MG_FD_203454 | JGI IMG/M metagenome (GOLD analysis project Ga0315288, IMG submission 203454) | Sediment microbial communities from Yellowstone Lake, YNP, Wyoming, USA - YL17G11_20 | ecosystem: Environmental > Aquatic > Freshwater > Lake > Sediment | place: USA: Wyoming | collected...
CGTTTGACCACTGTAATTTTCTGATGATATTTCTACTACTTCCATATATTTTTATATTATATAAATATATTGTTTTTATGAATATTTTTTTTTATTAAAAAAAAAATAATTAACAACTTATTACTGGTATTGAAGTAAGTAGGTCAAATGCATAAATAACACCGTTACTGTCAGTTTTAACAAGATATGAAATTGCAAAATTAGTACAAAGATTAGGTACACCTGCCGTGTTTTCCCAAATACCTCTAAAATTTGCCATAGGGATATATATTCCATTATTTGGTGTATCACCATAAATTGTAACACCTATGTTAGGTGGAGTGTAGGATCTTCCATATAACTGATTAAAGGTTGGTAAATTGATTAAAGAACAAGTATATGTACTAATTTGACATACCACTAAACTATCGCTTATATATGGATTAGTGGCATTTAGTGACTGTACTGGACCATAAGCGGTCATCCTATAACCTGATTGAAAGGTATATTGTTTTGGTGGTATTATTGGTGGGTATGTTATAGTTGGAGTTAATGTTGGTGTTTGAGTTGGAGTTTGAGTTAATATTAATTGTTCTGATATAGTTGGAGTTTGAGTTGGAGTTTGAGTTGGAGTTTGAGTTCTTGTTACAGTTTGAGTTAGAGTTAATGTTGGAGTTGGAGTTGGTGTTGGCGTAACATTACCACAAGGATTAAAGTCAACGCAAGACTCACAATTTATATAAGTTGATGTACTTGAAACTATAGTTGCTGGTTCATTAGTTCCATAACCATCAACGTAATAACATCCTCCATTTGTTGCCAAAAATACATATGATCCATCAACTGGAGTAAAAGCGTTTAACGCAGCATAACCAAAACCTGGATATAATCCACCACAACTGTCACAACTTCTAACAACAAATGTTTTTAATATAATTGTTGGTGTTGGAGTTTGCGTCACATAAAGATTAGTTGTAACTGGAGTTGAACAAGGTATAATAGATGTACAAGACCCCTCAACACAAGGTGACCCATAATTAAGAACAACATTTTCTAAATTTGTAACATTACTACCACAATAATAAACTGTAGAATAAGGTGGAACAAAAACATCATTAAAAACATTTCCAAAACAATCCGTATATGTAAATGATCCACCACTACTGTTATTAGAACTAACCTCAATACAACAACAACTACACGGACCTGTTGCGGTTGGCGTTAATGTTGGCGTTAATGATGGAGTTTGAGTTGGCACACATTGGTATAATTCAAATGTCTCACAATTAAGTGAATCAACTATTCTTATTAATATTGGTGTTGTATATTCTAATGGTGCCGGAGAATCAAAGGTTATTGTTCCTCCACCAAAAGTTGCTGCTGGATAACAATACGTGTTTGTTACATCACACACAAAAATATTATATGGTGGTGTACCAGTTGATACCGTTAATGTTATTTGATTTGGCATTAAATTCTTTTAATATAAATATAGATTTTTATATTTAATTAATAGGTAAGTTTAGATTACTGTAAATATATCATTATAAACCAAATCTTCATCAGGTCCATTCCACCACTCCATTCCGGTATATCCTGATGTTGGGTAACCAACTGCTAAATTACCAACCTGAGTTGTTCCTGAGATTGGTAATCCTGTATTATACGAAAAAGGCCTTGTTGTTGCCATTATTGTTGTTTAACAATAAATACCGTTAACTATACTATTTCTAATACTTTTTGATGATTTATCAATTGATTTTCCAATCAATACATCTATTTTCATGAGTTTGTGTTAATTGTATTATGGTAACTTTATTTATTAAAAAAAAATGTTATATTATAAAAAAAGAAATAATGATTAACAAACAAATATATTATCTAATCCATAGTGTTAGTTTTGGCGACACATTAGCCTCAACACCAACTATTAGGTATTTGTCTAAATCACATAGGAAAAAAATTAATGTTGTAACACACAATAAAAATGTATTTAACAATAATCCATACGTGGAATCTCTTTTCAGTTTTGAGGAGTTTAACAACTCAAATATTTCCGACATTGTAAAATACGAAAGTTTTACTTATGCGGGAAGAAAAGATGGGAATGGGATTGAAAAGAAATTTTCTCATATTGATGTCCGACAAATTCATGCGATGGATTTAGGATTTCAACTATTACCTGAGGATATGAGTTATGATTACTACGCAAATCCACAATTACTATCTTTAGATTTACCAGAAAAATATGTGGTACTTCACATTACCTCAAATTGGGCAAATCGTACTTGGGATTATAAAAATTGGGTTAATTTAATCAAATGGTTAAAAGATAATCAAATTTTTACCGTATTAATTGGTGCTGGTTATAGAGAAGAATTACATCACTCATATAGTGATAAACCTTTGGATAAAGAATGTCCAATGTTTGATGACTATTACGGTTTTGATTTAACTAATCAGGGTAGTATGAGTGATATGTGGTGGGTGATTAATGGCGCAAAATGTTTAATAACTATGGATTCAGGTCCATTACATTTGGCGGGAACTACGGATGTTGAAATTATACAATTGGGTAGTGCGATTAATCCAAAGTTAAGAGCTCCGTACAGACATGGGACTCAAGATTACAAATACCATTATTTATTAGGTACCTGTAATCTACATTGTAATTCAAATTTATTTTATAATGTTAAAGAATGGGGAGATATTAATTCGGTACCACCTCAACCAAATTGTTCAGAAAATAAACCAACGTTTGAGTGTCACCCACAACTTAACAATGTAATTGATAAAATAAAAGAAATTTTATAATCCATGAATAACAATATTAAATTTGGTATCTATACTTCATTTTACAATTGTGAAAGGTTTATAGATAAAATCTTTACATCAATTGAGACTTTAAATTACGATGACTTTGAATGGCATATAACAGACGATTATTCAACAGATAATACTAAAAGTTTGGTATTAGAAAGATTAGATAAAAGTCTGTTAAAACACAAAATTGTTTACTACGATCAATCAGAAAAAAAACAAATGTATTGGAAACCAAATGAGTTTTTTGATGAAACATTTAAATGGATTATTTTGGTAGATGCTGATGATGATTTTGATAGAAATTTCTTAAACGTATACAATAGTTTTTTATATGGGAGAAATGATGTTTCTTTAGTATCGTCAGAAAGTCACAAAATATATGAAGAGACAAAATCATTACATTCAATAACTTATTTATTAAATGATGATATTATTTCAAATAAAATTAAAAGGTATCACCCATCTTGTGATTACTTAAATAACCTTAGTTATTCTTGTTTTGGGTTATTAAGAGGGTTTAAAAATACAATATCATCATTTGATGTTGATGATATGTTGGCATGTGCTGAAGATAGTTATCACGTATTTTGGGCAAATTCTTTTGGTAAGTATCTACACATACCAAGGCCATTATATATATGGAACCTTAGAGATGATTCAGAATCCCATAGTAAATCAATACCACCAAACTTTAACGGTAACTTTAACATTGCATTAAACAAACTCAATCAAAGTGATGGTGGAGTTGATAAAATGTTTAACGACATTTATGTTGAAACATCAACTTTAACATCATATGAATTTGAAAAATTAAAAGGTAAAAAAATATCATTATGGACAAGAGTTTTATCTCAGGGTCAAAAAGATATTCTAAAAAAATTATATTATGATGTTGATTTGGTTTTTAATACTGTTGATGCTGAAATACATTTGTTCTCATTAAATTATTTTAATGAAAATGATTTAGATAAAATATTACAAAAAACAAAAGGTAATAGAATGTTATTTTATTATCAAAATCAAAATTACCATGAAAATAACGAAGAGAAAGATAATGAATTACAATCCCAATTAAACAAATATTTAAATGTTATTGGTAAACATACTGAACATAGTTGGTGGACTTATATTAGACATTTTATTATAAAGAATTAATTAATTTAAAATAAATGAAAACATTAATTATAATATCCCCCCATATGTCTACTGGAGGTTGCCCCCAAATTGTGGCAAAAAAAGTAGAATTATTGAAAGATCATTACAACGTTGTTGTTATAGAATATGAAATGCTTGCATGGTCTTATGTTGTCCAAAGAAATCGTGTAATTGATATGATTGGGGATAAATTTATATCATTATCTGAAAATAAAGAATATGATTTGTTTAATGCAATTGAGGATTATAACCCCGACTATATTATGATGGAAGAGTTTCCTGAAACTTTTATGGAAACACACATTACAAAAAGATTATATTCACCTAATAGAACATATAAAATTTTTGAATCAACACATAGTTCACATTCACAAGTTGAGTGGAAAAAATATATACCAGATAAGTTTATCTTTGTATCACCTTTTAGTGTTGAAATATTTAAAGACTTGGGCGTACCAATTGATTTAATTGAATACCCTATTGATAAAAAAACACGAAATAAACATGAATCACAATTAACATTAGGTTTAAATCCTGAATACAAACACGTAGTGAATATTGGTTTGTTTACTCGTGGTAAAAATCAAGGTTACGCTTTTGAGATTGCAAGGTTATTAGAAGATTACAAAATTAAGTTTCATTTCTTGGGCAACCAAGCGTCAAACTTCACGGATTATTGGGAACCAATCATGGAAACAAAACCTGATAACTGTATTGTTTGGGGTGAAAGAAATGATACGGACACATTTTTACAAGCATCCGATGTTCATTTATTTACCTCAAATATGGAATTAAATCCGTTAGCAATTAAAGAATCATTAGAATATAGTTTACCGACATTCATATTTGATTTACACACATATAAAAGAAAATATAAAAATGAGGACAACATCATATTTTTAACTGGTAATGTTAAAGAAGACGCCAATCAACTTTTAATATCATTAGGGTTTGATGCGTTAAAAGAAAAACCACTTAAGATTAAATTTGTACATCTTTTGTTAGATCCTAATGATCCTCAAGATATTTCAGAGTCAAATTGGAAATCAACCGTTGATAAACAGAATTTATCAATTCAGTGTTGGGAAAACATAAAACATAAATTTACTTCATACATTAAACGTTATTCGGTTGTTAATAGGACTGATCTTCCTGTTGAGAATTGTATGGATCCACATATTATTAACACATCAAAAGAATTTAAAAATGAACCTCCTGTATTAACTTATGGTCATTATGGTGCATATAGAGCACATACTCAAGGTATATATGAAAACTTTGATGAAGATGTTGATGTTCTAATAGTTGCCGAAGGTGATTCATACACAAATTTGAGTCCCGATGAATTTTATGATAAGGTTGTAGAATCACAATCATTATGTAAAAGAATTAACGGTAAAATAGTAAGTTTTGCAGGCCCTTGTTATATGACAGGTGGAGAATGGTGGAACATGACTAAAGAACATGGAGATTGGTTACAGGTACCTCATTTCTTAATGGGAACAACTTATTTGATTATGAAATCAGAAAGAGAAAATATTCTTAAAAAAATAGAAACAACTGGTTGGCATTCACCTGACTTTTGGTTAGCATGGAACTATCATTTACAATCTAAAGTATTAGTTAGTAAAGAACCTTTATGTTTTCAAAAAGAAGGTTATTCATCATTAGATTACTTAGAAAAAGATACTTGGTTTTAAATTAAAAAAAATAATATATGGAACATTTTTATCAGAACATTGGGGAAGATTGGTTTTCTTACCCTCAACTCTACAAACGTATTGTTGATAATTCACAAGACGGATCTCACGTAGTTGAGGTGGGGTCATGGAAAGGTCGTAGTGCTGCGTTTATGTCAGTAGAAATCATAAACTCAAATAAGAAAATTAAATTTGATTGTGTTGATACTTGGAAAGGTTCAATAGAACATGAAACATATGATGTAATAACAGAAGAAAAATTGTATGATGTTTTCCTATCCAATATAGAACCCGTTAAACATATTATTAATCCAATTAGAATGACATCTATTGAAGCAAGCAAATTGTATAAAGACAACAGTTTAGATTTTGTTTTTATTGATGCGTCTCACGAATATGAAGATGTTAAGGCGGATATTTTATCTTGGTTACCAAAAGTTAAAATTGGAGGTATTTTAGCGGGTCACGATTATAATACTTTTGAAGGTGTTAATAGATCTGTTAATGAAATATTTAACATCAATGATTTAGAAATCTCCGAATATTGCTACATTTATAAAAAACAAACTATGGAAAAATTTTATAATATAGAAGAACAAAAATTGTGGAATGAACCACATATGTGGGAAGATGGAGGACATGAATGGTCAGGTCCATTTGGTAACACAGAAAATTTATGGAACAAAGAAATTTTCAACACAATAAAAGAATTTAGAGGTAAAAAAATATTAGAGATTGCACCTGGATTTGGTAGGATAACACAATTCTTATCAATTTTAGCGGGAGAACTTATCGTAATAGATTTAAATCCACTTTGTGTTCAAAAAACAAAAGAAAAATTAGGTAATCATGTTTTGGCATATTTGGTTAATGATGGAAAATCATTAACGGGGGTTAGAGATAATTCACAAGATTTAGTTTTTTCTTACGATTCATTTGTTCATATGCACGCTAATGTTAGTGAAGAGTATGTAAAAGAAATTTACCGAGTATTAAAACCAGGTGGGCACGCTTTTATACACCATTCGTGGATTTATCAAGGAAGTGACAATTCATTTGAAAATTCAGCGGGGAGGGCCAATATGACTCCTGAATTATTTAAATCTTTTGTTGAAAATAACAATATGGAAATTATATCACAAACCCCAATTAAATTTAATGAATTAAATGGGTGGGATGGTACTGATTGTATTTCATTCTTTAAGAAAAAAGACTAAATGAAAACAGTTGTTGTAACTGGGTCATATGGTTTAATTGGCAGTGAGGTTTGTCGTTTTTACGACAAATTAGGATTTAGAATTATTGGAATTGATAACGATATGCGTAAATATTTCTTTGGTGAATCAACCAAAGAAAAAATGAATAATAATTTTAATCACTATATTCACTATGATGTTGATATTAGAAATTATAATGATTTATTAAAAATATTTTCAGATTATTCAACTGACATCACTCTAATTGTACATACAGCGGCTCAACCTTCTCATGATTGGGCCGCCAAAGAACCTATTACCGATTTTACGGTAAATGCTTTAGGTACTTTAAATTTACTTGAGTGTACTCGTTTGTTTTGTAAAAACGCCACATTTATTTTCACATCAACAAATAAAGTTTACGGTGACACACCAAACAACTTACCTTTAATCGAATTAGATACCCGATATGAGTTACCAACATATCACAAATTATATAATGGTATTAATGAAACAATGTCAATTGACCAAAGTAAACATTCTTTATTTGGAGTATCTAAATCATCTGCAGATTTATTGGTTCAGGAATATGGTAATTATTTTGGATTAAAAACAGGTATTTTTAGAGGTGGTTGTTTAACAGGTCCATCACACGCTGGCGCCGAATTACATGGATTTTTATCATATCTAATTAAATGTTTTATATCAAAAAAACCATACACAATATTTGGTTATAATGGAAAGCAAGTTAGGGATAATATTCACAGTTATGATTTAGTTTCCGCATTTCACGAATTTTATTTGAACCCAAGAATTGGTGAGGTTTATAATATTGGTGGGTCAAGACATTCTAATATCTCAATGTTAGAATCAATAGATAAAATCTCAAATATTTTAGGGACAAAATTAGATTATACAATTTCAAAAGACAATAGGATTGGTGACCATATTTGGTATATAAGTGATGTCACAAAATTTAAGGATCATTACCCGAATTGGGATTACAAGTATGATATTGACATGATAATAAACGAAATGATAAAATCGGAATTAAAATGAATGTTGTTGTTAAATTACAAGGTGGTTTAGGTAATCAAATGTTTCAATACGCATTTGGTAAAAACATTTCTAATATTACTAATAGAAAACTAATATTAGATTTAAGTTTTTTACATAGACGTGATTTAGGCCCTGATTTTGTTTATAGAAATTATGATTTAGATATTTTTAATCTTAATAATGAATCTATTGTTGATTTTTATGATGGTGATTATGATTTAATCATTGAAGATTTTAATCCAAATTCGACTATAGAACTAATTAATACAACTATTAAAGAAATTACACAAAACAAATCTAACACAATTTACTTAGATGGTTATTGGTCTTCCCCTCATTATTTTAATAAAATTGATTTTAACTTCAATAAAGAATGTTTAATAGAATCTAATGATTTATTATTGAATATTCAAAACACAAATTCTGTAATGTTAAACATTCGTAGAGCGGATTTCTTAAATAATGATTTTCATGGTACTTACGGTAAAGAATACATATTAAAAGGTATTGATAATTTAAAATTAAAATTTACAGATTTAAAATTTTTTATATTTTCAGATGATGTTGAATGGTGTAAAAATAATCTATATGACATACCAAACAGTACAATTGTAACACATGAACATAAAGGTGATAAATTCTACAATTACTTTTTACTAATGTCACAATGTAAACATTTTATAATACCTAATAGTACATTTGCTTGGTGGGCAGCATATCTTTCAAAAAATAAAAATAAAAAAGTTTTATACCCTGAAATATGGTTAAAGTCTTTTAACTCTGAATGTAAATTGTTATATTTTGGTTTAGATTGGGAAAAAAATTCTTAATATTATATCAATGGATAACGGAATATATAAAATAACTGAAGATTTTGAAAAATTATGAAAGTAAGTGTAATAATACCTTGTTATAATTTTGGTGAATTTATTGAACAATCAATATTATCCGCAATAAATCAAATTACAAACTTTGATTATGAAATTTTAGTTAGAGATGATTTTTCAACGGACAATTCACAAGTTAACATTGATCGGGTTGTTTATTATCATGATAAAGTAAAAACTTATACACCTACTGAAAATTGGGGAGCTAATAAAAATGTTAAATTTCTAATGTCAGAATCTAAAGGTGAATATATTACATATTTAGATGGTGATGATTATTTTACCGACCCATATAAACTACAAAAACAAGTTGATTTTTTAGATAACAACCTTGACTATGTTATGACATTTACAGGATATTGGGGTAGGGAACCTAATGGTGGTTATGCACCAGACTCAACACCAGGGTGGCTTGGTTTAATTGGTTTTGAAAATAATACTGTTCTTACAAAAGATTTGTTAATCACCAATAATATTACATTTGGTAAAATGTTTAGAAACATTAAAGATATAGTAAAAGATTGGATGATGGATTTACCTTACTTTGATTGGCCATTAAATTATGAATTATCAAGATATGGTAAAATAAAATTTTTAGATTATCCTATGGGTGTTTATAGATATCATAATAAAGGTATGTTTAGTTTATTATCACGTGATGAAAAAGAAAAAATATCTTCAGTTGTTAAACAGAAAATTTTAGAAAAACATTTAGAATATGAACAAAATTAATATAAATGGTGAAAATTATGATATGTCATCACCTACAAGTGATGAATATAAAAAATTAATGATTGAATCATTTGGTGACAAATATATTGATAAAAAAAAAATTACATTAAATGTTACACTAAACTCTCATAGCGTTGATGGTTATTTTATTGAATTAAATACAAATCTAAACAACCCATTTAAGGTTGAAGTTTATGATGATAAGGAAAATTTAGTTTATAACACTGAATTAAGTTCAGGTATGTACTCTAAATTAAATAGGACCTACTATACAAAATGGAAAACAAAATTATTTGTTGATGATTTAACATTTGAACATGAATTTGATTTAGAAAATAGTAGAGTTTTTATTGTTTTTGAATCAAGTTCATTAGGTGATACACTCGCTTGGATGCCGTATTGTGAAGAGTTTAGAAAAAAACACAACTGTCATGTTATTGTCTCAAGTTTTATGAATTCAATGTTTAAAGACCAATATCCCAAAATTGAATTTGTTACTCGTGATACGGTTGTACTTAATATAAAATCGTTATACAGATTAGGTTGGTTTTATGATTATAATAAAGAACCTGTATTACCAAGTACAATACCATTACAAAAATCCGCGGCAAATATTTTAGGTTTAGATTATAAAGAAATTCATTCAAGAATTTATTTTGAACCTAAGGAAAGACCATATCCTGAAAAATACATTTGTATTGCCCCAAGCTCAACCGCAGGTTGTAAGTTATGGAATAATCCAACAGGTTGGTTAGAGTTAACCAAATACCTATCAAACAAAGGATATAAGATTATCAACATATCTAAAGATGGCGAACAAATTGAAGGTGTAGAAAACATATCTGATGATTCTATGGAGAACACAAAAAATGTGATATTCCATAGTGAATTTGTTATTGGATTATCAAGTGGTTTGTCTTGGTTAAGTTGGTCTTTGGGTAAACACGTTGTTATGATATCTAACTTTACTGATGCCGACCATGAATTTACAATTAACTGTACAAGGATAACTAATCCATCTGTATGTAATGGGTGTTGGAATAACCCAATGTTTAAATTTGATAAAGGTGATTGGAATTGGTGCCCTGAACATAAAGATACTAATAGACAATTTGAATGTCATAAATCAATTACTGCGGATATGGTAATTAATCAAATTCAACACTTACTATAATATGAGAACAGTTTGTATACATTTATTATCAAACTCAATAGGTGATACTATTGCAAGTACACCATATGTTTCTGAGTATCAAAAGAAACATAATATTAATGTTATATTTAATATTAATGATCCTTATATTTTTTTATTAAAAGAATGTTATGAGAATATCCAATTTGTTGGTAGAAATGATGTTGTGGAATACGATGAAAAAATATTCATAGATTACGTTTTTAATAAAAGTATTCAAGGTGGATATGCTGAACAATTAGGGTTTGAAAATCCATCATATATTCGTCCTGTAGTTTCAATACCCAAACTATTAAGACCAATCAAGAACAAATATGTTGCTCTTGGTGTCCATTCAACTTGTCAAATAAAATATTGGAATCACCCAAATGGTTTAATATCTCAAGGTGATTCAACAAATTGGAATGAATTATCGGCAATATTAAGAAAACGTGGTTATACACCAGTCACTGTGGAAAAATATGAAATGTATGGTACTCCACCATTTTATAATGGTGTTCCTTCCAAATCTAATAAACAGATTGGAAAAACTCTTTTAGATGCTGCGAACATTATTAATCATTCAGAATTTTATATTGGTCTTTCATCAGGAATGTCTTGGATCGCCCACGCTTTGGGTAAGAAAGTTGTAATGATTTCAAACTTTACTGAGGATTGGAATGAATTTGATTTATCCTTAGATGATTATATTAGAATCACAAATAAATCTGTTTGTCATGGTTGTTGGAATAAAATTAATATTGAACATTCTTTTGATAAAAATGATTGGTATTGGTGTCCAAAACATAAAGATACTGAAAGACAATTTGAATGTCATAAATCAATTACCGTAGATATGGTAATTAACCAAATTCAACATTTATTATAATGAAAATAGAAGTATCAATTGGAGAAATTATTGATAAATTATCAATTTTACAAATTAAAACCTCATTTATCAAAGATGATGAAAAACTAAATAACGTAAAAAAAGAATACGATTACCTTTACAATATAGTATTTAATGAAATGAAAATTAAACAATCAGATTTTTCCAATATGGTTGATATTAATCAAGTTCTTTGGAAGATTGAAGATGATATCCGTGATAAAGAACGAGATAAGGTATTTGATACTGAATTTATTGAACTTGCTAGGTCGGTATACACCACAAATGATAAAAGAGCCGAAATTAAAAAAGAAATTAATTTAAAATATGGTTCCTTATTTGTTGAGGAAAAATCATATTCAAATTATTGTTAATTATAAGTACTTAATCATATTTTTAACATGGACCATTAAAAGTAAAAATAAGTGTGGTAGAATCCCAATAACCACAATCTAAACCATCTGAATAGTAACCATCTGGTGCTATAACTTCACATTTTCCTGAAAAATTGTCTACATATATTTCAATAGCATTAGATAACCTACAACTATCACTTATACATTTTGTAATGTAGTGCCGCTCCGGAGTATAAATAGGGTCACAAGCATCAGTACAATCTACAGTTGAATAAACTAATTGTATCTGACAACAGTCAGTTTCACATTTTGTAGTTGGTGTTGGTGTTGGCGTTGGTGTTGGTGTTGGTGTATTTGTTTCCCTTACTATTGTAGTTGTTGGAGTTGGTGTTAATGTTCTTGTTAATGTAGGAGTATTAGTTGGAGTTGGTGTTAATGTTCTTGTTAATGTAGGAGTATTAGTTGGAGTTGGTGTTAATGTTATTGTTAATGTAGGAGTATTAGTTGGAGTTGGTGTTAATGTTATTGTTAATGTAGGAGTATTAGTCGGAGTTGGTGTTAATGTTATTGTTAATGTAGGAGTATTAGTCGGAGTTGGCGTTAATGTTCTTGTAGGTGTTGGAGTTGGTGTTCCAACTGGAGTTGTAGGAGTTGGTGTAGGTGTTGGACAAAAAGTATTCTCATCAAAATATTTTACATTAGTTTTTAATACATCATCAATTTTTGAGATGTTAACACATAAAACGTCATTTAGTTTAGTTATTATTGCCATTACTATAAATATTATGCTAACTCAATCCAATCTTGTGAAGGATTAAAGTAAATTTCATCCGATGCAATTGCGTAACCAACAACTCTAACAATATCTCCAGTCGCCGTTGGTTGTGTTGACGATAATCCACTTGGAGTAACGGATAAATAAACGGGAGCACCTATTGTAAATGACCAAGAAGTATTTTTAAAATATCCTCTAATTAACACACCTCTATCAAATCCTGAACCACTTGTTGCAATACCAATTAAATTTCTTGATTGTGCTGCAGTATCGGCGTCGGTTGGTAACCACGTACTTGAAGATGATAAATAATAAACATTACCAACTGTTGGTGACCCAACATCTGCTAAGGAAATTGATTCACCGTAAAAATCACCATTAGATGTCAACCTTGAGAGTGGGTCTGTATTAATTGTATAATATCCTGAGGTTGGAGTAATTTGTAATGATTGAGTTATTCTTACACTACCCGTTACTACTAATAAGTTTGTTGAAGCATTAAATGTTAAGTTTGGTTCTGAGTTCGCTGAATTTGCAGTTCCATTAGCAGTTAACACATTATTATCTGTTGTTGGTGATATTGTGTTAAATCCTGTTCCACTAGTACCTGAAGAACCGCTAGTTCCTGATGTTCCTGAAGAACCGCTAGTACCACTTGAACCTGATGTTCCACTAGTTCCGCTTGATCCTGAAGTTCCTGAAGAACCGCTAGTTCCTGAAGAACCGCTAGTACCACTTGAACCTGAAGTTCCTGAAGAACCGCTAGTACCTGATGTTCCTGAACTTCCGCTTGTTCCTGAAGAACCACTAGTGCCACTTGTTCCGCTAGTACCACTTGATCCTGATGTTCCTGAAGAACCGCTAGTACCACTTGAACCTGAAGTTCCTGAAGAACCGCTAGTTCCTGATGTTCCTGAAGAACCGCTAGTTCCTGAAGAACCGCTAGTACCTGAAGAACCGCTAGTACCACTTGATCCTGATGTTCCTGA
>Ga0315288_10007610_pt1 | contig 13711 bp, 9 predicted proteins | sample YL17G11_20_MG_FD_203454 | JGI IMG/M metagenome (GOLD analysis project Ga0315288, IMG submission 203454) | Sediment microbial communities from Yellowstone Lake, YNP, Wyoming, USA - YL17G11_20 | ecosystem: Environmental > Aquatic > Freshwater > Lake > Sediment | place: USA: Wyoming | collected...
TTTCCCCTTCCGCCTTGTCACAGAGCGCGCTGGCGAGCACGGCGTCGACACAGTCGTCGATGTAGAGAAAGTCCCTCAGTATTTTTCCGTCCCCGAATACCTTGATCGTCTCGTTGTCCAGCGCCTGCCGGACGAACCAGTTCACAACCCCGAAGCGGGAATGTTTCATCTGCGACCGCGGGCCGTAGATATTGGTGAGTCTCAGGAGCACCGTCTTGATCCCGTGGACGTCGTTGTAGATCTTCATGATCTTTTCGGCGGCGAGGTTCGATACTTCGTAAATTCCCCGCGGGTTGGTCGGGGCTTCTTCGTTGACGGGGAGCTTCTCCGATGGGCCGTACTGACCGCGCGTCCCGGTCTTGACGATCTTCACAGTCGGGTTGTAGTTCTTGCAGGCCTGCATGAGCACCGCGACGCCCTTGATGTTGTATTCGATATCCGGAAACGGGTTGGTGAGGCTCATCACGTGACATACCTGGCCGGCGCAGTGGAAGATGTAATCCTTGTCGCGGACGAGATAGTTCATGGAAGTAGCGTCGGTGATGTTCGAGAAGTTGATCGTGACATCGTTCTTGATGGGCTCGATGTTGAAGAGGTTTCCGCCGTAGTCGGGGATCATCGCGTCGAGCACCGTGACTTCGGCCCCGAGGGGAACGAGTCGCAGGGCCAACGAGCTCCCGATGAAGCCGAGTCCGCCGGTGATCAGGACTTTCTTGCCCTTGAACCCGCTCTCGAACACCGCATTCCGCCGTTTGTTGTAGTCCAGTCCCGCCATGGCAATCAGCCTACCTGTGTTTTGGACCGACGCAATCACCCAGCCCGGCCCGGTACTTGGAATTCCGATTGCTGGAGTCTAGCGCGAATCTCATTTTCAATCAACACTCTCTCCGGCGCGGCTCGCGGGCGACTCACGACACGTCCCTCTCGTACATCTCCCTGCGAAACGAAGATACCTGGTCGGCCAGCAGACCGAACATGCCCGTGATCAGCCCGGTGCTGACCAGCAGCAGCGCGAGCACCGGAAAACCGTGGTGAAAACGAAACGCCTTGATAAAACCGTAGGTGAGCCCGGCAACGATCATGAGGAGTGATGGCGGAATGAAGAACCGCGTCGGATTGAACAGGATGATCAGGCGCACGATCAGATGGATCGTGTTCATCCCGTCTCGAAATTGCTTGACCGTGCTCTTGCCCACGCGTTCTCGCGTGGTGATGGGGACAAACTCGACGTCGTATCCTCGCTGCATGACGCAGACCGTCGACGTCGTCGAGGCCGAGAAACCGTCCCGGAGCAGATGCAGGTATCGCATGGCGACCTCGCGACGCATCACGCGAAGCCCGCTATTCAAATCCGGGATTTTCTGTCCAACGAGCGTGTTGGCGGTCCTCGCTAGAACCCATTTGCCCGGGCGCCGGGCGGCCACCTGGTGCGAGGTCTTGCCGCGCGCGCCGATCACCGCATCGTGGTCCTGAGCGATCTCGTACAACCGCATCAGGTCTTCCGGCCGATGCTGTCCGTCGGCGTCGTACATCGCCACGAACGCGGTTTGCGCGGCTCGAATCCCCGTCTTGACGCCCGCGCCGTAGCCCCGGTTGCGTCTGTGGCGGATGACCGTCGCGCCCGCCGACGCCGCGACCGCGGCTGTCTCGTCTTGACTTCCGTCATCGACGACCAGGACTCTCACACCCTCAGTCTTCTCCAACAGCTCTCTCACAACGTCGCCGATCGCCTCCGCCTCGTTGTATGCGGGGATGACCACCGTCAGATCGTTCGTCATTGCGGTCTCCTTTTTGCCCGGGCGTCTCTGTGCATTCCAGGACAAGCTCCCTTCGCTGTCTCGCCCGACCACTCCCACCAATTTCCCACACCTTGCCGGGCGAGTCTACCCCGGATTCACCGGGTGCGCAACATCCTCGACCCCCCGCTTCGATATCCCCGCCCCGTGCCTGGATCGCGCCCCGACGCCGGGTTGACAGTCCCTCCAGACCGTGTTTCAATTGAGACTTCACGATCGCCTTCTGAACGTGAGTCGAGCGCTTACCGCCGCCGCGGCGGGCCCGGCGCCGGAAACGGTAAACAGGTCCCGGACGAGGAGTACACCCATGGTCACCACAACAAGCGTCTGCAACCGTTGCGTCATGGACACCACGGCGCCCGAAATCCGTTTCGATGCCGGAGGGGTCTGCAACTACTGCCATCTCCACGACCGGATGGAGGCGGCTCACCGCCACCGGGAAGGGACGATCGAGCAGGTGTCGGAGCGGATTCGTAAAGCGGGAAAGAATCGCCCCTACGACTGCGTCGTCGGGTTGAGCGGAGGGACCGACAGCACATACTGTTTGTACACGGTCAAACAGCTCGGGCTTCGACCCCTGGCGGTCCACTTCGACAACGGGTGGGTGTCGGAGACGGCGGCCGCGAATATACAGGCAACTTCAAAGAGTTTGAACATCGAAGTCCGCAAGGCCACCGCCGATTGGAACGCGCTCAAAGCCGGGTACCGGGCGTGTCTCGAGGCGTCGACACCCGATGTCTGTATGCCCTGCGAAATCGGGGTGTATTCCGCGCTTTACAGGGCCGCCAAGGAGGCCGGCGTGCGGCACATCATCCTCGGTCTCTCCTACAAGACGGAAGGGATCAACCCGCTCGCGTGGCACTACTGCGACGCCCGGTACTTCTGCGACGTCCTCTCGAAGCATGGCCCCGGCGACGGTCCGGGGTTTGGTTTCAACCGTCTCAAGCTTGCGTCCTTCGCCAGGTTCGTTTTGTGGCACGGGATCCGAACGGTCCAGCTGCCCCTCTACATGCACGATTACAAGGACAAGGCCATCCAGAAGAAACTCTCCCAGGAACTCGGTTGGGTCTACGGTGGACGCCACCATTTCGATTGCGCGTACAAACCCCTCGTCGCGCACATCCACACGCTGAAGTTCAACGCCGACCTTCGCAAGGTGTCGCTTTCCGCGTTGATCCGGACCGGCGAGATCGCCCGCGACGCGGGTCTCGAGTCGCTCCGCGAACCCTCGGGCGCGACGGACAAGGAGCTGTCATACGCTCTGGAGAGGCTCGGGATGACGCGGGACGATCTCGAGAGGATCCTCAAGACGCCTCTCCGGAGTTTCCGCGATTACCGATCGTATTTCTCCATGATCAGCCGGATGAAGTTCCCGTTGCGGGTAGCGTCGCGCCTCGGCATTTTTCCCGAGACGACGTACGAGAAGATGTTCAAGACGTAGCCCGTGCCGGAAGACTACTCGCTGCGACCTCGAGCCGCGACCTCCACTCGATCGCCGAGATGCCGGCCTCCATCCGGCCGGCGAAATCCTCACGAGAAGAGCTCCACTCAGTCGGCGAAGGGGTGGCACGAAATCTGATCTAAACCTCCCTCGCCGGGTCGTTCATTACAGCAAAAGATTTGCGCCATAGCTCGGCTTCGTGAGACAGAGAGGCAAAGCCCATGCGCTCATTGATGTTACATCGATCGTCCGCTCGGTTTTACACCCTCGTCTCAACCCTGGTTCGTACGTGAGCATCCCGCCACGGCGCGGCTGCCGACCCACACGGATCGGCTCTTGACCCAGACCCAAGGGTCGGCCTGCTCCGCCGCCGCGGGTCACGGGCGACCTCCACCTTCACGGCAGGGCGCCCACAGGAGACGAATTGATTATGGACCACGTTGTCCGGACGATCGTGTGGCTCGCCCTCTTCGGCGGGACGGGCGTTGTCATTCTGATCGCGCTTCCGCAAGTCGTCATCTGGTGTCTCGAGATCGTCGAGACCATACAGAAAACGAGATCGCACAAGAAAGCGCTCCACGCGCCTCACAAACACCCGCAGGAAACGCCGCAGGCCCCCCCACGGGTGCAACAGAGCTAGTCCGTCGCGCTTCGTGTGGTAGAATACGGTCTTCACTCGATCGATTAGAAAGAGGGCCGCATTGACCGCACCGGGAGAAAGCGTCAAAACACCGGCTCGCGATGAGACACGCGCGCGTCACCGGGATCTCGCATTCCTCATCCCTTTCGGGGTCTTTTTCGCACTGATCGCGTACGGGGCGTTCTCGCCGGATCTCCGGCTGTGGGGCATCAACCACCTCGCGTTTTACCGGCCCGTCTTTCGCTACGCTTCTTTGGCGATCGTCGCCCTGACTTTCCTTCCTCCACTCGCCACGCGGCTCTATCGATGGATGGCGCGCGCGACATCGGCGATGAGCTCCCCGATAAGGGTCCGCCGCTTGGCGCTCGTCGGAGTGTTCGCCGCCTCGGTAGCGGTCTTTCTCTCTTTTCGCTCGGCCACACAGCTCCTCGGCGACGGTCAGCTTCAGGCCAAATTGATCACCCGTCTGGCGAAGAGCGAGGATGTGGATTTCGCTTACTACGCCGACTTCCTCGCCCAGGAACCCGTCGCTCCCGCGACGAACTTCGTGAACTTCGCCGCCGCACGGGCGCTCGAGCGGCTCGCCGGTTGGGAGCCCGTCGTGACATGGCAGGTTCTCAACGCCATCCTCGGCGGGATGTTCATGCTCCTTCTGCTCGGGTTCTTATCGATGTCCCGCCTTCCGACCGCATTCCGGATCCTCGTTGTGACCGCGGCTACCGCGACCGGCGGGATCCAGCTGTTTTTCGGGTACATCGAGACTTACACACCCATGATCGTCGCGGTGACGGCGTACCTCATCGCGTCGTTCAGGACGCTCCACGGCAAAGGAGGGATCGCGCTCCCCACCGCCCTCTTCGCTCTCGCCGTGGTCTTTCATCTCCAGGCGCTTCTTCTGGGGCCCTCGGTTTTCTTCCTCGCCGCCTGGGTTCTTGGCGCTCGCCGCTCGTCACGGCACACGCGCCTCTTGACCGGGGGTGTGCTCGCCGCTACCGTACTCGGCGCCCTCGTCGTGGCCCTCGCTTCGGGGCTCAACCGATTTTTCCTGCCGCTTCTCGGCGATGATCATCTCCCAGGCGTTCTGTCGTTCACTCACGCGGCCGACGTTTTGAATCAGCTGGCGTTGGTGATCCCCATCGCGCCGTTTCTTATCGGGACCGCGGTTGCCCGCTTTAGGGGATCACAAGTGTCGGGGTCGCCCGGAGGCGCCCTCGCCCCGGCTGGGGCGGTGCGCACCGGAAGACGACCGCAGAACTCCAAGCGCGGATCGGCCGCCGCTCATGACGCACCCACCGATCGGGTCGAGATCTCGTTCACTCTTCTGGTCCTCGCTCCGTGCGCCCTCTTTCTCTTCCTCTTCCGGCCCGAGCTGGGAATGGCCCGCGATTGGGACCTCTTTGTTCTCCCGGCGGCGGGTTTTCTCGTGTTTGGACTGACTGCCGCGAAGCGGTTTGCCGCCGATCCCCTCTCGGCACGCTACGTCGAGCGATATCTCGCTCCCGCTCTCGCGATCGCCCTCTCGATCGTCGTCCCGTGGGTGGGCATCAACGCGAGCGAGACGCGGTCGGTCGAGCGCTACGAGAACATCATCTCGTTCGACGCGACGAACCCCGGTTACGGGCTCGAGATCCTCGCCATGCATTACGGCGATCAGGGGAACCACAGGATGAAGGCGGAGGTCTACGACAAGGCGTTCGCCGTCTCTAAAAACCCGAGGTATCTCATCGCGGCGTGCTCGGCGCGTTTAAAAAACGGAGAGATCGACGGTCCTGCCGCGGTCTTGAAGGGGTACATTGAAACCAACCCCGACTATCATCTCGCGCGCGAAGTCTATATCGAGGCGCTCGTGCGAAAGGGCGATATGGACGGTGTCATACGCGTCTGCGGGGAAGGAATCGCGCGCGGCCCCGAGAGACCCTACTACCACTTCTATCTCGGGATCGGGCACTTTACCAAGGGGGAGACCGATCTTGCGAAGAAGGCCTTCGACGAGTGCCTCCGCCACAGCCCCCCGACGGTCATGGTGAACGCGATCAGGGACATGATCAAGAACCCGCCGCCCGTCCAGAAGACACCGCCGCAGTAAACGACCTTTATCGTGATCATGCCCGGCTGAATGACCGGGTTACAGTCGCTCCCGACGGAATTCGCAAAGAAACCGATGCTTCCCGCCAGGTGGTCGTGATCGACGGCGCCGGCGGGTATCTGATACCCGCTCCGCTACGACTGCCTCGAGCTCAACTCGCATTGTTCGCCGGCCGGCTTCGATACCGTCATGCGGCAATCGAAGGAGCTGGGATGGTATACGCTCGGCCACATTCCGCAATTGGTGGGCTTGGATGGAGTTTTCTCCGCTGGCATGAACGAGCTCTCGCACGTCGAGGAGCTCATCATATTCGAGCTTCTCGGTATCGACTGGAGCAAAGTCACCGATAACGAGAGCTTCGAGAATCAGTTACTCGACGCGTTTTATCGTGAGACCAAGCCGTTCATAAACGCCTCCGCGGAGAAGATCAGGGCCGCGTAAGGCGACAAGGTGAAAGCGGAATTTATTCTTCTCGAGCATAATCCCCTCGAGGACGTAGGCAACGTGCGGAACCCCGTCGGCATAATGGCGGCGGGACGGTGGCTGCCGCGAGATACGCTACGGAGGAGTATCCGGAAGACTGGAACGTCTTCTACAGATACCGTGAAGCATGCGGGAAGGAGGGCAAGAAGGAGCTCGCCATCGAAAGCTATGAGCGAGCCCTCGCGCTCGATCCGTCGCAGGAGAATCCGAGAAAGATGCAGCAGGAGATGAAGCAGGAGTGATTGGCGCGTCAAGCGGCCCAACATTCGTCGGTCGGCACTCCCTGTGATGATCTTGATCAAACAAAAAGCCCGGCCGCCCATTGTAGCAACCGGGCTTCTTCTCGTATCTCTCCAATCGAGCGTTTACTTCAAGAGCGTCATTTTCTTGGTGAGAGTCTGACTCCCCGCTACCAGACGGTACAGGTACACGCCCGAGCTCACCGGATTTCCTGTCGCGTCCCTTCCGTCCCATCTCGCTTCGTTCAATCCCCCGGCGCGCACTTCATCCACGAGCGTTCTCACATGCCGCCCGGCGACGTCGTAGATCGCCAGCTTCGCCCTCGCTCTCTCCGGCAGCACGAACGATATCGTCGTCGTCGGGTTGAAGGGGTTGGGGTGGTTCTGGTACAGCCGCGTCGCCAAAGGCGTCATCTCCTCGACGCCCGTGAGCGTGCATCCGACGGGCTTCGCGCCGATGAGGCCGCAGCCGCCGCTGTTCGCCGGAGCGCACCGGGAGGCGCTGTCTATCGTGAAATCTCCGTGTCCGATCGCGCAAAACCACGGATCTTCGTCGAAGTTGCCCGATCCCCAGGTGAGCGTGCTGCCGCCGCCGACGTAGACACCACTCTGTCCATACTGCACATCGCTGCAGGTTACCACCATGAGGCAGGAGCTGTTGATGCCGATCTGGCTGCCGGCGGTCGTCGCCTGGTTCTCGCGGAATATGCAGCGCACCACGTTCGTGGTGCAATTGACCCATGTCCAGAGCGCGCCGCCATTCGGCGATTCGTTCTCGTAGAAGGTGCAGTTGGACACGGTGGAGTTGTCATGGTCGTAGAAGTAGATGGCACCGCCGCCGCTCACTGTCACATTCCATTTGAACAGGCAGCTGTCGATCATCGCGCTGCTGTAGCTCTTGCAGTAGACGGCGCCCCCGTCAACGGTCGCCTCGTTTGCGTCGAACGTGCACCGGGTTAAAGTCAGTTGGCTCCCAGTCGCGTAGATCGCCCCTCCTCGCCCTGCGGCAAGCGTCGAGTTCACCACGAAGTAGCAGTCGAAAAGCGTCGGGTGCGCGCCGTTCCGATTATAGATCCCACCGCCCTCCTTCGCCTGGTTGTCCTGGAACATGCAGTCGTAGAGGTATGGATGGGCCAGCGTGCCATCATTGTGGAGTCCTCCGCCCCAGTTGGAGGAGATGTTGTATTTGAAGGTGCATTGATTCAGTGTCGGGGAGGCGGCATAGTTGTGGAGGCCGGCGGCGCCCCAGGTCGAACTGTTCGACTGAAAGACGCACCTCGTCAGCACCGGCGAGCAGGTATGATTCAACATCCCCCCGCCGGCGTCAATAGCGGTATTGCCCATGAAGATGCAGCCGGTCACCGCAGGGTTCCCCTGGTAGTTGTAGAGACCGCCGCCGTCGACCTGCGCGTAGTTCGCGCTGAGAATACAATTCTCAATGGTCGGGCTGCAGTTAGTAACATAGATGCCTCCGCCGCTGCCCGAGGTCCAGCCATTTATGATTTTCAGGTTTTGGATTACCGTCCCCATTCCTTCACCCTGGTGGATGTAAAATCCGCGGTGCGGCGTTCCCGCGGAACCCTGGCAGTTGATGACGCAATTGTTCGCGTTTCCGCTCTGCGATCTTACCGTGATTCGCTTTGCCTTGGTGTCGAGGTCGCGGTTCCCGTTTCCGGTGTATGTGCCGTCCGCTACCTCGACGATGTCGCCGTCCCATGCGGCGTCGATAGCGGCCTGGATCGTCGACTTGTACGAAGGTACGGATATGACGGCCACGTAGTGCGGGTAGTGGTAGCCCACATCCACCTGCCCCGCGTCATCGTGCTGGTCCGTTCTCGTTGCCCAACTGCTCATACATTGCGAGCCACCCGCTGTCGTGAAGCAGATGTTCGACGCCAGGTCGCTCCCCGCGTCCACCGCGTTGCTCGTCGCGGGGTTAAGGTAGTAGTTGCCGCCCGTTCCAACTGTCAACTGGGGGTTGCCGTCGAAGTTCGTGGCTGGGCCGACCCATCCCATGATGAGATTGGAAGTGAAACCGGTCGCGTTTCCCCATAACTGGTTGTTCTCATTGCCCCAGATAACGCAGTTCGTCACCGTCGGCGTGCTGTTGTCGACGAAGCACCCGCCCCCACCCTCTCCTTCGTCGTCGGCCCAGTTGTAGACCATTGTCGTGTTCTTGACGATACCGTGCGAGTCGTGGAAGTAGATGGCGCCACCGTCGTCGATCGCTTCGTTCTGGTCGAGGACGCAGTTAAGGATGGAAGGATTCGCCGTGCTTCCCTGAATGTAGATCCCGCCGCCGTCGCCGAGCGACTGGCAGTTGTGGATCACGCAGTTGAATATGGTCGGCGAGGAGTTCACTATATACAATCCTCCTCCGAGAGTTTCGTCGCCGCCGTTCTGTATCGTGAATCCCTGGACGATCGCAGCCGAGGTCTCTCCGGAATGGAAGTAGAATCCTCGATCCCATGAACAGCTGATGATGCAGTCCTTCGGGTGGTTGCTCTCCGATTTCAGTTTGAGGTTCTTGCCTCCGAAGTCGATCGCATCGTTGCCGGTGCCGCTGTACGTCCCATCGGCGCAGATGATCGTATCGCCCGAGCTCGCGGCGTTGATGGCGGCCTGGATCGTTGGGTAGTCGCCCGTACCGTTCGCCCTGAGATAGTAGTGTGCGGCGGAGACAGTGCGAGGAAGAACTAAGCAGAGAGCTACCAAGAGCAGTGCGCTGCGCATAGCGTCCCCTTTCTGTGTCGATCGAAGAGATCCCCCCCAAAAACACGGGGATGATAGACGTGAGAGGAGCTGATTCTAGCAGAAAGCCGGTAGTTTGTAAATCGAATTGTCTCTTGCGGTTCGCTCGGCTTGCCCACCGTGGTTCGATCGACGCCGGCGCCGCCTCGAGACCGCAGAGAAGGAACGCAATTAGACCTGACTTCTTGTTTGGAGATATCTCAGGGCGAAAACCCGAATACGCAGCAGGACTCAGTATGGGTCGGCGTTTACGCCGCCGGCCGGCGCGCAGCGTAGACGACACTTCGCGAGCCCAAACGAATTTCACGCGAAGCGAGGAGCGAACACCCGCATCCTGCAGACTGTCGAAAAAAGCTGGAGGCGGCACCCGGATTCGAACCGGGGAATAACGGTTTTGCAGACCGTCGCCTTAGCCACTTGGCTATGCCGCCTCGCTTGTACAATACTTTTCTTATTAAAGGATTGTGTTGTTCGCTTAGATCCATTCTTCCCTGTCAATTTTGTTCTGTGACCATATTAGTGACTAATCCCCACACCCATTCTAGCCCGTCTGCTCGTGGAAATCAACCCTGGTTTTTCCGGGTAATTCCCGATAGCGTGCTACAGAGAGTCTCACGCCTATCACACCATCACGGAGCCCCCGACCGCCCGATCCCTCGCCGAAGAAAACGGCGTCCCCGTGGGCCCGGCCCAGCCGGATGGGGGTTAATCCCAACACCATCAACCTGCAACCGAATGATTCCACGTGCGCAGCCATGTCCCAGAGGGACGCAAGTACCCGGTTCTCCGGGATCCCATTCAATCGGGGTTGCTCCGGACAATACCAAAAGAGGCGCCTCAGTTCCAAACGAACCGAGGCGCCACATGAAAACTTGTCGAGAGGAGAACTCCGATAGCTGGCCGTTTACAGTTCCCCTCTCGACTTACTGAAAGAAACTTGGCACCAGCCGTTTCCACACTACTTCAGCATGACCATCTTCCTCTTCTCGACGAAGTTGCCAGACCGAAGCTGGTAGAAATAGACACCACTCGGAAGCTGATTCCCGAGTGCATCCCTTCCATCCCATTCCATCGAGTGTGAACCGGCGGGGAAGAATTTCGTCGCTAACGTCCGAACTTCCTGACCCGCCACGTTGTACACGCGCAGGTCAACCATACCCGGCTGCACGAGATCGAATCCGATCGAGGTGGTCGGATTGAAGGGGTTCGGCACGTTCTGGCTGAGGGCAACGCCCGTGGTCGCCACACCCGGCTCGCTCGGACCCGCAGGAGCCGGACCCGCGAACGCGGGCATCGGACCGACGAAGAACTCACGCATCATATCGTGCTCTTCGTGCGAGAGAATGTGGCAGTGCCAAACGTACTTGCCCGGACGATCGAACCTCGCGACTACCCGCGTGACCTCGCCGGGAAGCATGACCGCGGTGTCCTTCCATCCGCGTTCATTGGGTTCCGGAAGTCTCGCATCTCCGCCGAGGACGATGTCGGTCAGCTTGTATCCAAGCCCAATCTCTCCGTTGTGCTGGATCTGCGGTTTCTCGTCGAGCGTGCCGGTGAAGGACTCGCGATTCACGATCTGGAAAGACACCAGATGAAGGTGAATCGGGTGAGCGTCCGCCGTTGCGTTGTAGATTTCCCACATCTCGACATCGTTGACCATGGGGTTCTCGGTAATGGGATCGGTCAGAACCAACGACCCGTCCTCGACCGTTCCGAGCAGCGGCTGAATACGCCCAAACTCATCAAGACCCTCGAAGAGGCCAAGGCCCCGTGTGCCTCCGGTCGGCGTCAACGCAGTGATCGCGGGCCGAAGATTGGTCCCCAACGCAACGGTCGCGTTCGGGACGTTGGGGTTGAACGGCAGATTCACGCGGAACTTCATGACCTTCCCGGTGGTCGCCGGATCGGCCGGGGGCAGCACCCCGCCCTCTCCGTCGCTGTTCGTGCCATCGGGGTTCAATCCCTTGAATGGTTCGTCCGGGCCGAAGTTCCTCAAGTAGAGCGCGCTTTGCCCCGCGAAGTTCACGACGATATCGGCACGCTCGCCGGGGCCGAGAACGAGCCGGGTGAGAGCGACCGGAGTCGGAAGCAGCGCGTCGTCCGTGCCGACCTGGAGAAAGGTCTGAGCCGTTCCGCCAATCTCGGCGTCACGGAATTCGAACGCGAAGAACCGCGAATCCGACACGTTCGTCAGGTAGAAACGGTATTTTCTGGGCTCCACGTTCAAAAAGGGCCACGTCATCCCGTTGACGACAATGAAATCCCCGAACATCTCGGGAAGCATGCTCGGTCCCGGAGGAAGCGGCAGGTAGCCTTCCTCGATGTCCGGATTCGTCGACGGCCAGAAGAGCTGCCCCGTCGCGGTGAACATCTTGTCCTGTACGGCAAGCCCCGCCTCATAGGCGCCGGCGGGAAGAACGCCGTTCGCGATCAGCTGGTTTGTGTTGTTGTCACGGAGCAAATAGAAACCCAGAATGCCCGCGTACACGTTCAGGCGTGTGATACCGATCGCATGATCGTGATAGAGCAGGGCAGCGCCTTCCTGAGAATTGTCATAGTGGAACCTCTTCTTGACGAAGTCGGGACCCACTTGTGCGAAAAACTGGGTGAACCACTGATGGGGGAGACCGTCGCTCGCCGATTCCGTGTGTCCGCCGTGAACGTGAATTACCGTCGGAATTCCCCCGTTTGTGTTGTCCATGTGAATGTTCGGGTCGACGGGGAGAAGGTGCCCGCCAGGACCGGGGAACGCATTGTTGTACGGGGGGAGCTCGTTCTTCCACGTGATGTCGACGGGCACGTTGCTCATCGCGACGAAAGTCGGGCCGGGATACGTGGGGACCTTAGGAGCCTTGGCACTTCCCCCGATATACTTGCTCGCCGCAAGCTGCAGCCCCCAAACCCTCGTCAAGAGCGGCGTGTTGTCCGGCGCCCGGAGGCCGAGCCATTGGTTGGTTTCCCTTATGAACACGTCGAACTTCCCACCCTTCGTAAGGTCGACAGCGGCGGGGACCGGAACCGGATTGACGAACTTGGCCTGCGTCGTTGGGTCGAGAAGTGGCTGCGACTGCCCGGCGACCGCCGCGGCAACCAGCCACAGAAATGTGCAAACGAGCACGCGAGAGACAGCGGAGCGCTTGTTTCTCATGTCCCTATCACTCCTATTGTGGGTTAGTCTCCCCGGGGCAACCTGCCCGCCAACGCTTACGCCAAAGGCTAGCCGTGCTGGTTCGACGGGTGTGGGCCCTCGGCTGGGTCAGTGAAGCCCATGAGGGAGATCGGTGATTGATTCGCTGCACCATCCGCAGCCGCCGGACAGGGGGCAATGCTCGTGGAAGTGGAGGTTTCCTGTCAGGCGGAAGCGGCTATCGGTAGGAGAATAGCATGCTTATTGACCGTCGTCAAGTCTTAATCTGATATTGGACCAATATAAAGCGTGCTTTTTGGCGGCACCGGTGGATATTTCTCTGACTTGTTGACTGGCGACCGGCTCGTTTCCTTAGACGCAGCCAATGCCCGAAGGGTCGCCGCCGCGAGCCGGAGAGTGGCAAGGAGCGTAGAAGTCTAACGCAGCATTTCCCGAGTATCAAAAATAATGGAGCGGGAAACGGGATTTGAACCCGCGACATCCACCTTGGCAAGGTGGCGCTCTACCACTGAGCTACTCCCGCTCCTCTACGAACCAGTATAAGGGGTTACCGTCCCAAGTCAACGGCATTTTGATCGCCGGCTCCATGCACGGATCCCTGTCCGACACCGCCACGCGCCCCCCAAACAACAGCCCGGGTTACGGTGTCTTCTTCAACGGCATGAGGATCTGCGTCGTCGCTATCCAAGCGTCACCGTACCCCGCCCCCCGGCATTTCTCGAGAAGCGCTTCCGCCTCGGACCGCGATGGGCAGTCCCCCGCGCGGACTTTGTAGACCCCGTCCATGAGTTCGATGTAGGCGGGCACACCCATGGACACTTCCACCGCTTCCTTGACGCTTCGGGCGGCCGCCTCGTTCGCCGAGGCGAATACTTGGATCCGGTACCCCATCATCGTCTCCCGGGGCGCTTCGGCGGTCGCCACCACGGATTGGGAAACCTGAGGCGGCGACTGCGGGGTATCCGCGACGGGGGTGAACTCCTCCACGATGACGCCCTCGTCCGTTACCGGCAAGTCCTCGTACTTCTCCTCCTCGTCAACCGCCTTACGGACATCGGTCGGGGCGAGCGGCGGGATCTTCCCTTCCTTTTCCACGCGGTACGGCTCGGTGGTTTTCTTCGCAGCCG
>Ga0315288_10007611_pt1 | contig 13709 bp, 13 predicted proteins | sample YL17G11_20_MG_FD_203454 | JGI IMG/M metagenome (GOLD analysis project Ga0315288, IMG submission 203454) | Sediment microbial communities from Yellowstone Lake, YNP, Wyoming, USA - YL17G11_20 | ecosystem: Environmental > Aquatic > Freshwater > Lake > Sediment | place: USA: Wyoming | collected...
CAGCGGGCCAGGTCAAGCGTGGCTTGCGCGAGCGATTCTTTGCTCATGTGCTGGCGTTGGGGCCGGCTTACGTGCGTGACGAGCGCACGGGCGAGCTGGTCAACACCGCCGTCGAAGGCATCGAGTCGCTGGATGCTTACTTTAGCCAGTACCTTCCCCAGCTCGCGTTGACCGTCCTCGTGCCGGTCACGTTCCTTATCCTTGTCTTTCCTCTCGATTTTCTCTCCGGTCTCGTTCTGCTATTGACCGCGCCTATCATTCCCGTGTTCATGATCCTCATCGGCAACCTGGCCGACGCGCTGACGCGCAAACAGTGGCAGTCACTCAGCCGAATGAGCGCGCACTTTTTGGACGCACTACAAGGATTGACCACCCTCAAGCTCTTTGGCCGCGCGAAAGAACAAGTGCAAGTCATCGCGCAGATCAGCGACCGCTTCCGCGATACGACGCTGGGCGTGCTGCGCGTGGCGTTCTTGTCGGCGCTGGTGCAAGAAATGGTCGCCACCATCAGCACGGCTGTCGTGGCGGTCGAGATCGGCTTGCGTCTGCTTTACGGGCATCTCTCTTTCGAGCAAGCCTTTTTCGTCCTCATCCTCGCGCCCGAGTTTTACTTGCCATTGCGCTTGCTTGGCACGCGCTTTCACGCAAGCGTCGCGGGCGTCACAGCGGCCCGCAGAATTTTCGAGGTGCTTGAGAGCAGGCAAGGAGACAAGGTGGCGCCTTTACCTTGTCCCCTTGTTTCCTTGTCTACGATAAGTTTTGACGATGTGCATTACGCCTACGACGAGGGAGAACGCCCGGCGCTCAACGGCATCTCGTTCCAGATGGAGGCCGGTCAGCGGGTGGCATTGGTCGGGCCGAGCGGCGCGGGAAAAAGCACCGTGGCTCAACTACTGCTGCGCTTTATCGAGCCGCAGCGCGGCGAGATTGAGGTGAATAGCGCACGGCTGGCTGATGTGCCCACTTCAGAGTGGCGTCGGCAAGTGGCCTGGGTCTCGCAGAGTCCATATCTGTTCAACATGAGCGTGGCGGAAAACATTCGCCTTGCGCGGCCCAATGCCACGTCAGATGAAATCATTCGAGCGGCGCAACTGGCGCACGCGCACGAGTTCATCCAGGCGTTGTTGCAAGGCTACGGCACCGTCATCGGCGAGCGTGGCGCGCGGCTGAGCGGCGGACAGGCGCAACGCATCGCGCTGGCGCGCGCGTTTCTCAAAGACGCGCCTCTGCTCATCTTGGACGAGGCCACGTCCAACCTCGATCCGGAGACCGAAGCATCACTCCAAGAAGCAACCGTGCGATTGATGCAAGGCCGCATGACGCTCGTCATCGCCCATCGCCTGAGCACCGTCTACCGCGCCGACCGGATTATCGTGCTGGACGCGGGGCGAGTTGTTGAGATGGGGACGCACGCATCACTTTTGAATCAACGCGGTGTTTATTGGCGATTGGTCAATGCGTATGACGTAGAGCGTGGAGTGTAGAGCGTGGAGCGAAAATCTGCAATCTGCAACACTTGCACCTGCGCTGCGCTTCGGCGCAAGTGCAGGTGTCTGCAATCTGCAATTTTTCTGCGCTTGCTCAAGCTGGCTGCGCCTTTTGCTGGTTGGATGGCGCTGGCGGCCTTGCTGGGATTCGCCACGGTTGGCAGCGGCATCAGCCTGATGGCGACCTCGGCCTGGATTATTGCGACCGCTGCGCTGCATCCATCTATCGCGGATTTGCAGGTCGCGATTGTGGGCGTGCGCTTTTTCGGCATTGCGCGCGGCGTGTTCCGTTACCTGGAACGCTACGTCTCGCACCAGGTCACGTTCCGTTTGCTGGCGCAATTGCGCGTCTGGTTCTATGCAGCGATTGAGCCGCTTGCGCCCGCGCGTCTTGCTTCGCGTCGCAGCGGCGACTTGCTCGCCCGCGTCGTGGCCGATGTCGAGACGCTCGAGCATTTTTACGTGCGAGTCATTGCGCCGCCGGTGGTGGCTGCGCTTACTGGCTGGCTGATGTGGATTTTCATGCGCGGCTTTGACTCGCGATTAGCTCTCGCGTTCCTGATCGTTTTCGTCGTGGCCGGCGTGGGCGCGCCGCTCCTGACGCGCCTGTTGAGCCGCACCGTCGGGCGACGATTAATCACAGCGCGCGCCGAGCTGAACGCGACGCTCGTAGATGGCCTCCAGGGCATGGCCGATCTAGTTTCATTTGGACAAGAAGCCGCGTGGCTGGAACGAATGCAGTCCTCTTGCCGCGAGCTGACCCAAGCGCAAGCCCGCATGGCCTGGATCGGCGGATTGCAAAACGCGCTCGGCGTCTTGTTGACGAGCCTGGCGGCGCTGGCCGTGCTGATCGTCGCCATTCCATTGGTGAACGCGGCGCAGATACCGGGCGTCAATCTGGCGGTGATCGTCCTGGCGGCGATGGCGAGCTTTGAAGCGGTGCAGCCTTTGCCCCTGGCCGCCCAATACCTGGAAAGCACACTCGAAGCCGCGCGGCGCTTGTTCGAGATTGTCCACGAAGAACACGAAGGAACACGAATTCTACCTACGACCTGTGACTTGCGTCCTGCGCCTTGCGACCTGCGACTCGAAAACCTCTGTTTCCGTTACGCGCCCGGTGAGCCATTGGCGTTAGATGGAATCAGTCTGCGGTTGCCGCCGGGCGGACGAGTGGCGATTGTCGGGCCGAGCGGCGCGGGCAAGTCCACGCTGGTCAATCTGCTGCTGCGTTTCTGGGATTATCAAGATGGCATCATCACTTTGGACGGATGCGACTTGCGAGAATACCCGCCGGACGATGTGCGCCGCTTGATGGGCGTCGTCTCGCAAAACACTTATCTCTTTAACGCCACCCTACGCGACAACTTGCTCATCGCCAAGCCAGATGCGACACAAGCTGAATGGGAGCAAGCCGCCCGGCGCGCGCAGCTTGATGCGTTCATTCAATCTTTGCCGCAGGGCTATGACACGTGGGTCGGCGAGCAAGGCTTGCGCCTCAGCGGCGGCGAGCGTCAACGGCTGGCGATTGCCCGCGCGCTGCTCAAAGATGCGCCCATCTTGATCCTGGACGAAGCGACCGCCAACCTCGATCCCGTGACGGAGCGAGAGGTGATCCAAGCCATTCGTGAGGCAATGCAAGGCCGCGCCACGCTCATCATCACGCATCGCCTGGTGGGGCTGCAAGACGCCGACGAGATTCTGGCGCTGCAATCCGGGCGCGTGGTCGAGCGAGGCCGTCACCACGACCTGCTTCGAGCGAATGGGTTGTATCGCCGGATGTGGGAATTGCAGAATCAAATCCTGCTGCCCGTGAGGTGAGCATGGAGAAAAAATCACTGTCAGCGGCGCCAAGGCGTATCAGCGCGCCGACGCCGAATGGCGCATCAAGCCCTATTCCGATTGGCATCGCACGCTTTCCTCCAAGCTGTTGATGCTCGACGTGGACACTATCGAGTGGCGCTACCGCAACGGCGAGCTGGCTCCCGTCGGCGTGATGGAAGTGACGCGCGTGGATCGAGGTCGCACGGTGGACGCTCACTACCTCGATGCAATCACTCGTCGTTTTGAGCAACGCGACCTCCAAGCCCAAGCGGCGCGCAAGGTAGCCGAGGCGCTCAAGACCAAAGCTTACATCGTCCTGTTTCGCCAGGATTGCTCCGAGTTCCGGGTGTATAACCTCACCGACCGCGCGGGCTGGGCGCACTATACGCCCCAGCAAATGAGAGTTCCTGCAAAGGCTCTGGAAGGGTGTCTAAAAATTGCTGGTAGTGACGGCTTCAGCCGTCTGCAAGCGGCTAAAGCCGCCACTACAAACACCGCGACTTTTTTTTCAGACGCGCTCTGATTGCAGAATCTCGCAACTATGATATACTCTGCACGCTTTGATGATGTGCTTCGGCGCAGGCGCCCGTGGCCCGGATGCCAGGGCGTAATGGGGAAGCCGGTGAGCCGCAAGGCCAGTCCGGCGCTGTCCCGCAACTGTAGAATCAGTGATCAGTGCTCAGACGCGAGTCTGACCTGTGTCACTGGTTGAGCCAGGAAACCCGCCCGCGCCGATGCTCCCAAAATCCTTCGTGGAAAGAGGAGAGGAGCGATGGGTGACTGGATAGTTCGTCTCACCACGCGACTCGTAGGTGAGGCGATTTTATTTCTGATACTGGTCCTGGCTCTTACGGCGAGCGCAGGCGCGCAGGGCGCAGCGCATCGCACCGGGGTGATCATCCGTTTTGGCGATGGCCGCGTTGTCACGCGCTGCGTGTCATTTAGCGAGCCGACTCTCTCCGGCATAGAGTTGCTGACGCGCGCGGGCTTGTCTATCCGAGTGGACACCAGCTCGTCCATCGGCGCCGGCGTGTGCAAGATCGAGCGCCAAGGCTGCGACCAGGGCAAGTCGTGCTTTTGCCAGTGCGAGGGCAGCACGTGCGCCTACTGGCAATATTTCCACATGCAAAATGGCGCGTGGAAATATTCGAATCTCGGAGCGGCGCTGCACCCAGTCGCCGATGGCGCGGTCGAAGGCTGGGCGTGGGGCAACAACGTTGCGCCGCCCGTGATGTCGCTCGATCAGATTTGCGCGGCGAGCACAGCGAGCGCCGCTCCTGTCCAGGTGTCTCCTTCGGCCACGCGCGCTCCAGAAAACACACCAACCATCACTCCGCCACCTGCCACGCCGACCGCGCGCGCCCAGGAGAGCGCTCCTACGGCGACGGCAACCGATCCGCCCACAGCTTTACCGACGCTTCCACCAGCCAGCCCGACTCTGGCGCCCACTGCCGCCACGTCTCAAGCCGGCAATTTCTCATCTCTCATTTCTTATGCGGTCTTTGGCATCATCGTGCTGGGGCTGGGCGCGTGGCTGGTGATTCAGGCTAAAAGAGTGCGGTGAGGCCATGTTCGCTCGATTAATGCGCGGGTCGCCCGTGGCGCTGGCGAGCCTGGTCGGTCTGGTTGCGTTCCTCTGGCCGTTCTGGTCGCCACTCGCGCAAGACGGGGCCGGATTCGCCTCGCACACGCAAGATGCGCCGCTTGTGACGGCGCTCGTCGTGGGCTTGTGCGTGCTGGTTGCGCTGGCCGACCGCACACAGACGCTCGACTCCAAGAGCGTGGCGCTGCTCGGAGTGCTGTGCGCCGTCAACGCTGCGCTGCGCCTGGTCTCTGAATTTTTCCCCATGCCCGGTGGATTCACGTTCGTGTTCGTGCTGATCATCCTCGTCGGCTACGTCTTGGGGGCGCGGATGGGATTTCTCATGGGCGCGTTCTCACTCCTGACTTCGGCGCTGGTGACGGGCGGCGTGGGGCCCTGGCTGCCGTTCCAAATGATCGCTTCCGCGTGGATTGGGATGTCAGCCGGTTGGCTCGCCAAATTTCAAATATCAAATGTCAAATTTCAGACGGCGATGTTGGCCGCGTTCGGAGTGATGTGGGGGATGGTGTTTGGCGCGGTGATGAATCTATACTTTTGGCCGTTCGTCGCAGGATCGCCCGACCAGTATTATCAAAACGGCCTCGGCTTGAGCGAGATTCTCAAGCGGTACGCGGCCTTTTACGTGGTCACGTCGCTGTGGTACGATGCGGCGCGCGCGATCGGCAACGCCGCGCTGATCGTCGCCGTCGGCCCGGCGCTGATCAAAACGCTGCAGCGTTTCAAGCGCCGCCTCAATTTTCAAATTTGAGATTTGAAACTTGATACTCGACATTCTTTGCGCGTTTTCGCTACTGACCATTTTGCCTGTGCCGTTTCACTGGCTGGACGCTCGACGTCCACCCGCGCGCGCGATGGCAGCGTATCCCCTAGTCGGCCTCGTCCTCGGCGTCGCGCTAACGTTGGCTCACGGCTTGCTTTCCGCCGTCCTGCCGCCGCTCGTTTCCGCCGCGCTGATAGTTGCGGCGTGGGCCGTATTGACGGGCGGACTGCACCTGGACGGTTGGGCCGATTGCTGTGACGCGCTGCCCGCAACCGCCACGTCAGAGCGACGGCTAGAGATTTTGAAGGATCCACGTCTGGGCAGCTTTGGCGTCGTTGGATTAATGTTGCTGCTGTTGGTCAAGCTTGCGGCGGTCGCGTCACTGCCGCGCGGAAGCGTGGCGCTCATCCTCGCGCCGACGTTGGGCCGTTGGGCCATCGTCAACGTTGCTGCCCTGTTCCCACTCGCTCGACCGGATGGCATGGCCGCACACTTTCGCGCGGGACTGGCTCGCCGCGAATTGACGTGGGCTGCATTGACGACAGTCTTGGTATGTGGGGCGGCCGGGTGGAGCGGTCTGCTGATGTTTGCCGCCGCCGCCATCGCGGCTCTAGCATTTGGCCGCTGGGCCACATCGCGTCTGGGCGGCGTCACCGGCGATGTCTATGGCGCGGCGTGCGAGCTGGTCGAGTGCGTCGCGCTCGTCCTGGCTTGCTTGCGTTCCTGAGCGCGCATCACGCAATACGGAATACGAGACGGACATGAGCAACTTGCCATTCCGCTTGGGTACCACATCCTACATTTGGCCCGACGACATTCTGCCCAACGTGGTGCAGCTTGCGCCGCTGGTGGACGATGTCGAGCTGGTGCTATTCGAATCCGACGAGTACGGCAGCAATCTGCCCGGTGAAGCGGTGATGGCTGAATTGCGAGGGCTAGCCCAGGCGCACGACCTGACGTACACGGTTCACCTGCCGCTTGATTTGCGTCTGGCCGAGGACGACTCGCTGCGGCATCCCTCGCTGGAAAAAGCGCGGCTCGTGATCGAGCGGACGCGGATGCTCGACCCATTCGCTTACGTGGTTCACCTCGACGGCAAGACGATCGAGCATTGCGTGGACGCCAATGCGCTGGCGCGCTGGCAGTCGCAAGCCGCACGGTCGCTGGAACATGTTGTGGGCTGGGCCGGTGACGCGCGTCGCGTGTGCGTTGAAAATCTAGAGAACTATGACCCGGCGGCGTTGACTCTAGCGCTGGAATCTATTCCGGTGAGCCGCTGCGTGGACGTGGGGCATTTCTGGCTTCGGGGGCGCGACCCGCTTCCGCATTTGCGAGAATGGCAAGCGCGCACGCGCGTCGTCCACCTTCACGGCGTCGGCGAGCGCGATCACCAATCGTTGGCGCTGATTCCGCCTAACACGCTCGATCCGGTCGTGGCGCACCTGCTGGACAACATGCGCGGCGTGGTGACACTGGAAGTGTTTGGCGTGGACGATTTCTTTTCGTCCCAGTCAGCTTTAATAGCGGCGGTGGAACGATACAGGGCCAATCGAGTTCCTGAGTTCCCCTGAGAGCATACGATAGGAACTCGCAGGCACTGTGGGGTAAAGACTGATGAATAAAACACTGACCCTGATTCTGGGCGGCGCGCGCAGCGGCAAAAGCGCGCACGCGCAACAGCTCGCGCGGGAGCGCGGCGACGATGACGTGTTGTTCGTCGCCACGGCGCAGGCGCTCGACGACGAAATGGCGGCGCGGATCGAATCGCACCGCCGCGAGCGGCCCGCCGGGTGGCGCACGCTCGAAGCGCCGCGTCACGCCGGCCAAGCCATCGCGTGCGCAGAACCCAGCGCCGTCGTGCTGGTGGATTGCCTGACGCTGCTCGTCAGCAACGCCGTCTTGGCTCAAGCGCCTGAATCGGCCAGCGCCGCAGAAGCCGAAGCGGCCGCGTTGGCCCAAGTCAAAGAGTTGCTCGCCGCGTATCAAAGCGGAACGGCGAGCTGGATTGTTATCTCGAACGAAGTAGGGCTGGGCCTCGTGCCCCCTTACCCGGTGGGCCGCGCCTATCGCGACGCGCTGGGCCGCGCCAATCAACGCCTGGCCGCTCAAGCGGATGAGGTGGTGTTGATGGTGGCGGGGATTCCGATGAAAATCAAGTGATACGTGATGCGTGCAACGTCAAGAGACCATGACGCTTCACGTTTGACGTTTGACTTGAAAGGAAACCAAATGAGCCTCCTTGCTGAAACTATTCAAAAGATTCAATCACTCGACGAGCGCGCGATGCAAGCCGCGCGCGAGCGGCAGTATCAACTCACCAAGCCGGCGGGCAGCCTGGGCCGGTTGGAAGAAATCTCGATTCAACTGGCCGGCATCACCGGTCAGCCGCGTCCGCGCTTCAAGCAGCCGGTGGTGATTACGATGGCCGCCGATCACGGCGTGGCACAGCAAGGCGTGAGCGCGTATCCGCGCGAGGTCACGCCGCAGATGGTGCTGAATTTTTTGCGCGGCGGCGCGGCGATCAATGTGCTGGCGCGGCACGTCGGCGCGCGCGTCGTCGTCGTGGACATGGGTGTGGCTTCTGACTTGCCGCCGGATTCCGACCTGGTGATCATCAAGATTGCGTTTGGCACACGCGATTTTTCGCAAGGCCCGGCGATGACGCGCGACGAAGCGCAGCGCGCCGTGGAAGCTGGCATCGAGGTCGCCACGCGCGAGATCGGGCGGGGCGCGGACATGCTCGCCACGGGCGACATGGGCATCGGCAACACCACGCCCTCCAGCGCGATTGTGGCCGCATTCACGCGCCGCCCGGTGGCCGAGCTGACCGGTCGCGGCACCGGCGTGGACGACGCCGGCCTGGCGCGCAAAGTCGCCGTCATCGAGCGCACGCTAAAAGTCAATCGGCCTGACCCTTCAGATGCGCTGGACGTGTTGAGCAAGGTCGGCGGATTCGAGATCGGCGGGCTGGCGGGCGTCATCATTGGCGCAGCGGCGCGGCGCGCGCCCGTGATCATTGATGGCTTTATCTCCGGGGCGGCGGCGATGATTGCGTATCACCTCGCCCCGATGACGCAGCCCTACGTGATCGCCGCGCATCGCTCCGTCGAGATCGGGCATCGGGTGATGCTGGAGCACATGCGGCTAAAGCCGCTGCTCGATTTGGACCTGCGCCTGGGCGAAGGCACCGGCGCGGCGCTGGGGATCTCGCTGTGCCAGGCCGCGTGCAAAATCCTGGACGAGATGGCGACGTTCGGGGAAGCTGGAGTGGCGGACAAGGGAAAAAGCCCTGCGTGATTCTACGTTGCGGGAAGCGCGCGGCCTGGAAAAGCCATGATATAATACCCGGGAGGTCCATTCGGCAAGTGGAGGTATCGGAAATGATAGATAGTCTCAGTAGATCACAGAATTGCAGGTTTGACATTCGGCGGGTCAATGACCGAAATCACACCATAAATCGCCTCAATGGCCCGGCGCAGGAACTGGAGCATACACGGCAGAATGAATGCCCAGCGGGCCACGCGACGCGGGCCGGAGCCGCGTCGTCGGAGAAATGTCCAGTGCAAAGCAATCCAAATGTTGCCAATCAACAACGCAATGCCCATCCACAAAAAGCGCAGGGCGGCATTGCGTGCCGTGGTGTGACCCCGCACTTGTTCGAGCAGGCGGTAACTGCTTTCGATGCCAAACCGACGGCGATAGGCTTGGCGGACTTGACGGGCGGTCAGGTCGGGCACGTTGAGCAACACATAGACCAACCACACCCAGTGGTATGTCCCATTGCGTTGTTTGCTGCGGGTGCGTACGACCATGACGGGCACGGTCAATTCGCCATAGTCCTGGCTGCGAAACGTGTGCTCGGTGCGATAGCTCCGGCGTCCGCGGCAGAGTGCGCGCGTGCCCCCGGACTTGCCCTTGATGGGAGCCGCGATGATCACCGACAAGTCTGGCTCGGCCAGCGACAACCCGCGCAGCACGGGAATCGAGCAAAAGCCCTTGTCCAGATAGGCGCGTTTGACCTGGATTTTCAAGGCTTTTACACGCCGCAGCAGACGTTTCGCCACCTGGATCAGGTCCGCGCCGGGATGGACAAACTCGACCGCCAGCGTGAAGCGCACATCGCGGTGCATCACGTGGCCGTCGCACAGCGATAGAACCGCGTGGTACCCGCTCGTGCTTCGCCCCGACATATCCAACACTCCGGATCCTCCGGGTCATCGTCTTTGCCATAGTAAGGTTCATCGTGCAGGTCCAGCGCCACCTCCTTCGGATGATCCTGCAACCACATCGGCAATTGACTGGCCAAACCGCGATTACAGGCCCGTTGCAGAACCCGGATGACCTGGGGCGTCAATTGTTCGTTCAGATATCCACGCACGGTGTTGCCATCGGGCGCGGTGGACAAATCATTGCAGACCGTTTCAATGTAGGTGCAACGCGCGGCGGCGCTCACCAGAATGTTCCACAAGTCGCGGGTCTGGCACAAGTAACCATCTGCCGACAGATCGAAATAGTGCTCCAAGACGGCGACGACGGTTTCCAGCGTGACGCGATCTGTCAATTTCTCAGCGTGAGTCGGGATAAAGGATGGCATCGCTTGACCTCCAAGGTGAAGTCAAGCATTCTCTCACTTTTTCCAAATCCGTGATCTACTGAGTCTATTCCGCTCTACAGGGAGAATGGACTGTAACCGTTTTGGCGGTAAAATACCTCGTGGCTCAGGCCATGCTCATCCTCCTCGTCAACCGTGCCATCACGTCATGCAGACCCGAGAAACGCGCGGACGTGAATAGTATAGACCTGAATCAATCGCATGTCAAAACAAGGAGCGCCCGACCCACCGCGCCGGGGACGGCGCTTTGAGCCGGCATTGCGTTTTAATGCTCGTCCATTGCGCGCCTCGCGCCCAATCCGGCGGCTCGCCCCTGACTCACACCTCCCCCCCGCCCCTCCACGCGCCCGAAAACAGCCACGTTGCCAGCGACCACAGCCATTGAAACACGCCTGTAGCCCAAGCAAAAGCCGCGAACAGGATACATGAAAAATCCACTGACGTGACCAATCGGCAGAACGCTTCATCCATCACCACTGACATTCAGCTTGGCTCTGGGACAGCAAATGCAGGCTTGGCCTCAATCTTCATTATGCTCGGGCTTGTAGCACAGTGCAAAAGCAGAGTTGACCAAACCCATCAATTCGTATACAATCAAATGCCAAGTACGGCGTATGGTCATCGAACACTGCTGGAGGAGAATCCATGACAATCGCTAATGACTTGACCCCGCTGGAAATCCTGGGAGTCGCCATCAAATCCGAGATCGAAGCGGCCAACCTGTATCGGCACATTGCCGGCCTGGTGGTCAACCTGGATTTGCGCGAGCGGATCAGCTTTTTGGTGGGCGAAGAAGTCAAGCACCGCCAGATTTTGGAGGCATCCTACAAACGCCAGTTCCCGGAAGTCGAGCTGGCCTTGCCAGCCCGCTCACTGGTGCCCACCGTGCAGGCCGCCATTCAAGAGGGCGCGCCGGTCCCCGAGCTTTTCCGCCTGGCGATGGAAGCCGAGCGCCTTTCGGAACAATTCTATGGCGAGTCGGCTGGCCGCGCCGCAGAGGAAAACTCGCGCACCGTGCTGACTTATCTGAGCCGGATGGAGCGCGGCCATTACGAGCTGTTGCGCACCGAGTTCGAGATGATTCAACGCTTCCCTACCTATTACCAGGTCAAAGAGTTTAACCTGGGAGACGAATTGATTCACTTTGGCCCATAGCCACGGCGACCGTGCGACGGCACAAGAAAAGGCCCGAAGAATGCTCTCGGGCTTTTCAGTTCCCAGTCAGGCCGTTTTTGCAGTATAATATCAGAGAAGCGAAGCTGGTCAGCGGCCTGTCAGGCGCTCGTCAAGCAGCCAGGTGATTCGTGTGATACGATAGCGACACAAATCTTTCCGAAGGAGGGGTCCCATGGCATCTCTACTGGATAAAGTTGGCACGTTGATCAAGGCCAACTTGCACGCGATGGTGGATGCGGCGCTAAAGTCCAACTCGCTGGCGGTGTTCGATCAGTACATCCGCGACGCGGAAAACAACCTGGAGGCGCTGGAGGACGCGGCCGCCACGGTGGGCGGCAACGTCAAGACGCTGGCGCGCAAGGTGGAGCAGTACACGGCCGACGCGGCCAAGCAAGACGCGGATATTGACGCGCTGCTCAAGCAGGGCAAGGAAGACCTGGCGGCTGCCGTCCAGGCCAAGCTCAACACCACCAGCAAGCTGCTGGCCGAATATCAATCAAGCTACCAAAAGACCCAGGTCGAATACCAAAGGCTGATGGATTCCAAGCTCAAGCTGGAAGCCAAGCTGACGACCATCAAGCAAGAGCGCGAACAGATGCACGAGCTGCTCGACCTGGCCAAGGCGAAGGAGCGCACCGTCGGCGCGATTCGCTCGCTCAAGGATTTGGAAGGCGTGGGCGACGCGGACATGGCGCGTATCACCGAAGGCATTCGCTCGCGGCTCGACCAGGCCGAAGCGCGCGCCGATATCGAAACGTCGCGCCTGGAAAGCCAGGTGGACGAGGCGCTGGGCAAGGTCGAGCTGGACAACCAGTTGGCCGAGCGCAAAAAGCGCCTGGGCCTGAGCAGCTAATTGACGTTCATTCGGTGACGAATCCGGCCCCTTCTCCCGTCTTGAGACGGGAGAAGGGGGGCTATTGCGCACCCCAAAAGCAGAGGGACGCTCGAGTGCGCCCTGCGAGGTTTGTATGAACCGAACACGCTTGATCTTTTTCCTCGTCATCGCCGTTGCGCTGCTCATCGTCGGCGCGGGGCTTGTCATTCGGCTGGTGGGCAGCCAATCCGCATCGCCCCCTGTGACGAACAAGCCGCTGGAGGTGCGCGTCGTCACGGCCCTGGCGGTGGAGCCCTGGGTGACGGAAGCCGCCAAGAGCTTTAACGCCGCCGACCGCAAGCTGGAAGGCCGCTCGATCCACGTGACGATCATTCCGATGGATGGCCTTTCGGCGCTGGCCCGCTACGATAGCGCCTCGTTCGAGCAACTGCCGACGGCGTGGATTCCCGATAGCCGGTATCTCGTCGAGCTGGCGAACGCAGCCAAGAAAGAAAAAGCGGGCCGCGACGTGTTCCTCACCGATGGCGAGTATCGCGCCAGGCCGGTGGCGCTTTCGTTATTCGCCTGGGGCATCTACCAAAGCCGCGCCGCCGTGCTGGAAAAGAAATATGACGAGGTCAACTGGAAGACGCTGCACGACGCGGCGACTGCCAAAGGCGGCTGGCCGGAACTGGGCGGCGATTCGCAGTGGGGATTCTTCAAGCTCGTCGTGCCCAACCCGCGCAAGAATGTGGGCGGACTGGCGGCGATGGTGGCGGCCGCGGGCGAATACTATGACCGGCAGGACATTAGCACTGCCGACGTGACCGACCTGAAGTTTCAATTGTGGCTCAAAGACCTGATGGGCGCGGTGACAGACATTAGCGGCGCGAGCGCCTACACGGCCGAGGACTTTGCGCTGCTGGGTTATTCCGTCGGCGATGGTGGGCAACTCTTGGAGAGCGACCTGCTGGCGAACATGGCCGGCATCCAGACGCGCTGGAACGATCCGCTGGTCGTGCGTTACCCCAAGTACGTGACGTGGTTCGATTTCCCCTTTAGCGTGTGGATGGGGCCGGAGACGACGGCGCAAGAAAAGAACGCGGCGCTCGAGTTTGAAAAGTACTTGCTCGGCAAAGACGTGCAAGCCAAGGCTGTGGCCTACGGCCTGCGCCCGGTTCACCCGGACGTGAGCGTGGTGGCGGATAGCAATAGCCCCTTTGCCAAGTGGCAAAAGCAAGGCGTGCTCGCCGTCGTGCCGCGCACCTCGGCCATGCGCTCGCCCAGCCGAGACGTTCTTCAGGCGTTGTTGCGCTGGTTCGATCTCAACGTTGCCAAGAGATGAGTGATGGAGGCACAGATGGCCGAACAGAAAAAGTATCACTGTGAAGATTGCCCGATCAGGAAACGCGCCGAGCTCAAGCCCGACTCGATCA
>Ga0315288_10007614_pt1 | contig 13708 bp, 18 predicted proteins | sample YL17G11_20_MG_FD_203454 | JGI IMG/M metagenome (GOLD analysis project Ga0315288, IMG submission 203454) | Sediment microbial communities from Yellowstone Lake, YNP, Wyoming, USA - YL17G11_20 | ecosystem: Environmental > Aquatic > Freshwater > Lake > Sediment | place: USA: Wyoming | collected...
CGGAGCTCGGATACCCATAGGGTTCTCTTTTCCGGCCCCTCCAAACACTGGCTGTAGGCCATAGGGATTTTGGGCACCTAACAGTCTTCCGGCTGCGTACCCACCGCTTGCGCCTCCCACGAGCCCGCCGATCAACTCAGGGTGTTCCATGTGCTTCAGCACCTCGGGTCCAAAATGCTCGAATCCTGTGGACCTCTGACGCAACCCCGACATGATCTGATCCGGGTTCAGGGAGGAGCGCATCCGGGCCAAATCTGGATTTCTACCTACCCCTACGTGCCGTCCAACAGCCTTGCCCAGGTGCCCCGCAGCAAAGCCGGCCAGCGCTCCCTCGCCTCGGTACCCAGGCCCGGCGAGGTAGGCTCCTGCAAGGGTGGGTCCTACGGTCGGTAGATATTTCATGAAGGTGTCAACCAGTCCCTGAGGGACGTTGGACGTCTTCTCCATGGGTGGGTTCAACTGGGCGTACAAAGTTTCCAGGGCGTACAGTTTCCCCAGGTCGAAGGCCATTTTCCGTAGCATGGCAGGACCATCTTTCTTTTTGGCGTGTTGGGGCAGCTTCTTCAATCTAGGTGTGTGCGCTGCCCAGCGCTTTGCCGTTCCTTTGGGAATTTCTCCCCGATCCTCGGCGGCGAACATGAACCGCTGTTGTGCTTTGCTCTTGAACGGCATCGGCTTAGGCCCTCAGGTACAGACCGATCTTGTTCAGGACCTTGGGCAAGTCGAGCTCGGCGTAGAGTGCGACGCGATCGGTTTCACTGTCTTGCTGGGTTAGCAGTGTGATGTCAGCTCCGATCAATGGTGCCCCAATTTTGGGCAGCAAGCGCAGTCGGAGGAAGTCGGTACCGTTGTTGAATGTCGCGGCCAGAGAGTCCATGGTTTCGGAGTAGATGTTGTATTTACCGAGATAGGGGCGCATCAAGTCCCGGTAGAACGCAGCGACGTAATCGAAGTTCTTCACGTTCATGTACTCGCCCATTTCGTACGCCGACGTATCGGTGGTGACTTCGTGGGCGGAGTACGGCGCGCTTGCAGCGCTGTCCTGCAGGAAGAGGTACCAACCGTTTTCCGACAGGTCGTCGAGCTGGTCGTCGGTGAAGTAGTCGTTGCTGTTGTAAATCTGCTCGATGCCTCCGATGCCAATGAAGGTGAAACCCTGGTGTGAAGGGAGTCCTGCGGTCATGCCGCCGATGGCGCAGGCGAGATACCAGCCTTTCTGTTTGGATTGGATCCCGGTCTTCACATTTTTCACACCGCTGACTTTGCACTCGTTGGGCCACGCCATCAGGCAGCGTTTGTTGGCCAGGCTGCTCGGGATGGTGTTCAGCTCAACCACCTGAGCCGTGCGATCCAGGTCGATGGAGACGCGATACGCGCAATCTCCGTTGTAGCCATCCACGAAATTCTCGGGAGCGAGCTCCTCCAGTGGGGAGAGATCGGCTTCGAGGGTCTGGTTGCTGATGACAGTCTCAACCGGCCACTGGGTGGTGGTCGTGTCCCAATGATCCGGGTCTGGGTTCGTGGGGTACGGGATCTGGATGTTCTCGCCGATGTTGATGGTGGTCAGGAAGCTGGCTGTTTCGTCGCGCAGGCGAGTCAGCCTCTTGCGCACGGTAACGGTGGCAGCGCCGTTGGAAGTCTGGGCTCGGAAGAAAGCAACGTTCGTATCAGTGGTGCCGTTGGTCATGGTGAAACCGCTCGGCAGCGTGAGGATGACATTGTTGTTGTCGAGCTTGTTGCTGACAATCCACATGCCCTTGTTTCCAGCCGTTCCCGACTGGAGTACGAAGCAGATGTCACCAACAGCCACAGCTGCGAAGCCGTTGCCGGTGGTGGTGATCTTGTGCAGCGATCCAGCGACGGTGGCCAGGTTCTTGTAGGCAACCGGGCGGTATACCTGGACCGAGACTGTATCAGCATCAGTGTACGCTGCCTCCAGGTCCAGGGTGCTGTCTGTCCTGGCGATGACAATGAAGCCGTCGTTGTGTGCAGGGGTTGTGCCACCGCTGAGGTGAGCCAGATCGCCGACTAGAACGTTGGCGAAGGGAGTCCCGGCCTTGGTGACTCGAATCTTTCCCGTGTTGTCTCCGATTGTGGCACCGGTGGTATCGGCTTTGATGGAGGCCGTAGTGACGCCTTCCGACTTGAGAATCGGTCCACGGACTGTGTAACATGCGGTCTTGTTCAAACGTTTGGTCGTGAAGGCAGAGCCGACGGCGACACGCAAGCGCTTCTGCCCGACTGCTCCAAGGATTGCCTTCGCTCCGGCGTACCCAACAGTGAAGATGGTTTTCTGGTTTTCCAGGGTGACGAGGTCTGCGTATGCGTCGCTGTTTTTTGTGGTATCCAGCAGGTGGCTGCTGGTGACCTGGGCTACCTGGAAGTCCGTGGTGGAGGCCGGGTCGATGAACATGCTGTGGTTGGTTTCGGTTGGGTCCTCAAGGGTATACCCAACCAGACTCGGCGGGGCAGAGTCTTTGGCAGTCGGCAGGATGTCGTAGGACCCCACTACCACGCGGAAACGGGACTTGGCCGGATCCTCAAAGGCCACGCAGTGTGCTTTCCACATGGAGATGACGGCTACCCACGAACTTCCGGTGAGGGCACCAGTGACCGGGCAGACAGCGTAGATGTCACTCCGGGAGCTGATACGATCCCGCGCGCTGGTTTGACCAGCCAAGTCGTCGGAAAGAACGCCGAAGGCCTGCAAGGACGTTCCTGTATTCTGGAATGCCACGAACAGTCCCACGGCTAGCGGATTGCGTTCATCCACGCGACCGACTGTGGCGGCAATGGCGTCGGAATTCTCCAGAGTTTTGAGCTCCTGCATGTCCTGCCGCAGGGAGCGGTACCCGACGTACATTGCTGCCGCATAGTTGACTGGGTAGGTGCTGTCGTTGTAAGCGAGTAGCAGCCCCAAAGCTCCGGTTTTGATGGAGATTGTTTGCCCAACCACGGTGAAGTAGTCGGCGTCGATGATCTGGTACTCGTCGGTATCGGAGAACGGGTGCTCGATGCGGAAACGGATGCTCGAGCTTCCGATTTTCACGATGTCGGCAGCGAGGAGCTCGTTGTTCAGCACGAGAGTGGTGGGGGCGTCCTCAGGAACAGATCTGACATACCCGACTACGGTGTTGTCGTCCCCACCCGCAGTCGCTGTCATGACTACGCGATCACCAGCTACCACACCCAACGTAACAAAGTCGGAGCCGTCAGACGTGAAGACGTTGCTGTTCTCGGTGACCTCTCCGTCGATGCCTTTGCCGAGCTGGATCAGCGCGCCCTCGAACACCACCTCAACGCTGGCGGAATCCAGGATTGCTCCCGTGGCATTGTTGGGGGGTTCGGACAGTGTGAGGAATGTCGCGCCCGAGTCCGGACGGCCAGAGCTGTCGCCCGCTGAGTCACAGGGAGCAGAACCGTCAGTATATGGACTCTTCACGAACTTTCCTACGCCGATGTTGTCCTTGTCTGTGGGGTAGTCCTGGATGTGGTAGCAGGGGCCCACCACAAGGCAATTCAAGTCCGGTGTTCCAGGAGCAATGGTCAGGGACGCATATTCTTGATAAACCTGAACAATGGGTCGGGTCAATGGCATTGCGGTGTCTCCCGTGCGAATTATCTGCCCAATGATAGATTATTTTCCTAGCAATCGCAACCAGTTATCTCTGCAGGGAAATTTCCCTGAAATAAGTTTCCGGGTCCGTTTTGTCACTGAGACGCAGATCAATCCCTTGCAAAATGGGCAATATGGGAATTGTGGCCCAGCGTGCTTCGTATCCCACACGGAATTGTATGGGGGTTGACATGAGGGCCACATCCTTTTCAAAAGGGATTGTCTTCCCCATGATGATAGGTGAGATGTCTCGCAACCCAAACCACTGCATGATGACTCGAGCGGACATCTGCAGGAAGCAGTGGACAACGCTGCCCAACATCAGGCTCTCCCCACGATCGGCGGAGGTACAGTCTACGGTCATGTCGGTCTCGACCAGGGCGTAGTACTGCTTGATGTTCTGTGGGAGGTTCTCAGGTATCTGGTCTCGGTCCCCCAGAACTGGGCGAAGGAACACTGTCTGGTCCTGGTCAATCCAGATTCCCGGGCGGGCATTGCGAGCTTCCATGTGGAGGTTGAACCCGCTTTCGATAAAGATGGGCGTGCTCTTCAGGTCACTCTCCCAATTCCACAACAACGCAGGGGTCGAAGGGGTCGTCGCCTTGAAGCGCTCACGCAAGATCTCTACGAAGAGCCCAATCAGAGTGAGTGGGTTCGAGATGTTGACGTAGGAGTGTTGCCCCTGAACTGGAATTGGGTCGGACATTTACGGGGTAAATCCTTTCACAGGTCGATGGCGATCGAGAATGCCGGGTCTACCCGGGACAGTTCCGACGCGGTCAGAGTCTGGTGCACAGTGATTGATTTCAGTGAGGTGTTGAAGCGCTGTTTCACGACAAACCTGCGGTTCTGGTCACGCGCGACCAGGAGGTCCCCTTCGTCTATTTTGGGGAAATCCAGTGTTTGGATTTGAACCAAGTTGAGGTCGTCCTTGCTCTGCTGCGACAATCCACTCTGGATGTCAGACGAGGCGCCTCGAACGACGCGCCCTAGAACACTGATTGGATTGAAGTATCCACCGACCCAGGATGTACCGTAACAGGTGGCGCACTTGGACTGCAGCACCACTCGGGAGATTGGCTCGTAGCAGCTGCAGCGCGCTCCGAAGTGACGGCGCTTGAGCAGGACGAACTCGATACCGTTCAAGCGTCGCAGCATCAGGTACGCGTTTCGCAACAGACTCCTTTTGATGAGCCTCCTCCGGCGGTCTGCGGACGTCGGGTAGGTTGCTTGCCCAGTTTGCGGGTTTGGCTCGAACTGGGCCACAGGGATGGGACGTTCTGGGTTTCCTGCTTCCTCCTCGGATAGAGCGCTTTCCGACAAGCCATCCAGGTTGATGATGGGGGAGTAAACTGCGTTCTGTACGCCACTCGGTGGGGTAGCCTTGATGCGGTAGTAGATGTCACGCACCAGCGACAGCGTATTGGCGGACTCACCGTCATTCAGCAGGTCGTCGTAGGTGTAGATATCCGCGAGTGACGCAACAACCGTAGTCCACGGCCCGCCAGGAGAGCCGGAACGTTCTACGTTGAAACGGAACGTTCCGTACTCTCCCACCTCTTCCAGATCCCATTGGATCCGCACCTTGGCTGGGTGCCAGGGTGTAATCTTGGTGATCAGCGGTCGCACTGCACCTTTTCCAGGGCTTCGACTACACCCAGATGGTTGTCGTTGGCATACTTGAGCACTTCAGCGCGTGCGTCAGCGGCGGCTTTCCCCCACCACTGCATGAACTTCGCTCCGCCGTTCGTGGCAGGCACGTCGAAGGTGTTACGCGGTAACATTCCGTCGACATTCCACGGAGCGCTGATTTTGACCATTGGCTTATGATTTGGCACCTTTGCCTCCCATTCCTGTCCCGGTTCCTTTTCCCATTCCGCCTAGACCCTTGGCGCCACTGGGGCTCAACACGTCGCTGGCCAGCGGCTTGATACCCATTGGGTTGGGGATGCTGCCTTTTATAGTCATCCCCTTCGGGGCTATGCCCGCAGTGCCTGCGCGCACGCCGGGTATTGATCCAGTGGGCAAACCCCCGTACTTCTCCACGTAGCGGGCCAGAACCTCGTAGGCTAACTTGACAAGTTGCTTCTTGCTGAGTGGCATGGTTATGCCCCCTGTTGGTAGTAGGGGTTGTTGTACGGATTGGCTGCTGCTCCCTGCTGCGCTCCCTGTGCTCCCCCCGACTCCCCTTCGAACGTTGGAGTGTAGGAACTTGCGGCCACAGCGCCGGCCAGGGGCAGTGCGCCAACAACAGCCTTGGAGCCGATCCGCTTCATGGCGCCTTCGTTGGCTCGGTTGTACCAGCGATTGGGGTTTGTGAACCAGCTCTTCCCCGCTTCGGTGTGGGCCTTGGCGGCGTCAGCGACAGCACTTTGGGGTTTGAATACCCTGCTGCCAGCGCTACTGTACAGACCCTTACCTCCTTGGGCACCTTGAGGGAACAACCTGCCACCGTGCATTGCCTTGTAAGCTTTGGCCTGTCCGTGCCGTATCACGTTGCCCGCTCCGCGCCAGGCAGCTCCACCCAATGCACCGCCAGCAAAGCCGGTCCCAAAAGCCTTCATGCGTTCACCAGGGTCAGCCATGGCAGAGTTGAGCACGCCACCGAAAAGACCGAATCCTAGAGCTTCTCTAGGCACACCGCGTCCCGCTACCCGCGACCATTCGTAAGCGCGCGGGGCTGCCTTTTGGAATTGTTTGGCTACGCCAACTCCGAAGTCTCCCACACTGCCGGTCAACCCTTTCCCCATATTGGAGAGCATACCTTTTCCTAGACCCCAAGTTGTCTGTAACCCTTTTCCGAGGGCCTTAATTCCAAGCCCAAGAAAGGCTTCTTTGTCCATGCCTTGCTCAGCAGCTCGGCAGCCAAATTCGTAGGCAAGCTTTTGCAAGTATTCGTCGCGTGTCATTTGATTCCCGTTCTGATGCGTGAGTAGCCGGAGGAGAGCATACCATACCCTTGCTCCATGTTCATCTGGGTCTTGATAGCTCGGCCCATCTCTGTCCACTCAGCTCGAAGTGCCTCGCGGAGCCCGTTGTACGCGGCAAATTTGTCGTCAACACCGATTGCGCTCACGTCACCGTCGTTGTAGGTGAGCTGGTTGCGGATCTGCAGGAAACTCTCGCTGCGCATCAAATGGGCGGTCACCCCGATTAGTAACAGATAATCATTTGGGAAGTTGTCTGCTGTATACGCCGTAATCGGGGTGAGCCCATTGTACTGTGCAACTGCGAAGTGGAGAGCGTCGGAGATGTCCTCTTCCGAGAATTGGACATCGTCCAGTAGAATGTTGTAGCTGGGGTGGTCGCGTAGGAATCTCGTCACTTGGCCCAGAGTAATTGCCATCTGTCCTCCCTCCGGACCACACGCGGTATGTTACCGGCGGCGAGTTTTTCTCTTGAAGCCGTCCGCGGGGTCCTTCTCGGTCGAGTCGAATGCCGCCTCAGCTTCTCCAGTGAGGATTCCTGTGGCCTCTGGTTCCGATGTGGGGAGCGGAGACGGTGCGATCTCTGGTGTTACTTCGTTTGCGGGAGGCGGAAGGACTACCACCTCAGGTGCTGCCACCGGTTCCGGCGTGGGCGCCGGTGCAGGAACTTCAGGAGGTACGATAACCGGGGCTTCCACCGCTACCGTCTGAGCCGTGTGGGCTCTCTGGGCCTCGTAAGCCGCGCTCTCCTCCAGAGTCAGGATGTTGACCCGGCGGTGCACGGAGAACGCAACCACCTCGGTGCGGTTGGCTTGTTCGTCCGTGATATTCACGTGCTCACCCGGGGTATTGCGGGGTTGCAACCGGATCTTACCGCCATCCAGAAGGGTGACGGAGTCCTGTAGGTTGTAGATCACTCTCACGGATCACCTCGTCGACTCGTCGGTTAGACGGTCAGAATCACGCCAGAGTCACGCGGATCATCGACTTGGTGTTGCCGATGCCGATGCCGGGGGCCGCGTACGACCAGAACTCGATGATGTCCGCTTCCTGCTTGATGAACAGGGTCGCATCCTGGAGCAGGAAGAAGTTGCCCAGGTACTCCTGGGGCCCGAACACGTAGAAGTCCTTCGGAGCGATGATGTCGCGCTTGATGGTGGTCACCACCGGCACGCCCCAGAGCTTCTCCTCGGCCTCGATACCGTCATCGTAGTGCCTCTTGAGGATCTCGGAACCGACGGCGGCGTACTCCAACTTCAGCGCCTCGTAGTACAGCTCCTTGCACATCAGGATCTTCCCAATGGGGATCTTGTTGGCGAGCAGATACTGGAAGGCCGCCACGAAGTTGGTCGCGGTGAACCCGGATCCTGGGGTGAGGTGCTGGGAACCGGTGCACAGCGCGTTGATGGTCTCGGTGAACTTGGTGTCTTCCTGGTCGGCCATGTCCTTCACCGAGTTGTCGGTGAGGATCTTGCGGATGTCGTTCTGATAGGTCATGAGCTCGAACTTCGACTTCACAAACCGATCCGACTCGATCTTGCCAAAGTGGATGGCGTAGCGGGGTCCCGAGAACCAGCGCCGTTTGCCAGTGCCTTTGAACGTCACGAAGGTGGCCTCGGACTCGGGCTCCTTCTCGACGATCTTCTTCGGCAGGTCCGTGAACTCGTCGCGATCGATCTCATCGTCCGCCAGCACGACGGGCGGGATGATTTCGCGCGCGAAGGAGGTCTGACGCATTTTCACACGGATGAAGGCTGTGCCCTCGTCCTGTGCTTCCTTGATTCGTCCCTGCTCGATCTTGTTGACAAAGCCCTGGTTGATGTAACGGGCGTCCAGTTGCGGGGTTTCGACGTTCATTGTATTTCTCCTGTGACAAGAAGGGTTTTTCTGTTTCAAGACTCGACGATGATCCAACCCTCGAATTCGTTGCAGGCCACGACAGAGCCAAACGCCGGGGCAGTTCCAGGGTCGGTTATGGTCACCACGCCCGCGTTGGAGTACACCAAGTCTCCGGGGATTGGCGACTCAGTCGTGGAAACCTTGAACATGATCCCGGTACGCAGTTTGGCGCAGGCCAACTTCTCCGAGTACTCGGCATCGGTTTGGTCCAGACCGCGCATGACAATCCACGGCTGATCTTTGTTGCCGCTCGCGTGGAGGGCAGACGTCCACCGGTTTACGACCGGGACAGTGCCCTCATTCTCGACGGCGACAACAGTACCTTCGCCAATGTCCGGGGAGACCGCAGCCTTCTGCTTGAAGTGCTGCTGCAGTGCGCAGGAATTCGGCCAACCGCGGACCACATCGAAGATGGAAGTGAGGTTCGACATGGTTGTAGCTCCTTAGGACGAGACCACGACGGTACCGTTCGCGGTATTCACGCCGATGATCTCTCCGATTGCTTGTTCGTAGGCGCCAGTGAGCGGCTTGAGGACACCGGCCAAAGACCGACAGCGGTCGCCAATGGTGAACGACTCAGCCGTTGCGATTTGCCAGATGAACCCAGTGCCCAATTTGAGGCAGGTGCATCGGTTGGCTGTGGCGCCATCGCCCTGGTCGTTTCCCTCGATGACCAACCAGGGTTGGTTGGGGGGTTGCCCAGCAGCGACAGCGGTGGAGGTCATCTTGTCAACGACTGCAACCCCGCCGACATTTTCGATGTCGACGATGTTACCCTCGGTGAGGGTGACAGCCGCTTTGGGCTGGATATCGCGCCGCAGTGCACTGCTGTCGTGTGGCGGGAGTCCAGCCAGGACTTGGAACTTGGAAGTCAGGATTGACATTGCGTTTCTCCCTTACACGCCTGTGAAGATGATGATGCCACCAGCCCCCGCGGTTGCGTTGGACCAGTCGACCTGCCCGATAGCGTGATTGGTGCCGTTGCACTTTTTCACGATACCGCCTTCAGCTTCGACGAACTCGCCCGGAACCAGGGTATTGGCGACAGCGCACTTGACCTTGACCGTGCAGCCCGTGGGTAGCTTCGCGCAGGTTACTTCTCCCGTGAACTCTCCGTCGAACTGGTCGTTGCCTTCGAGCACGATCCACGCAGACGGTTTCACGCTGGCCACGATCGGTGAGGTGAGCGCATCGACGTACGCGTGACTGTACCCGAGTGACAACTTGTCGGTCAGGGCCCAAACGGTGGTGTAGCTGAACCGCTTGGTGTAGTAGATGCTGTTGGCGCCGTTGATGTCGATCTGGTTCCCGCTCGAGGGAGTGGTGGTGACCACCCACGTGGGCGGGTCTTCCGGGTCGGCAGCCACGGTGCAGGTCAGGATCTTGTTGGCGTGGCCAGAGAACGATCCAGCGCCGCCAGCTTCGATCACAACGACTCTGGTTCCGATGACCGGAACATCGCCCACGGCATGTGGGATAACCACGTTGAACTTGGTGCCGTCCCACTCGACGATGTCACCGTCATCGTGACCGGCCCCCCAGGTGTTGACAACGTAGGCCTTGCCGGCGTCGGCCAACACCAACGACGGGGGTGAACCTGCGCCGGTTGCATCGGTTTTGATGCGAAGAACTACAGCCGAGCGCAGCTGCTTGGTCCCTGGGGCCACGATGGTTCCGGCCGGCAGAGTCACCCCGGCCTTGGGCGGGAAATCGTGGGACAGAGCGCAGCTGTTCGGCCACCCAAAGTGAACATCGAACACAGAAGTCAGGTCGGACATTGCTTATCTCCTCAGCCGATGGCGAATTTTACCAACCGGTCCTCAGCGAGCTTCACCTGTTCGTTGATGTGCAGACGGCTGCCATCTGCGGAGCCGGGACGAGAGCTCGGGGACCCCATATTCTCGGGTTCGTTGCTGACAGCCAGCTTCTCGATTGTGGAAAGCACAGCCGGGTCGGCCTGAGCTAGCTTCCCAATGATGTCATCGGGGATGTCCTCGCCGGTGGCGGCGGACACCTTGTCCCGGATGGCGGACACCAGACGGTTGCGGGTGGCTTGCACGGCGGCCAGCTTCTCGGATTCGACAGCCTCGATGTAACTTGCAGTCTTTTCAAGCACTTCTGCGATTGCGAGTTCTAGCGTCATGGTTCTACCCACCTATCTTTTTTCGGAGGAGTTCCAGCCCGATGGCGGCCTGGGCGATCTTGGCGCAACGAGTTGCTCTGTTTCGGGCGTCTTCGACTGCGCGGGCGCGTAACTCAGCGGCCAGTTTTCTCAGAAGTTCGGTCATCGCAACCCCCACAGGAAGCTCTTCAGCTCATCCATACTGACGTCGTGGGGTTTACCGCGTAAGGTGGTGGCGAGCTTCAGCAACCCTTTTCCCAACTCAGTCTGGGCGCGGGCTTGGGACTCGGCGTGGTCCAACAGCTGGACCTCGGCGATCTTGGTCAGCGCTCCGGACTTCACTTCGGCCAGCACCTGTTCTGCCAAGTGACCAATGGAGCCTATCATCAGTACCACCCTTCCTGCGCATACGCCCCGTAGGGGTCTTCGTACCCGTTAGGGTCTTCGTACCCAGAGTAACCTTGGGGGGCGTAGTCGTATTGCGATAGGTCGGCTGCGGCTGGTGACTCCGCTGCTCCCATTGCAGGCGCTGTTGGCTTCAGTGCGCGATAGAGCCCGTACGCAGCTGCGGGGACTCCGACAGCCCACGGCAGAGCTTTTCCCCAACTGAACTCAGCGGTCTTTACGATCCCGGAGTTCGCTACGGCTTGGAACAGTGCCGCGTACGTGGAAGCTGCTGCGTTCATGAGCGTGCTCACATGTTCTGCAGTAGGTGCACCGTGTCGTTGAACCCGCGGACGTAGTAGTCACTCGCGAGCTTCGTCACCATTGCGGTTCCCTCGACGTAGCCTTGCTGCATGGAAGCCAGCTTCTCATGCCCACCAGGGCTGGCGGCGATGGACTGCATCTGTGCCACGGTGTCGACGTAGCCCTGCTGGAACGAGGCCAGCTTGTCCTGCCCTTCCACCGTGCTGGCCAGCTTCTCGACCTGGGCCACCGTATCATGGTAACCCTGGTTGTAGGATCCGACCACTTCCTGACCTGCCGGCGTCGAGGCGAACTTCTCGAACTCCAGCTGGCGCTGGGTATCCGCGTAGCCCGCCGCAGCAAACTTCTCGAACTCAGCCGGGTTGGCCTGCGCGTACGCAGCGAGTTCGTCCTGGGCGGAAGCGGTCTTCTCGACCGGGGGCAAAGAGGAGTTGTACTGCATGCCCCGGGCGACGAAGCCATCCATGATGCAGGCCCCGTAGAGCTGGGCCTCCTTCACCAGGGACTCCTGATCGGCGGCCGCCAGATTCTGGGCGATCTTGGTCAGCTCGTCAGTCGCCGACGCCGTCTTGGTTTGGGAAGAGGCGGTCTTGTCGGCAGCAGCCAGGGCCGTGTTCAGCGCCTGAAACAATTCGTTCTGGGCCGCAGACGTTTTGGGGATCTCGGCGCTCGCGGTCTTCTGCATACCTGCACCACTGGCGCTTTTGAGTTGATTCAGAACGTTTCTGAGCTCCATGGTCAATTTCTCCTTTGCCCGGGATTCACGGGGAATAATAGGATGTTTTCATTTACCAAACAAGTAATTTTCAAAGACAAATCACCTTGCCCAACCACGAGGCGACTTCACCGAAGGAAGCGCTGGCCAGTTTGGGTTCCAGAGTTATGCGCTGGTAGCGCGGTGTCGTGACAAATAACCTCTCGTGCGTCAAGCGCAGAGCGGCTGTCTTGGTATCGAATCCGGGCGTGAAAAACTTGTACGCTCCCGACAGCAATGCTCCGCTGCCGATGACGTCTTGCATGTGTTCGTCTTTGACCCAGCGCCTGTTCTGGGTTGCCAATTTGGGGGCCATGCGGGTAGCGTATCCCTGCCCAACCTTTTGGTCCACTACAATGTATCCGTGCGGGGATGGCATGTGCGCTGTTTTGTACAGCACACTGTCTACCAGCCGTCGTTGCACAAAAGAGCGCAAGCACGATCGCTTCTCGAGCAGGGTGGAGAAGCGCTGCTGCAGTGTGGGGTCGATGTTCCCCGGACCCAGGTTGAGAAACCCAGTCTGCTGGATCTCTTCGACCAGGTCAGGGTTCTTGCTCAGGACATCGAACACGGCTTGCTGCACTTCCACGGCGCCTTCGAGGCAACCCTCGGGGATCACGAACCCCGGGGCCATCTTCCAGACGAAGAACTTGATGAATTCCGGCGTGGTCAGAAAGATGCCCATCGACGCCAGCGTTGCGAGCACGCGCGCGGGGTTGCTGCGCAGCATCTCACGAATCACGGAGTCGTCGAGCGCGGGCATCGTGGCCGCGGCTGGCGTGGCGATGCTGTGGGCGAACTGCCGGGTCATGTTCAGATCGCCGTCGTCTTCCTTGGCAGCGACGACATCTCCGTTGATAATCTTGTTGATATCTGAGAGCTTACGTGCGTTGGCCAGCTTTCCAGAGAGCAGCGCCATGTGCTCGCCCAGCTCGGCGGAGCTCCAGATCTCGGGCACCTGGGCGACCTTCTTCATCATGAACCCGATGCGGTCGGCCGGGCGGCGGACCATCGACAGGTCGAAGAAGGTGGGGGACGGATTCCAGACGAACACCTGCTTGCCGTTGGGGAGGTACTGACCCAGCTGGAACTTGGCGTCGTCGCAGTACTGTTCGCGGCTGGGGGCTTTGTTCCCACATATGGAACAGACATCATACTTTATCTTACATCCCATACTGACAGCTGGGAACTTTCCCGCTTCGACCTCTTGAACGACATCTCCAGCCTTCTGGTTGTCTAGCACAAGGAGTAGTTCAACTCGGTGCATTGGCCAGTTGTAGAATGCCCGTATAATCTGGCCGATACTTCCGGCAGGGTCTTTGTTGATGTGGTGTCGGTATACCCGGGCGTTACTCTCAAACGTCTTATAGTGTTTGGGGAGCACCTCGTCAGCGGTGATTCGAGTAGGTCCCACCACGAGTGGGTGCTCGGACCACGAATCACCATTTCGATTGGGCCCATAGTATTCCCCCGCGGTCATAGCCAGAACGAGGATGATGGTCTTCCCAGGAATCGGCTTGACGTTCTGAATGTAGCCGAGTGCGTCTTCAGCGAGCTTCACATGCGGGACATTTCGATCTCGCGGCCTGACGATCCGGATGGTCGGCTCGGAGTGCTTCGTGTACTCATCGAGGTAGATGAGTTTTGGGAAGAGGTCCTGGTTCATGAGAGAAGGTCATTCA
>Ga0315288_10007615_pt1 | contig 13708 bp, 5 predicted proteins | sample YL17G11_20_MG_FD_203454 | JGI IMG/M metagenome (GOLD analysis project Ga0315288, IMG submission 203454) | Sediment microbial communities from Yellowstone Lake, YNP, Wyoming, USA - YL17G11_20 | ecosystem: Environmental > Aquatic > Freshwater > Lake > Sediment | place: USA: Wyoming | collected...
AGATATGGTTACTAGCTCAGATCAAAGACCATCAGCCAAATGGCATCCCAGTTGCAAAGATTGTGAATCTTGTCGAGAAACATACCAATCTACTGATAAATGTCATTTACTGCTAGATGTTCCACATATAGGGGATATGGAAGAATCCTTCGTTAAACTAGCAACTAACAAAATTAGTTGTCTGGAAGATGTGCCCATCGGCTTCTTCGGAAATCGTAGTTCTTATACGCGAACCGCTGCTGTTATTGTCGAAAGCGTTAAACATAATAAAATGTTCGTTAGCACTACTTTAAAGCAAGATCTATGCACTTCCTTCTGTGGGCCCACGGAAGGATCTCTGACACAAAATGGTCCAATTGTATGGCCTGTATTATACCTTGACTTTGAATTTTTAATGACAGCCATTCCCCTTTACGAAAGTGATCATCCCTACCAGAAGCTTCCTTTTGAATACTCTATTCATCGAGCCGAACCAAGCCCACATCAAAACGGACTATTTGCTCCCAATTTAAACACTTTACAACATCGAGAATACTTGATGAATCCCAAAAATGATGAACGTTATCAATTGGCGGAGCAGCTGGTGCGTGATATCCAGGAGATGGGAGCCTCCAACAGTTCAATTATTGTCTATAACAGTAGTGCGGAATCCGGATGCATTTCAGAATTGGCCGAATATGTATCTAGTCAGAACCAAGACTTGGCCGACGCTTTAAATGCCCTCGATCACAGATTAGTAGACTTCTTGAAAATAATGAGAAAACCAAGCGTGTACCACCCAGCCTTTCATGGCTCGTTTTCTTTAAAACAAGTGATACAAGTATTTATACCTAAGCTATATGCAGACCTCGGTATCGCATCTGGAGAAGCAGCACTAGCTAGGTACGGGGAACTGGCATATGCACATCGATTAGCCGACGAATTATCACCGTGGGAAGTAGATGCTCAAGAACAAAAAGAAGTGATGGAGCATCTACGTCAATATTGTAAGCTAGATACCTATTCACTAGTTATGTTACATGACAAATTGGTAGAACTAGCTGTGAATAGTGATAGGTATCTTAATGAAAGTCACATACAAGAATTGCGTGAAGTATCCATGGTTTGCCCAGAGTGCGGGATTTTATTGCAACCGAAAGACCGAAGAAATCACGGATTCCGTTGTCGAGGCAAAAAATCTACTGGCTAGAACCAAGCTAGTTGGTGTTGAGCAAGCCTGAACTTGTCCATTAATTGTTTCGGCGGCCTAGTGCTTTTTTCTAGCTCGTAGTCTTCCCACTCATCTGACATCGGATTGCGTCGGAGATGACACTGGCAATAGATAGGATGGCTAGGCCGGGATCTCCGGTTACGGTTATGGTGTCTCATCCCAGCCAAACTCCTCTTGTGCAGCCCCAAATTTATTCCGTAATCTTTCGGGGAGGGGTTCTTCCGGTGCTGTTACCGTCTTCCTGGCTGCTTTGGCCTGCTTACGCGCTTCACGTTCTTGCCGTTTCTTTTCTTTTATCTCCGCCAATCTAATCTTGCGCTCTGCTTCCCTTTCTTTATGTTTAGAGCTTTGCTCCTTGCGACGTGTTGCCGCCGATGTTTTTTTGGTTTCTGCTTTGATTTCATCGGCCTTGGCTAGTTCTATTTTAAGTCCTTTGAGGAATGCCAATTTCTGTTTACTATTTGGCATCGCTTCCACCCAGTCTACAATACAAACGCTTCCTACTGGAAAGAAGATGGTTGGCTCTGCTTTTTCTGGCCGATCAAACATCAATCGGAATTGATATTTAATCTTAGTGCCACACAGGACACAATGGCTGGGATCGGTAGTTACATACCGAGTTTTAGCGTATTCGATATCTTCAAAGGTGATGCCATGTGCTTCGAACTGTGCCGCTCGGCGGATGTTAACGATAGAACGACCAGCAGTCATCTCCCGAGGAGCCTTTTCTTGTAAATCCTCTTCCGGAAGGTAGGTTTGCCATGGATAAACTTCTCGTAGCCAATCTATTCCTAGTTCCGCGGCCCGTTGTAACACATGGCTCCAACCTTTATGAACAGTAATGTATGGAACTTGACGTTGTTCTGTGTTATCGCCTTTAGCGTAGTTATGAACCTTGTAGATGGTATGCTTGGATGGTCGGAAGGGTTTATCTGCCTTTACAAAGATGAGTATTAGATCTGGACGGAATTCTCCTAGTTGACGTTCTAGATCCGCGCCCACCTCTGTTATTTGCATTATTTCGAAATCTTGTAGCCAATGAGGAACATAGGAGGCGTCTCCACCGACTAGTAAGATTTGTTGGTTTGGTGATGCATGAATCGGAGCAGGAGGAAGGGCCACAGGAGCTTCTGGCGGCTCCTCAGGATAATAGTCTTCGCCCATGGCGGCACGAGCCACCCCAGCACTCAGGGGCCGGCTCCAACGCTGTAGCGGATTTCTGCGACCCCTTCTAGAGCGTTTGCTGGTGGGCGAGCAGTAATCGGTGCATTCTAGTGGTTCGCAGTTGAAGTGAGCACATAACCGGAGGATTTCTTTTTCGACTCGGGCACGGAGTTGGGGAAGAGACTCAGCCGATGGGTTGGAACGAAGGTGGCATTGGCAGTAACGAGGGCGGTTGTGGTGTCTCATGATGTAATAATAGCAAAAAGTGGCTAAAAATTATCATCCTCTTCACATTGAGCGCTTATCGCTCAACCTACGTTTTTTAACCCACCCATCAACTGTCTTCCAAACTGCCCCAACGTGCTTAGCTGCAGCGTTAATACTTTCTGTTTCGTGATATTTTTTAAGAGCCTCTTCAATTCTTGGATCCGATGGTTTCTCCACTATTAAATCTTTTATCCATTCTCTGACAAGACGATGGTCTGCATGCAGTTGTTCTGCTACCCCAGTTAATTTTCCAGTTTGCTTATACATTTCTCTAGCTTTTTGAACTCTCGGATCAACCTTTTGTAGATCAGAGGTCCATTCCTGAACAGTCGAATATTCTGCGCCAACTGCGCGACCAATTTCACTGAAGCTGGGCCGCTTGCCCGCAGAAATTGCTTCTTGATAAAGATCTCTGGCAATTGCTATTCTAGGATCAACCTCCGGTATCAGGTCAACAACCCACTCTCTGGCAGTATCCCAATCCGCCCCGAATTGCCGTGCAAGTTCAGTAATATTCTTTTCTTGTTGATAAAGCTCTCTAGCAGGAGCTATTCTAGGATCAACATATTGTATGTTTGCTACCCATTTTTTGACGGTGGCCCAAGCAGCTCCACTTTCTCGGACGGCATCATCCAACTTTCCTGTTTCTTGGTATACTTTTCTAGCTACTGCTATGCGCGGATCTACGCATCTAATATCTTTCACCCACTCTTTAATAATATTGTTACGAACTCCCATCCCCAAAGCCCGCAATCGACGCAATGTTTCCTCTCTGTTGCAACCAGTCTCTTGGTATATTCTTCTAGCTATTTCTATTCTCTCATCTAAATTTTCATATGATGGGACTTCTACTCTAAAAGGATTCTTGGTAGAAACTCCTAGTTTCTGGGATTGCGGTCGTCTACATTGTATCGGAATAAGTAATCCACGGCTTATAAGATCCTCTTCTGACGCTATTTCTTTTCTGATGTATTTATAAAAAGATGAGAGATGGTTATCACACAAGCCACGTTGATATGTCTGATTTTTACAAGCAGGATAAAGACATTCTGGACTTCTAAATTTACCTAGTGTTAAGTCCCCCAGCAAAAAAACCTCATATTTTACGCCCTTTATCTGAGCAGGAAGCATTAAGCCTCTTGCAACTAAGTCCTCTTTCGTGCATAATGTTTGATAAACATAGGAAGATGCTTGAAAGAAGTGATTAGAACAGAGACCACGAATTTTTTTCCCTTCATCACATTCAGGATATAAACAAATATTATCAATACACTGACCTTTGCCTCCAATGAATTCCTTGTATTTTAGGGGTCGTTGTTTCCTTCTGAGAGAAGATTTTATCCCGTAAAATTTAAGGTTAGATTTAAGTTCTTCTTTTGAGATCGAATGCTGCAACGCAATATCGGCTAATGCTAAATTTTTCTTAGTAGCTTCTTTGATAATTTTTTCATAAAATGATTTCGGTTTTCTTCGTAGAATGGGAGATAAACCCAATTCCTTTCTCGCTGCGACTATTTCTAGTTTATGTTTTTTAAGATTCGCGGAAATTGCGCCTATTCGGGACCTAAGGGCCCTACCTAGGCCGGCATATTCTGGCATATTCGCAATGTCTTCTAAGATGAGATTATTTGATAACATCAAATCAAAAATTTTTTTCCAATAATCGAAAGGTAGGTTTCTGGGCTGCTCTGCTTCCTCCGCTCGCCACCTATTTTTTTCCTCCGGTATCAAATCTTTTACCCACTCTTTCACTTTATAAAAACGAGCTGGATTTTGAGACCCAAAAATCTCGCGAACAACTTTCGATATACTTAATACCTCCTTATAACGTTTTCTAGCTATCTCAATTCTCTCATCTAAATTTTCATATGATGGAACTTCTACTCTAAAAGGATTGTATCGATGTAAAGAATTTCTGCGGTAGTGTCTGCGCGAATCGCACTGAAGGTCACTTGCCCACTCTTTAGCCGTTACGAGAAAAAGGTTGGAACATCGAACTTTGATCTTTGATCGTTTTCTCATAGCTACCTCCCGCGCTTTTGGGGCAGTCCATAGTATCCTAACAATTCTGTAGCTCCATTATTTATCAATTGTTGTTTGAAATCTTCATCACTCATATATGCCGCCTGACCCAACCCAGAAATATTTCTGTATAGCGGCAGGTGTGATTTAAACTCAGTAGTAGGTCCTTTGTAAGAAACAAGTAATTTGTTCACGTAGTAAGTAAGCAAAGTAATGCGCGCTTCTATTTTTTTTGGGTAAATGCAACTCAGCCAAAAATCAGATACTTTCTTACAGGTCTCGATAGGACATTGTCTGGCCGATTGATCCCAGGAATCTTGATAAATCTTGTTGTTGCATTTATCGCACTGATAAAAGAAGCTACCATCCAAATCTTGGCCAAATCCACAATTTTCTATGCTATCACTGCATTCCTTGAAAAGCTGCGCCAATGATACATCTGGCGGAAGCGTTTCTACGAACAAATTATTGACGTAATTCCATTCATCAGTCATAGGTTTTTTGGCGTTGTTCAGCTTTTTATCAAAATCATCCGAAGACCATGCATACGGAAAACCTGGAAACCTGATTGTAGTTCCGTTATCGTCTTCAAACTCATAGTCCTTCGACCATTTTCGAATGATATCGACTATTCTATCAGTAGTGGCCCCATTGTCTTCTCTTTCTAGCTTAACTAGATCTATCACATCTCCTGGTAATCTTAGTCCGACGTAGCTTCCAAAAAGTTCACGAGTTTTTAAGCTAAAGGAACACTCTGAACCCATAATCGGCGCATCGTCATTCTGCACTTTTAGCTCAGATCCACATGCTTTACAGAGTTTATTTCTACGATCATTTTGGGTCTCACAATTAGCGCACTCGCAATATAAGTTTCTAGCGCCTCTCTGACTCCATTCTAGCTGCGGGCCTATACCATACTTGAGCGCGTCTAATAAAGTTGGGTAATTGCCTAGAAGATCTATAATGTGAACCACTCGTTTATTAGAACTCAACCTTAAACCCCGGCCAATACGTTGAAGCAGCGTGGTTCGGGAGTCCGTCTTGGTGTAAAAGATAATAGTAGAAATTTTTGGAAGATCTACGCCTTCATCGGCCTTAGCCACCACGCATAGTACCTTATCTTCCTTTTTGAAATCTTTGATGTCTTTAAGGCCTAAAGATTCACTTCCCTCGGGAATCTCGCTTACCCAAAATTTGGCCTGAATTCCTTTTTTACTGAGGAAGTTGGCCAGGCTAGCAGCCTCAGAAATGCCATCACAAAAAACCATTGTCTTTCGGTATGAAATAAAAGAAGGTTTACCTTTCATTTCTTTGATATAAGCACTAAGTGCTTTTTGAATATCATCTTTGGCTAAGTTTGTAGAAATTTTATCCTTACACTTTTGCCAAGTCTTTTCATTAGCAGGAATTCCTGACCAAAAACAAATTTGATCATAGATGTCATGTTGGGTTGGTTTGCTTAGGATATTTTCGTTCTTAAGTATGTTGCTAACTTGTTTTCTAAGAGGGCCATCACCCCATTTTTCTCCACTTGGCAGTTTCATTTTTCCTATGACTTCCTTGCGTTCATCAGATGAGTCACTGGAATTTAGTATTTTATAAGTATTCCAATCTTCTGCTGTTATTACTTCCTGAAGATCTTGTATTTGATGGTATTGGATCCAGGTCAGATAGCCTTTATTGATAGCTAGATATAGAGAAGTCATAATATCCGATTGAGAAGACTGTGTAACACCCAAGCTGTAAATTACATTATTGTTAAAGACATTGTATGTAGTTTCAGAGGGTGTAGCTGTCATCCCTAACATAAAAATGTTAGGTTCCAATACTGCTAAAATTTTCGTATATCTTTGTAGCTCCTCATCAGATTTCTGAGTTCTTTTGCCTGATTTACGACCGTTTTTGCTGATTTGAATAGTCTTGGCACTGGCGTGATGTGCTTCATCAATAATGATTAAGTCGAATAGTTTGAACAATTCTTCTTTTTTAATCGGAAGATGATCAGGGTTGGTTAAGATCTCGGCTAAGGTTGTGCTCGTGATAAAAATTCCTTGAATATCTGCTAGCTCGTCACCAACTTGACCCAGATCAGGAAGAGTTCCTCCAAAAAGATGTTTCCCTGGCCCACTGTGAATAACCGCCGTGGTAAGTGATTTGGTGAAATCCGGATTAAAATCTTTAAAAGTACTTTCGGCCGCAGTTAGCAGAGCCGTTTGGTGTGCGATGAATAGCAGTTTTGGTTTTTTATTTGGACTATCCTTCTTGAATCTCTCCCAGTTATCGACCAGCCAGCGATAGCATAAGGCTGCTGTGATAGTTTTTCCTAATCCGGTAGGAAGGACCAGAAGCCCTCTTTTTCTCTCTTTTCCTAAGGATCCAATAAAGCCCGGTTTATATGAGTCACTAGCCGAAGACAGTCCATTGCCAAAGATAGCCTTATATTGATAAGGTGCCATTTTAAAGTGTTTATCATCGAGCATAGGAACTAATTGTTCATCTCCCATAAATAATCTATTGAACACATTAAACATAACTAATTCCCCGACTTCATCTGCATCTTGCAGTGCGGAGATCGGAAAAGCATATGTATAAGATGGACTACTCTCGGAAGTAATGCTACATCTAGCATCTACTGATTTATACGGAGTATATTCGTGATGACCAGTTTCACTAACCACTAGGTTGTAGCACGCCGTAGCAGTAACAATTTGAAGACCATTTTCTATGTCTATTAAATTAGGCAGAGGATTTCTGCGATATCGCTTTTGCAGGACTTTGAAGCGGTCCCATCTAGCCAGCATCTCGTCTGGATGGGGCAGGCGTCCTGTCTTACCAAAATTCAATTTACGACCTTCCAAGGCCGCGTAATGCCTTACTATAGTAGTTTCCGCTTCAGGCAAATCAGCATCCATAATTTGCTGCAGCAGATCTTTACTGAGCCGTAGACGATACTCTTTGACAATTAAAGATTTGGCATCTTCAACGTCGAGTAGTGGTTCAAATCCTATTAGGCCGGCGTCCCATAATCTATGAATATCTACTCTAAGTAGAATGCCGTTAGCAACGTTATTATCCCTATCCTTGCAGTAAGGTTTAATATGAGCAGCCTCTACTAGATATGGAACACCAACAGAGGTGCCAGTCACTGCGCATATAGGTTTTTGTCCCAAACGTGGGGGAAAGTACCTATTGATTAAGTCCTTCTTAAATTTACCCTGGCCTTCGCGTATTTTTCTTTCTCGTTCGGTAGCTAGTGATGAGTCCGGGTCAGTTAGGATTTTTTCTAACTCTTGGTATGCATCCTCTCTTTCCTTTTTTTGCACTAAGTAATACAAATACTTAGTGGTATTACCGATATCTAAGAGTAATTCCAATTTCTTGACTGAAGGAATATTTTCATCAAAAATAGAGGGGTTGTAATCTCCAAGCAATTTACGAAGTAGGTCTCCTACAGAAATTTTTATTGGATTATGTCTGTTCATAACTCTAGTTTACCAAATTTTCAATCACCATCAGGCGCACTAGAAATTTTGATCAAATGCTATAATATAGTATGCGCCATTTTCGTAGAAATCGTTACAATCCTTTCCGCGTAGCAGCACCACAACAAACAAGCACATGCACTGAAGAAATATGTGTCCACCCAAGATATCAAATAGCTGTAGAATACTTACAGCAACATTCTGAAGAAGGTATTCGGCCAACCGAAAAGAAATTTGGAATATCCGATAAGTCTCTGCGCGGACATGCAACGAAATATCACCCACAAGAAGTAGAAAAACGCCAAAAAGAATGCACAGAAGAAGAATGCATTAACCTAGACTACCAAAAAGCTGTGGAACATCTGCAAAAACATCCTGAAGAGGGTATTCGGGCAACCGAAAAAAGATTCGGAGTATTTCTGCGCTATCACCTAGCAGCTTACCATCCTTTGGAAATTAAAAAACGTCAAAGAAAGTCTGACTGTAATCCTAATAAGTGTCTTAATTCAGATTTTCGAGTCGCGGTAGAATATCTACAAATTCACCTGGATGCTGGGTACACAATCGCAAAGAGATTCGGGCTGTCCGATAGTTCTTTGCGCAACCATGTAGCAGCTTATCATCCCTTGGAGGCCAAGAAACGCCGATTGAAATCCGATTGCACGCCAAGGAGGTGTCATCACCCAGACTATCAGACTGCGGTAGAATACCTACAAAATCATCCCGAAGAAAGCCAAGATTCAACTGCAGACAGGTTTGAATTACCCAGGAGATCATTACATAAGCACGTAGCAACCTACCATCCCCGAGAAGCCAAAAAACGACAAGTAAAATCCGACTGTATAGAAAAAAAGTGCATCAATTTAATCTATCAAGACGCGGTAAAATATCTACAAAAATACCCCAAAGAAAGCGTACAAGCAACCGCAGGAAGATTTGAACTATCTAAGCACTCTTTGCAGGGTCACATAGATACTTACCACCCACTAGAAGCTAAAAAACGCCAAAGGAGGTCCGATTGTAAACCAAACAAGTGTCTTAATTCAGCCTACCAGGCTGCAGTAGAATACCTACAGGGTTCTGTCGAAGGCATTAAATCGACTGAAAGGAAGTTCGGACTAGCTAAAAATTCTTTGCGCGAGCATGTAGAAGTTTATCACCCACAAGAAGCAGAAAAACGCCGCCGAAAACCCATCCGACGATATAGAAATCGTTACAATCCTTTTCGCGTAGCAGCACCACAACAAGCAAATACATGCGCAGAAGAAGTGTGCCTCCATCCTATATTTCAAGTTCCTATGCATTACTTGCAAGAACATGCGGATGCTAGTGTTCGTTCAACCGAAATAAAGTTTGAACTACCTCAATCATCTCTACGTAGCCATGCGGAAGTTTATCACCCACAAGAAATAAAAAAACGTCAAAAGAAGTCCGACTGCATAGATGAATGTAGTCATCCAAAATATCGTAAGGCCATGAATCACGCACAAGAACACCCTGAGGATAGCATCAAATTAGTAGAAGAAATCTTTGGATTACCCAGGGAATCTCTACGTCATCATATGACAACTTATCATAAACAAGAAGCCAAAAAACGACAAAGAGGGTCTGCTTGCACAGAAGGAAAATGCATTAACTTGAAATTTCGAGCTGCCGTGAGTTACTTACAAAAAAATTTTAAAGCTGACGTCCAACCAACGGCAAGGAGTTATAAATTATCACCAGGATCTCTACGCAAGCACCTTGTGACTTACCACCCCCAAGAAGTAACAAGACGCCAATTAGAATTTAATTGCACAGAGGAAGAATGCATTAATCCAAAATATCAGGATGCTATAAAGCACCTTCAAATGTATCCAGAAGCTAACCTCAACTCAATTGCAAAGGGATTTGAGATAGCATCAACGTCTCTATATAATCACATTGAGAAGTATCACCCAAAAGCTAAAAAACTCCGACGAAAACCCATCCGACGATATAATCCGTTTCGCGTAGCAGCACCACAACAAACAGGCATATGCACCGAAGAGATTTGCAGGCATCCTCAATACCAAGATGCAGTAGAATACTTACAGCAGCATCCTACGGCTGGGATCGAGCCCACAGAGCATGACTTCCATTGCAAATCTTTGCGGTACCATCTCAAACTTCATCATTCTGTAGAAATTAAAAAACGAAGCCGCGAGAGAGCACGTTGCACCCAAGAAAATTGCATCGATCCTGATTATAGGGATGCGGTAAAATTTTTACAAGAGCATTCTGAGGCAGGTACTAAACCAGTAGAACGAGATTTTCATCTAGGGAAAAACTCTTTACGAAAGCACCTCGAACGCTATCACCCGCAAGAAATAGAGAAACGACGCCCAAAACGAGAGTGCATCCCAGAAATCTGTGTTGATCCTAATTACCGAGTTGCTGTAGGGTATTTGCAAAAGCATCCTGACGCAGAAATCAAACCATTAAAACAAACTTTTAAGGTGAGTATAACTCCACTACGCCATCATCTTGAGCACTACCACCCACAAGAATTAGAGAAACGAAGTCACAAAGAAAAAAGAAGGCGAAAAAAATCAGGTCAAATGCTATAATGTAGTATGCGTCATTTCCGCAGAAATCGGTACAATCCAATTTTTCGCGTAGAAGCCCCCATGGAAGGCTGCACCGAAGAAATTTGCCAACACCCAATGTTTTATCAATCAGTGCAGCATTTGCAACTGCATCCTCTAGAAGGAATCGAGCCAACATCGACATTTTTTAAATTGCCCGGTCCAAGCCTATACAAGCATTTGACTGTTTTCCACCCACAAGAAGCCAAAAAGCGGGCTCTAAAACGAGATTGCACAGAGGAGTCATGTGTTGATCACAAATATCAAAATGCCGTCAAGTATCTACAGGAAAATCTAAAAGCAGAGATAGTAGTAACATCGCGAAATTTTCAATTAAAGCCGGGATCTTTTCGGCATCATTTAGAAGTATATCATCCTGCAGAAGTTATAAAACGACGACGAAAAAGTGACTGTACTGAAGATGTGTGTATTAATATCGAATTTCGGCCTGCCGTAGATTATTTACAACAATACTCTCAAGCTAAAATCGAACCGACAGAACGACATTTCCAACTATCTAGAGGGCGCTTACGAAGTCACCTTGCTATGTATCACCCACAAGAAATCAAGAGAAGAAGTCCGAAGCGGGACTGTGTGGAAACTATCTGTGTTGACCCTAAATACCATTTCGCCACGGAATATAAATTTGAGCACCCCCAGGATTCCATCCGATCAGTAGCTAAAAAATTCTCTTTAATTCCCGGATCTTTGCTCCACCATTTATCGAGATACCACGCTCAGAGTGGTAGACAAGACAGACATCCAAATGTGCGTCATTTCCACAGAAATCGACGCAATCCTTTCCGCGTAGCAGCACCTCAACAAACAGCCACATGCACAGAAGAAATATGCATCCATCCAAGATTTCAAATTGCCGTGGAATATTTACAACAACATCCGGAAGACAGCATCCACTCGAACGAAAAGAGATTCGAATTACCTAGAGAATCTTTACGCAATCACGTAGAATCTTATCACACCCAAGAAGCCAAAAAACGCCAAATGAAATCCGATTGCACAGAAAAGGAGTGCATCAATTCAAACTATCAAACTGCGGTAGAATATCTACAAAAACATCCCAAAGAAGGCATCCAACAAACAGAAAGAAGATTCAAAATACCTTTAGGCGCTTTACGCGGCCATGTAGAATTTTATCACCCCCAAGAAGTAGAGAAACGCCAATTGAGATCCAACTGCGCGGAAGAGGAGTGCCTCAATTTAGATTATCAAGATGCAGTAGAATACCTACAAAAACATCCCAAAGAGGGTATTAAACAAACTGAAAAAAGATTCAAACTATCTATACACTCTTTGCGCATACATGTAAAATCCTATCACCCCCAAGAAGCCAAAAAGCGCCAAAGAAAATTCGACTGCACAGCAGAGAAGTGTATTAATTCGACTTACCAAGCCGCTGTAAAATACCTACAAAAACATTTCAAAGAAGGTATTCAACAAACCGAAAGAAAATTTAACCTACCCTTAAGCTCTTTGCGTAGCCATGTAAAAGTTTACCATCCACAAGAAGCAGAAAAGCGTCAACTGGAGTCTGGCTGTAAAGAAGAAGAATGCATCAACCCAAAATACCAAGATGCTATAGATTACTTACAGAAACATTCCAAAGAAGGCATTAAACAAACCGCAGAAATATTTGAACTGCCCGAAGGATCTTTGCGTAGCCATGTAGAAGTTTATCACCCCCAAGAAGCAAAAAAACGCCAATTGGAATCCAACTGTACAGAAGAAGAGTGCATCAATTCAAAATACCAAGATGCTGTAGATTACTTACAACAACACCCCAAAGAAAGCATTCGACAAATCGAAAGAAGATTTGAATTATCGCAAAACTCTTTGCGCAGCCATGTAGAAATTTATCACCCCCAAGAAGCAGAAAAACGCCGACGAAAACCTATTCGACGCTATAATCCAATTTTCCGTGTAGAAGCCCCGCAACAAACAAACACATGCACAGAAGAAATATGCGCGTACTCAAGATTTCAAGCCGCTGTAGATTACTTACAGCAACATCCCAAAGCCAGCATGAATTCAACTGAAAGGAGATTCGGACTACCTGCACGCACTCTACGTGGCCATGTTGTATCCTATCACCCACAAGAAGCTAAAAAACGCCAAAAGAAAAAATCAAATTGCACAGCAGGAAAATGTCTTGATGAAGAGTATCAAGCCGCTGTTGATTACTTACAGCATCATTTCGAAGCCGGTTGGAAGCACACCGCAGAGAAATTCGAGATTAGACGAGGTTCTCTGCAAAGACATGTAGTCATACGACATCCCCAAGAAGCCAAAAAACGACAATTGAAATCAGATTGCACGGCAGAAAAGTGTAGCAATGCTAAGTATAAAGCGTCTGTAGTCTACCTACAGCGACATCCGAAGGTCAGTATTGCTTCGACTGAAAGGAGATTCAAACTGATTAAAATGTCGCTACGCAACCATCTAGATGAGTATCACCCCTTAGAACTTCAAAAGCGCCAAAGAGAATCTGACTGCACAGAAGAAGAGTGTGTCCATCCAATGTTTCAAGTAGCTATAACTTTCTTACAGCAGCACTCAGAGGCTGGGATCGCGCCAACCGGGGAGAGATTAGATCTTAAACCAGGGTCGCTACGCAACCATCTAGCAGCTTATCACCCATTAGAATTACAAAAGCGCCAAAGGAAGTCCAAGAAGCAGAATGTGTTCTTTCCAAAATCTTAGGGTAATTTCCAAAAAAAATGTTACTCTAGTAAGAGGAGATTACAGATGGCTAAAAGAAAACTAGCTCGATCCAAAAAAAGATCCGCCAAACGGAGAAACCCGGATAAGGCTCGTTTAGCCAAGTTGAAAGCCGAATTACGCGTTTATCGTCAAAAGGTTAAGCCACTACTGCGTCAAATAGAGGCATTAGAGAAGCAAATTGACAAGGAAACTACTAAACTAGAACGCAGCAAGGAACC
>Ga0315288_10007618_pt1 | contig 13706 bp, 12 predicted proteins | sample YL17G11_20_MG_FD_203454 | JGI IMG/M metagenome (GOLD analysis project Ga0315288, IMG submission 203454) | Sediment microbial communities from Yellowstone Lake, YNP, Wyoming, USA - YL17G11_20 | ecosystem: Environmental > Aquatic > Freshwater > Lake > Sediment | place: USA: Wyoming | collected...
GTGGGCACGGGCCATGTCGGGCGACAGTCAGATCTACAACATCGACGCCGCGCTGCAGAAACACTTGGCGAATCCCCGCGCGGGCGGAATGGTCAACGTGCAGAAGGCATTGACGGAGCTCGGCCATACGGCGACACGGCGACAACAGAGCGTCAATACGGCTGGCAAGGTTGGACTACTCGGTGCCGGCGGCCTCGCGGGCGCCAAGCTGCTCGGTGAACCATTCGGTCGAAAATCTGAGCGTCAACGGCTTGGCGAAAACGTCGAGTCCCAGCTTCCCTCCATGCCACTCAGCTCGCGACTCGGCGCCGCGCTCAAGACAGTTTTTGCCCCATCGTCGATGGGGCGCTCCATCAACTCTGCAATGAACCAAGAACAATGAATCGTCAATCAGCACACCAAGTAGGATTTGAGGGCCGTCTCGCAGAACTCACACAACCCACCAAATCAGCCACGAAACTGGTCAGCGCCTTACGCATGGCCAAACAGCACGCGCTTCCAAAAATTTTACAAATGGCAGAGCAGCGCGCTCTTCCTCTTCGTATGGGCACGAACTCTCCGATTTTGGGGCACCTGAATATGACCCGACCGGGAACGGCGCTCGGGGCGGGAGCCTCAGAATTTGAGAAACGCCTTGCGGCGCTCCAACAATCCGCCAAGCAAGCAGGTTTTCTACGCGGGCTCGGCCGCGGTGCCGGCAAGGTTAAACTGCCAGGACTCACGGGCGCCATTGAGAAAGCCACGCTGGAGCAACAGCTGGCCAAGCGTCAGATTCAGACCGCTGCACAACAGGCTCGAATCGGCTCACCGCCCGTACCAAATTCGACGATGGCAACGCCGGCCGCGCCGGTCGCCGCGCCGGTCGCAGGACTGGCCGCCAAGGCCAAGCGCGTCGCGCGATCCAAACCCGCTCCCGCGGCCCAAGGTATCGGCGCCACAGTCGCAGGTCTTGGTGCCAAGGCCAAAAACGTTGTGGGACAAGCCGCTGGCGGCGTAGCCCAAAAGGCCCAGAAGGCCCTTGGTGATCTGTCGCAAACCGTTGGCAGTCGCGTTGGCGGCATGCAGCCCGGCCTCGGCCGTCGTCTGCTCGCCGGCCCCGAGCATGCGACATCTTCGCCGCTGAATCCGGCCGATCTCGGCAAAAAGGTTTTGGGTCGCGCCGGCACCGCTGGCCTTGGTGCCGGTGTGGCGGGTGGTGCCTACGTGAAGGGCGAAGCCGACGCCGCCGCGGAGGCAAAGCGCCGGGCATCTGAGATGGGTTTCATGCAGCGGCTCGCGTTTCTGATGAACCCTGGTATCGTTAACCGAATGTAATCCTATGATCGACAACTGGAAACAAGCAGCAGCACAGCAGACGATGGCCGATGGTGAGGTCGAGAAGGCGTTCCTGGATCAAGCCTATCAGGCGATCCAGAACAAGGCCAACCCGATCATGAAGGCCCCGTACCGATTGGGCTTCGAGATCGTTCACAAGAACGACAACAACACCCGGATGGTCGGCATCTTCGTCTTCCGGCTGGGCAAGGATCTGTACTACGCCCCCGTGTTCTTCATCAACGGCACCATCAAGGGGACGGACCTGTTCTACCGGCACGCCACCAAGACGTTCGTGCCACTGACGAACGAATGGGTCGACTACCTGCTCAACCTCAACCCCGTCGAGGAGGGCTACGCGGTCGAACCCAAGGTGCGACTGGAGGCCACGCCCTCCAACATGGATTTCAACCGCATCATCAATCCGCCCACCACGCAGGCGGCGATTCACAAGTACGCCAGTGCGGCTTGGGCCGACATGCAGGTGGCGGCCAAGGATCTGCCCGCCGAGTCGCTGCTCCGTCGATTCATCGTCGAGGATGGTGGCGAAGATGCGATCAAGAAGATTGCCAACACGGTCGCGGCCGACAAACGGTTTGCCAAGGCGCTGTTCTACGGCTCCGATGAGACCAACTACATGCCCGAGCTACCGGCCGTCAAGGCCGCGGCGGCTCCCGAAACAGAAGAGCTCGTGGTTCATTTCAACATTCTGAACAACGCCAACGTCAAGCAGGCCAGCGTGGATGACGTTCGCCGGGGCTACGTGGTGGAGGACACCCGCAAGGATGCCTCGATCAATCCCATCGTGGAGGCCGCGGAGTCCCACATGGAGACCATCGGCGAACCCGGTGTCTACAACATCATGATGGCCGACGGGTCCATGAAGGAGTGCCTGGTGGCCGTACCGGATCACGACATGCTGGACCACGTGCGTGCCCATGACATGATTGCCTACACCAGTTTTCTGGCACGCAGCAATCCGAAGCACAAGTTTCCCGAGTTGGAGATCGTCGACCTGGACAGCCGTCACTATCGTAGGACGCGCGAAGAGCAGCCCGCGTGGGGCGAGTTCGTCATGGCGCTGGACAAGTGTCCCGAACTCAAGGACTCGATGGAGTCCGGCAAGTCGTACAAAGTGTTCTGCACCCTGGATGCCTCGCTGAGTCAAAGCATCACGATCACCAAGAAGGACAAGAGTCCTGCCGGTATCGACTGTTACGAGTATGCTAGGTGCTATCTGTCGCCCGACTCGCCGAGCACGTTGCTCTACAACCCTGACTACGAGGGTGCGTTCGATGCAGATCACGTTCTCGGTAAGCATCACCGGTTCTTGGAGGTCGCCGCCGAGAAGGTAGGTGAAAGCCGCATCGATTACAAAGACGGGCTGGAGCTCGGTAATCGCAGCGCAATCGACACGATGATCTTTGGCGACGGCTACAAGAAGGCCAGCCTGGAACTCATCGGTGATGAATATCTGATCCGTCTGAACGACAAGTGGTCGCCGCGGCTGGTCAAGACTGCGGCGCACCTGTGCCTGATGGCCGAGTGCGGCATGCGCAGCGAAACCGCCGACGAGCTTCTGACCAAGGCAGCCACTAAGAAAGTCAACTTCTTCCACAAGCAAGCCTTGCACATTCGTGCGCAGGCTTACCCGGAGTTCTACAGTCAGTTCAACGATGCCTACAACGTCCAGGAAGAGCCGGAGAATCTGAACTCCCACGCGCTGATAGCGCACCGGGACATTCCGCTGATCGAGCGTAATCGTGTCGGCGACTCCGTCAAACACGAGGCCCGCAATCAGGATGGAGCACAGGACCAGAACCTCGCCAATCCCAAGGCCGACGTCCAGGACAACGTGCTGCAGACCGCGAGCCCGATTCAGCTGTACGAGATGAGCCAGGCCAAGGGTGTGGGCAACTTGTTCGAACACGGGGTCGTGGGCTCGCTGACCAAGACCTACGATTCCATCGCCTTGATCGACAAGTACATCCCCGACCTGGAGCAGGGCCTTGATCGCATCGGTCGCATCTTGTTCCTCTACTACTGGAAGCCCGAAGACTTTGCCTCGGCCTACGGGTCCGACGATCAGGTCGAGCTGGAGAACAAACTCCTGAGCAACTTCAAACAGTTGGGCGACATGGTGCTCGAACTGCTGCTCAAGTCGCAGCGGCATCAGCAGGGCACGTCCACCATGAAGTCATGAACACCGCGGACATCATTCGCTATTGTCAGCTGCTTCCTCCGTTTGCTCGTCGATTTGACGTCTGCGCGGAAGAAGTCGGCAGCGGAAGCAATCAGCAGGCGCGTCTCGTCCGTACTTATCATGCGCTCTCGGACCCCAGGTTCGGATGGCTCTACGTCAAGACTTTGGTTGAGTGTAACACGGCGCCGCCCCTCGGCATCGAGCATGCTTGGCTGCTTCGTGCCTTCATGTTCGAGAAGGGGCGCGGACGCGACCCCATCTTGGAGAAGGTGATCTTGATGGGGACAACCCCCAAGATTTGCTTTCAGTATGCCATCCAGGCATTACTGATCCACAAGGATTTCTCGTTTACGAAAATCGCCAGGCGGCTCGGCCTGGACGTCAAGGTGGTAGAAGCGTACGAGCAGTTGTTCTTCAACGTCCGAGATCGTCTGGACGATCAGGCATACATGCAGAACATCATCTGGCCGGACGGTCGGTACGTTGAACAAAATCCCAACTACCAGCAAGAAAACAGCTTTCGTCAACGCCTCTTGCAGACCTCGTACGAACATGGACCCGATAAGGCGCTGGCCGCTGGTGGGTTCACGCAACACTGGGGTCCGTTGACCGGCGGTGCCGCGGCCCTGCAGGAAACCCTGCGCATTACGCTCGCGGGAGCCAATATCTCTCTCTGGAGCTCCACCGGCGGTCACAGCAACACCCGGCCGGTACGAAGCACTCAAGGACTCTTGATGGCCCAAACACAAAGCGGCGCTCCGCAGGAGAGCGTCACGGCCCAGACCGGTATCCAAAATCTCGGCGACTGGATGTTGAAGGAGCTGGACGACTTGACATCCGCCGGCAAGGTGATCGACGTTGTTGCAACTGAAATACCTCAAGGGTTACCATCACCATCCAAGCTTGATTAACGGAAAGATTCAGACCACACTACCACTATGCGCCACAAGCTAATCGAATGGCTGATCGACGACGTCGCTCCCCGCGTCCGTCGCTCGGGTGATGCCGAGGGTGAACTGCTGAAGTTCGCCACTGAGCAGAACCTCTCGCCAGCCCTCCTTGAGGGTCTCGGACAACTCTTCAACACCGCCAAGACCATCTCGTACATGGACAAGTCGGCATCCCGCGGGGATTCGTTTCCCACCGTGGACGTCCAGAAGCTAGTGAGCCAGTACCTCGAAGTCCCGGCCAGCAAGCTTGCCTCGGACCCGGACGGCTGGCTGCAGGCGGATGCCAAGCTGGCCCCGAAGCCCAACATGCCTGACTTCTTCGCCCTGCCGGAAACGGACGGCCTGGAGTTCACGGTCGACAAGGCCGCCTCGACGCGGCCCGAGAGTCTTGGACCCATCCGGGTCAACATCGCCACGGCCAAGATGGTCCGTACGGATCTCGAAGAGGACAGCCGCCTGCTGCTCGACCGCATGGTCAAGTCGGCACGCCGCGGCAACCTCAACTGGGAGCTGCTGGAGCTCGACTCTATGGCGCTCCTCGGCGATGGTGCCAAGTTGGCGCTCGACAATGCCGCCGAATATCTGGCGGCACACAACTGCATGGTCAAGCGCGCCACCTGGGACGGTAAGCCGCGCTTCATCGAATCCCCGGTGGTCGAGATCGAGTTCTTGGCCAAGTCGCTCGCAGGCATCAAGGAGGCGACTCTTTTGATTCAAGAGATGGACGCGGAGCTCACCAAAGCGTCCGGCGCCCTTGCTGGCAAAGAGGAGACCGACCCATCAAAAGCACCAGCCCCACAGCCGGGTAAGGGGCGTGCTTCCAACATTCCCGGCGATCTGTCATCCTTCGCTCCTGGTTCGTTGTCCTTCGACTCCTCCAAGAGCCCGCTCAAGACTGGCCCTGACGCGCTGTTCAATCTGCTGGCCCCTGCGCGTGATCAACTCGTCAAGACGTTCCACAAGCATCTCTCAACGTCTCACGACGCGGGCGCTGAGTCTGCGTCGGCCATGAACGACACGCACCATCTGGCATTGTTGCAGAACCTCCTGACCACGGACGACGTCCTCTCTGAGGCTGACCCCGACCTGGTGGCCAGTGCCTACAACACGATCCGCGCGACGGCGCCCAATCTGGCCTCGGACATCAACGTCATGCGCGTAGCCCTGCGGTCTGCGGTTCAGCACGAGGGTATCGATCCGTTCACCATCAAGGGTCTTGCTGAAACCGAGGCGGCTCGGCAGAAGGTCCACACGCCCAATAAGCCCAAGCCGGAAAAAGAGTAACCATGAAACTCAACCAGAATATCGACAGGGTCGCAGACCGTTACCATGTTGCCACCACGATCGCCGGTACCTCGGCGGCCGAGGATCAGTTGATCAGCGACCACGGTGAACCCATCATCGAAGTCGGTGGACAGTTCACGGCTGACGTGACCCGGCCTGGCGAGACCGCCCCGGTCGTCACCGTAACGCCTGCCCACGGCGCCGTGGTATCGGCCAACGTGGTCAACGGCGAGATCACAAGTTACACGGTCGACACGGCGGGCACCGGTCAGACGACTCGGCCCTCGGTGGCCATCACGGGCGGAGGCGGCTCTGCCGCGACCGCAACCGCGACCCTCAAGGCTGTAGGCGTATCGGTTGCCACCGGCGGTACCACGTCATACCGGGCGCTCTCGGTATCGAACATTGCGCCTGGCTCGGGTTACGTGGCGAATGAACTCATCACGCTGGCCGGCGGTACAGCCACAACCGCCACGATCATCAGAGTGTTGACGGTGAACACGGGGGCAATCGTCACCTACGAAATCGCCACGGCGGGTAAGTACTCAGTGGTGCCGCCCAACACGGTCGCACAAGGCTCCACCAGCGGGTCTGGTATCAACGCCACGTTTGATGTCACGTGGGAAACTTTTGCCGACTACGCGCCGAGCGACACGATCGTCCTGGCTGGCGGTACGAAGACCACCGCGGTCACGCTCACCGTAGGGGCCGTCACGAACGGCGTCATTACGGCCGCCACGATCACGGTTGCCGGCAGCTACACGGCACTCCCGGCCAACGCGGTCGCGCAGTTTTCAACCAGCGGCCAAGGGGCCGGGGCGACGTTCACGATCACGTGGGGCGTCAACACCGTGGACGTGGCCACTCTGGGCTCAGGTTACTTCCTGGTACCTACCCCGATCGACTTCACGTTCCCGTCTAAGCAGCGACGGCTCATCACCGACTTTCCCGACAAGCGGGTGTTTGACCTGGCCGATGATGTCAACGCCGACCTGATGGCCAAGGTCTACTCGGACACCATCGAAGCACGCATCGTCGCCGCGCTCGCGACGCTCCGCGCCAAGACGAATCCATTCGAAGGCGAGACCACATCCACGATCTAATTTGGCATGAAGCTCGACGACATCAAGGGTTCCTTGGGAGACACATTCCAACGGTACTGGAAGCCCGCGCTCGCTGGCGCCGCCATCGGCGGTACCACGGCCGGCTATCTCAGCCGTGATGCCGGAAAACCCGGCGAAACTCCTGGTACCCGTCGTCGTCGTATGCTTCACAACGCCCTGGCCGGCGTGCTGCTTGGCGGCACTGCCGGTCTAGCGATTCCTGCAGGCGCTCGGGCCGTGTCCGAACCTTGGAGTTCCGACAGTGGCGGTTTGCTCGACAAGGCCATAGGGTTCCCTGGCAAGCATCTTGCCGGGGCCGCGGTGGCCGGCGGCGCAGGTGCCGCGATGTACAAGGCCCACAAGCTCAACCAGGCCGAGGGGCTCAAGAATCTGTCGCAGAACTTCAACCGTGCCCCAGGCGTGCTCGAAGGTCTGAAGACGCCGGAAGCCCTCCGCGCCGGTATGCACGGCGATCCGTCGCTGGTGGACAAGGTCAAGAACATCGTGCAGGGTGGTATCGGTCACGCACACCCGGAGCTTCGCGCTGCCGAGCAGATGGCCGAGGCGGGATTTCATACCCCCTGGGACAAGACCCACTTCAGCGGGCTCCTGAAACCGAATGCCGGATTCGACGCCACAGGTACACGTGCATTGCTCAGCGAGGGCGGCATGCTCAGCAAAGGCTTGTCCAAACTGCCGGGCGCTCGGACGGGACAAGCCTTGGAGATTTTTCGTCGGTTGTCACGCCCAACAATCAAAGGTAGATTGTCACTGCCGACGCAGGTCGTCGCCGCCTTGACCGCCACCTTGTTGGCCAACAGGGCGCAGAACAAACTACTAGGCGAATGATCAAGATCATCTTCCAAGACGGTCAGGACGAGCTGGTGAAAGCTGCCGGCGTGCTCTCTGTTCTGTTCGAATCCGATCGGCACATCAAGTCTGCGGCCAGCAGTGCCTTCTCGGAGAAGATGATGGCGGCCCACAAGCCGGACAAGGATCACTTCGGAATCCACCTGATCGCGATGGGCAGTCAGGAGAAGTATGGATTCAATCGCAACGGTGACGGCTGGCCCGAGAAGGGCCTGCGGGCTCGCCACAATACTTTCGTCACGAATGGGCACCTGTTCCGGGAACACCGCAACAGTAATCCCGAACTCAAGATCGGCGACGTCGCGGCCAGCGCGTACAACGACGACATGGACCGTGTCGAGCTGATTGTCCACGGCCACAAGAAGAAAGCCGCTGAGGAGTACGAGCAGGCCAAGAACGGCAAGCCGTTGAGCTTCTCCATGTCGGCCAAGGTTCCGTACGACATCTGCTCCTGCTGCGAGAAGAAGGCCAGAGGGTCTGCTCAATACTGCGTGCATCTCAAGGAGTCGATGTGCCAGTACCTCCCGAAGTTTCGCAAGTTCGCTTTCGCGATCAACGACCATCCGACGTTCTTTGACATCTCCAAGGTCAAGAACCCGGCTGACCGCATCGCACACCACATCGCATACTCCATCGACATGGAGAAGGCGGCCTCCACCGCCTTCACGTTCAGCGACGAGCTGGCCCAGCATGAAGGCGTCATGATTGTCGAGAGCGCGCTCGGCTGCATCGACATCGTCAAGCAGGCCATGCTGGCCAAGCTGGCCGTCGACGAGGAGTACGTCCAAAACGCTATCGGCGGTTGCGTTGCACGCAATGACCGCTATGACTTTTTCAAGGAGGCCGTTCAGCGGGCTTTCGAGCCGAACGACATCACCGAGGCCGAGATGACGATTCTTCGCGGGTGCGAACCGAGTCGGCTGTTTGCGGGCCTGGCCAAGCGGGCCACCTGCCTGCCGTTCGAAGCTTTCTGCAGTTACGTCACGGGCGAAAAGATGGAAGAGGTTCTCGCGAACCCCCACTACAAAGCGGCCAAGACGATTCTGCCCACCATGTTCCGCGACACTCTCGCCGGCAAGGTGGACTCAACCCTGGAGGACATGTTCGAGCCCGACTTCAGCAAGCTCGCTTGCGGAGACTCGGCCGATCAGCTCCTTGACAGTTTGGCCGATCGCCATTCCGTCAGACCCGGCCAAGCCGGTGCCAGGATCATCCGAATTACCGCGCATCGTGGCACTGATTACCCGATGCCGGTGAAGGCTGCGTCGAAGGCTTCCGACGTATCCGTAGAGGCGCGCAAGCTTGCAAAAGTTTACGCCCTGTATAAAGTCGCATTCTGCGTGGCCGCAGAAAGGATCGTCGATGAATCTTTTGTTGACGAACCGGTACGACTGCTAGTAAGCTACCAGCACGTTATCTAATCGAAACACTGTATGGCAAAGACCCTCACCTACCAAGAAATTGTGGCCAGGCTTAATGACCGCGTCAAAAGCGCGTCGAAGCAGGCCACCGCCGGCTCGGGCGCTCCGGGAACTCCTTCTGTCCAAGTGACTGAAAAAGATCCCCAGGATACTGGCACCGTCCAGATTCCTAAGGACCCCTCGACGTCGCCCAAACAACAGAACCTCCCCGGCAGTGGCGCGGATTCCCATCCGAACCACAACACGGATGTCACGCCTGTCAAGGCTGTTGGCGCGACCGCTCCGGCGGAAACCGTCACCGCTGACGAAGGCGCTGGCAGTGCAGCCAAGGCCGCCAAGGTCACGGCCGCCATCAAGAACTTCCGGGTTGCGTTTAAGAGCGCGGCCTCCGAGAAACTGGATGTCAAGGCCCCCGCGGCCGAAGGCAAGCCTGCCTCGATGGTCAAGGAAGCGCCGAAGGCCGCTGCCGAGCTCACGCCCACCGACAAGGGCAAGCATCCTGTCGTCAACAAGGACAAGACCGCCCAGGGTCCCAAGACCGAACAGGTCACCGAGAAAGATCCTCAGGAAGAGTCGAAGCCGAAGGTCCGCGAGGACGCGATCGGCGGCGTGCCCGAAAAGGCCGTCACCAATGAGAACGTCAAGGGCAACGAGAACACCGACAAGGCCGCCGCGTTGGAGTTCGACCCTTCGTACCATTTCAAGCTGGCCAGCATCGTGTTGGCGGATACGGATCTCCGTAACGCCGCCGAAGCGAAGCTCCAGGAAGCCCTCGGTGCCGAAGTGGCCTCTGACATCATCAAGGCCGCGGCCGTGATGGAGCAGGAAGCCAATGCGATCGCCGAACTCGAAGCCGCCGGTGCGTTCGAAGCTGAAGAGCTTTGGAAGAGCGCCAGCGTCGAAGAGCGCGCGACGATCACCAAGCTCGCCGCCCTGCACGACTATGTTCGTGGCAAGCTCGCGACCGAGGTCGAGAAGCAAGCCTACGACATGGGCGCATCGGCTGCGGCCGACGAGATGGATCAGCCCCCGATGCCTGCCGGCCCTGAAGGCGCGGCTCCTGGCCCTGAAGGCGCGGCTCCTGGCCCCGAAGGCGCAGGCGAAGTGACCCCCGAAGACATCATGGCGGTGCTGCAACAGCTCGTGGAATCCGGCCAGCTCGACGAACAGACCGCGCAAGCGATCTTGACCGAGCTCTCGGGCGGTGGCGCTCCTGAAGGCGCGGCCCCCGAAGGCGCGGCCCCCGAAGGTGCCCCTGGTCAAGCCGAGGCCGAAGCTGCCGCGGCTGCCGCCGGCCCTGAAGCCGAAGCCGCCGAAGCCGGTGGTCCTGGCCATGCCGAACCTGACGCCGACGACGCGGGCGTTCCGCCCGAAATCAAGGAGATGGCCGCGAAGGGCGCCTCCGTGGTTGCCAAGCTCATCACCAAACCGGCCACCAAGTAATCGACCCGCGTATGAACGCCGGGAATCCATCAGACGCTCTGGACCAGGTCTTCCTGACCGCGCTCGACTTTGTTGACAGCGCGATCACAGACATCACCAGGCTCGAAACGGAGAAGCAAGGGCTGCACGCCAAACTGGCGGACACTGAACGAGTCTTCCTCGAAAAGGTGGCCGCCGCCAAGCAGTCAGCTCTTGATCCCGACGCCATCAACGCGGCGGTCGATCGCCTCGTCACCCTCAAGATCATACCGTTCGAACTTCACACCAAAGTAGCCAGTCAGGTCCGCAAGGACCCGAACAGCGTCCTGTCGCTCCTCACACAGGTTGCTGAAACTCTGGTCTCGGCTCCGGCCGAGGGCTCTGGTGTGTCGAAAGAGGCCGGTACTGTTGAAGATGATGGCGATCCTGACGGCTGGAATGAGGTCCTCCAGGGTCGAGTCCCTCAGATCAGACAGCCCGCTCGGTGAGCCAGCATTTTTTCGGCTGGCCGTTTTCGGTCGGGCACTCAGTGGGTGCCCGACCTTTTAATTTATGACGAACTACGAACTCCTCCAAGTGGCCGCCACCATCGTGAACCACAAGCGGGCAGCCGCCATGCCGATGCCAACACCTCCGCCGGGTGCCGGCGCTCAGCCGGCGATGCCCAAGCTGGGGCCTGACAGTGTGCCCGGTACGCCGCAGCTCGGCAAGTCGATCGGCAACCCGACGGCTCATGGCGGCGCTGCCTCCGAACTTCCGACACTGCCAAAGCCGCCCGCGCCGGCCGGACCGAAGATCAACCCGATGGGGACGATGGGTGCGGCGGCGACCGCAAAGCCAACCCTGATGACGCGCCCGTTGGCAAACCCGATGGCCAGCCAGGCCCCCACGCTGGGTGGTATCGGAAAGCCGCAAAATTATTCTTTACAAGCACCGGGAATCAAGTAATACTCCGGTCAGATTTTGGGTCCCTGGTCCGGCGTTCGCCGGGGTGCTGGGGGCTCGCAACGAAACGGTAACCGAAAGAACATCATCATGCAGTACGATCATGCTCGTAGGACGCTTCCACGTATCAACGTGTTGCGCGGGTGGCCTGGTAACGAAACGACCAGCCTCACTCATACCGCCAAGCCCAAACTGAATGAAGGCATTAAGTCAGGCATGGTCATCGTGTTGGACGACAACGGGCAGTGGATTCAAGCCACTACCTCCCTGTCGGCCAAAAAGCTCGTCTACTGGGCTACCGCTGATCAGGCTGACACCGATGTCGTCTCGGCCGGGCTGCTCCTGGGACTCTCAGTCGCAGGCAACTACGAAATTCAGACTCCGTACTACAAGACGGACGACGTCTATACGGCAAACCCCAGCGCACTCAAGGTTCACTCCGTGGGTGGGTATCTGGCGTTGGCCACGGACATCGCGGACAAGCAGTGGGAAATCGTCGGTATGGTTACCCGCGGTGGCTTGACCAGTTTGAGCGGCATCAACTCCGAATCGTCCGGCACCAGCGTGCTGAACTTCGTGACGTTCTGGCGCCCGGCTCACGCCTAATCTCCTGACCAAGAAAGAACTGAACTATGAGCGAAAACTCTGAAATCAAAAGCGTCAAGGTCATGAACGAGGAACTGCTCGCCAGAATCCTCGAAGAGGGCGACGGCAGTGTCAAATCTGCCAGTGCGGCCGGGACCAACATGATCCGCCGCCGGATCAGGGAAGACGGTTTCCTGCGGAACATCGTTCCACCGGAGACCATCACCAATGCCGACCTCGACCGCGTGGTCGATCACGACCGCCCTGTCATCATCGAGGACATGGAACCCAGCTCCCCCGGAGCCGTCTCCATTCCCTTCGGTGCGTCGACGGACAGCCAGTCGTACTACGGCAACAAGTTCACCGTCGTGTTCAATGGTATCACAACCAAAGAGTACACGAAGGACATCAACGAGCTCCGCACCTATCGCATGGATTTGCGCCAGGTGATCACGGACAACTCCTTGAAGGACATGCAGACGGAAGAGGACGGCCAGTTCATCACCGTTTGCGACACCATCGTCGGCTCCTCCACCGGAGTTGGCGCGACAGGTCTGCAACAGAACTTCGACATCGAAGGCGGGATCACCCGCGACACGTACGTCGAGGTCTTGAGCAAGCTTGAGAACTTCAACCTGAACAACGGTGTGTTCCTCATGAACCGCCGGACTGCGAAGGAATTCCTCAAGTTCGACCGTTCCGAAATCGGCGGTGACCTCTCCCAGGATCTCCTCAAGAACGGCCTCTCGGCCCTTCAAGAGGCGAAGATCTTCGGCGTGCGGCACTTGTTCACGATCAAGCGGAATCTGGTGCCCGACAACGTCGTGTACTGCTTCGCGGAACCCTCGTTCCTCGGCAAGTTCTACGAACTCTCTCCGACGACCTTGTATGTCGAGAAGAAGAAGGAGACCCTTCGCTTCCAGGCCCGCGAGACCATCGGCGTGACCGTAGCCAACGTTGCTGCTGTGCAGAAGATCAACTTCATCACGGCCTAAGCGTCCACCACTCATCACATCGCCCCCGGACTTGACTGTCCGGGGGCTTTGTGTTTTATTGACCCATGAGCGACAAACCTTGGTTGGCCGGCGTCCTGCGCGACGCGAAACATTCAGCGAATCTACAGGCCGCCCTCCGGCCGCGCCTCTACCGTCCCGACTGGGACGAGGCCGCGCTTGTACAAGCCTACGCGGCCACGATACGATCCGAAGATCCCATCCGCCAGGTTGGTGCCTGTGCGCTGCGGCACGACAACTCCGTGGCCGGCGTGGGCTACAACGGCGCCCTGGCGGGACGCGAGATCAACTGGGAGAACGAAGAAGAGCGGTTGCGGGAGGTGATCCACGCGGAGGTCAACTGCCTGGCATACTGCCGGCCCGGGGAGTGTCGCCTGCTGGCCTGCACGCTGCTGCCCTGTAACAGCTGTCTGAAACTGATCGCGCGCTACGGTATCAAGCGGGTGGTCTACGGGGAAACGTATGAGCGTGATCCATCATCGCTCTCGACGGCCGAACGATTCGGCATCGAGCTACGACATATCTGCCTCAGTCAAGGCCAGCCTCAATCGCCCTCATGCGAGCCACCGAGTCCTGCAGGTGGGCCAGTGACCGAC
>Ga0315288_10007619_pt1 | contig 13705 bp, 9 predicted proteins | sample YL17G11_20_MG_FD_203454 | JGI IMG/M metagenome (GOLD analysis project Ga0315288, IMG submission 203454) | Sediment microbial communities from Yellowstone Lake, YNP, Wyoming, USA - YL17G11_20 | ecosystem: Environmental > Aquatic > Freshwater > Lake > Sediment | place: USA: Wyoming | collected...
CGCGATCGTCTGGGCGTTGATGCTCTTGCGGGTCTGCTCGTTCGACGGCATATGGATCGAGACGAAGTCGGCCTCCCGCATGACCTGCTCGAAAGAGTCCGCGCGCTCGATCCTGTACTCCCTGGCGAACTCCTCATCGAAGTACGGATCATAGGCCAGCACATCCGCGTCGAAGCCGCGGCATCGCCGCGCGACGCCCTTGCCGATTCGCCCGAGCCCAAGCAAGCCAACGGTCGCCCGATAGAGGTCGACGCCATAGGTGTTCACCCACTGCCCGGCCTTCGTGGTCCGGTCGCCCTCGGGGATGTGGCGGGCAACCGCGAGCATCAGCGCGAGGGCCATGTCGGCCACCGCCTCGGCGTTCGCGCCGGGGATGTTCGCGACGACGATGCCGCGCCGAGTGCACTCCTCGATGCCGATGTTGTCGACCCCCGCGCCGTGCTTGGCGATGATCTTGAGTTGGTCGGCCTGGGCCAGCGCCGGCGCGGAGAAATCGTCCACGCCTGCCGCCACTCCGTCGACGCCCTTCAGTAGCGGAGCAAGCTCGGCCGCGGTCATGGGCCGGCCGTAAGGGTTGTGGGCAACCTCGTAGCCCGCGTCGATCAGCCGCTGCTCGGGCTCCCGCGCGACCTCGCTGAACGATGTTGCGGTTATGAGCACTTTCATGGTGACTCTCCTCGCTCCGTCGAACGGCACCGATGCCCACCGCCCTCGGCGGGCTCGCATGGTCGCCCTACAACCTAGATGGTGCCGGGAAGCTGGACCATTTCGATGTTCTCGTTCGGGCAGCGGCGGTAGCACATGCCGCAGGCCACGCACTTCTTCTCGTCGATGGCGAAGCTGTCTGGGCTCGCCGGGTTGACTGCGAAGTTCGAGCAGATGCGCGCGCACAGCCCGCAGCCCGCGCCGCATCCGCAGCTCAGGCAGCGGCTCGCCTCCGCAACCGCCTCCTCTTCAGAGAGGACCGGAGCATAGGGGTCGAAGTCCCCCTTGCGCTCGGCGGCCGGCCGCATCTCCAACGGCACGCGAGCCCCTCGCTCTGTGCTCTTAGCGCGAGCGAGCGCTCGCTCCTTCGACGCCTCGGTCAACACGGGGTCATAGCTCAACACCGCGCTCGCGCCCATCAGGAACATGTCGATCGATGCGGCCGCCTTCCGGCCCGACGCGGCCGCGGCGATCACGCTGTCCGGCCCGGCCGCCGCGTCGCCGCCAACGAAGACGCCCGGGGCCGAGGTGGCGCCGGTCTCGGGATCGCACTCCAACGTCCCATCCGGGCGAAGCGCGATGCCGTCGACGCCCTCCGCCACGGCCTGGCCGAGCGCGGTGATGACCATGTCGCACGGCAGCGTGAACTCGGTCTGCTGGACCGGGTCCGGCCGGCGCCGGCCCGAGGCGTCGGGCGCGCCGAGCGTGTGGATCAGCATCCGCAGGCCGGCGGTCTTGTTGCGCTTCACCACCACCTCGATCGGGGCGACGAGGTAGATGACGCGAACGCCTTCCTCCTCCGCCTCCCACACCTCCTCCGGCACGGCGGGCATCTCATCCTTCGTCCGCCGGTAGCAGAGGAAGACCTCATCCGCGCCCAGCCGGACCGCCGTCCGCGCCGCGTCGACGGCCGTGTAGCCGCCGCCGACAATGGCGACGCGCCTACCGATCTTGGCCTTGCCCTTCTCTCTGACCTCACGGAGGAAGTCGACCGCGGACACAACACCCTTGGCGTCCTCGCCGGGGACATCGAGGCGCCGGCCGGCCTGCGCGCCGATGCCAAGGAACACCGCCTCATGGCCGTCCGAGCGCAGGCCTTCGAGCGTGAAGTCTGTCCCCAGCCGCTGGTTGCACACGACTCTCGCGCCGAGCCGCTCCAGCGCGCCGACCTCCTTGTCGATCACCTCGGCCGGCAAGCGGAACGCCGGAATGCCGTAGCGGAGCATGCCGCCGGCCTGCGGCGCTGCCTCGAACACCGTGATGTCATGGCCAGCGCGCGCCAGGTCCCAGGCGCAGGTGATGCCCGCGGGCCCAGCGCCCACAACGGCGACCTTCTTCCCGGTCTTCGGCAGGCGATCCACCTCAGGCTTCCAGCCCTGCTTGTCGCCGTAGTCGAGCACGAATCGCTTGATATCGCGGATGCGGATCGGCTCGTCCATGTCGGCGCGGGTGCAGGTCGTTTCACAGGGATGAGCGCAGATGTAGCCACACACCGACTGGAGTGGATCGCGGGAGGTGATGAGCCGGTAGGCGCCCCGGAAATCCCGCTCCGCCACCTTGCGCACATACCCCTGGGCCGGCACCTGGTTGGGGCAGGCGAACTTGCACGGCGCGGCGAGACCGGTGTCCTTGATCCGCCCGTGACCCGGATAAAGGGTGAGCTTCTCCGACGAGGTGACCTCGTTCGCGAGCACGTCGCGCAGGCTCTCCCACCGGTCGATGCCCATCTGATCGAGGTACCGGAGCACGCCCTCCTTCAGCTCCTTCACGATCCCGAAGCCATGGACCAGCACCGCGGTGCAGACGCCGACCAGGTCCGCACCGAAGAACGCCATCTCGACCGCGTCCTGCCATGTCTCACATCCGCCCGTCGCTATCGCGCGGACCGCGGGGCCGTTGCGCTTCCTGATCTCGAAGATGTCGCGCAAAGCAAGCGGCTTGCACCACGGGCCCGACATGCAGGTGAGCGACACCTGCTCCTGGAGATGGATGACCGACTTCTTCGGGTTCCAGATGTCGACGGGCGCGAAGGCGAGGCGGTTCGCATTCGATCCGACCGCCACCGCTCCGGCCCGGTAGGCGGCCTGCGACACCTCGCCGAGGCGGCCGCCCTCGGGGGTGAGCTTGACGAAGACGGGAATGGACACAGCGTCGACGGTCGCCTTGACGACCTCGTAGACGGACTCGGGGATCATGCCCATCGAGGCGCCGCTCTGCGGGCCGCCCTCATGCGCCTCGCCTGTGAGCGCCACATTGAAGGACATGTTCGGGCAACCCATGTTGACCTCGAGGATGTGGCAGCCAGTCTGCTCGAAGGCGCGAGCGACGTTCACCCAGCCCTCGACACCCTCGTCGCCGACGTACGAGTAGTTGGCCATGATGTAGAAGTCGGGGCTGACACGGGGCAGCGAATCACGGACGAGCTGGAGCGCCTGCTCGAGGTTGATGCGCTTCTCCGCGGTGAATGCGAACAGCCCGGCCTGGTCGAAGTAGGAGTAGCGAGGCTCGCGGTTGATATAGGGGGCCGGGTCGAAGGTGAGTTTGATCGAGGCGCCGGACCAGCCCTCCTCACAGCCGCGCTCGATCTGATCGGCCGAGTGAGTGGTCGGACCCGATGCCAGGAAGAACGGGTTCTTGAAGGTCAGGCCTCCGACATCGACGGAGAGCCTGCGGTCATCACTCTGGCTGGACATAACTGCCTATCATCCTTGCTCGTGCTGCGGCTGAAGCAGCGGAGGTGAACTACAGGGAGATCATAGCAGACACCGTCGCTCTCTGGCGAGAGCAACGGGCCCTGGATACGTCGTTCCCGAGGGAGTAGTTCGACGAATCTGCGCCCCATGTCCTGCCGATGCCCCCAGGCCGGGCCTGTGGCGAGCCCGCTCCCGGACGACCGCTCCGGGGGAGGGAAATCGCCGGCCCCGACAGAACTCTCACGCGACATCATGGCAGAGCGTTGGGAGGTGCATCCATGAGCGCTTTCAGCATCAAGCCCGCTGGTGCGGGATACGACGCCATCGCGCTGGGCGAGGTGATGATGCGGTTGGACCCCGGTGACGTGCCCACGCGCCGGGCGCGGTCCGCCAGGATCTGGCATGGCGGCGGGGAGACGAATGTTGCTGAGGGACTGAGCGTCTGCTTTGGCCTGAAGACCGCGGTCGTGACCGCGCTGGTCGACGACGGCATCGGCCGGAACATCGAGCACCAGCTCAAGGAAGCCGGCGTCGACACGTCGCATATCATCTGGTTCAACACCAGCGGCAGGGGCAAGCACTCGACCGACGGCAAGGGGACGCTCCACAACGGCATCAACTTCACCTGGGCCGGCAAGGGCCTGCTGCCATCGATCACCGAGTACTATCGCGCCCACACGCCGGCGCGAGAGCTGAAGCCGGGGGACGTCGACTGGGAGGCGCTCTTCGCGCACTGCCGGTGGTTCCACACCGGCGGCATCTACACGCTGATCTCACCGACCTCGTCCGAGCTGGCCCACGAGGCGATGCGGGCGGCCGGCAAGCACGGCGTCTTCCGCTCGTTCGACCTCAACTATCGCTCGAAGGTCGAGCCGGACAAGGAGAAGGCGAGGAAGATCAACCGGGGGATGGCCGCGCACACCGACTTCCTGGTCGGGAATCAGAGCGACTTCTTCGACGCGCTCGGATACGAGAGCCGCAAGGTCTCGAACGCCGATCCATTTGAGGTGTGGCTCGAGGCCTACACCGAAATGCTTCGCAGTGTCGCGAAGGACTACTCGAATCTGAAGATCATCGGTACCCAGCTTCGCGCCGCCATCACCGCCGACCGCATTAGCTGGGGCGCGGTGCTGTATGATGTGGGCGAGGACAAGATCCACCTCGCGACCGTGCGCGAGAGCATCGAGATCGCCGACCGCACGGGTGGTGGCGATTCGTTCATGTCGGGCGTAGCGGCCGCTCTGATGAAAGGGCAGGACGTCGCGACCGCGGTTCAGTGGGGCGCGGCTCACGGCATCCTGGTTCAGGAGACGCCCGGCGATACCACGATGGTGACGCAGAAGGAAGTCGAGGCCGAGGTCGCCCGCGCCGCCAAGGGCGGCGGCGTGAGCGCGCTTCGCTGACCGGGCGGTTCTGTAGGGCGGGCATGTCTCTGCATGCCCGCCGCTGTGACTACATTTCGGAGGACAACATGCCATACCAACGAGACCGCGCCCGCGTCGACAAGGCGCTGCGCGCCGCCGGGGTGGTCGTGGTGATGAACCGCGATCACGTGAAGAAGCCCGAGGACCTGGTCACCACCATGTGGGAGGTCTACCAGGGGGGCTATGTCGCCGAGTGCACCTTCCGCATCGACGCCGGGCTGATCAAGGAGGCGATGCAGGAGCTGACCAAACGCCGCGCCGGCGCGCCTGCCGACAAGCCGTTCGTGCTCGGCGTCGGGAGCGTCATCAACCCGAAGGAGCTGGCGGCGGCGATCGACTGGGGCTTCGACATGATCGTCGCGCCGGCGAACGTGATGGGCGGGTACGGCGAGGGGAAGGATTTCGTGCGCGTCGCCCACCAGGCAAACGTGTTCGCCGCGCCCGCGATCCTGTCGCCGACCGAGCTTCAATACTTCATCGAGCGCGATGACGGCCTGGAGCCGGACTGCGTGAAGATCTTCCCGGCGGGCGTGCACGGCCCAAGCGGCGTCGGCGATCTGCTGGCGCCGTACGTGCGCGAGCGGCACAAGGGCCGCATCATCATGCCGACGGGCGGCGTGAATGCGGAGACGGGGCCGAAGTTCCAGGAGAACATCAGCAAGCGCGGCTACACGCCGGTGCTCGGCATGTCCGCGCCGCTGGCGCTCGTCGGGAAAGAGAAGAAGCCCGGCGACGTCGAAACCATCCGCCGATCGCTTGCAGCATTCAAGGCGAGCTTTACGCCCTATCAGGGGTGACGCGTAGGGGCGACCCGCCGGGTCGCCCCTACACACGGAACGAAAGGACCTCCAATGACATGGGAATCAGATAGCCTCTTCAGCGTCCGCGACAAAGTCGTCGCCATCACCGGGGCGGCCGGCATCATCTACGGCGCCATTGCCAAGGGCCTTGCCGCTCGCGGCGCGAAGGTGGCATTGCTAGACCTGCTCGCCGACAAGGCGCAGGAGGTGGCGGATCAGATCAAGAAGGACGGCGGGGAGGCGATCGCGCTGCCGTGTAATGTGCTGGACATGGCCGGCATCCAGGCCGCGCTCGACGGCGTCATCAAGGCCTTCGGCCGCGTCGATGTGCTCATCAACGGCGCGGGCGGCAACCGCCCGGGCGCGAGCGTGCCGCGCGACGGCGTGTTCACGGACCTCTCGGTCGACGAGATCGACAAGGTCTTCGCGCTGAACTACAAAGGCACGCTGCTGCCGACGCAGATCTTCTGCAAGTACTTCGCCACGCAGGGCAAGGGAAGCATCGTCAACACCTCGTCCATGAGCGCGATCCTGCCGCTCACCAATGTCATCGGGTACTCGAACGCGAAGGCGGCGGTGACGAACCTCACGCGGTGGCTGGCGGTGCAGGTGAAGGTTGACTTCCCCAAGGCCGACATCCGCGTGAACGAGATCGCGCCCGGTTTCCTCGATACCACTCAGAACCACCGGCTGCTTTTCGAGGAGGATGACAAGACGCTCACCCCGCGGGGCCGCTCGATCATCGGCAAGACGCCGTTTGGTCGCTTCGGCGATCCGCAGGAGCTGCTCGGGCCGATCATCGTGCTCATCTCCGATGCCGGCAGCTTCCTGCATGGTGTGACGATTCCAGTGGATGGTGGGTTCTCCATCTACTCGGGGGTCGGGCCGCTGGACGAGAAGCGCTGAACCTCACCTCCCTTCCCCCTCTCCGCGCGCGGAGAGGGGGCGATGGACGGAGAAGGCGGGGGTTTGGCAGAGGTGGGGTGAGGTTCTCACTCGTGGGACAGGAGCGCGTCTCCTGTCCGTCCCTGTAGGAAGGAGGACAAGCGTATGCGCACGGTCATCAAAGGCGGCAGGGTCATCACGCCCCTCGAGGTGCTCGAGGAGGCGGACGTTCTGATTCAAGACGGCGCCATCTTCGCCGTTGGCCCGGGTCTCGCCCATGCCGGCGCTGACGAGACGATTGACGCGGCGGGTCAAATCGTCGCACCCGGCTATATAGATGTCCACATCCATGGCAGCGCGGGCCACGATGCGATGGACGGCACCCGCGAGGCGATCGAGGGGATCGCGCGGTTCATCGCGACCCGCGGCGTCACCTCCTTCTGCCCGACGACGCTGACCCAGCCGGTCGCTGACATCATGCGTTCGGTGCGCGCCGTCTACGAGTGCATGGAGAACGGGATCGAAGGCGGCGCGCAACCGCTCGGCGTTCACCTCGAGGGCCCGTGCATCGACGCGAAGATGAAGGGCGCGCAGCCGGAGCAGCACATCACCACCGGCTCCGCCATCGAGTACAGGCAACTTTTCGACCTTGGCAACATCAAGCTCATCACCCTCGCCCCCGAGATCGCCGAGAACCGCGATCTCATCGTATTCGCCCGGAGCCAGGGGGCAGTCGTCGTGGTCGGCCACTCATCGGCGACATACGAGGACCTCGTCGAGGCGATTAAGCTCGGCGTGAATCACGCGACTCACACCTTCAACCAGATGCAGGGGCTGCACCACCGCAAGCCCGGCACGGTCGGCGGCGTGCTGCTGCTCGATGAGATCTACGCCGAGTTCATCGCCGACGGCATCCACATTCACCCGGCGATCATCGACATGATCGTACGGCTCAAGGGGCCGAACAGGGCCGTCGCGATCACCGACGCGATCAGCGGCGCCGGAATGCCCGACGGCGACTACGAGCTGGGCGGCCAGCCGATTGTGGTGAAGGACGGCGCGGTGCGGCTGGCCGACGGCAGGCTGGCGGGCAGCGCGCTCACGCTCGATCAGTCCGTGCGCAACATCGTGAAGTTCACCCGCGCTTCGGTGCGCGACGCCATCCAGATGGCCACCCTCACCCCCGCCCGCTCCATTGGCGTCTCCGACCGCAAAGGCAGCCTCGAGCCGCGGAAGGACGCGGACATCGTGATCCTCGACCAGGGGCTGAATGTCGTGAAGACGATCGTTGGGGGAGAGGTGGTGCATAGGGGGTAGGGTGGGAGCCTGCGGTCCTGCCCCGGCAGTCTCCCAGTCAGCTGATCTGGCTCAGTATCTACCAGAAGTGCCGTCTGGCGAAGGCGTGGCCCGAGCCGTCCTTCAGGTATCGCTCGAAGGCATCTGCCTTCCCCGTGTCCTCGAAGTAGAGAGCGACTGCGACAGTCCAGGGCCTGTGCTTTGAGGTGTGCGGCGACCTCCCGGCGTTGTGCTCCGCAAGCCGCTGCCGAAGGTTATCGGTAGAGCCCACATACCGTTTCGCGGGATCCTTCGGGCTGCGGAGGAGGTAGACACAGCGCAGGGGTGGCCCTACTTCGCCCCGCTCACTCTCGCGCCTGCTCGTGCTTCACGGGGCTACGAAGGGCATTCTGCGTCGCAAGCTATGCAGAGCGAATTCTGCATAGCTCCGCCAGAGGCGGAGCGACGCAGAATGGAGCCCACACCCGGGATCGAACCGGGGACCTTATCCTTACCAAGGATACGCTCTGCCAACTGAGCTATGTGGGCCCTGTTGGGCAGGGGCTTGCCCCCTGCCATTCCGCTCGCGGGCACTGGCGTGCCCGCCCTCTCAGTGAGAGTCGAGAGGTGAAAGGTGATCATTCGGTGAGACACCGGCTGCTCCGGTCACCTCTCCAATCTCTCCTCTCACCTCACTTCACCATCGCCCTTCGGGCGATGGTGGAGGGGGGAGGATTTGAACCTCCGTAGGCATTCGCCGACAGATTTACAGTCTGTTCCCTTTGTCCAGCTCGGGCACCCCTCCCTGAGACAAACGCAGCCGCGAGCCCGGCTCGCGACCAGCGCGATACTAGCATGGGCGCGCGATGGCGTCAAGGTTTGCAGCCTCACGGAATGGCAGGAGCTTCCGCTCCTGCCCAACAGCTACTGGACTACGCCAAGATTCGCACATCCATGGCAGGGGCAAGCCCCTGCCCAACGGGACAAAGCGTCACCATTCCCACCTTTTCAGCAGAATGCCCCCTGTCGCGGTCTCGCGATCCCCGATCCAGCAGCCGAGCGCGGCTCCGGCGATGACGTCATCCCAGTCGTGCGCCTTCACCTTGACGCGTGACCACGCCACGCGCGCGGCGATGCCATACCAGAGCCACTTGTACTTCGGGTGGTACTTGCTCGCCACACGCGCGAGCGAGAACGCGGCCGTTGCATGTCCGCTGGGGAAGGCGTAGCCGCTCCCGACCGGCCGCTTGTCCTTGATGGTGCGCTTGAGCGCCTCGACCGTGATGGCCTGCACGATGGTGATATCGAGGGCCACTCGAAGCTCCGGCGGACGCTCGGGCGCGACCGTCGCCGCCGGTCCGGTCCGAGGCGCGGCTGGCCGCGCGGCGGCGATGGTCATCGGCGTCGGCATCGTCGCGGCCGCCGGCCCGGAGGGCTGCGCGGGCGACGCGAGTGAGAGGGCGAGCACCACAAGAGGCGCGTAGGTCATGGTCCATTCCTCGGCAGCGGCCGCGCGGTGACGTGAAGCTGGCCGACCTGAGTCCAATCCATGTAGACCTCAGTGTACGGCATGCCCACTCCGACGAACACGTCATACTCGCCCGGCGGCGCGTTCGACGGGATGATGGTCACACCCCGCTGCTCGTAGCATGTGCCCGGAGTCGAAGGAGGCGCGCCCCAGAGGCCGTTGACGAAGAAGAAACCCTCCACCAGACGCACGTCCTGAAGCGTCCGCGGCGTGAATTGGTCCGGCTTCGTGCCTGGGGGAGCCAGCGCGACGCCGAACTGCGATGGCGGAAGAGCCTGGGCGAGCTGCCAGCGTGCGGTGAACGCTACCGTCTCCCCCGCTCCGGCCTCTTGCCGGTCGAGCGCGAAGCCGGCCAGCGTGGCCCCGTTCGCGAACCGGGCGAGAGCGGGGCCGGTTGTCGCGCTGCCCACTGGATTCGGTTGCTCGAACTGCAGGCGGATCAGGTCCTCGCTCAGGTTGACGAAGTAGGGCGGCCCTGGCAATCGTGTCTGCAGCGGGCCATGCACCGCATAGACGGTGCGCCGGCCGCGAAGCCGCTGCGCCAGTTGCTGGCAGAAGGAGGCGACCCACTCGTGCAAGTCGGCTTCGCTGGCGAAGCCCGAGGGCGAGCCGATCTCTCGCACCGCCTGCTGCACCTCTCGATCCGGGATCAGCTCCACATAGCCCGGGTCGCCGAGGCGCGTCGCGCGCAGCACCGTGACATCTCGCCTCAGGCCCTCGACGTTCTGAAGGTACATAGTGACGTAGCTTGGCTGGTCGAAGTCGGAGACGAAGACCGCCTCCGGGTCCATCTGCTCTAACACGACTGCCCAGCGGTCGCGGTTCGCCCAGCGGTTGCTGAAGTCGTACAGCGGCCAGTTGCCGACCAGCAGCAGCCCGCACAGTGCCGCTCCCAGCACCGCTGATGGAACCCAGGGGCGGCGGATGACGGCGCGGAGCGAGGCGAGTTGTGCCATGCCCATCGCGCCAGAGATGGCGAGCGCCGGGCCAGCCGGTGTGAGGAAGTGCTTGAGGTCCGATGATTCGCCCCAGTGCATGACGAAGACGGTGACCAGCACGACGCCCGCGCCCAGGCATCCCGCCGCGAGCCGCTCGCGGCGCCGCCATTCCCACCATCCCCACAGCATCAGCGGCGCCGCGATCAGAAAGAGCAGCGCTGCCTGCGCGACGCCGGGGACGAGCAACTGGGCGAGCGTCTTACCCGCCTCCTCGAGCGCCACGATGCCTCGGTGCTCGAAGGCGAAATGGCTGTAGTGCTTCGCGAACACGTGGTACATGAGCCGGCTGAACGTGTTCAGGTCCGACCAGAAGACCGGCGGATGCTGGAGTGACCGCCACCAGAGGTAGAGATAGAGCGAGAAAGGCGCTAGGAAGAGCGCAACCGCGGCGAGGTATATCGCGAGGCCGCGCCAGCGAAGCAATCCGATCGCCAAGAACACGAGAAACACCCCGGCCACAACGAGCGATGCAGTCAGGCTCCCGGCGTAGGCTGCCAGGGCTGCCGCCGCCAACCAGCCGAGCGCCAGGTAAGCCGACTTGGCGCGCGGTGGGGTGAGGAAGTAGGCAGCCGCGAACGCGAGGCCGACGGCGAGCGCGGCGGTCCGATGATGCATCACCGCGACGCCGAAGGCGAGCGAGAACAGCCAGAGCGCCTTCGGGCTTCGCGCGCGGTCCCATCGCCGGAACGCCATGATCGCGATGATGACGAACAGGCCGGTGATCGCGTGCACCATCGCCCGGACCGAATCCCCCCAGGGCGGCGACCAGAGGCCGAAAGCGATTCCCGCGGCGACGGCTGGGATGATCTGCCCGGTCAGGCTGAGCGCGGCGAGCGTGATCAGCGCGCCGGTGGCTGCCACGCCGGCGCCGGACATCATGCCGACGCGGTAGGCGCTGGAGTGACCGAGGGGCAGGCAGTCGAACAGCCGGCCGAGCAGCAGCCAGAGCGGATAGCCGGTGGGGTGGGGGATGCCCTGGACATGCGCCGCCGCGACCAACTCGCCGCTGTCGATGTCGACGACGGTCCGCAGCATCGTCGCCTGGTAAACCGCAATGAGCGCGACGAAGACCGCCGCCGCGCTCAGCCACGCCGTGCGCGGGCTGACAGGCGGGAGAGCCGGGGGGGCAGGAACGGGCTGAGCTATCGCTTGTCTCTTGCGACGCGACATGGCCGTCCCTTCAGCATGTTGGGCAGGAGCCCCTCGGCTGCGCTCGGGGTGGACACGCTCCTGCCCTACGGGTGACGCGAAAGCCCGATACGAACCCTGGAAGACCTGGAGCCGGCGACAGGATTCGAACCCGTGACCCGCTGATTACAAATCAGCTGCTCTGGCCAACTGAGCTACGCCGGCCTTGCGCCAGATGGTAAAATGGCGCTGACGCCACCTGATGCGCCATGTGAGCCATTATTGCCGCCGATTGGGAACCCAGCTTTGGTAGCCGGCCGCCACGAATCAGTAGTACGGTTGGCGTGCAAGAATGGGGCGCCGCGAGGTCTGCTCTCTGTTGCGTGGATTGTAGCAGAACACACCGCGCCTGTCACTCGCGGGTGAACAGCCTTCGGGCGATCTCTGACAGGCTGAGGCCGGGCGTTTGCAGGACGTGGTCGAGCTGGCCGCGAGTGGGCCAAGCCGGCCGTCCGAAACGCCGGCCGCCAATGCCTGCGGCGATCTCATCTGCGCTGGCGTAGCGCGCCGTCATCACGGGAGACCTATGCCCCATCGCTTCCATCAATGCCAACTGGTCCATACCAGCCGCCGTTGCGCTCAAGCCGAAGTGATGCCGCAGCCCGCGGGCAGTTACCTGTCTTGGATGAAGACCTGCGCGCTGTGCCGCCCGGCGCAGCATCAGGCGAATCGCTTCAACGGTCATGCGCTGCCCTTCCGAATTCCGGTCGACGCCATCGGCAGCACGGCTTCGCTCCAGGGTCACGAACAGCGGGTCGTCGTCCTCTAGTCGAGGTAATGCCCTGGCGCGAACGCCCAGCCAGGCTGTCAGCGCCTCCGCGATCGCGGATTGTGTGGCCGCGGGCGCCCCGCCGATCACGGAAGCCAACTCGACGTTCCTCCTCCGCCGGCCTCGCCCCGTGTCTGATCGAACCGTTACCTGGCCCTCCATCGGATGCAAGTCGCCTGCGTTGAGAGCACAGATCTCGGACGCTCGCAGGCCGCAGAATGCCATCAGATGGACCATCGCGATATTACGGACGCCCATCGCTGTGCGTGGGTTGAACGCGAAGAGCAGTAGCTCCAGATCGTCGGAGCGGGCACCCCGCGGTGCCTGTACGGGGTCCAATCGGTATCCCCTCACGGAGCGGCTGATATCGCCGGCCAGCAGGCCTTGCTGATGCGCCCAGCGCAGCAGCATCTTGGCGCAGTTAAGCGCCATCTGTTTGCCGCGCTGGCTGATCGGCCCGCGCGGTGTCTGGTACTGATCTAGCCAGGCGACAAACGCGCGCAGATCTTCCCGAGTGAACCGGTCTAAGGCGATATGGCGCTGTGATGCGAAAGCCGCGATTCGCGTCTCAAGCTGTTCGCGGTAATGATCGAGGGTGGCGGGCCGCAGGGTGGGATGGTCGGTCGCCCACCTGTCCAGGAAGAGCTCGATGGCGGCGGGCCAGCTGAGCCTGGGCGATTCAATTGGTTTCGGTCGGTTGTTTGTCATCCGGGGTGCCTCTCTGCAGTACTAGCGTGAATCCCGGCCGCGTCAAGCCGGTGATGTCTGGTTGCCGCGGGCAGGGAGGGCAATGCCCTTAGTGATATCGGCGCGGGCGAATGCCCACCTCCGCTCCGAGTCGGCGAACTCCGAGTAGCGAGCGGTCATGATAGGGCTGCGATGCCCCATCGCCCGCATCAGCGCGGTGGTGGGCACTCCCGCTCTCGCCGAGGCCAGTCCGAAGTAATGACGTAGCCGGTGGGGCGTGAACAGCGAAGGCTCCACTCCGGCCCTGGCAGCGAGGCGCTTCAAAATGGTGCGTACCGCGTCCGGCGTAATCCGCTCACCTGGCGGGCGCGCCTGGGGTCGTTCCACAGTCTCAGCTGCGTGCACAAACTGGTTCGGCCCCAAGGTGACGAACAGCGCATCGTCATCCCCGAGCTCTGGGCAGGCCTGGGATCGAAGCCGCAGCCACGATGCAAGCAGTTCGACCACCTCCGGTCTCACTGCCTCCTTGCCATCGACAATCGTCAGGGGCAAGTCCACAAAGCGCGTGCGCCGAACTTTGCTGGTCTCGGCGCGGACGCGCACCCGCCCCTTCGCCAACGAGAGGTCAGTGGGGTTCAGACCGGCGAGTTCCGACTGGCCTTGCCCCCAAGAACGGGTCCAGGTGATATGTTAGGATTTGGGGACCTGGACGGAATCTGGAGGAGCAAGGAAGATGAACGGGAAGCGACACAC
>Ga0315288_10007620_pt1 | contig 13704 bp, 11 predicted proteins | sample YL17G11_20_MG_FD_203454 | JGI IMG/M metagenome (GOLD analysis project Ga0315288, IMG submission 203454) | Sediment microbial communities from Yellowstone Lake, YNP, Wyoming, USA - YL17G11_20 | ecosystem: Environmental > Aquatic > Freshwater > Lake > Sediment | place: USA: Wyoming | collected...
CCTCGGCGCCGATCATCCCCCCTGGCGGCAAGGTCGCCGACTCGGTCGTGGACGCCATCGACGGCAACGCGGACCTCTCGATCCTGGCGGCCCTGATAAAAAAGGCGGGCCTCGGCCCCGCGCTGGGTGCCAACTTTGCGGGAACTGTCATGGCACCGTCGGACGACGCGTTCACTGTGTACGCCCAGAAGCAGGGCAAGACGACCGACGCCCTGCTCGCCCAAAACCCGACCGACATCAAGAAGGCGCGAGGGGGGAAGGTGGGGGAGGGGGGGGCGGGTGGCCGCCCCGCACGCGCGCGCCCCCCCCCCCCCCCCCCCCCCCCCCCCCCCCCCCCCCCCCCCACACCCCCCCCCCCCCCCCCCCCCGGGGGGGGGGGGTGGGGGGGGGGGGGGGGGGGGGGGGGGGGCCGCCCCGCACGCGCGCGCCCCGACCCCTCCCTCCTCCCCCTCCCCCCCCTCCCAGCTCGTCGCCTTCCACGTCATGCAAAACAAGGTCATCCCCGAGTACGTCTCCGGCCCCGAAATTCAAGAATCGTTGCTCCCCGGGGCCAAGGTGAAGGTCGCGCGCAACTCCGTCTCGCCGGCCTCGTACGAGACCGCCTCCACCCCCACGGCTCCCGCTTTCTACACCGCGGGGAAGGGCACGATCGTGCCGATCGACGGCGTGCTCGTGCCGTCGGCCCGGGACCTGCAGGCGTCGATTTGAGGGTTTGGTTCGTGTCGTCCCCTCCTGCCCCTTGCCTGAGCTTCCTGCCCTGCCTGCCCTGCCTTGTCTGCATGCCTGCTCTGCGTGCCGCACGCGCGCGCCGGGCGCGGGGTGAGGCGGGCGCGAGCGCGCGCGTGCGCGCGGCGCGGAGAGACAGGGAGCCCGCGCGCCGCTCGCCGCCCACCCCTCCGCCTGCTCGAGAGTGTGCCGCCGTGCAACGATCGAGAGACGCGCGCCGCAAGGAGGGGCCGAGCACGCGCCTTGCGACGGCGACAGCGACAGCGCGCGCGCGCTGAGTGCCGCCCTCACTCCGCGGTCCCGCTTTTGCATGCTCGTCGCCCGCGCCCTGGGCCTGCGCACCATGTGATATAGAGATCGCTCCGCGGGCGCGCGAGCGGAGGAATGGTGGCGCGCCGCATCCGCCGACGCGCGCCCGTTCCCCCCATTTCTCCAGGCCCAAGCGTCCCCACCCCTTTTTCGTGGCGGCCGGCATTAAAAAGGACGCGGTCGGGTGCGGACTGGGGACGGCGAGGAGACGAGGCGCCCGCCGCGCCGACCGCCGCCAAAGGCCGCCGACCCCGCCGCCCCCTCCCAGCGCCACCACCACCTCCTCGCCCGCCAAAAAGTCCAAGCACGGCCCCGCGCCCCGTCTGCTGCACAAGCCATACCCGGAGCCGGCGCCGCGGCCCGATGGCCACTACTGCCCTTCCCGCGACCGCCCGCCCCGCGACCCGTCCGCCTTTGTCGCCCTCTCCTGGAACGTGGCCGGCCTCAACGGTTTGTTGAAGAAGGATCCCGACGCGATTAAAAACCTGGTGGCCGCGGAAGGCGCAGACGCGCTCTGCCTGCAAGAACACAAACTCCAGGCCTCCAATGTCTCCCTCACCGCTCCGCGCCTCGGCCTGCCGGGGTGGCACATCACGTGGGCGACGTCGGGCGAGAAGAAAGGATATTCGGGGGTCGCGATCGCGTCGAGACTGCCCCCGCTCTCGGTCCGCGTCGGCCTCGGCGACGCCGACCACGACGACGAGGTACGGGAGAGTGAGCGAGAGGTGGTGGGGTGGTTCGGGAGTGGTGGAGGGGTGGCGGCGGCCGGTTGCCGGGGCGCGACCGCGCGCCGCGAAACCGACCCCAACGCCGCCACCCCGCCACCCCTCCCCCCCAGGGCCGGCTCGTCGCCGTGGAATACCCCCGCTTCTGGCTCGTCACCGTGTACGTCCCCAACAGCGGGGAAGGGTTGCGGCGGCTGTCCTACCGGACGGAGGAGTGGGACGCCGCGCTCGCGTCGTTCTGCGCCGGCCTCGCCGCCTCCAAACCCGTCATCCTGGCGGGCGACCTCAACGTCGCCCGCGAGCCGGTCGACATCCACAACCCCAAGTCGAACCTGCGGTCGGCGGGGTTCACGGTCGAAGAGCGCGACTCGTTCCGCGCGCGCCTCCTCGGCCCGCCCGCGTCGTTCGCCGACCCCTGGCGCCTCTCCCACCCGGACGCGCGCGGCTACACCTACTGGTCGTACCGCGCGGGGTGCCGCCCCAAAAACCTGGGGTGGCGGCTCGACTATTTTCTCACCTCCCCCGCCCTCCCCGTCCACGAAGCCTTTCACCTGCCGCACGTGGGCGGGTCCGACCACTGCCCGGTGGGGGTGGCGATTGTGGGGGGGGCGGGAGGCGGGGAGGAGGCGGCGGGGGAGAGGGGTTGACGAGGGGTGAGAAACCTGTCGCCCGTCGCACGCCGCGCTCTCTCCTCTCTCACCCCTCGAAGCACCTCCCGTCCATGACCCCCAGCGGGCTCGCCACCGCGGGCGCAAACGGCAGCCGCGCCAGCACGTCGGCGGCGGGGTCGACGCCGGGCGCGACTTCCACCAGCTCGAGCCCCCCCGCGTCCCTCAACCGGAACACCGCCCGCTCCGTCACGTACAGCACGCGGCGCCCGCGCGCAGAGGACGCCGCGAACGTGACCTCGTCGACGGCGGGCACAAACTTGGGGTGCCGGCCCTGTGGCGGAAGGAGTGGGGAGGGAGAGGGTCGGGGTCGAGGCCGGCGCGCGCCGGGGAGCCCCGCCGCCGCCGCGGCCCCACTCTCCCCCCACCTCGCGCTTGATGGTGAGCTTGCCGCCGCGCGCGCACACCGCGAGGCCGCCCGACGTGAAGGAGAAGACGAACACGACCGCCTTGGCGCACGAACTGATGTCGATGAACCCGCCGCACCCCGGCGCCCGCCCGGGGAAGGAGGAGACGTTGACGTCGCCGTTGGGGGCCACCTGGGCGGCGCCCTGGGGTGGGTGGGGTGGGAGGGGGTGGTGTGTGCGGGCGGGCGCTCGAGCGCGCGGGGCGGCGCGCAGGGCGCTCGAGCGCGCGGGGCGGCGCGCGGGGCGACGGCCGCGCGCCGGGACGCGGGGCCGCCCGCGCCGGCGACTGCGCTGCTCGTCGCGGCGGGCGGCGCCGCCGCCGGCGCCGCGGTCCGGGTCGGCGGCCGCGGGCGGGGCCGCGCGCGCGCGCCTCGCGCCGCCCTCCCCACGCGCCCCTCCCCACCAAAAACGCGACGTCGATCCCGCCCCCATTGTAAAAGTCGAGCATGGTCGCGGTGGGCACTTGGGCCAGGGGGTGGGACGCCGCGCCAAACGCGGGGCCGCCCGCGGGCGTGCCCCCGATCGACCCCGCTTCCGTCGTGAGCAGGATGGACGCGCCGGGGATGTCGCGGGCGCCGCGCTCGGCCACCATGGCGGCCACGCCCTGGGGGGGGGGCGGGGTTGAAAAGAAAAAAAAAGGAAAAAAAAAAGGTGGTGGTTGGGGGGGGCGGGTGCGGCGCGTCCGCCGCCCGGCCCCGCTCCCCTCGTCCCCTCTCTCTTGCCTCGGGCATGCCGACGCCCACGTTGACCAGGGCGTGCTGGGTGATGGTCAGCATGGCGCGGTGCGCGACGACGCGCCGCAGGCCGGCCAGCGGCGCGCGCGCCGGCGCGCCGCCCGCGGCCGCCGACACCAGCGCCGCGTCCCACCCGCCTCCACCAACCACCTGGCTCTGCCACGGCGAGTCATCCCCCACGACGACGACCGCGTCGACGAGGGCGCCAGGGACGGCCACGTCGCGCGGCGGCAGCGCGCCGCGCGCGACGAGGGAGCCGACTTGCACGATGACGCGCACCCGGCCCCGGCCCGTGTTGTGGGCGGCGATGGCCTGTGGGGGAGGGGGCGGCGCGTCGGTGGATCGGGCGCGCCGCCCCGCCCTCGCCTCGCCGCCTCCCCTCCTCCCCACCTGGTTCAGCGCGTCCCCCAGCAACGCCTCCCGCCCAAACCCGATGTTGCCGTCCGGGTCGGCCACCGAGCCGCGCAGCAACGCGACGTCGACTCGGGGGGGGGGGCGGTAGTGGAGCGCGTCCTCGCCCCCGACCCGCACCCGGGTCACCACCTCCTCCCGCCCCGCCCGCTTGCCGCCGCCGTGCGCCGGGTCGACAAAGGTGCCCAAACCGACGGCGGTGACGGGGCCGGGGCGGCGGGCGGCGATGTCGCGGAGCATGTGGGAGACGACGCCGAGGGGGAGGTTGTGGGCGGCGGTCAACGACCCGCCCTCGATCAACGCTCCGAGCTCGGGGCAGAGCCCGATCCATGCGTACGTGAGGCGGGCGACGAGGCCGGGCGCGGCCAGGGCGCCCGCGCCGCGGCCCTTGCCGTCGCCGACCGCCGCGACCAGGAGCAGGTGGATGCGGCGCGGGGTCCCGCTCGCGTCGAAACGACGACGCAGCGCCAGCGTCAGGGCTTCGGGGTGGCCGCAACCGACGAATCCCGACAGCTAAAGTCGGGGTTGGGGGGTGTGGGCGTCGGGTTGCCCCGCCTCCTCCTTCCCTCCACCGCCTCCTCCACCCACCGTTACGACATCGTCGTCCGCCACGCACGCCGCGGCTTCATCCGGCGTGAGCAGGGCGGGGCCCGTCGCGGCGTCGGCGCGTGCCGCATGGGAGCCGACGCGCGCCCGCTCTGGCGCCAGCTGGGCGGCCAGCAGCGCCAGCCGGCGCGCGGCGGCGCCGTCGCCGGGGAGCGCGGGCATCGAGAGACCCCGAGCCGCGGTGTGCGTGGCGGTGGTTGAGCCGCGAGACCCTCTGCACCCCCTCCCACACCGCGGCCGTGGCTCCGCCAGTGCGTCACAGTGTCGGGTGCGGCGCGCGGCCCAGAATAACGCCCCGCGGCCTCTCTACCCCCCCCCCCCCCCAAAAAAACCCAAACACCATCACCACGCCCCCCCTCACCCGTCCGTGCGCGATGTGCGCGGCGGCAGGTGGTCCAGGTCCCAGTCGGCCGGGCTCGGCGGCGGCGACAGCGGCGCGACCTGGCGCAGCGCCGTGGCGACCCACCCGCCCTCCCCGCCGCGCGCGAGGCTCACGACGCGCGCCTGGGCCTCGATGGCGGCCAAGGCGTGGGGGGCGGGCTCGCTCTGGGCGGCGAGCAGGGCGTCGAGGATGGCGACGGCGTCGGCGCGGGGAACCGGGTTTGCGGCGGCGGCGGCGGCGGCGCGCGCGGCCGCGACCCCGGCCGCCGCCGCGCGCACCACGTCCAGCGCGTTCGTGGTGGGAGGAAACAGACTCGCTGGCGGCGTCACCACCTTGGAATCGTCGCGCTTGCGCTTGCACGAGCGCGCCGGCGCGCGGGCCGCGCGCGCCGCGCGCGACGCGGCCGGCCGGCCGCCGTCGCCCGGAAAAGTGGATTGCCCCCACGCGCGCAAATCGCCCACAAACTCGGCCCACGTGCCGCCCTCGCGCGCCAGCACAAACGGGTCGCGGCCCGGGTCGGCGGCCGGAAAGTTGCGCGGCGCGCCGCGGCCGCGCGCGCGCCACACTGCGCGGTCGTACGCGACCATGGCCTGCTCCTCCGTGCAGAAGGCGCCGATGTGGAGCTGGGGGGCGGGGGAGGGGTCGAGGGTCGGCCTCGCGCCTGGGTCCCGTGCGCGCGCGCGCCTCCACCCCTCACGCCTCCTCCTCTTCCTCTCACCTGCGTCCCGCGGCGTTTGCCGGGCCCGCGGTCGCCGGAGGGCGTCCACACGTTGGCCACCCAGCGCCCGGTGCGCTTGTAGAGCGCGACGCCGACCGACGCGCGGCCGCCGGGCGGGCCGGGCGAGATGGGGCGGCCGCCGGGGGCGAGCGGGAGGAGGTCGGTGGCGGCGTCAAGGGGGGCGGGGGGCATCGGCGGCGTCCGTGGCGGCAGCGTCAGCGCCGGGTGTGCGCGAGGCGCGTGGGCGCCGGCGGCGTTCGCCCCTCCCCCGCCCTACTCGACCTCCACCGCACACAGGTCCGCGCACCACGCCAGCACGCGCCCGCACTCGGCCGCGACGCGCGGGTGCGGGGGGGAGGGCGCGCCGCGCAGGGCGGCAGCCAGTTGGGCGCCGAGGCCAGCGACTGGCGCGGGCGACCGGGACCGGATCGACTCTTCGACCGCGTCCGCCAGGCGGGATGCGAGGACTGCCAGCAGCGCGTCGGCGGGGGTGGAGGGCGGCGGGAGGCCCAGGGAAGGAGGAGGCGGCGGCCCTTCTTTTTCCCGCCTCAGCCTCGACAACTCGACCGCGATCGCCGCCCCGTCCCGCAGCGCGGCCAGCGGGGGGCCGCCCCCACCGAAGCAGGCGGGCCGGTTGGGGGCGAGGCGGGGGGTGAGGAGCGCGAGCGAGACGGCGGCGCGCGCGAGGGACGGCGCGCCGCCCGGCCGCTCCCGCGCGTCGGCCACCGCCTGCGCCGCCGCCCGGTCCATGGCCTCGCACCCGGCCGCCAGGACGAGGGGCCAGGTGCCGGCGGTCGCCGCGCCGCGCGCGGCGCGCGCGGCGCGCGCGGCGCCGAGCAGCCGCGGCGCGGCGGCGGTCACCCGGCGCATCGCCGCCCGCCGCAGGGAGCCCGCGTGCACCGACCAGTCGAACATGAGGGACGAAAAGAGGCCCAGCTCGACCGGGGCGACGCCCGCGCGGCGCGCGGGCGGCGGCGGCGCCGGGCCGCGCTGCGGCGGCCAGCCGGCTGCCGCGCCCGCGGCTTCCGCAGCCGCCGCGCACCACGCCGGGCACAGCGTGACCGCGACTGCGCCCCCGGCAGCCGTCGCCGCCGCGGCCGGCCCTCCCGGCGTGCGAGGGAGCGCGGCCGCCAGCTCGGCCGCCAGCGCACGGCGCGGCGCGCGCAGGGCAGCGGAGTGCGGCAGAATCGTGGCTTCAACACACGGCGGCTCCATGCGTGGAAACGGGGCGATGCGCACGGTGACGATGAGCGGCGCGGCCTGGCGCGGGGCGCCCAGAGCGGCGGCGGCGGCGGCCGCGAGCGCGGCGCCGACCGCGTCGGCCTCCACGCCACCCTCTTCTCTCCCGCCCCACAGGCACGGGTCCGCCGCCGCATCTGTCAGCACGGGGCACGCGCGGGACGCGGCGACGACGCACTCGGCGGGGAGGAGGGCGAGGAGCGAGACGAGGCAGTCGCGGTCGACGTCGGCGAGGGAGAGCCGGCGGCGCGGCGCGGGCGCGCGGGCTCCCGGCGGCGGAGGCGGCGCGCCGGTGTCGCGGGTCGCCATGCCGGCGGCCGCTGGCGGCGGCGGCGCCGGCGGCGGGGCCGGTGGCGGGGCGAATGCCGCGCGGGAGTGAGCGCGGCGCGCTCGCCGGCGAGAGACCCGCAAGCCGCCCGCCCGCCCGGACCGGCACAGTGACCCCAACAATCACAAGGACAAGCACGCACCACCCCGACGACCGCTGCACCCCCCCCTTGCCCCCACCCCTCAACCCCCCAACCCGATCAACTCCACAATCTCGGGCAGCGTGTCGCCATAATCCAAATGCCCTTTGACGAGCGCCCCCAAATTGACGTTCTCCACGCCCGCCACGGGCACGGGGCACAGGCCGCCCGCGGGGCGGACGAAGCCGGTCGACGCGCGAAACACGACGGCGAGCACCCAGTCGGCGCGCGAGTACCCGTTGACAAACCTGCCGGCGACCGCGGCGCGGGCCATGGCCCACCGCTCGGGGCGCACGGTGACCGGGGCGCCGAGGAGGACGGCGTGCTCGACGACGCCCGACGCCGCGCCGGCGCGGACCAGCTCCAGCAAGCAGTGGAACACCACCCGCGCCCCCATGCCGTACCCGACCAGGGTGACGGGGCGGGCGGCCGAGGGGGCGGACGCCCGGGCGAGGAGGACGTGCGCGAGGAGGCGGCCGGCCTTGACCGCGCGGTCGAGGGCCATGGCCCACGCGGAGTCGATGACCTGGGAGAAGGAGACGAGGGCCAGGGGGCCGGCGGCGGCGGCGGCGACGCCTGGAGAGGGGGGAGGAGGGGTTTGGCGGGCGTCGGCGCCGCGCCGCGCCCTCGCGCCCGCCGCCTCTCCCCCCTCCCCCCCCGACCTGTGTAGAGCCAGTGCTGCAGCGCCAGCTTGACCGCTTCCTGGGCGGCCTGGTTGCGCATCCAGGTGCCGATCGCGCGGTCCAGGGCGAGCAGGGCGGCCGACTCCCACACGAGCGCAAACGGTTCGCCGTCGGCCGGCAGCCGCGCGCGCGCCCACACCGCCCACAAGTCCCGCCGCTCCCGCGCCCAGCCGGCGACGCAGATGGTGGCCGCCAGGCGGGCCTCGTCCGCGCCGCCGTCGGGGGTGGCGGGGGCCGGGAGGAGGGGAGGGGGTGGGGGCGGGCCGCGGTCGCGGCGCGGCGAGGGCGACCGCGACCGGTCGCCGCCGCGGTCCATGCGGGGCGGGGATGGAGGCCTGAACGTCGCGGCCAGGGGGTGGTCGTCGTCCGCGGGCACCGGGAGGTGCGGGGGTGGCGGTGGCGGTGGCGGCGCAGGCGGCGCGTCGGCCTCGACGCGCGCCCTGGCCACCACCTTCACTTCCTCCTCCTCCTGCAGCCGCACAAAGCCAAACTCTTTGACGTCGCCGACCCGGCGCGCCATCCTGTGCCCCGCAAACGCTCCCCCGCCGGCGCCGACACCGCCCGCGACGAGCGCTGTGCCGGCGCTCGTCGTGAGAAAGGCGGACGCGGCGGCCGCGGACGCGGCCGCGCCGGCGCCGCCGACGGCGGCGATGGCGGACGCCACGCCGGCCGCGACGACGGGCGCCGCGAGGCCGCCCGTCACCGCAAACAGGGCGCCGACGCCCAGCGTCGTGCCGGCGACGGCGGCGGCCTTGACCGATCGATCCCACGCCGACGCCGCCGGCGCGGCCGCGGCCGCAGGCGGCGGCGGCGGCGGCGGCGCGAGCGTCGTCGCGAGCAGCCGCTCAAACGCGGCCGCCTTGGACCACGGCACGTGCAGCCAGTGCGCGACGCGGCGCAGAGCGGTGCGGGACCGGGCGTCGTACCAGCGGGAGGCCGGGGGGGGGAGGGGGGGGGGGGTCGCCGCGGCCGGGACGTGGCCCCCGGCCCGGCCCGCCCCTGCCGCCTCCACGTCGACGCACCCCTCCAGCAGCTCCATGATGGCGGCCACCGCTTTGGCGGTCGGCGGCGGGCGCCGGCGGGAGGGCGGTGGGGCGGTGGGGGGTGGGGGCGGCGCGGGAGGGGGGGCGCCAAAGTCGCACGCCAGCAGGTCGCCCGACAACAGGTCCCCCACGGAGTCGACACGCGGCGGCGGCCGCGGCGGGGCCAGCACGAGGCCCGCGCCCCAGCCCGCGCTGAGCGGCGCCGCCGCGGCCGCCGCGACCGCCGACCGCGGCGACCCCGTCGCCTCGGCCAGCGCTTTCAGCGTGCGCATGTCGTCCTCCAGGTCGGAGTCGGTGTCGTCGCCGCCGGCGGGGCCGGGGGTGCAGGGGGTGGAGGGAGCGGCCGCCGCCGCGGCGGCGGCCGCGGCTGCCGCCTCGGCTTCAGCCGCCGCCGCCGCGGCCGCGGCTGCCGCCTCGGCTTCAGCCGCCGCCGCGGCGGCCGCCGCACTCGCCACAACACTCGTTGTCGACCTCACGGTCGGCATCTGCCCCCCGAGCGGCGCGAGGTGGGCGGCCACGGTCTCGAGCAGCGCGCCGCGCTCCGACCGCGCGAGGCCCCCCACTTCCGGCAGCCGCTTCAGGCCGGGCCAGGCGCGGCGCGGGATGGCGAGGCGGGCGTAGGCGCGGTCCAGGAGGCCGCCGGGGAGGACGCAGTCGGCGCCCCAGAAAGAGCGGCGCGCGGCGTCGGCGTCGGGGCCGCCCGCGGGGCCGACTCCCGAGCCGTCGTCCGGGGGTTCTCCCCACGCGGTCTCGGGGTCGCCGTGCTGCCCGTTTTCCACCTGGAGGGGGGGAGGGAGCGTGAGCGAAGAGTTCTCTCGCGCGCGTCCGCCGGCACGCCCCTCGCCGCGCTCATTCCCGCCCTCCCTCCCGCACCTGGGTCACGTGCAGGGCCAGGGTGTAGAGGGCGGCGAGGGAGTAGCGCTCCTCTTCCGTCAAGTCGCGCGCCATGGCCGGCGCGCGGCGGGGCGGCCGCGGCGGCCGCCACGCGCGCGACGCGCGACGGCCGAACGACACGCGCCGCGGCTGGGGTGCGGGCAGCCCGGGCGGGGGCAGAGAGTGGCGCGATAACGGCACCGTCACTCTGCGCGCCGAGATGGTGTCTTTGAAGCTCGTCAAGCGCCTCTCGGCCTCCGTCCTCGGCTGCGGGAAGCGCAAGGTATGCGAGCGATTGTGCGGGGTCGCCGCGGGCGCCGGGGCGGGCGCCGGGGGCGATGGGGCGGCCCGGCGGCCGGCGGGGCGCGCGGGCGGCCGCCGACGCCACCACCCGCCCTCCCCATAGGTCTGGCTCGACCCCAATGAGTCATCCGAGCTGAGCATGGCCAACTCCCGTGAGTGTGGGCGGGGGGATGGGGAGGGGGGTGGCGCGGGCGGCGGGCGCCGCGGGGGCGTGTGCACGCGCCGGGCCAGGGCGCCGCCCGCCCGGCGTGGTGGCGGGCGCGACCGCGCGCCCGATGGGGGGCGTGAGCGGCGCCGGACGCTTCCCCGCGGCCGCCGCGCCGCGCGGCGGCGGCGCACCGCGTCGGGCGGCGCGGGCGCGAGCTGCGCGCCTCGCGCCCGCCCTCCGCCCGCCCCCGTGAGGCGCGCCATCTACGAGGCGGCCGGCCATGGCGGCGCCGGGCGCGCTCGAGCCCGCGGCCGCCTGCGCACCCGCGCGCGCCGCGGCCGCCGCTGCCGATCGCGGCCGCGCGCCGCCCGCTTGCGCAGCCCGCCGCCCGCGGACGGTTGGCCGGTCGCCCGCACCCGCGCGCTGGCGGCAGGAGCGGGCCAGGCGCCCCGATGGGCCGCCCCCGACGCCGCCGCCGACCCCCGCCCCGCCTCCCTCCGCCCCCCAGGCCAAAACGTGCGCAAGCTCGTCAAAGACGGCTTCATCATCCGCAAGCCGGCCGTCGTGCACTCGCGCTCGCGCGCGCGCGCGGCGGCCGCGGCCAAGGCCAAGGGCCGGCACACCGGCTTCGGCAAGCGCCGCGGCACGCGCGAGGCGCGGCTGCCGACCAAACTGCTCTGGATGCGGCGCATGCGCGTGCTGCGCCGTCTGCTGCGCAAGTACCGCGCGGCCAAGAAGGTCAGGGGTGGGGGAGGGGAGGGTGGGGCGCGCGGGGGCGCGGCGCGGGGCGACCGCCGACGCGCGCGCTCCCTCGACCGTTTCTTCCTCTTAGATCGACAACCACCTCTACTCCGAGCTCTACAACCGGGTCAAGGGCAACGTGTTTAAGAACAAGCGGGTCCTCATCGACGCGATCCACAAACAGAAGGCGGAGCAAGCGCGCGACCGCGCCATCGCCGACGCCTTCTCCGCGCGCCGCGCCAAGAACAAGGCGACCCGGGCGCGCAAGGCGGCGCGCCGGGACGAGCGGCTGGCGGGGGCGGGGGTCGACGTGGCCAAAGGCGCGGCGCCCGCGGCGGCGCCCGCGGCGGCGCCCGCGGCGGCGGCCAAGGCCAAGTGAGGAGAGGGGGGGGGTGTGCGCCTTGCGCGCGCGTTCTCTGCCCTGGTGCTGCTTGTGTCAACCGCCCCCTCTGTGGCTGTCGATGGTGGAGGAGGAGGGGGGGAGGGGCGCGCGCGCCCCCAGACGCTCTCTCCCCCTCCCTCCACACGCCGCCACCCTCCATCCCGTCAACGAGAATGCTGTCAGAGAGTGTTAACACGCCCGCCGCCGGCGCGGGCAGCCCCCCCCCGCGTTCCTTCAGTGGTGCGCCGCCACGGCCCCACCTTCCTTGGCCGCCGCCGCCTTGGCCGCGCGCGCCTTGAGCGAGGACAGGCGCCACGAGCCGTACACGAGGCCGACCGAGAACACGGAGACGCGCAAGACCTGCAGGCGGGGGGGAGGGGTGGTGGGCGTCGGGGACGGGCGCTCCAGCCCTCCCCAGGGCCATGGTGCTGGGCTCCCTGCGCGATGCGCGGCGGCCCAGCGCGGCCCGGGCGCAGGGCGAACGCGGGCGGCCGCGATCGGGGCGCCGAGCGGCGCGCCCGCGGCGCGGCGCCGGCAGGCGCCGCCCGCGCCCCGCGTCTCGCTCCCGCGATGTGGCGTGACGTTTCCGATCGCGCAGAGGCGCGAGCGGGCCACGATCAAGCGGCGTGAGCGCTGCGGCCGCGCGCCTCTCCGCCAACGCGCCCTCCCCCCTTTCACACGCCCTCTCACCGACGCCAACGTCGACCCGCCAGAGTAGGGGTGCATGGTGGGGGCCGGGCGGGGGCGGCGGGCGCGGGGCAGAGTGCGGCGCGGCGACGCAACGCCCGGCCCTACACTGCCGGTGCGCGCCCTTCCCGGCCGCGCCCCCCTGCGAGCGCCGGCGCATGCGCGCGACCGTGGCGTTCGCGTGAGGGCGCCTGCAGCGTCCGTGCCCCGGGAGCGGCGTCAGCCGTCGCGCGTCGGGGCCGCATCCGAGCGCGCACGCCGCCTCCCGCCCGCAATGCACGCGCCGCAGCGTTTCGGTGAGAATGGGGGTGCACGGTGGGGGTGCTGGGGGCGCCGCCGGCCGGAGCTCGCCGCGCCACGACGGCGGGGCGGCCAGCGGCTGCCGGCCGTCGCGCGGTCGCGGCCACCCCCTTGGCGGGTTGCTGCGCGCACAATGCGCGTGCGCCGCCGCCCCGCGCCACCCGAGACGCGCCCCCTTTTCCCTCAGCCCACGCGCCGCGCCGCCCGCTGACCCCGCGCCCTTCGACCCTGCGCGTCGCGGCCGCACGTGCCGTGCCCGCACCGATGCCCGTGAGCGTGCGCGGCGCGGGCGGCCCGGCGCCGACCCTGGACGCCGCCGTCGCGGCCCCCGCGCGGCCGCCGTCCTCCCGGCCGCCCAAGCCCAACGAGCGCTTCTTCAAAGATGTGAGTGCAGGGAGAGAGGGGAGGGGTGGAGGGTGCGTGGAGCGACCGCAAGGGTTTCGACCGACCCCCTCTCCCCTCCCCCCCGCCTCTGCCAGGACGCCGTGCGCATCAAGACCTCGGGCCCCTCCCCCGCCGACGTCGCCGCCGTCCGCCTCATCCCGGTGCGGGACCGCGCGATCGGCGGGCGGGGCAAGGCCGACGCGCTCAACGTCAAGGCCGCACCCTGGCGCTGGGTCCCGCCGACCGTCGCGGGCGCCGCCTTTGTCGGCGCCGAGCCCCGGTGGGCCGCCCTGCCCGAGACGTCGGCCGTGCACTTGCTGCGCCTCATCCGGGAGCGGGACTGGACGAGCGCCGCGTACGCGGGCGACGGCGCGCCGCCGCTCAAGCTCTCGTTCTTCCGCGACACCGGCCAGGGCGCGGCCCCCGCGTGGCCCGGCTACCGGGCGCTGGTGAGCGTGGCGACCGACAGCGACGGCACGTCGTACGGCCCCGAGCATTGGGTCGACCTGCCGCGGCCCGGCCCGCCGACGCACGCGGCCGACCACCTCGCCGGCGGCACGCACGGCGGCCACCACCGTTCCAAGCGGGCCGCCCCCCCTCCCGGCCGCCCCGGCGACGTGGGCCACAACCAGGTGTTTGACGCGCTGTTCAAAGCGTACGAGCAACGGCTCCCCGACGCGGCGCTCGAACAACTGGCGGTCGAAGGTTGGGCCGACCGGACCGCGCACGAGTACGACTGCCCCGCGGACTCCCTGTTGCACGTGTCGC
>Ga0315288_10007623_pt1 | contig 13703 bp, 24 predicted proteins | sample YL17G11_20_MG_FD_203454 | JGI IMG/M metagenome (GOLD analysis project Ga0315288, IMG submission 203454) | Sediment microbial communities from Yellowstone Lake, YNP, Wyoming, USA - YL17G11_20 | ecosystem: Environmental > Aquatic > Freshwater > Lake > Sediment | place: USA: Wyoming | collected...
TGATGGCATCTTCTAGCTGATCAATGATCTTGCGCTCGATGGCCCGCTGTAAATAGCGCTCGAAGGAGGTTCCCGCCGAGACCCCCTCGTCATGGTTCTGGACCAGATGCAGATCGAGCGCGATCTGGAGGCGCTGCGGATACTGAAGGTTCAGAAAGCGATAGCGCAGGCGTCGGATAAACGGATCTTCTTTTGGGTCAGGCATGAGGGGCTCCTTCCAATCGCGCACACAGCGCGTCTGCGCATGTTTCGCAGAGCATCTCCGACTGCATCGCATCCTGTGGGCGATGGTACGAATAGGCATGCGCGCCAGCGAGGTTAACCACGCCGCAGGAAGAGCAGGTGCACGATCTTGCGAGGATGCCTTGGCCCAGTAGATTCTCGGCGAGGAGGCGCTCCTTCAGTGTACTCATGGCTGAATCTTGACCTGCTCTGCGATCGCCTGTCTCGTGTGCTCCTCACAGTAGGCGCTGCCCTTTCCTGCACGATTTTCACAGCTGGTCAGCCAGCACCTGGGATGGTGAAAGGCTGCCGTGATCTCGAACAGCGCCTTTCGCTCTGGCGTAAGCGTTTTCTTGGGGCCGATGGGCGTGATGCCTACTAACTGCGGGGCGTCGGAGTCCTTCCCTCGATCATTGGTGCGGCGCAGCGCTAGCATGGAGTCATCGTAGTGGGCGATCACCGTCTCGTTCACATAAGGAAGCAGCTTCAGCATGATGTCGGAGGAGAACCAAAAAACACTCAACCCATCTTCCGCATGAATCTCTGCCCAGCCGCTGTATGGCAGGATGTACAAGATTCCAGTGACATCTACTCGCTTCATGCGCACCTCTTTGGCGAGATTGACACTCTGCGATCGGAGTGTCAATCTCAACCTAGCAAAAGGGCGTGATGCATGGCGGGCAGACGGATGATAGATCTGGCAGGACAAACGCTTGGCGAGTGGCTTGTGCTCGATGAGTGGCGCATCCGACAGGCGCCTCACAGCAAGCTCACGGAGTGGAAGTGTCAGTGCTCCTGTGGCGCGATTCACTGGCGCCTGAGTGCCAACCTGCGCAACGGGCTTTCGACGCACTGCAAGAGCAAGAATCACGGCGATCCTTACGTCATCGGTGACACGCTTGGCAAATTTACGATCGAGGCCTTTCCTGACGAAAGGCGTTGTCACCTGCGCTGTGTTTGCGGGCGCCTGCGGGAGGTGGCCAAGACCTCGCTCAACGGCCTCCTTCAGTATCGGTCCAGCTGTGGCTGCAACGGCGTGGACACCATCATGCTACGAGGAGATCCAGATTTGCCAACGGGCGTGCACGGCTATAATCAGCTTATCCGCTGGGCGGGATGTTCTAGGCAGGCACACTACCAAATGATTCATACCCGTGGGCTGTGGTACGCGGTGCAGCATTTGTCAGAGCTTGCGGAGGAACGCCACCCAGGAGAGGGTTGGCGAATCCTGAAGGTAGTTCCGATGCCAAAAGAGCAAGCGCAGGTCGCGTGAGGCTCATGGTAGCCACCGCTCCCAGTTGGCAAAGATGACTCGTAGATCATCCGACAGATACAGCGATTGGCGGCCATGTCCTGTCCGTCGTATCCAGAGCGAAGGCTCTTCTAGGGGCACACGCTGGGCCGTAAAATATTCTGCGGCAAATACCATCGCCGCGATCTGGCCAACGTCTCCACCGTTCGCGAGCAGCGGCGTGGTGACAGCCTGTTGCCCGCCCTCGGCGCTGTAGACCTCCACCTCGTAGCAAGAGACACCTTGCGGCACGTAGCAGCAGTCAAACCTTCCCTCTGGCTCGGCGTCTGCGAAGACAAAGGGGATGTCATAGAAATCGCCCATTCGCTCCGTGATCAAGTGGCGCATCTGCCAAAAGAGAAAGCTAGAGCGAATGACCCAACGCGCGTACACAGGCGTGCTGCGGTTGCCTGCATGTTGGCGAACGAAATCAAACTCTTGTTCGGTGATGCTCTGCTGCCTCAACGCATCTTGCGCCATCTCTTGTACGACGCGCAAAGAGGGCGTACCGTAGGCGTAGGCAGTAGGATTTACTTGGAAGGCTCCCTGCGACCAAGCCGAGACTCGAAACTGATCTCCCCTGTTTTCTCGATGGGCCTCTACCTCCCAATTGATGGTGGGCATTAGATCCTGCAGTTGGCGTAGCAGGGAAATCACTGCGCGCCCTCCTTTGGTTCTGTGGTGCCTGGTGCAGGAGGAGTCTTCCACAGTCCTCGTTGAACCAGGTCGGCGATCAGAAGCGCTTCGGGGTCCTCGCTCATCGCCACAGTTGCATCCAGTCGTACCTTCAGTTTTCGATCCTCTTCTGCCTCCGTCTCTGCCTCTGCTTCTGTTAGCACTGGCCTAACCCAAGGTGCACCGCCGCAGGCAGGACACAGATTGTTCAGGATCATCCCTGCCGCCAAGTCGCGATCCCCTGGCAGATAGGCGTGCAGGGCATCATGGCCACAGCGATGATGTCGAACATTGAGCACTTCATGCCCAGGATGCTGATCCGCAAAGGCCTGTCGCCTCGCCTGCTCGGCATTGGTGTCGTCCAGTGATTCTCGAATCTCACGAGAAAAGGCGGTGCCAAACTGTAGTAAGGCACCTTCAGGCGTGTCTCCATACGCAAAGAGAGTGTTGCCGCAACCTCCGCCAGCAACCCAGAAGACTCCGTCCTTCATTGTCAGTTTAATCAACATGGTTCTTCTCCTCGGTAATAGGCGAGCAGCCGCTGCCTTTCATCGGCCCTCTACCTCTCCCGCTCGGCGGATGGCCTCTGGCGTGTACCATGGCTTGGGGATGCCATCCATGGTGTTGGCGAGACAGATGGGTACTAGCGGCAGCAACGCAGCGGCGGTGAGTTCTGGGTTGGCAAAGAGGGAAGGCCAGTCAGTGGTCATGGGGCTCCGTATGCGGTGAGGTACGACCTAGTCAGTGGATACGCTAGAGACCTTCCGTCTGTCGCCACGAACCAAAGGGCTCGCGAATGTCTACCGCAACGATGTTTTGCGTCTTCAGCCAGGTCTTGTGAAAAGGAGCCAAGGGCCAAAGCACAGCGAGCACCCAGACGGTCTGATTTGCCTCGCGCTCTCGGCTAGGGTCGTACTCGCGATAAAGGTTAAGCTGCTTGCATACCTCATTGGCTGAGACGGGAGCAGCCTTTACCTCCACGCAGAGATTAAGCTTGGTCGTCTCTGCGCTTGTTTCGACGTGAAAATATTCCCTAGAATAATTACCAAATTTAAGCGACGCCCGACGATCAGAGATGGCTGGACGATATAGTCCTGCGTTTTCTTTGTGCTCTGGTTGGTCAATCTCCCACCCACTAGGGGATGTCGATGTACTGGAACGTTTTAATGTTGCAAAGACCGTTCTCTCCCCTGTTGTTTCATAAGTAAGACGAGCGCGCGTGTGCGTTAATACGACGAAGGCATCAAGGAAGCCCACCGTCGTCTTGTATTTTCCTTCTCCCTTGGAAATGCATACCTCTGCCGCCGAATAGGCCCTTTCCGCGCTCACAGGCGAATTATCCTCGAATTGCTCCGCACAGTAAGCGCCATTGACGTCAACCAGCTTGCCATTCTGATCGTAGTAAGGACGACAGCGACCGCGATTATAATAAATCGTCGCATCTGTCTCTGGAAGAAACCTTCTAAGATCAACCCCATCCACACAGAGTAATCGCCACAGCGCCGCTGCGCCCTCGTCGGTGGTGAGATACTGACAAGCCAGATCATGATCGGAGTGGAGTCGATCCTTGTCTTGAAAGCCAAGCTTTGCGAGAAGAGTCTGATTGTGCGAGTGAGTCATGATGTCTCCTTTTTACGCGCTTTTCCAATGTTTATCGACGCCGCTGCCCTCGGACAGCAGCAGCCCTAGTGCCCCTAAGCTCTCTAGCGCCGCTTGTACGCCCTCCACCTGCGACCCCGTAAAGAGCGCGCCCACTTTGGCCGCGCTCCAGATGCCCCCGCGCCTTGTCACGTCTCGGATGGAGGCGAGCTGCAGCGGGAAGGTGGCAGGCCAGAGAGGCAAGACTGGGCCTTCCGCTTCTTCGGATGCCTCTGGCGTGTCCAACGTCACTTGGGTCGCTGCCGTGGCCCCTGCGGGGTTTTGAAAGGCAGGCCGCAGCCATCGTACGAGGCCCGTCTTTTCTTCAGCGGCGCGCTCGGCATTGAGGGCCACCAGATGCACAAGAATCTCTTGATCGGTGGCGGCGACAGGCAGGCCATAACAGGCGAAGACGGCATCATCGAGATCGTCATGAATCTGGCGAAGGATGCTGACCAGGCCTTGCTGATTGAGCTCTTTCTCTTTAGCGGTGAGCGCATCTCCGCTGCGTAGCTTGGCCAAGACATTGTACATCCCCGTCATGGTGAGCTTGGGGTGTGCTGCCTGCTGTCGCTTGCGATGGGCGTCTAGCTGCTCACCTAGGGCGCGGATCTTGGGCTTCTGAGTCAGATCGGTGGCAGCGGGAAAGGGGAAGGGGTCAAAACAGCGGGTCTTGTTATAGCGAGGGCGATTTTCTAGCGTGCCACCTGACGCTAGGGCCCAGGTGACATGAATCCGAGAGGATAGCACACCAAGTGCGTAGGCATCATCAAGCGCAATGTTGATCAGCATGCCATCTGGTAGGATGCCTTGGTCCATGAATACAAAAAATCGGTGCTTAGCCGTCTCAATCGTCGAAATATAGCGAGGCAGGCCAGTTAGTGCCATTCTCATGGCAGGCGCGGGGTCGCCAAGCACCCACCACTTATTCTTTCGAGACGCCATATTGTTCTGATCGCGCTCTGGCTTTACACGCTCTAGTATCCATTGGTACGCAGCGGTGTATTTATCTCTGGCTTGCTTTTCTGTGAGTCCGAAAAAATCAATCACCATCGCGTCACGCGAAATCGCTGCGAGATCCCTGCCGTGACGGTAAGGTCGAATATGTTGTGCCAATCCAGGGAGCGCGCCCAAGCCAAGTGACTTCGCCTCTGCGGGGGTGACAATGAAACCCGCGCCGCAAAGTCTCACCCCAGTCGCCGCGAGTGACTCGTTTGATCGCAAAGCCAGCGCAGCGCTTGTATCAGCTCCAATCGTAAAATCAGAGTGAATCATTCCTCTGCTCTGGCTAAGTACCACGCTCACGGCATCGTCGCTTGTGGCCTCTTCTTTTGCCACTTCGCAGAGCACTCCGTCTGCTTCATCGCGCGAAGCGACGGACATGGCGATACGCACCGCCGCTCCGCTGGCCGCGTCTACCCAAGGGTGATCCGCGATGGCATAGACGAGAGACAGACGATTCTCTCCCTCCATGTGTGATTGCAGCATCTTGCGGCACTGACTCTGGGTGATACTATTTGTCGTAATCAACCCAAAGCGCAGGATCTTGCCTGCACACAAGAGCACCGCCGCCTTCTCCCACCAATACATGACAAAATCGACAGACCCAGACACCTCTGGATAGACGCCGCGTATTGTTTCAGCATATCCCTCGCCTAGCACCGTTCGCATACGCTTGTTACCAATAAACGGCGGGTTTCCTACGATAAAATCAGCCTCTGGCCATACCGCCTTGCGCGGGTTGGTATACCGAAAGATCTCTACCTGTGCGTCCAAGTTGGGGACATCCTCCCCTGTCACCAGATTCTTCATCATCGTCTCGCCATCCCAGCGGGTAACGGGCTTATCGTCTGCGTCTCTGACCTGGATCTCCTCATCAAAGGCCAAGACAGCATCTCTGCACTCGATGTTGTGGTAGTTTCGCAGCACAGGCTCTGGCGGATGGCTCTTCTTCCCATGCGTGCGCAGGTGCCATTGCAGATACCCTATCCACAGGACAAGCTCTGCAATCTCCTTCGCCCAAGGCTTGATCTCAATGCCTAAGAATTGCTCTGGGCTCACCGTCTCCGTGAGCAACAGGGTCTCTAACACCGACTGCCCCTCATTCAGCTTGGCCAGCTGCGCCAAGACCTCGCCTTCGAGGCGCTTCATCATGTCCATCGACACATACAGAAAATTGCCACTGCCGCAGGCGGGATCTAGGATCTTGATCCCACAGAGCCGCGTGTGAAAGGCCAAGATCACCTTGCGGGCCGCTCGCAGATGCTCCGCCGCCTTCGCCTGACCCGCCTTGGTCGCAGGGGCGCTCTCACTCGCTAGCACAAGCTGGCGAGCCTCCGCCTGTACGAGCTCCCACTCCGCGCGCAGGGGCTCCTCTATCGTCGGACGCACCAGGCGCTCCACATACGCACGGGGCGTGTAATGCGCCCCCAGCTGATGGCGCTCCTTCGCACCCAGGGCGCTCTCTAGCAACGTCCCAAAGATGCTCGGCTCCACTTCTCGCCAGTCTGCCTCTGCGGCCTCTAGCAAGAGCTCTAGCTGCCGCCTCTTCAGGGGCAGACCTTTCGCCTCATGGAAGAGCCCGCCATTGAAGCGCAGCAGCTTTCCTGCCGCGCCAAAGTGCCGACCCTCGTTCATCGCCTCCCACAATGCCGCCACGCCGCCCGCAAACTGGGAGGGATTCTTCAGCCACAGCCGCAGCGAATCCACGAAGGTGCGCTCAGGCAGCAAGTCCGTATCCTCGGCAAACATCGTGAAGACGCACCGCATCAGGAAGCGCGCCACCTCCTCAGGCGCCTCCATGTCTTGTAGCTCTACCGAAAGCCGCGCCAACTTGTCTGCCACCTCCTTTGTCACCTTGGCGGCCCGCTTGGCGGGGTCTAGCGACAAGGGCTCGGTCCAGATGGTGCGCAGCAGGTCTAACTGCTTCTCTAAGTCCTGCATGTAGAGGCGACGGTGCTGCGCGTTGGGGTAGGGATAGTATCGCCCCCCATCGAAGCTGGCGTACACGTCAATGCAGTAGCCAATGTCGCAGATTAGCAGAAACGGAGGCCGCTCCTTCAGGGAACTCGCATAGCCCAGCGCCTGCCCATAGGCATCATCCATCATCTGGTGGTAGCCAGGTGTGCCTCGTACGCCAGAACCCTTTTTCTTGCCGCCATCTGAGCCCTGCTTCGATTCCCAGATGAAGCAGCCTTCTTTGTACAGATCCATCCGGCGAGACGATTTGATGTCTCCAGGCAGAAACGCGGGCGCCTGCTTCTCGAAGGTGTAGACGTCCTGCGCAGGAATGCCCGTCGCAGGCTTCGGCGTAGGCACACCGAGGAGTTGGCAGAGCTCCATGAGGAACGGCTGCGAGTTGGCATTCTCGGAGCCTGAGGAGGCTTTCCACTTGGCGATGAAGTCAGTGATGGTCATGCTGGGGCGTCCTATGATGCTCGTTAGGGTTCAATGGAGAAGGAGGCGTCAGGCTGCTGCTCTGTTGTGCTGTCTGAGATGGTCGTCTAGAAACCCCATCACCTTTAGCAAGGCATCGTCGGTGTTCTCTTGACGGGCATAGAGCACGAGCACCGCAAGGCTAAGAGCGACGATCGAGCCTCCGAATAAATATTTCACGATGCCTCCTTTTTCGTTCGGCGCCCGCAGGCGCTTGGGTGGTGACGAATTTCCTGCCGTAGGCCTGTTGTAGGCCTACCAGCCCCCGTGGTGGTCCCAGTATCGAGCTTCAGCGGTGACGCAGCGTTTGACGTGATTCCTCTCGCTGGCTTCGTCGCTGCCCATGCCAAACGTTGCGACAAAGGCCTGCTCTACCTCTTCCTCGGAGGGGCAGCCCTCCGAGACGAGGATGGCTTCGATTTCCTCGGCGGTCTTGTCCGTGCCATCCAGCTTCAACTCCCAGAAGCGGTTGTTGTAGCTGTTCTTTCTGATCTCTGGCCACGTGGTTCTGATCATGATGCTCTCTCCTTCTCTGGCTCTCACCAGAGGATCGTTTTGGTTTCCGTCTTCGTTAGCAAAATGCAGGGCAGCGTTTCTAGCTGCTGCTCCACCGCGAGGGAAATTCGATGCCACCCGTCAATCGGCAGCAAGCCGCTCGTGAGGTTCGCAATCAGCACAGGGATGGTCAGATCAATGTTGGCGCGCGAAACGTCTGTCCAATCCACCGTGATGCCCATGATGGCAAAGCTCCCAGGCTTACGTAGCCAAGGCGCCACATCCTTCGTGGGGAGCTCGGAGATGGCGCGCGCCTTCGTCTTGACGATCTTCTTCGCCAAGTTGACATCGAAGGATCGACCCATGAACACAAAGTGCTCTGTGGTCTCGTACCAAGGCACATCGGTGCTGTTGGCGTAGGGGCTGCCTTTACATCGTTTCATGCTAGCGAGCTCCTCGATAAAGCGTTGTCCACTTGGTATCCCCCGCGTAGAAAAAGAGGTTGGCGCAGCACCAGATCGCCACGAGGCTAGCTCCGTCCGCGATAGCCTTGGTGCAAGCCTCTTTGGCTGCAGGGTAGTTCGGTGCGGTCTGTACAGGCTGCTGCACGCCATGGAGCCAGATGGAGTAGTTCATTTTGCGGGCAGCGCAGACCTGATCCGCCGTGCCGCCGCGCGCTGCGAAGCTGCGGCCTTTCGCCATGCTGTGAGCGGATACAAGTCCCCTCCGCCGCGATTCGCACTGCGAGACCCAATATTGACCCGTGTCGCGTCATTCGCGCGGCAAACAGCAAAATAAAGATCCCCCATCTTCCCGTCGAGATATTCCGTCCACCTGATCAGGTTACGAATCGTGCCTGCGGGCATCCCCGTGGTCTCTTCTTCTTTGGCGATAAAGGCATCGAGCTGTCTGCCCGCCTCTTCGCTAAGCGTGCGTACGTCCGCCTCTGCGGCTTCATACTCTCTGGCCGCAGCTAAGATCTCACCGAGCGAATATCGAGTCAGGTGAGCCGCCTTTACCCGATCATAGCGTTCCTGGGAGAGCTCTATCATTTTCCCTCTGAAGGCTGATAGACGTTCTCGCCTTCGAGCACAAGAGAGGGCGTGTTTCCTTCTAGCTTTACAAGCGGCTCTTCTAAGCAAAAGACTTGTACAGTACCCTTCCACCTGACCTGAACCTTGAAGTAATTCAAGGCCAACTGTATCGCAAAATCCATGTTCGGCGCCTTGAAGATCCAGACCACTGGGGTCGCCCCAAACGTACAACCGTGACAGGCTAAAAAGCGCTTCATTTTTCGTCTCCTGTGAGCGGCGCGATGGATTCCTTATCGAAGTCATCGTCTGGGCGCTTCGTGTTTGCTTCATTCAAATACCAAGAGATTTGTCGCAGCTTGGTATCCACAAAGGGAGGGATGCGCTGTCCACCCTCCAGACGAGTGGATCGAGCTTGTTCGCACTCATCGAGTGCCAATCGGACGTTTCGCTCGAAATAGCTAGCGAGCCATTCCATTCGCATCGCGTATTGGCGGGTATCACGCAGATCAAGCAAGGCATCGCGGACAAAGCCTCTGAACATCTCCGCCAACGGATGATCCGCCAGCGCTGCCGTTTCCAAGTTGGCGAGCAGCGCCTTCAATTGGGTGTTGCTGACGCGGGGGCTTTTCATGTTGCCTCTTGGGTGGTGGGCGCTGGTTGCAGAAGAAAGATCGTCACCGCGCCTAGGCCCTCGAAGGTGCGCTTATAGGTGCCTTTGAAGAGAGATGTGCCCATCCTTGCGCCCGTCGCCTGCGCATAGGCCTCTAAGATCGCCTTGACAGTTGCGGTGGCGCTCTCATTGGTGTGGCACCGCACTTGGACACCCTCACTGCCAATGCCGTTAGGGCTCACGCTCACCCCGCCGTCAATATAAGACAGCGTGGGCTTGGGCTTCCAGCCGCCCTTGGTTAAGGCAGCGGCGACCCCTCGCTTTGAAAATGGACGCTTCGGACTCATGAGGCTCCCTAAGGTGTTTGGTGCTGACATTGTCAACCTTAACATGTGGCGCCGACTTTTCAACCCAAAAAGTGTATGCCACGAAACAAAGATATTACTCGTCTGATCTCATGGGCTTACAGGACAGAGGCTTGCGCGCCTCGTGCAGATCCCTAGGTGGCTCGATAGGGCCTTTCGAGGTAGGAGCGCACGAGCGCCCACTGGCGGCGCTTCTCTGCAAGGTAGACAGGGTCGTAGTGCAGGGCGTCGCTGGTGCGTCCGCTGGCGTAGGTTAAGGCCGCCGCCGCCGCATTGCCTGCATGGGGATGATCTAGGTGCAGGCCTTGAGCGCACTGACCTCCTGCGTACTGCGCCGCTATGTGTCTTGGTTGTAGGCTGATGCCTTTATCAATCTTGACTGCTGCCGCCGTCCACGCTTCGATCGTGGTCTTTCCCTCTATCAGCAAATGACGTAGACGGAGGGCCTCCCGCGCGGCGCCATCGGAGTATTCGCGCTCATAGAGGTGCAGCACCCGCTCGGCGCAATCGATCCCAAACAACTGCGAGAACCGATCAGGGAGGCGAGAGAGGACGTCGCCAATCCACTGCCCCATGTGGCGCTCTTCTAGTTCTATCCAGCGCTCTGGCGCTTCTAGGAGGAGCAGGGGATAAAGAACGCTCTCCATGGCCTCGATGGGATACTTGGCGGCCAGTCTCCACCATGTTTCGGTGGCGCAGTCTGGATGCTGCAGTGCCTGAATCTCTGCGGACGTTTTTGGCAACCGCATCAGTCGCCATCCTGTCGGTGTGGATTTTTCCGCGCAAGGAGACGGAGATACCAGCGGCAGACCGAGACTCGCATGGTTCTGCTTCGGTGGCGATAGGCGACCAGCCGCTCGTACAGATCAGGTGTTAGGCCCTCGTAGGGCAGCGCTTCAATCGCCTGCACCATCTCTTCTGGCGACAACTCGCCCTGCTGTGCACAGAGCCAGTCAAAGAAAGGAATCAGGTTGTTTCGTTGTAGGTTCATGTCTTGGGCGCCCGCAATGTGCGTGCGATCGCCTCCTTCTGTATCAGAGAGTAGACGCATTTCCCACTGGTAAAGACCGCGAGGAAGACCTCACCGATCTGGCCGCCTAGGTTGCAGGTGATGCTTACTCGTATGGTCTTGCCGTCCCTCGATAGCGCCTTGGCCTTTTTGTTGGCATCTGGGCGTGTGCGGATCATGTCCAGCACTTCGCCTGCATGCTCCTCTACGCCTTCGCGGATGGCATAGTTTGTCCATTTTCGCCTCATGAGTTCTCCTTCGTTCCCTTGCAGGCAGGGCAAGGGATACGGGGCCAACCCTTGATGTACGGATCGGTGCCTGGGTTGGTGATGGTGCCTCGGTCGTCACAGGTGACACACGGCAGAGTCTTCTTTTTTCTCATGAGCGCGCCTTCGCTGCTTCAGCCTTCAGTCGCGCTGCCTCATGATGCGCGGGCCAGTAGACATCCTCAGGCACGTAGGAAAGGTCTGCGCACCCGTTGACGTCATAGCCTAGCAACTGGACAAACTGCGCGCGATCCTCGTCTGTGAAATCCAGCCTGCGGATCATATTCATGTCGATCGGCTTGCCTCCGATCTTGCCGTTGTCCAGCACATACTCGACGATCGCGTTCTTCTGAAAGTACGCCTTGCCCTCCTCATCGAGGTAGATTGGCTGCATCGGATGCTTTGCGGCCAAGGTGTTCTTTCCTGCGGTCATTGCCTCGTCTGCTGCCTTCGACGCAGCCTCGTACACCTCATCGGAGACATAGTGCAACTCCGAAAACCCACCCACGCTGTAGCCGATGAGCTCGGCATACTGCATCTGGTCATCGTTGCCAAAATCGTCGCCTTTGTAGGCAAGGTGGTTCATGTCGATACCGCCGTTGTCTTTGAGCCACCGCACGATGGCGTTTTCCTTGAAGCGAGGGGTGCCTTTGTCATCAAGGCGTACGGGCTGCATGGGTTGCTTTGGATGTGTAGTCATAATACGACTCCCTGGTGTGATTCAATTGCTTTGGTGGTGCCTGCGAGCACTGCTTCTGACAGGCAGTAAAAGGGATTGGAGAGCAGCAGATTAAAGAGGTGCGCCGTGTAGCACAGCACGGGACTGTTGCTACGCAGGGCATGCATGGCTTTACCTTTATTGCAGGCGTCTGTCTCATTCTTCCCTTGGATCACAAAGGGAAGTATCTGCATGGTATCGGGTGTGCCTGCTACGATGGTCACGAGATATTTCTTGGGCGCGGGCTCCTCATTGGTCATGATGCTCTCCCTTTGATTGTGATGATGTAATCAGGCGCTCTGGAAAGCGCTCTGGAAACTTGGCGGCGGCAAGCAATAGCACTTGACTGGCAGCGGTGGCAATCGCCACATTGATCGTCTCTGCGAGGCAGTCGGCGGTCTCTCCCCACAGCGTCATGTGCGCGGACGCCTGCCTGTTCGCAGGCGACATCAACGCGGTGCCGCCTGCGAGTAACACCTTTTGTAGCAAGCGATAGGTGAGCTCGTTGCTTTTGGTGGAGGTGCACGGACGCGTAAACACGTCATCATACAGGTGCGCGCAGGCATTGGAGGCCTTCCAGACGAGATCATTTGATTCATCAAAGGTCACAGGGAAACTCTCCTTAGTTGTTGTGCCAAGTCTTGATACGCTTGTTTCATCCCCGCCTGCATCAAGAGCTCAGGGGCGGTCGCGCTTGTCGACAGAGGGTGGAGCGCAAACTCTTCGGTCGCTTTGACTCTCTCTTCATAGAGGGCGGCTGTACAGGTGACACCCATCGTCTTGAGCCAGCGCAGCGCATTTCCGTAGGTCTCTAGCACTGCAACCGCATAGAAGAGCAGGCTGCACATAGAGAGCGCCTCGCGTGGGTTGCGGTCAAAGCGTCCACGGAAGCCGTCAAAGGTCTTCTGCTGCGTCTCCATGTCATGGAGCAGCGCCGCTTCTAGCTGTGCGATGGTTAGGGTTGCGTTCATTGGGTGCCTTGCTTGCTCAGATAGTGTTGGAGGCGGCCCCGCTGCCACTCGATCTCGGCCTGCTGGGCTTCGGGCGAGAAGGGAAGGATGGACGGGATGGACGGAATGGGGGGAGGTAAGTCTCTGCCGAGGTGCAGGGCTACCGCTGTTGCGTAGATCTCCAGCCAGTCGGCAGTGGTTTCGATGTCATCCCAGCACATGCGCTTGGCGTGCGCGATGCTCTCAGACGGACAGGAGAGCAGCGCGTGCGCCTCGCTGTCTTTAAGGAGGGCGGCGGCGTCTTCTGGGCTGAGGCGAAGCAGGTCTTCTTCTGGATATTGGCTCATGGCTTGGCTCCGTTGGGATGTTTTGCTTCCAAGGCTTGCTTGATACGACCAAATAAGCCCTCGCGATACTTGTCGATGATGAGGTTTTCCCGCGCATGAATGGCAGCCAGATCACTGGCGGACAGGTGATCTTCCTTGTCTAGGCCGTTGGCGTGGCAATAGTTGGCGGCGCCACAATTCTTCGCCGCCGAGACGAGCGTCTCCAGGTCTTGCTTGATGTAGCCAAGCGCCGCTTCCGTCGTCATGGGAGGAGGGAGTACCACAGGAACCTTCCTCAGATATGACGAGCGCCCCGTTTCGCAGGAGGCGCACTCCACCAACACGCGCTGCTTCGTAGGGTCTAGCACCTCGTTCACAAACACAGAGCAAGTCCGTTTCTTGATCTGTGTGCCCCCACAGACGCGACAAGGCGCGTGCTTTTCTTTGGTCTTCACTTGGACCTCTTGGCCGTGTTCGCCATGACGGTTAATGCCTGCAGGCAGAGGTGCATCGCCACCTGCTCTTCAGCTTCGGCATCGGAGAGCAGCAACGCCAGGCGCCGTGGGGTGCTCTTCTCCCAGAGGGAGGCGGCCTCCTTCTCCCAGACCCCGCGCTCATCGCGGAAGAACCATTCCTTGGCGTAGGCGATCGTGCTCTGTGTCGACGCCA
>Ga0315288_10007624_pt1 | contig 13703 bp, 13 predicted proteins | sample YL17G11_20_MG_FD_203454 | JGI IMG/M metagenome (GOLD analysis project Ga0315288, IMG submission 203454) | Sediment microbial communities from Yellowstone Lake, YNP, Wyoming, USA - YL17G11_20 | ecosystem: Environmental > Aquatic > Freshwater > Lake > Sediment | place: USA: Wyoming | collected...
TTCCACCGCCCAGATTGAGAGCGCGATGCGCGACCTGAAGAAGGACTACACTTTCGTGCTGGTCACCAACAACACCAAACAGGCGGCCCGGGTTTCGGACCGGGTAGCGTTCCTCCTGAGCGGTGAGCTGGTCGAAATCGGCGCGACGTCGCAGGTCTTCACCGTGCCCCGGGATTCGCGGACCGACGACTACATATCAGGCAGGATAGGCTAGAAGAAATGTCAAAGGCCAAAGCTCAAAGTCCAAAACAACGAATCAAACCCAAAGTCCGAAACCGGAAGCCATGCGTCCACCCACTTGGGCATTGGGGCTTGGGATTTTGTTGGTCATTGGGACTTGGTCATTGGGGTTTTTGCCAATGAGTGAGACTGGTAAGCTTGCCACGCGCGGTCTGAGTGTCTTTTACGGCAGCGTTGAGGCCGTGAAGTCGGTGGACATCTCGTTCCCGAGTTGCGCTATCACTGCGATTATCGGCCCATCGGGCTGTGGCAAGTCCACCCTGCTGCGCAGCTTGAACCGGATGAACGAACTGATTGACGGCGCCCGCATCCAGGGCAGGATTCTGCTCGACGACGTTGACGTCTACCGGCTCGACGTGCTCACGCTGCGCAAACGGGTGGGCATGGTCTTCCAGCGGCCGAACGCCTTCCCGCTTTCGGTCTTCGACAACATCGCCTATGGCCCGCGCCTGCACGGCATCCATCAGGGCAGCGTGCTGCAGGCGACCGTCGAGCGCTGCCTGCGCAGCGTGCGCATGTGGGACGAAATCCGGGACCGGCTCAAGGACAACGCCCTGACCCTGACCGACGAGCAGCGCCAGCGGCTGTGCATCGCCCGGCTGCTGGCGGTCGAACCCGAGGTTCTGCTGATGGATGAGCCCTGCTCCGCGCTGGACCCGATTGCCACCCTGCATATCGAAGACCTGATGCGCACGCTGAAGAAGAGATACACGATTGTCATCGTCACCCACAACATGCAGCAGGCGGCCCGGGTCTCGGACTTCTCCGGGTTCATGATGCTGGGCGTGATGAAGGAATTCGGCCCGACCCGGGAGATTTTCACCAACCCGAAACAGACCGAAACCGAGAATTATATCTCAGGGAAGTTCGGCTAGGAGTCAGGAGTTCAAAGTGCAAAATGCAAAATGCAAAGTTCAAAGTGCAAAATCTGTCGGCGGCTGGTGGCTTGCGGCCTGCAGCTTCTGGCTGGTCTCAGCCAGTTTGAGCCACGGCTGCCTGTTCTCCGGCGCGGCAGACCGGCGGTTTGAGCAGAAGTTCCGCGAGTTCCGCTATGACATCTACGAGCAGTTTCCGGACCTGAGCGATACCCTGGTCGGCTCCCAGATAATCATGAACCGGGTGGACAGCATGTGCGCCGATTTCCTTGCGCACTCTCGGCGGGAACTGGATGGCTATTTCGAGCGCAATCTGCAGCGTCTCCCGACGAGTCGGGAGATTGACCCCGCGGTCTATGGACACAGGGACTCGCTGGTCTGGGGCGACACCGTCGCGCTCGAGCTGTACTTCGCCGAGCAGAAGTCCCTGCTCAAGGTCATCAACTGCTCGCCCGAGTGGCTGGCGAACAGCTATCGGGCCATGTTCCTGACACGCAGCCTGGGCGTCGGCGAGTACGGCAAGTACCAGTTGCTCAACACGCTCGGCCTGCCCCGCATCACCCGCAGCCGGCTCGGGCCGGACCGGATCGCGCTGCTGATTGACACCTGGCACGACATCGTCAAGATAACGCTCGCGGGCAAAGGCGGCGACTACAAGACCGTGCGGCTCGACCGCTACGTGCGGCGCAAGAGCAACTAGGACGACTAGTTGTTAAGTTTCGGTAAAGGCGGATTTCGCGGTTGCCCGTGCCGCCGGCCTGCCGTATAGTATCAGGTATGAGCGCCCGTCTGATTGACATCGTAGAAGACGAGAAGGACATTGCCGACCTGATTGCCCATCACCTGGGCAAGGCCGGATACGAAACCCGGGTCTTTCGGGATGGCGAGGCGTTCCTGTTCCGCGTCAAGTCCCGGACTCCGGACCTGGTTATCCTCGACCTGATGCTCCCGGGAATGGACGGCCTGGACATCTGCCGAAATCTCAAGGCCGAGGCGGGGACAAAGGGCATTCCGGTTGTGATGGTTACCGCCAAAGGCGCCGAGACTGACCGCGTGGTCGGGTTGGAGCTGGGCGCCGACGACTACATCGTCAAGCCCTTCAGCCCGCGCGAACTGGTTGCCCGGGTCAAGGCGGTCCTGCGCCGAACCGAGGACAAGCTGCAGCATCGGGAAACGATTCGCCTCGCCCAACTGGTGATTGACCCGGACCGCTGCCAGGTGACGGTCAAAGGTAAGCCGGTCGAGGTGACCGCCACCGAGTTGCGCGTTCTCGAACTGCTGGCGTCCCAGCCGGACCGCGTCTTCAGCCGGGACCAGATTATCGAGTACGCCTGGGGCTACGACAAACCGGTCACCGACCGCACGATTGACGTGCATATCAGCAACCTGCGCGACAAACTCGGGACCCTGGGCGGGCGCATCGGCAGTGTACGGGGCATCGGCTATAAGTTCCGGGGCGACAGCAAGTGAACCAGTCGGAAAGGCCGGCGCGGCAGGGTTTCGCATTCGGTCTGGGAACCCGGCAATTCCTCTATACCTGTCTCCTGGCGGTAGCGGCAATCGCGGTGCTGGCGTTGATAGTCTCGGGAACCGCCCGGCAGTTCGCATTGCGCCAGCGGCAGGAAGAGCTGAGACAGCAGGCGCAACTGGTCGGGGAATACGTCGTGCTGCTCGACTCGCTACCGGGCGCCGACCTGCAGGCAAGGATTCAACGGCTCGACGTCGAGACTGACGCCCGTCTGACGATTATCGATTCCGCCGGCACAGTCCTCGCCGACTCCCGCGCCGACCCGGCCGCGATGGAAAGCCATCGCCTGCGCCCGGAGGTGATTGCCGCGCTCCGGGACGGCTGGGGCCAGGCAATTCATCGGAGTCGGACCCTGCCCGATGAAATGCTCTATGTCGCCCGGCGCGTGCGCCTGCCGAGCGGTCGGTTGCTGGTCGTCCGCGCCAGCGTTGCCCTTCAGGAGATCCGCCTGCTGGCGGCCGGCATCAACCGCCGCGTATTCCTGGGCGGCGCGCTGTTGCTGCTGCTCGCGCTGGGTTTGAGCCTCCTGTTCACCCGGTCGGTCGTCCGGCCCATAACCGGGCTGCGCCAGGCTGCGGAGCGCATCGCCGCCGGCGACCTCACGGTTCGCGTGCCCGGGCGGCGCCGGGATGAACTGGGCGCGCTCACCCGGGCGATGAACGCCATGACCGAGCAACTCCAGCGGTTGTTTACCACCGCCGACGCCGAGCGCGGCCTGCTTCAGGCAATCATCGGCTCGATGAGCGAGGGCGTAGTGGTTCTCAATCGGCAGCGCCGGATTATCATGGCTAATCCCAGTTTCGTGCAGGAGTTCAAGCCCGCGGCGGAAGCCGGCCCGGACGGGCGGTTCCTCTGGGAGACCGTGCGCAGCACCGACCTGCAGGACCTGGTCGAACGGGTAATCAATGAGAGCCGCAGCGTTTCCGCGGAACTGCGCATCGGCCTCAAGACTTTCGATGCCTTCGCGGTGCCTTTGCCCGGCGGGCGGGAGGAAATCGTCGTTGTGCTGCACGACGTGACTCAGCTCAAGGCGCTGGAGAAAGTCAAGGCCGACCTTGTCACCAACGTCTCGCACGAACTCCGCACCCCGCTCACTGCCATCAAGGGCTATGCCGAAACTTTGGAAGGCAACCTGCCGGAGGCGTCCCGTCGCTTCCTGCAGATTATCCAGCGTCATACCGACCGGCTGATTGCCCTGGTCAACGACCTGCTCGTGCTGTCGCAACTCGAATCCGGCGAACGGCGACTGGAGAAGGAACCGGTAGCCCTGGACGAGATTGCCGGCGACGCCCTGGGGCTGCTGGCGAAGCGGATTGCGGACAAGGGACTCCAGTCTCGGGTCTTCGCGGCGCCCGGCCTGCCCAGGATTTCGGCCGACCGGTTCCTGCTGGAGCAGGTCTTCATAAACCTGCTGGACAATGCGGTCAAGTACACCAACGCCGGCGAAATCGCGGTGCGACTTGCGCCGGCCGGTTCGAACCAGGTGAGGATCGAGGTTGCCGATGCCGGCGTCGGCATTCCGGCTGAACACCTGGGACGAGTATTCGAGCGGTTCTACGTGGTGGACAAGAACCGTTCCCGCGAACTCGGCGGCACCGGCCTGGGCCTGGCCATCGTCAAGCGAATTGTCCTTGCCCACAATGGCGCGGTCACGGTCGAGAGCGAGCTGGGCCAGGGCACCGTCTTCACGATTCTGCTGCCCGTCTGAGGCCACGGCGGGCGCTGGAGCCGCCCCCCCACCCTCTTAACCGATTCTTCACACTCTCTTCATTCTGCCTTAACCTGACCCTCTCATACTATTCGCGACCGGCAGGAGTGCCTTCCGCGCGAAACAGGGAAACAAGGAGAAGGGCCCAGGCCGGAGCAAACAGAGAGGAGAAGAATGAAGAAGACCGTGTTCGTACTGCTGACCGCCCTGCTGGCGGGTAGCGCATTCGCCCTCAACAAGGGCGAAACCGAACTCGAGAACAACGGCTGGTTCCGCTACACCGCCGGAACCACGAACTTCGATTTCGCGAATCTGACCCGGAGTGATTTTCTGCTCGAGCGGGGTTACATCCGGCTGAGCCACCAGTGGACCACCGACCTGTTCTCGAAGATGACCGTGGATGTGCTCTCGTCCAGCGCCTACTCGGACGGCGCGAGCATCCGCCTGAAGGAAGCCTATGTCGACTACAACCTCCCACTCAAGGAAACCAAATTCACGGCCGGCCTGCAGAAGAACTACTTCAGCTTGATTTACTCCTGGGACTACACCAACCTCGAGAAATCACTGGGCGACAAAGAGGGCGTGCTGGCCAGCGCGGACTACGGCCTCAGCCTTAATGGCTATCTGCCGAAGGGGCTCGGCGAATGGCAGGTCGGGGCTTACAACGGTGAAGGCTACAAACGTGCTTACGCCGCCAACGGCCTGGTGAATATCGACCCGCAGTACATCGCGAATCTCCGCCTTACCCCGTTCGCCGGCGTCCAGCTCGGTTCCTCGGTGCTCCTCAACAAGTCGGACCGCTCGGCCTTCAAGAACAGCACGACGAACTACTACAAGGCCAGGAGCCAGCAGGTGGCCCTGCCCGACACCGCGAGCATCAGCCGCTTCGGGCTGGCCCCGATGGCCAAGCTGGCCTTCGGACCGGTTTCGCTGCTGGGCGAGTACATTGACTTCGCCTACACCCGGCAGTATCACTACTACGCTTCGGATACGCTCGGTGCGGTCACCGACTCGACCAAACTGGCCAGTGAGAAGAAGTACCATCAGAGCGGTCTTTCGATCGTACCGGTCGTGAGCCTGCTCAAGAAGAAGCTGGAACTCGTCGGGCGCTACGACATGTGGAACGTGAAGGCCGAGGGCGCGGACAAATCGATGGCCCTCGACAGCGCCAAAAGCCACACCCTGATTGGCGCCGGATTCAACTGGCACTTCGCCCGCCGCGAAAAGGGCAAGCCCGGCTGCGAGCTGCAGCTCATGTGGGAGCGCGAACAGGCCGTGAACAAGGCGGCCAAACCCAAGGACCAGATTATGGCCCAGTTCCGCTTTGAGTGGACCGGCCTGATTCTGCCCCAGTAAGGAGCAGCAAATGAGAAGATTACTAGCGGCCTTCCTGATTGGCACATTCTGCCTGGCCGGCGCGGTCTCGGCCCGGGAGATACTGGTCAAGGGTTCGGACACAATGCTGAACCTGGTCCAGCGCCTGGCCGAGGCGTTCGGCAACGCCCAGTCTGACGCCACGGTCTCGGTGACCGGCGGCGGTTCGGGCGTCGGCATCAACGCCATCGTCAATGGTGACTGCGACATCGCGAACGCCTCGCGTTCGATCACGTCCAGGGAAATCTCGGACGCCCGAAGCAATGGCGTCAACCCGACCGAGTTTGCCATCGCCATCGATGGGCTCTCGATCGTGGTCAACCCCGACAATCCGGTAAACCAGCTCACGGTTGACCAGGTCGGCGCAATCTACCGCGGCGAAATCAAGAACTGGAAGGAACTCGGCGGCGCCGATAAGAAGATCACACTCTACGGCCGCCAGCCCAGCTCCGGGACCTATGTCTACCTGCGCGACGAGATAATGAAGGGCGACTACGCACCGGGGATGCTCCAGATGAACGGCAGTTCCCAGATTGTCGAAGCCGTGAAGGGCGACGAGTCGGGCATCGGCTATGTCGGCGCCGGCTATGCGAAAGGCGCCGAAGGCGTCGGCGTGGTCAGCATCGCTCGGGAAGAAGGCGAGGAGTACGTCTCGCCGCTTGATAACGAGAAAGTCAACAGCGGCGATTACCCGATTACACGGGCGCTCTTCCAGTACGCCAACGGCAAACCGAAAGGCGCGGCCAAAGCGTTCATCGAGTTTGAGTTGAGCCCGGACGGCCAGAGGATTGTCGAGGACGAAGGCTTCTTCCCGGTAACCAGCGATTACCGGACATCTAACGAAGGGCATCTGCAATAGGTACCCTTTGGAGTCCACAGCCCATCAACAACCAAGGTCGGAGGGGAACACTCGCATCCTCTTCCCCTCCGGTCCTCCGCCCGGGCGATGGACTTGGAACAGGGCTTCCCGCGTGAAGCAGCCGGCATCTGGCTCAATGCGCCGTACCGCGGATCGGGTCGCCCATGGCGTATTCCTGGCCGCGGCCCTGCTCGGCGTTATCGTTCTTCTGGGCATCCTGGTCTTCCTCTTTGCGTATGGCGTGAAAGCCTTCAAGGAAATCCCGGTCTTTCGATTCCTGTTCGGCACGGTCTGGAACCCGGACGCTTACGGCACGAAGCAGTTTGGACTCATCCCCCTGCTCTGGGGCAGCTTCTTGACCACCCTGATTGCCCTGATGATTGCGGTACCGTTCGGCATCGCGAGCGCGCTGTTCATTGCCGAACGTCTGAAGGGCAAAGTCCGGGTGGTCGTGAAAACCATGGTCGAGCTGTTTGCCGGCTTTCCGTCGGTCGTCCTGGGCTTCTTCGGCCTGGTCGTTCTGGCGCCGCTCATTACCCACGTGTTTCACGTCTCATCCGGCCTGAACCTGCTGAATGTCAGCCTGCTCCTGGCATTCATGTCCCTGCCCACGATAATCTCGGTCTCGGACGACGCCCTGAGGGTCGTGCCCCACTCGTATCGCGAAGCCGCCTACGCGCTGGGCGCCACGCCCTGGACTACTGCGCTGCGCATCATTCTGCCGTCCGCGAAATCCGGAATCCTTGCGGCCTGCATGCTCGGGTTCGGCCGCGCGGTCGGCGAAACCATGGCGGTGCTGATGGTCGCGGGCAACGCACCGATTATGACCAAATCGCTGTTTGAACCGGTGCGGACCATCACCTCGACGATTGCCATCGAACTCGGCGAATCTTCGTTCGGTTCCGCTCACTTCTACTCGCTCTTCGCGCTCGGAGCGGTCCTGTTTCTCATAACCCTGGGCACCAACCTGCTTGCTGAGACGCTGATCAAACGCGAGAAGCGGAGCTTCATGCTATGAGCCTGCCACCCACCCCTGAACCCCTGAACCCAGGAACCCCCGAACCCCTTCCTCGGGCTCCTCGCCGCAAACACTTCGCCAGCAACGCCGGCTTCATCGTGCTGGCGGTTCCGCTGGCCGCCTTTCTGGCGTTTGTCATCTACATGTTCGTCTACCTCTCCGTCAACGGCGCGCCGGTCCTGAGCTGGCGATTCCTGACCCAGGCGCCTGTCAACGGTATGACTGAGGGCGGTATCATGCCCTGCATCATCGGCACGATTCTGGTCACTTTCGTTTCGCTGGTCTTCTCGATACCGGTCGGCATCTTCGCCGGCATCTACCTGTCGGAATACGCGGCCAACAATGTCCTGACCCGCCTCATCCGCAGTTCCATCCGCAGCCTGGCCGGAATCCCGTCCATCGTCTACGGTCTATTCGGGGTGGCGCTCTTTGTCAGCGCCCTGCATCTGGGACTCTCGATTCTCGCTTCGGGTCTGACCCTCGGCCTGATGAACCTGCCCTGGATTATCTCGACCGCGGAAGAGTCCATCACCGCGATTCCATCTTCCTTCCGCGAGGGCGCACTCGCCCTGGGTACAACAAAGTGGGAGGCGATTCGCCACAACGTCCTGCCGTTCGCGTTCCCCGGCATCCTGACCGGCGTCCTGCTGGCGCTGGCCCGGACCATGGGCGAGACCGCACCGATTCTGTTCACGGGCGTCACCTACTTCACCCGCGAGCTGCCGACATCGCTGATGAGCAAGTTCATGGCGCTCCCTTATCACCTGTTCGCGCTCACCACTCAGCACGACCAGGTGATGAAAGTCCGCCCGATTGCATTCGGCACCGCGCTGGTCCTGCTCGCGCTGGTCCTGGCCTTTGATGCCGTCGCCTTCGCCATCCGCATGCGACTCGCCGGAGCCAACAAATGGCAAGTCTGAAACCGCCTGCCGCCTATCGCCTGCCGCCGGCCGCAAAGGAGAGCGCCAAGATCGCCATTGACCGCTTGAACCTCTGGTTCGGCACGAATCACGTCCTGAAGGACGTCAGCCTGGATATCCCACCGAATGCCGTGACCGCCATCATGGGCCCTTCAGGCTGCGGCAAGTCCACGCTGCTGCGCTGCCTGAACCGGATGAATGACCTCGTGCTGGACACCAAGATCACCGGGCGCATCCTGATTGACGGCAGGGACATCTTCGAAGGGGATACCGACGTCATCGAGTTGCGCAAACGGGTGGGCATGGTCTTCCAGAAGCCCAACCCCTTTCCCAAGTCAATCTACGAGAACATCGCCTTCGGGCCGCGCATCCACCGGATGGGCAATCCTGACGCCATCCAGGCGCTGGTCGAAAAGACCCTGGTCGCGGCCAATCTCTGGAACGAGGTCAAGGACCGTCTGCAGGACAACGCCTTCAGCCTGTCCGGCGGGCAGCAGCAGCGTCTCTGCCTCGCCCGCTCGCTGTCGGTTGCGCCGGAAATCATCCTGCTCGATGAGCCGGCCTCCGCGCTCGACCCGGCCTCGACCGCCCGGCTGGAACAGCTCGTGGTCGAACTCAAGGAACGCTATACCATCGTCATCGTCACCCACAACATGCAGCAGGCGGCCCGGGTTTCGGACTACTGCGCATTCCTGATGCTCGGCGAGCTCGTGGAATGCGGCCCGACCGCCCGGGTCTTCACCAAGCCGACCGACAAGCGTACCGAGGACTTCCTTGCCGGGAAGTTCGGATAAGATACTTGCATCACGCCGGTTCTTGCGGCATAATCACTAAGGAGTCAAATGTGACGGTTCTAGAACAGAAGCTGAATGAACTGAAAGAGCGCCTGTTCGTAATGGCCGGGCTTGCCGAGGGAATGGTCGCGGACAGCGTCAAGTCGCTGGTCAACTCCGACTCGGCGCTGGCCGAAAAGGTTATCGAGGTTGACGAGGACCAGGTGAATCACCTCGAGAACGAGATTGAGGACGCGGCCATCAACCTGATGGCGCTCTACCAGCCCGAAGCCTCGAACCTGCGCACAATCGCCATGATTATCAAGATTAACAGCGACCTGGAGCGGCTGGGCGACCACGCCGTGAACATCGCCGAGGCCGCCCAGTACCTGATTCCTCGGCCGGCGGTGAAGCCGCTGATTGACCTGCCACGGATGTCCGAGTTCGCCATCACCATGCTCAAGGACTCGCTCGATTCCTTCACCCGCGCCGACGCCGACCTGGCCTACAGCGTCTGCGGTCGGGACTCGGCGGTGGATTCGCTCAAGGACCAGATTACGCGCGAGCTGGTCACCCATATGACCAGTGACGCAACGACCATTGACCGCGCGCTGAAACTGCTGATGGTCGCGCTCAACCTTGAGCGCATCGCCGACCACGCGACCAACATCGCCGAAGACGTAATCTACATCGTCAAAGGCGAGGTCATCAAACACGGCAAGGGCGAACCGCAGAAATAGCTCAAGCCCAAGTCCCAAGCCCAAACTCAGAATGCTTGCGCTTGCTGCTTGAGCTTGGGCTTCGCAGTTTGCGTCTCACGGGTTGACTTCGGCCCCAGTTTCCGGGATAATTATACAGACGCAATTGCCCGATTCGGGCATCCCCAGGCGAGCAGGTAAGCGAGTGCGAGTGGTCTATGGTTGAAAGGAGTATCTACTGATGCCATTGTTGCTGCACCGCGCTCTCGAAGCACGAGAAAGGACTCGGAATGGAACACTTAAGCGTCTTCTCGCCAAAATCCGCCTCTCCCCGACGACCATGGAGCGCATCCGGGACTGCCTTGGTCGCGAACCGGACGACGGCCGTCCGGGACCTGGCGCTTTTCCGCCTCGGAGACAACTGGTTCGGAATTGATACTGAGTGCATCGAGCGGGTCGTACCGCTTGACTACGTCGCCTGGGTCAGCCTGGACCGCGGGCTGATTCTCGGCACCGTCGGCCTGCACGGTCGGCTGCTGCCGGTCGTTGACCTGAGCGCGGTGTTCGGCCTTGGCGCCAGCGCACTGCACGACCACGGTTCCATTCTAGTCAGCCGCGCGGGCGACACTGAAATCGGCATCTTCGCCGATGAATTCGATGACGTCTTCCCGATTCCTGCCGACCAGGTTACACACCAACCGGGTGCGGGCTCACCCGATTCGGTTGCCGGGCGCTGCACCTGCGGCAAACGGGATGTCACAGTCGTCGATCCCCTTCGAATCGTGGCGTCGCTGCGCGAACGGGCCGAACGGCTTGCCGTCTGCGGCTGACCGGCGCACCCTGCTGACTCCAAGCGCACGCGGCTGGCAAGAACCAGCCGCGTTGAACCTGTGAAGTCCGGGCCTACTGAACCACGGTCAGCTTGTGGACAATCCGGCTATCGCCGGTAGTCAGCACCAGGAGGTGCACGCCGACGACGCCCGCCGCGAACCGCAGTTCGTGTTTCCCGGTTGCGAATTCCTGTTCGCGCGAGCTGTACTCGAGCCGACCACTCGGATCATACAACTCGAGCCGGGCACGCTGGGCAGAGGGCAGATCAAACGAGACCGCCAGCTGGGTGCCGGAGCGCACCAGGGTCGGGACGTTCAGATTGTGCCAGCCTTCCCCGCTGCCGACTTCGGCAATGCCGTTGCCGTTGGCGGTGCGGACCAGCATGCTGTCGGTCCGGCTGTTACCGGCCACGTCCGAGACCGTCACCTTGACCCAGTAGGCATCATCCGGGAACTGCCAGGAGCGCCAGCAGCCGGACGTATCCCCGATTTCAATCGTCGAATCGCCGTCGTTGTTGGTTGCGATGTTGAAATAGTCGCGGCTGTCGTAGTCGCCCAGGCTCTGGCAGGGCGAGCTCTGCTTGAACACCACGCCGGTCAGCGAGAAGTCGGTCGAGGTCGGGAGCAGGCCGGAGAAGATTGGCCCCAGGGTTGGCGGCTGCTCGGCGACTGACCCGCGCACCGACCATACATACTTGTAGGGCTGCAGCTTGTCCCAGGTCGCATCGCCGCAGGTCAAGCCGGTCTTGTCGTAGGCCCGGACCACGATATCCACGTCGCCGATGATGCTGTTCAGGTCGTTGAAGTAGGTGTTGGTGTTGTTCCGGCAGAGCGCAAAGCGCTGGCTGGTCCGCGCATCCAGGACGGTCGGCGCTACGGTATCCAAAGTCGGCTGCAGAATCAGCAGTGGGTTGTCGGTGAACCACCAGGTCGGGTTCGGGAATCGGCTCCAGGTCAGGCCGGTGTCCGAAATGCGCGCGAAGTGGCAGTGGTCGAACCCGGTCACCGGCCAGGCCACGGCATAGCCGATAATGTCCCCGGCATTCACTTCATCGCCGATGTTCTTGTGTGTCCGGTTCGGGTCAACGTGGGCATAGAGCCAGCCCGGGCACCGGCTCGCATTGCTCGACGGCGAGTCCGAGATTGCCAGCCGCCAGTGGTAGTCGGCCTGGATCGTCCCCCAGCCCTTCACCCAGCCATGCGCCACCGCGTAGAGCGGGTCGCCCTGATGCTGGGGGAAAACGTCGATTCCGTTATGATAGTAGCCGCCCCCGCCGTAGTTCTGGTATTCACCCCAGTTGTTTCCGAGCGGATGAACTGCGTCCTGCGGAGCAAACGGCCAGCCCGTGGCAAATGACCTCGCCGCCAGCGCAAGGAAAAACAATACGAATAGATATCGCCTCATATCCTGCCTTTCTGAAGCCCGACCGACGTCGCACCAAATGCGCCGAACACACGCCGAGAACGACTTCTCGCTCGGAACGTGTCCGGTTTCGGGCCGGGGACTCTCTTCCTCATACTAATTTTACCGGATATCACCGGCGAGTCAAGTTGAGCCCGACCGGGCACTGGTATTCCGGTTAGCGCTTGACAAAGCCCGTTTCCCTTCGTAAGCTAGTTCAGTGAATTGCAGGCTCTGTCCCACTGAGACTGGGAAACAGGGCGTCGAAAGAGGAACGTGCCGGATGCGCTTCTGGGAATGGACTCTCCCACAGGACAACCGATGAGTTTCTTCGAGCGCCTGTTCGGCGTGTTGCGGGGCTTCATCGCCCCCAAACCCAAGGCCGTTCTCTTCGACCCCCAGCCGTTCGGACCGACGCTGCAGAGGATTGACGAGGAGACGGTCCGGATTGAATCGGGCGACCTGAAAGGTCAGGTGGTGAAGCTCACAACCGAGGTCACTGAGGACGAGGCCCACGTGCTCCTGCACATGGACGGCAAACAAATCGGCCACGCCGACTACCAGCGCAATGCGATGGAAGCCTCAATCGTGCTCTGGAATATCGTAGTCCAGGAGAACCTGCGACACAAGGGCCTGGCGACGATCATGACTCGGGTCGGTTTCCGCCTTCTGCTGGAGTTGCACAAGAACGCCAGTTTCGCCATCCGGATGCTCCGTCTGATCAGGCCCTCGGAGCGGATTACCAAGATTCAGAACGTCGGTATCGGCATCATCGCGCGCAAGCTGGGTTTCTCGCCCGAGTATGACCTTCAGAACTTGCTGCGCCAGCGCAACATCCAGATGATTGAATTGATTCCGGCCAGCGAGGTGATGCCGCCCGGGTACCGGATTGTCCTCAAGACCTTCCCGCTGGTGTTGATTGCCTTCGTCGTAGACAAAGCGGACGGCAAGCCTTTCCCGGGCGGACATCGGATTTACAACTCGCTGGTAACGCCGGAAACGGCGGAACAATGGGTCAGCGAGCGCATGATCATCATCGGCAATGGCAACTATCTGCTCCGCGGAGACGGCTTCGGGGATCTGATAAATCATCTTGCCACAAACCAGGCTGAGGCCGGCATCTACGCACGCCGGATTCGGTCGGCCTGACAGAGAAGCGAGGTCGTCATGTCGTCGTTTTCCGAGCCGCTGCACAATTTCATGGCCGGGCCGCTGGTTGTCAAACTGCGTAAAGAAGTCGAGAACTTCCGAGTCTTCAACCATGCCGACCTGGTTGCCAATGCTTATCACCTACTCATGAAGTTCGTCGGTAACATGCCGGACTGGCATGTCCGCTGTTCCCCGCGCTTCGGCGTCAAGAATCTGGACATCGTGATTTTCCAGAACTACGAACCCCGGGCAATCTGCCAGTTCATCTTCGGCATGACCACCGAGAAGCAGAGCTACCTGCCGACTGCGGACATCGAGGACGCTATCGG
>Ga0315288_10007626_pt1 | contig 13702 bp, 9 predicted proteins | sample YL17G11_20_MG_FD_203454 | JGI IMG/M metagenome (GOLD analysis project Ga0315288, IMG submission 203454) | Sediment microbial communities from Yellowstone Lake, YNP, Wyoming, USA - YL17G11_20 | ecosystem: Environmental > Aquatic > Freshwater > Lake > Sediment | place: USA: Wyoming | collected...
AGCAGACATCATTTCGATGGCACAGCAGGCCAGCCCAAAAAGCATCGGCCACATGGCATTGGTCCGAGACCAGGCAACAGCCTGTTCCAGCGTGGTGGTGGCGATGCCCATATTTCCAAGTTTTTGTTCTACTCCCATTCCAAAGCTCCTTTCTTCCACGCGTAAAAGTAACCTACCAGTAAAATGGCAATGAAGAGGAACATTTCCACCAAACCAAACAGGCCGAGTTGGCGGAAGACGAGCGCCCAGGGCAGGAAAAAAACGGTTTCGATGTCGAACAGGATGAAGAGGACGGCAATGAGATAGAACCGCACCGGCATCCGGCGGGTGCCTGGACCGATGGGATTCATGCCCGATTCATAGGGCATCGCCTTCTTGTCGGTAGCGTGTTTCGGACCAAAGATGGTGCCCAGCCCGATGGCGATAAAACCAATCAACGTGGTGACCAGGATAAAGGCGGCGATGGCGGCGTATTCGAGAAGCATAGATTCTCCTCAGGGATGGACTTGGTGTACCTACCGGCGGCAAAGTATAACATAAGACAGTTGAAAAGGAGTGCAAGCGTGCCAATTTTCACGAGGTTTGTCACAATCCGATATTACTACACATACTTGTGAAAAAAGGTACGAATAAAAAGAACCCCATTTCTTGGAGAAAACGGGGCTGCGGGTTTACCCCAAATAATCCCTCAAAAGACGGCTTCTGGTTGGATGCCGCAACTTCCGCAGCGCCTTGGCCTCGATCTGGCGGATGCGTTCACGCGTCACGTTGAAGTAGCGGCTGACCTCCTCGAGGGTGTGATCCTTGCCGTCCACCAGGCCGAAGCGGAGTTCGAGCACCTGGCGCTCGCGCTCGGTGAGCACAGCTAAAGCATGTTGTACTTGCTCGCGCAGCATTTCGCGCGAGGCGGCATCCAGTGGTTCCAGTGCGTCAATATCTTCGATAAAATCACCCAATTGACTGGAATCCTCGCCTCCGCTGACGGGTCCCTCGAGCGAGATTGGTTCTTCAGCAGAACACAGGATACGGTCCACTTTGGTCGTCGCCAGTTTCCAACTGTGCTCGAGTTCCGGGGCAAGGGGTGTTTCCTCTGCACGCGCACGCAGGATGGTCTGCACATCTGCCGGGGTGAGGAAACCGGATTCGAGCGCAATTTCATTGTTGGTCGGATCACGACCCAGTTGCTGGGTCAGAGTCCGTTGAATCCGCAAAATACGGGTAATGGATTCGAACAAATGCACCGGGATGCGGATCGTGCGCGCCTGCTCGGCAATTGAGCGGTTGATGGACTGGCGGATCCACCAGGTGGCATACGTGCTGAATTTGTAGCCCCGGCGCGGGTCGAACTTGTTGACCGCCCGCAGCAGGCCCAGGTTGCCTTCCTGGATCAAATCCAGAAACGAAATACCGCGCCCCAAATAACGTTTCGCCACGCTGACCACCAGCCGCAGGTTGGCGCGGATGATGGCCGCGTTGGCCTCATCGGCGCGGGCGTTGATAATTTTTTCCTCGCGGGCCAGTTCGGGCTCCGAAGGCAGATTATGGAAGAGCGAATCCTGGAGGGGTAGGTCGTGGTGGGTCTGGAGAAAGTTCAACAACCAGCTGGCATACTCATCCGGTAGAATGTAAAAAATCACGTAGACATTGTAGGCGTGACCCACCAGGCTGTCCCAGAGCGGGTCCTTGCCCCACAGTTCATGCTCGATGTACGCGTGCAGGTTGGACGGTGCGTCGCTGTTCTCCCATCCCCGGTGCAGGCTGTGGGCCTCGGCCAGCAGCACGGCGGCATCGGGAATTTCCACACCCAGGCGGCCGGCATCCTCGCCAAGGCGCGTCCAGTATGTGAGCAGATCCCTCAACAGGTTTCGGTAAGCAGACCTCATCGGAAATTTGGGGGTCTTTTCTTGCATACGGCGGCGGCGCTTGGTTAGCAGGATGACACGGCGGCCTTCGATCATTGCCGCCAGGCGAAACTCACGGGGAGCATCCAACAGTTTGACCTGGCCGATCTCGCGCAAATACAAGCGCACCGGGTCTTCAGAAAGCTCGGCAGCCAGTTCGAATCGATCCAGTTCGAGTGTATCCTCGACTCCCAAGCCGATCAGTCCATCTCCCGCTGAAAGACCTTCTTCCGGCTCGACAGCCAGTTCGAGCTCCTCTTCGGGTTCCAACTCTATAGCCTCCGGGAGCGGTGCTCTCAGATCCGCAGAACGAGCCTTCCGGCCTTGTTCAGGGCGAGCTTCGAATATGGAAGGAGCCGGGCTGATCGGGCGGTGAGGCGGGCTTGGCCTGGGTTTTACTAAGCGGGTCATTGTCCTTCTTTATGGCGTCTGTTTTGTTTCAACTGCGCCTGGTCAAGGCTGCGCAGGAGGGTGGAATATTGCTGAACCATTTCACGATAGGATGCGATGCGAAGATCGCCGGATTGTTGGGAATCCTCCTGCAAAAAACGCAGCTGGTTGATGTTCTCGGTCAATACCGTGCGGCGGATCCTCACCACCGCGCGAAATAAGTCCTCGATCAGGCGTTCGTCCACCGGGTCGAGTTCGCCCGGTTTAGCCGCCAGTTCGTCCGCCAGGCTTTCCAGCGAGGGCGGCAGGTTCTGGCGCAGGTAGTCGCTGGCATCGTTGGCATCCTGCTCTAGCGACTGGTGAACCAGCCGGAAGAGCACCTGATGGTCAGTATACCCGAAATCTTCGGGGGTCATGCGGCCCAGGCCGGCTTCCTGTAATCCGCGGTCGAGGCGGTAGAGCAGATCCGGACGGCGGATGAGCAGACTCAGGATGTGAGCCTCCCCTTTGTGGGAGGGAGAGAATGTGGGCGTGACGGCGGGCGGGACTTCCCGTTGTGCGTTGGGAATCTCGACCCGCGACCGGGGCTGCCGCACCTTCGGACCCCGGGCCTGCCCAGCGCTGATTGAGCGTTCATCCACCTTCAAAAAGCGCGCCAAACGCTGACGGTACGTGTCACGCTCGACCGGGTTGGGCAGGTCTTCAATTAATGGCAACACCTGAGCGGCAATTTCGGATTTTACCTTGGCGTCGTCCAGGTCACGCCCGACAGCCAGCGCGTCCATTACATGGACCACAATGGGCTGTGCATTTTCGATCAATTTCTTCCACTGTTCCGGGTCGCGCTGGACGATCTCATCAGGGTCGAGTTCGTCAGGCATGGTCGCCACGCGCAGGTCTGCCTGCAGGCGGGCTTCGTGATGCAGCAGGCCGCGGGCGTCGAAGCCAATCTCATCCTGGCGGTCGAGGGTCTGGCGCGCCGCTTCCAGCCCGCGCAGGACGGCTTTCTGACCGGCGGCATCCGGGTCGAGGGCCAGGACGATGCGACGGGTGAAGCGCTTGAGCAGGCGCAACTGGTCTTCGGTCAGGGAAGTGCCCATCGGCGAGACCACATTCTCGAACCCGGCCTGGTGCAAGGCGATCACATCCAGATAACCTTCCACGATGATGGCCTGATTGGCGGTCCGGATGGGTTTGCGCGCCCGATCCAGCCCATAGAGCAGACGGCTCTTGCTGAAGAGCAGCGTCTCGGGCGAGTTCATGAACTTGGGGACATCGTTCGGGTCGAGAATGCGCGCTCCAAAACCGGTCATCTTGCCGTTCTCGTCGCGGATGGGAATCATCAGACGATTGCGGAAGCGGTCAATCAAACCGCCGGATTCACGCTGTGAAATAAGTCCAATGTCGAGCAATTCCTGTTCGGTATAGGCTTTATCCTTGAAGTGGTTGAGGGTGTTGTCCCAGCCCTGCGGGGCGTAGCCCAGGCCGAAGGTCTCGATGGTGGTGTCGGGCAGGTGGCGTTTCTCATGGATGTAGTCCAGGGCGAATTTTCCGGCGGGAGTGGACAGGTGATAACGGTAAAATGTCACCGCTTCTTCCAGAAGAGTGCGCAGACGTTCATGGGCTTCTTTTTCTTCCGGTTTCTCGGCCTTGTAAGCCTCGAGTTTTACCCCTGCCCGCTCCGCCAGGTAATGCAGGGCTTCCTTGAAGTCCCAGCCTTCTTTCTTCATCACGAACTTGAAAATGTCACCGCCCTCAGCGCACTGGCCGAAGCAATGCCAGGTCTGCCGGTCAGGTGAGACGATGAACGAGGGTGTTTTCTCGTTGTGGAACGGGCACAGGCCGGAAAAGTTCTTTCCGGCGCGGCGCAGTTTCACGGTCTCGCCGACCAGATCTACGATATCAATGCGGGATTTGATTTCATCAATTTGGGACATGGAGTACAAGAATTATAGACGCGGTTGAAGGGCAATGCAAGCGGAAGATAAAAGAGCCAGTATAATGTCCGGTATGTCCAACGCCCTGTCAGATCGAGAAACACTCATCTCTGTGGACGTGGAGTCCGCTGGACCAAATCCATCCCAGTATTCGCTGCTGGCGATCGGTGCCTGCTCTGTTTTTTCCCCAGACCGGAATTTTTATATCGAACTCAAACCCGTCAATATATTATTCCAACCGGAAGCCCTGGAATCCTGCGGCTTTTCCCTGGAGAAACTGGTTGTGGAGGGTGTGGACCCGGCTGAGGCCTTGCAAGGCTTCGAAACCTGGCTGCAGGAGGTCATCCCGGCTGGTCAACGCCCAGTTTTTGTGGGCTTCAATGCCCCCTTCGACTGGATGTTTGTCAACGACTATTTCCACCGCTTCCTGGGGCACAACCCATTCGGCCATGCGGCAATTGATATCAAATCTTACTACATGGGGCTGGCTAGAGTACCCTGGACAGAAACCACCATGCGGTTCCTCGGAGGGCGCTATCTAAACCAGCCGGCGATTATCCATCACGCCCTGAGAGATGCTCTCGACCAGGGTGAAATCTTCCGTAAATTACTACTGGAAGCGGCGGGACAGCAAGCCGCATCCATGCTATGATTCCCATTGAACCTTGCCAATGAAAGGAAATTCCATGAGCACATCAAAATCGCCTGCCGCCAATTTGAAGAAAATCATCGCATCCGCCCAACGCCTGGGGGTGAAAATGGATGAAGAAGAAGCGTTGCAATGGCTGACAGCCATCGTGGCGACGCAAACAACCGATGACCTCGTGGTGGATACCCGCTCGGGCGTCTTTGGCTATAAGGTAACCATGCTTGATTTCAGCCCGAAAGATCTGGACTATTTCCGGCAGATTGGTAAAATCGTTGAAATCCCCGACCGTCCCGGGGTTGTAGAAACCGCGCTGGCCCTCTCCGGGTCGGCAGCGCAGTCCAAGATCCAGACTTACCCGGGTGACTGTGACTATTTTGAACGAGTCAACATCAAGGCCGCCAGCCGCGAGGAAGCCTGCCGCATCCTGTCAGACGTAATGCGCGAGAAAGCCATCCAAACAATGAAAGGGCCGACCTTCCAACTGATCGAGGTCAAATTTGGCTCGTACCCGTTTGAGACTGTCAAGGGCGAGGTGACGAACAAATCCGGTGCACCCATTGCCTGGAACGCAGGAGAAGTACGCATCGGTCAATTTGACGCTTTCAAGCCGGATGGTACCGCAGTCGTCATCCGCTGGGAGGATGTGGCAGCCCAGCCCGGCTGGTGCAAATTGGACTGGGTCATTGCCGATCCGGTACGCAGCCGCCTGGCCAATGCCAGCAATATGCTGGATGTGACCTGGGAAACTCCGGATGGTTCCATCATCCCGCTGGACGGCTACCTCGACCCCTACTTCCAGGAAGTTTACCTGGAGGCCGAATCCATCCCCATCTTCTCCAAGATCGCCCAGCACGTCTCTGCCGACGCGCTGGATGACTATGTAACTCAACTGGAGAAAGAGGTCAACAAGTACCTGACCAAAGATATTAACTATGGCAAAGCTGCCAAACGAATGTATAACGTATTCCGCCTGGTCGGGCGCTATGAGGAAGCAGCTTTTATTCGGGAGTTGTTCGACGAACCGGCTTCCATGCTCTATCAGGTCTGGTCGCTCATCCGCACCATTGAGGACTGCTGCGACCCGTCCACACCCATTACCGTGGAGCAAGTGCTTGCCCAAACGGACCAGTTGATTATTTCCGTGGTCAGCGCCCTGGAAGGCGAACAGGAAACTGAAATTGTCCGCCTGCTGTTGAAGTTGCGCGATGATCTTTCCCGTCAGAAGACCAACCAGCAATTGAACCCGGATGCCGAAGCAGCCCGTGACCGGGTCATTAACGTAGTAAATAATTTCTTCTACGACAAACTGACCTCTGTGCCGTCAATCAAGGACTATATCGACAGCTTTCAAACAAAGCTCGAATGACGGGTAGATAAACGCATCTTGAAGAACCGAAGACGGAGGTCCCACTCACCTCTGTCTTCGGTTCTCTAACTTAACCTCATAAACGGGGCGGATAGTCATCCGCCCCGCCCATCGTCCTAAAAACCTTCGAGCTTGCTCAAATCTGCAATTCCATCTGCCAGGGATGCAATCCTTTGCAGCAGCCCGAGGCGGTTTTCCTTCATGGACCTGGCCTCAGCCATCACCAGGACTTTATCGAAGAATAGGTTGACTACCGGGATCATGGGGACGAAAGCGTTCAGGAAATCGTCAACGGACCCGAAAGCCCGCTTCTGTTTTTCGGCTTTCTCCAACGCTGAGAAGAGCTTCTTCTCCGCTGCCTCGACAAAGGCTTCCGGTTTGACGATAAACCTTGCCTTCTGGTCGCGCGTAATGCGCACGCAGCGTGCATATCCCGGCAGGAGTGTGCTCCAGTCCGGGCGGGCAACCCAGGCAGTCAACTGCTTGACAGCCCGCGCCGCATTCGACGGGTTATCCGACTGCACCGCCAGGACGGCGTCCACCACATCATACCTGTAGCCCATGTCCATCAACACAACCCGCAGTCGCCCGGTGATGAACTCCAGCACCTGGGCCTGGACCTCGTCCGTGAGCGGAACCGGTTCCAAGGCGGCAGCGGAGGACTTCAGTGCGCTACGCAAATCAAAGTTAATCCCGTGCTCGATGAGCGGCTGGACCACGCCGATGGCGGCGCGCCGCAGGCCGAACGGGTCCTTTGTGCCAGACGGGGCCAGCCCTGCCGCGAACAGACCGGCGAGCGAATCCAGCCGGTCGGCCAGCGCCACCGCCAAACCGGGCCTGGTCTGCGGGACAGGCCGGTACTGCTCGCCGATGGCTTCGGCCACCGCCGGGGCTTCGCCGTCCCGCCGGGCATACTCGCCTCCCATGATCCCTTGCAGCGAGGTCATCTCGATGACCATCTTGCTGACGAGGTCGGCTTTAAGCAAGTGGGCCGCACGGCGTGCAAAGACGGCTTCGTCCGCTTCCAGGCCGAGCATCGGGACGAGCGCTTCGGTCAGCTTTTCGATGCGCTCGTTTTTGTCGAGCATCGAGCCGAGTTGCTTCTGGAACATCAGCGTACCCAGCCGCGGGCGGAAGTCTTCCAGTTTGTGTTTCAGGTCTTCCCGCACGAAGAAATTCGCATCCGCAAAGCGGGCACGGACGACGTGCTCATTGCCTTGACGCACCAGGTCGAGACCCTGCTCGCCACCGTTGCGGACAATCACGAAGTTTGGGAGTAGAGGCGAAGCACCCCCTTTGGGTACGATGTGCTTCGCCCCTACAGAATGGATAGGGAAGTATCGCTGGTGCTTCATCATCACGGAGATGAGTACATCCTTTGGCAGGGATAGGAACTCTTCCTCGAAACTGCCCAGGAACGGCATGGGCTTCTCGACCAGGTTGGCAACCTCAGCCAGCAGTTCGGGTGGCAGGATGGCTTCTCCCTTGACCGAGGCGGCCAGTTCCCTGACCCCGGCCTCGATGAGTGCCTTGCGCTCCTCCACGTCCAGCACAATGCCATTCTTCCGGATGATTTCGAAATACTTTTCCGCACCCGGGATTTCAATCTCCGGCGAGTTATACGGGCGCAGGCCGTGCGTGACACTCCCAGCAGTTAGCCCGGCGTATTCAAACGGGATAACTGTTTCACCAAACATGCACACCAGCCACCGAATAGGGCGTGAAAAAGACACATTACTGGAATTCCAGCGCATTGTCTTTTCAAACTTTATATCCCGGATAAGAAAAGGTAAGACCCTCGGGAAGAGTATAGAAACCGTTGATCCTTCAGTTTCCTTCTGGCAAACAGCATAACGACCACCATTACGCGGTTGAATAAGATGTTCACGTGTCATGAACTCATCAGGAACTGCCAATTCATTTTTCTTTATCCAACCGAGAAGAGCCTGAGTGGGCTTCCCTTCTTTATCGAAGCAAGCAGATTCAGGAGGACCCTTTACTTCTGTTAACGTTGTTTCACCTTGAGGCTCTAGCCCATCAACATAAACAACAAGTCGTCGTGGGGTACCAAAAATCTTGACACTCTTATATTTAAAATAATAGGTTTTGAGTATATTCTGCTCAAAGAATAGTTTGAGTTGTTCCAGTGCAGAGTCCAGGTCGGAGGCAGGGAGTTCTTCGACGCCAAGTTCCAGAAGAAATGACGATGGACCGTAGACGATGGACGGTGATCCAGCCGTGGTCAGCGGTCTGCGGTCTATGATCTGCTTCAACAACGGATATTCCTGCTGCTTGCGCTGTTCCAGCCAGGTCTCGGCCACGCGCCGGGCCATTGCGCGCATCTGGCCAAAGAAGGCCTGGCGCTCGGTCACGCCGATGGCACCGCGCGTATCCAGCACGTTGAAGGTGTGCGAACATTTCAGCACGTAGTCGTAGGCCGGGACGACCAGCCCCTGGGCCAGGCAGGCTTCAGCCTCGGCTTGGTAGAGGTCGTACAACTGGCGCAGACGGATCACGTCGGCAGTTTCAAAGGAGTATTTGCTCTGCTCGAACTCGTCATGGCGGCGGACTTCGCCATAGGTGACACCCTCGCCCCAAGGTTCGTCCCAGATGGCGGCGGCGTTGTTGAGGGAGATGAGGATGCGCTCGAGGCCGTAGGTGATCTCGACCGCCACCGGGTCGAGGCTCTGGCCGCCGACCTGCTGGAAATAAGTGAATTGGGTGATCTCCTGTCCATCCAGCCAGATCTCCCAGCCCAGGCCCCAGGCCGAGATGGCGGGCTGTTCCCAGTTATCCTCCACCAGGCGGATGTCGTGCTGGCGCGGATCGATGCCGATGGCTTCCAGCGACTGGAGATAAAGTTCAACCGGGTTGCCTGGGTCAGGCTTGAGGATGACCTGGAACTGGGTATGCTGCTGGAAGCGGTTGGGATTCTCGCCGTAGCGGCCATCATCGGGGCGGATGGAGGGTTCCACGTAGCCTGCGTTCCACGGCTCGGGACCCAGCACACGCAGGAAGGTGGCCGGGTTCATTGTCCCGGCACCGACCTGGGTGTAGTAGGGCTGCCCAATGAGACAACCGTGAGAAGCCCAGAATTCCTGGAGTTTGAGAATGATGGATTGGAGGGAGGAAGGCATAGGGAATTAGATATCAGGGATTAGGAATATGGGATTAGTGTGGCGAGGGGATTATACCTGTTTTTGGAAACGAAACAAAAACCATGGACTTCTGTTTGACCGGATTGGGATCATTTTCCAGAATTCCATCCAGGCATGCGCTTGTTCATGGCTTGGAGTAGAGACCGCTCGTACACCAATCCGGGTAAGAAATACACCCTGTATCCGTGATTTCGCCGTACCGGATTTTGTTCTCAAGTTCATCCAACTCAGCCTTTAATTCGGCGGGTATCTGGGCATCCAAATCGTGGTAAGGGGCGAGGTCAACGCCTCCGTTCGAAATATCAGCAACGTAGTTACTGCAACCATCGAAATTCCCAAATTGCACGCGCGCAATCAGGTCATAAATCACATTATCAGCCCTTTTCCGCACACTGGTGAGCAGTGCGGAACGCGAATTATCAAAGCCCTCATAACCATCCGAATCCACACCGATTGCCAGCAGTCCCTGCTCTTGCGCCACGGAGAGGCCAACAGGCTGATAAGGAAAGGAGACCGCCATGAGGACATCTGCGCCATCCTGTGCAAGATTTTCAGCGACCTGCCGGGCTGGTTCAAGATTGACGAAGGATTGGGTGAAACTGCCTTCGCCGGTAAGGTTGCTCCAGCCAAGCAAAGCAACATTCGCGGCATGGGCCGCATTATAGGCTTCCATACCCTGCTGATAACCCACATTGTACGTGGTCACGCCTGGCATGTTTGCTCCGCCAAAAATGCCAAGTTTGGGGTCGTCCGGGTTTCTTGCCATCACCATGCCGGCTGCCAGATAGCCAGCCAGGTAGGCAGCCTGATCCGTTTTATACACCAACCCCATCACGTTAGGGATACATTCTGCTTGTCCAACTGTACCTGGCGGAACGAAATCATTGGGAAAGGTAATGTCATAAATGAAGAACTTAACGGTTGGATACTGCGCGGCAACATTGGCAAGAGGACCCGCGAGGTCATTACTCGAGGCGATGATCAAATCGTATCCCAGGCTGGCAAACCTTTCCAGGTTGGACTCGTATTGGGAGGCATCTGGGGAGAATAGACTGTCGATATAAACATTGAGTTCTGAATGTGCACGTTGAATGCCCTCCAACTGGATGGCATTGGAATTATGGGGATCATCGGTCCCTGTGAAATCAACAACAAAGCCCACGCAGAATATTTCTATCTTTGTGCAATCTTCATGGATGGTCAAACCCTCGGTGGAGGGTGCTGTTTTTGTTGGCAAGGATGTGGCTGAGTCAGTCAAGGTCGGAGCAGGCTTCAGCCGGGCTGCCAGCGGCGGCAGTCCCCAGATCCCAAGTGCAATCACTGCCACCAGCAGGATGGCAGCGACAGCCCATACAAGAATTCTTCTCCTGATCTGCAATTTTCTATTCGATCCGCTTGCTCCGGCTGAAACTGCACCTTTTACGGCTCCTTTTTTCTTCCCCGCTTCCTGGTCCTCCCCTTTCAAAACCCTCAGCAATTCCGGGAAGACTTTTTCGTAATTATTCCCATGCAGATCAATGGATTGGATGGAGACGGACCACAACGGCAGTTCGCACGGCTTGTAAATCAGCGGGATCACTTTCAGTTTGCGGTTGCTGGCGTAGATGAATTCCCGTTCCACCCATTCCGATTTCACTGAATCCGGGGAGAGGACAATGATGATGAACTGGCTCTTCTGGATGGCTTCCTGGATTTCCCTGCCCCAGTGGGTGCCCACTTCCAGGCCCGACAGGTCATACCAGACATCCAGCCCGGCAGACTGCAGGTCCTGGGTCAGCCGTTGGACGAATTCGAGGTCTTTGCGCGAATAGGAAATGAAGACTTGTGTCATCGCTCGGCCTTTTGGCCTACTTCATTTTACAATAGATTCCTATCAATGGTTCACTGAATATACATATATCTTTTACCTATACCTTGTTCCTCCAAACAAGAATATCAAATTGATATAAAATAATATACTATGCCCAACACCGATCACTACGATGTCATCATCGTGGGTGCCGGCCCGGCCGGGATCTCCACGGCGCTCCACCTGGCAAAGCTGGCTCCGGAGCTTATCTCCCGGACGCTGATCCTTGAAAAGGCTCACCACCCGCGCCCCAAGCTGTGCGGCGGGGGCATCCTGCCGGATGCCGAAGTGGTGTTGCGCCAGCTGGGACTGGATATCACTGAAGTCCCGCACGTGGACGTGGACTGGGCGCACTTTGATTTCGATGGGCGGGGAATGAGGATGCGCGCGACGAAGGAAGGCAAGTTTGCTTTTCGCGTCATCCGCCGCCATGAGTTCGACGCCTGGCTGGCTGGAAAAGCGCGTGAACGCGGTTTCATCATCCATGAAAATACCGTCGTAAAGGGCATCACTGCCACCGAAGCCGGGGTGGTGGTCAGGACCGACCGGGGCGAGTACCACGCGGAAGTCGTGGTCGGCGCGGACGGGTCCAACAGCGTCGTCCGGCGGGCCATCATCCCGCAAGAGGACCTGCACGTTGCCCGCCTGCTGGAGATCGTCACCGAGCCGAAACCGGAGAAATCCTTCCACAAGCAAAGCGATTCATATTTCGATTTCGTGATAATCCCGCAGGGCATCCAGGGCTACGTCTGGGACTTTCCAGCGGTCGAGAACGGCAAGGCTGTACGGGTGCGCGGCATCTTCGACAGCAATGTCCTGTCTTACAAAGCCGACGTTCCGCTGCGCTTTGCCCTGGATGAGGAGCTCGGGCGGCACGGGCTGCATTTGTCTGATTACAAACTGGAAGGCCACCCCATCCGCTGGTTCGAAGCAAAGAGCGAATTTTCCGCCCCGCGTGTGCTGCTGGTGGGCGACGCGGCCGGTACGGACGCCCTGTTCGGTGAAGGCATCAGCAGCGCCCTGGGATACGGCTGGTTTGCTGCACGGGCCATCCAGGAGGCCTTTACCAATAAGGATTTCTCCTTCCGCGGCTACAAACGGTCCATCCTGAAAGCCGAACTGGGCAAGGCTCTGCGGCGGCGCACCTGGATGGCCAGGTTCTTTTACCGGCTGCGCTCTGCACGCTTCCAGGCCTTCGTCTGGCGGAAAATGGGCTGGTTCATTGAATGGGCCATGCGCGCCTTCTTCATTGAATGGACGCGCAGGCAGGAAAGAAAAGCATAGGGGAGCAATATACTCTTCACCCTTGTATGATAATAGATAGGCAAAGTGAGATCTGGAGCCTTCGGATCCCTTTATGTTGGAAAATTCGTCCCGTCCCGTACGAGATTCGGGATGATATGCCGGAACCGGGACCGCGTCCGCGTCGCTGAAATGGACTTAATTAGAAATTCAAATAGGTTCAAATACTGCCGAAGCTTCCAGATGGTGCCGAAGTCGGGCTCCCTTCGGGTACTTCGCGAGTCCGATGTCCCCTTGCGGGGATGAACTATTGCGCCCCTACTGTTTTATTTGACGGATGAAATCGGGGGAATTCAACGCACGTTCCAATAAATAGGTGACGTAGTGTTGCAATAGCGTCTCGACCTCGCTCTGGACCTCCAGAGCCGGCCGCGCCCGCTGCGCTCCGGCGTAATCACTGCGCTGGAAGTGGCGCAGGTACTTGAGTGCTTGCACCGACACACTCCAGACACCCGGCAGACCCACTCCGCAGGCCGGACAGAGCACACCGCCCAGGGCGGCAGAAAAGAACTGGTCTTCCGCCTTGATCTCCCGGCCGCAGTTGGCACACTCAAACAAATGCGGGCGGTAGCCAAGCGAATCCAGCAGCCGCACTTCATAATAACGGATCGCCAGCCAGGGGTCAGATTCCTTCTCCAGGCGCGATAGGGCCTCGGTCAGCAGGCGGAAAATGCTGTAATTCTCGGTATCGTCTTCGTAAGTGAACCGGTCTAGCAGTTCGGCAATATAGGCTGCATGGCTGGTCTTGACCAGGTTCTCGTGGATGGCCAGATAGGCATCCACCGTATCGGCCTGGGTGACGATAAACAGGTCATGGCCGCGCGCCAGTTGCAGAGTCGCGCGTGTGAAAGGTTCCAGATGCCCCGCCTTGCGGGAGCGGATCTTGCGGGCGCCCTTTGCAATGGCGCGCACTTTGCCGCGCTCGCGCGTATAGAGCGTAAGCAGGCGGTCGGCCTCGCCCCAGTCAGCGTGGCGAAGGACGACCGCTTCAACACGGAAAGAACGTTGTTCGACCATGCAATCCGTAAGGGCGCAATCCCCTAAAGGGGACGATATATATTGCGCCCCTACCTCTTCATATCCTTCGGCGTAAACGCCTCTGGCAACAGCCCGGCAACGGTGGTCTCCAGCACCAGGCGGCCCTCGCCAT
>Ga0315288_10007627_pt1 | contig 13700 bp, 7 predicted proteins | sample YL17G11_20_MG_FD_203454 | JGI IMG/M metagenome (GOLD analysis project Ga0315288, IMG submission 203454) | Sediment microbial communities from Yellowstone Lake, YNP, Wyoming, USA - YL17G11_20 | ecosystem: Environmental > Aquatic > Freshwater > Lake > Sediment | place: USA: Wyoming | collected...
CTCTCAGCCAGCAACATCACCAGCATCAGCCCCAGTTACAATGATTCAAGTATAACCATTCCAAACGTCACGCTGGATTCGACCAACCAGCAAGGTTTTTCTGCCGTTATTACACAAACTGACCCAAACACACTCCAGGTAGATGTTACCGGCGCCTGCGGCTTGCTAACACGGACAGTAACAGTCCATTATAAATTCATAGCGAGCGCACATACAGTCTTCGACTACGGCGTAGCAACAAAAGGACCTTTATCATTAAGCGGCAATGTAGAGCTCGAAACCGTCAATGTAGCCGTTGGAGCAGGTGTCTATATTGAAAGTCAGAATTCAAGTCTGGCGCTATCGATAATAGGCAACTCGCAGATAGCCGAAGACGTCAGTATTGTCAACCCAATCGCAAATGTCTATCTGCAGGGAGCAAAAGCGGGAATAGGCGGCGAAACAGGTCAGGCCGCGATAGACAATCACGTCTCCTTCGGTGTGCCGGCAACAGAGTTCCCTGCTCCAAATCCCACACATTTTGAACCTTATACCACCAGCATTATAGATTCCACAACCAATACCACCCTTAACGCAACGTATGACAACGTAAGGATAGCAGCCGGGACCAATCCCACCTTTTCAGGTCAGGTTACGTTCAGAGGAATCGTATTTGTTGAAACACCGAACGTAGTAACATTCCAGGGAAACACAACGATAACCGGCATTGTCGCTGGAGATGGAGATGTTGAAGACTCCTCCGGAGCAAATAAAATCAGCTTCCTGGGCAATGTCACCAGTTACGCCGTCAGCCAGCTTCCCAACGAGGATAAATTCACGGCAATCAAAACCCAGACAGGGACATGCCTTATGGCTCCGGGTTTTGCCGTATCTTTCGGCGGAAACTTCCATACCCTCAACGGCGTCATAGCCGCCAATGGAATCAAATTCTACGGCAACGCAGGCGGAACGGTAAATGGCTCAATCATAAATTACTCCGACTCACAGATGGAATTGACGGGCAACAGCGACCTTTACATCAGTGCTTTGGGGACAGCCAACATACCCGCCGGATTTGAACCTGAAATGACATTACGATACGAACCATCCTCTTATTCAGAAGTCGCATTTTAACCTTCGCCGATCCTACACCAATTGAACAGTCGAGAGTATTTCTCGAAGCAGACCCCACAGTTCTGATTTTGAGCGAACAATTGGTGCGGGACTGACTTTCTTATCGGACATCCCGACCTGTCGGGATTTTGCACATTCGCAGAGCATTTCTTATACTTTAAGTGTAACACGTAGAAGTTAGTTAAATCCGTCTCAACTGGGGCTTTTCTGGTGGGGAGAAAATGACACCCTCAAAACAGTTCGTTCACCTAAAACGGCAGGGCAGTGCTCTTTTGATATCGATGATATTTATCATCGTATTTTCCGCTCTGGCTGTCTCTATGGCCACACTGTCCGGCACCAATGTCCAGCTCGCCTCAAACCAGCACAAGGTCAACGCCGCCCTCACAACCGCCCAGTCGGGTCTGGAGGTTATGCGATACTATCTATCCGGTATGAGTATCCCGGGTTCTGTTGCACCTGCAAACAGGATTAATACCGTTGCGAACAAGCTGAGAGATAACCTTGCTGCTGCTGGTCTGACAAACATCACAGTGAATTACGATGCTGCAACCAAAACCGCAGTCATCTCAAATTGGTTCCTGAATACGCAGCCTGCTCAGAGTTTTAGAGCAACTTTGGGCTATAGCGTCGATTATGACAGCTTGCAATTGGATGTAATCGGCACCAGCAGGGAATTAAGCAGGCGAATAAGGACAAATTTTATGTTTGCCTCGGTCGGCAATAATGTTTTTGATTTCGGAATTGCAACAAAGGGGCCCTTACGGACCAAAGGTAGTATCGAAGTCGAAGGCCTCAACGAAAGAATTGAAGCGAGCGTTTACATTGAGAGCCCAAACTGCCTTCTGGCACTGGAGATGATCGGCAAGTCTTCAATTGCAGGTGATGTCAGTATCGTCAACCCTCTTGCTAATACTGATATTTCTAATTCAAGTTCAATAGGCGGCGAAAAAGGTACTGCGGCCCAAAAACATGTTTTCATTGGTGTTCCAGCGTCTGAATTTCCTGTTCCAAACCCCGCGGGTTTTGAACATTATGTCCAAAACACTTTTATTCCCGGAACTACTCCAACCAATAACGTAACGCTCCAAAATATCAGAATTCCAGCCAACAGTAATCCAAGTTTTTCCGGCAATGTGATACTCAATGGAATTATATTTATCGAGCCTCCAAACGCTATTACATTTAACGGCAATACCCAAATTACCGGCATAATCATTGCTAACGGTAGTCTGGACTCCCCATCATCAGCGAATAAGTTGGAGTTCTTGGGAACAGTAGATAGTCATAGTGTTTCAGAGCTGCCAGACCAGGAATTTGGCGAACTCAAGCAGGAAACAGGGACATTTTTGCTGGCACCGGGGTTTAGTGTTTCTTTTGGTGGTAATTTTGCGACCATCAATGGCGTTATTGCGGCCAGTGGAGTCAATTTTTTTGGCAATGCCGGTGGAACAGTCAACGGCTCTGTAGTAAATTATGCCGAAACTCCGATGGAACTGGATGGCAATACTGATTTAATCTTTAATCGGTCAGGGATTGACAAAAATCCAGCCGGTTTCACGCCCAGCCAGATTCTTACGTTTCAACCAAGCTCATATTCGGAAATAGCATTATAAAATCAGGATTCACACCCTGGTATAAAAATTGATTTGAGCGGGGTGGCTCTCCTTCAAAATTCTCTTATTTGGCAGCATAATCTTTATATTGTTTAATCCTCCACAATATTTCTGCGCCGCCGGTGGAACAGTCAACGGCTCGATAATCAATTATTCCGATGAAACAATGACCTTGACAGGCAATAGCGACCTTTACTTCAATCGTTCCGGCACAGACCACGTCCCAGCAGGATTCGTGCCGGAGATAGTATTACAATATGACCCTTCTTCGTATTCTGAAATCGTCCTCTGACCCCCGTTAATCCCGAATCTGTCCACCAACCTTGTTATCATGGCAAATAACGTCCTGTCTTTTCAGGTAGTTTTTAATAAAAAAATGATCATCTATTATTTGACAGCCCCTGTCTTTTGTAGTCTAATTCGCCGCAATATATTCGCTCCCAAGACAAAATACTTATCAAATGTCAAAAAACAGGAGAATTAGGGATGCCAAAACGCAAGGATGTAAAAAAAGTAATGATTATCGGCTCTGGCCCAATCATCATTGGCCAGGCCTGCGAGTTTGATTATTCCGGCACCCAGGCCTGCAAGGCCCTTCGCAAGCTCGGTTACCAGATAATGCTGGTCAACTCCAACCCCGCAACCATTATGACCGACCCGGGTATGGCTGATGTTACTTATATTGAGCCGCTTAACCTTGAAACAATGATAAAAATCATCGAAAAAGAGCGACCAGATGCCCTTCTGCCAAACCTCGGCGGCCAGACAGGTCTTAATCTATCTTCTGAGCTCGCCCGCGCCGGCGTCCTCAAAAAATACGGCGTCAAGGTTATCGGCGTCAACATAGACGCCATCGAGCGGGGCGAGGACCGCGTTATATTCAAAGAAACGATGAATCGGCTGCGCATTGATATGCCCAAAAGCGCCCCGGCCTACAGCGTAGAAGAAGCCGAAAAAATCGCCGACCGGCTCGGTTACCCTGTCGTCATCCGCCCAGCATACTGTTTGGGAGGAACAGGCGGTGGTGCGGTCTTTAATGTCGAGGAACTGCGGGTAGTAGCCGCCCGTGGCCTTTCCGCAAGCATCGTCCACCAAGTCCTGGTTGAAGAATCAGTTCTCGGCTGGGAAGAACTGGAACTTGAAGTCGTCCGCGACTCCAAAGGCCAGATGATTACCGTCTGCTTTATTGAAAATGTGGACCCAATGGGCGTCCACACCGGCGATTCCTACTGCACTGCACCTATGCTCACCATCGACCCAAAATTACAGGAAAAACTTCAGAAATATTCTTACGACATTGTTGATGCCATTGAGGTCATAGGCGGAACCAACATCCAGTTTGCCCACGACCCGGACACCGGCCGAGTCGTGGTAATCGAAATCAATCCAAGAACCTCGCGTTCATCAGCACTCGCCTCCAAAGCGACTGGCTTCCCTATAGCATTTGTCTCCTCTCTGCTCGCAGCGGGAGTTACCCTCGACGAGATACCTTACTGGAGGGAAGGCACCCTCGACAAATACACCCCCTCCGGCGACTATGTTGTCGTCAAGTTCGCACGCTGGGCCTTTGAAAAATTCAAAGGCGTCGAAGACAAGCTCGGCACACAAATGCGAGCAGTCGGCGAGGTGATGAGTATCGGCAAAACCTACAAAGAGGCATTCCAGAAGTCCATCCGCTCCCTCGAAATCAGCCGCTACGGCCTGGGCTTCGCAAAAAATTTCAACAAACTCCCTCTTGACCAGCTCCTGAATCTCTTGAACACGGCTACAAGTGAGCGGCAGTTCGTTATGTATGAAGCACTCCGTAAAGGCGCCGACATCGAAACGCTTTACCAAAAAACCCGCATAAAGCATTACTTCATCAAGCAAATGGCTGAACTTGTCGAGCTGGAGGAAAAGCTCCTGAAGTACAAAGGCAAAATGCTGCCTGATAAGCTCCTGACCCAGGCCAAAAAAGACGGCTTCGCCGACCAATATCTCTCCAAAATACTTGGCATCCCGGAAAATAAAATCCGCCGGCGTCGCACCTCGCTCGGTGTGGTTGAGGGATGGGACGCCGTCCCTGTCAGCGGTGTCGAAAATGCCGCCTACTACTTCTCAACCTACAACGCCCCCGACAAAGTCAAGGTCAGCAAGAAACGCAAGATAATGGTCCTGGGCGGCGGCCCCAACCGCATTGGCCAGGGCATCGAGTTTGACTACTGCTGTGTCCACGCCGCCTTCACACTCCGTGACGAGGGCTACGAGTCGATTATGGTCAACTGCAACCCTGAAACAGTCTCTACAGATTACGACACTTCCGACAAACTCTATTTTGAGCCGCTCACCGTCGAAGACGTCTTGAGCATTTATGAAAAGGAAAAGCCCGAAGGCGTCATCGTCCAGTTCGGAGGCCAGACGCCGCTCAACATCGCCAGCGAGCTGGCCAAGGCCGGCGTCCGAATAATCGGCACATCTCCTGAGACGATAGATTTAGCCGAGGACCGCGACCGCTTCCGAAAGGTATGCGATAAGTTTGGCATACCTCAACCAAAGTCCGGTATGGCAGGCAGTCCCGAGGAGGCGCTTGTCATCGCCGAGCAAATCGGCTATCCCTTAATGGTAAGACCCTCTTATGTCCTCGGCGGACGTGCTATGGAAGTAGTCCACGATGAGGAAATGCTGCGGCACTACGTCGCCGTTGCTGTTGAAGTAACTCCTGAAAGGCCAATCCTGATTGACAAATTCCTCGAAAACGCCCTGGAGACCGAAACCGATGCCATCTCCGATGGCACAGACGCCTTTATCCCCGCGATTATGGAGCACATCGAACTGGCCGGCATCCACTCCGGCGACTCCGCCTGTGTCCTTCCTCCCGTCAGCATACCCAAAAAGCACCTTAACACTATCGCCGAATACACAAAAAAAATTGCAACACAATTACACGTGGTCGGCCTTATCAACATCCAGTATGCCATAGCCAACGACACTGTCTATATCCTCGAAGCCAACCCACGTGCCTCGCGCACCGTCCCGCTGGTCTCAAAAGTCTGCAATATCAATATGGTCCGCATCGCCGTCCAGCTTATGCTCGGCAGGAAACTGGCCGACCTCAAGATAAAGCAGCACACCATTCCGCACTTTGGCGTAAAGGAAGCCGTCTTCCCCTTCAATATGTTCCCAGAGGTTGACCCCGTCCTCGGACCGGAGATGCGCTCGACCGGCGAAGTCCTCGGTATGGCCGACTCCTTCCCGCTGGCCTTTTTCAAAGCCGAGCAGGCCGCAAATCAGACCCTCCCATCACAAGGCGCCGTCCTCATAACCGTAACCGATTATGACAAGCCAGCCATTCCACCAATCGCAAAAGAATTTCAAAAACTTGGCTTCAAAATCAAAGCTACCGAAGGGACCTACCGCCTCCTGACGGATAAGGGTATCAAAGCCGAGCGTATCTTTAAGATGCACGAAGGCAGACCCAACATCATCGATGCCATAAAAAATGGCGAAATCCAACTGATTATCAACACGCCCGTCGGCAAATTGGGTAAATACGATGATTCCTACATCCGCAAGGCAGCCATTACTTACAAAATACCTTATATCACGACAACTGCCGCTGCCGCCGCCAGCGTAAAAGGCATCGCCGCTGCCCGAACAGGCACCAGCCCCGTAAGGTCACTCCAGAGCTACCACGCCGCAATCAAGTAACTTTCTTGATTGCCGGTCTGGATAGTCTGAACGCGGCAATCTAAATTCAACATTCGATATTCTCTGTTCTACCGTTCCTCCAACCAGTGGAAGGCCATAAGCGCAAAGTCCAAAAAGTTCACTTTGCAGTCGCCGTTTATGTCACCGGCAACAAATGCTTCGCAAACCGGCTCCCCAAAATATGATTTGCTTGCCTCCGCTGTTCCGCCATAGGCCCCCATATTAACAATACCACCATTTGAGGGTGGTTCATAATCAATTGGGCCACTCGGGTCACCAGCATCTATACAAGGACTTGTTACATCATCTAAAACCCAGCTCTCGCCATTTGGGTCCCATCTTCCTGCTTGGCTTTTCAAGTGGTAATCTCCGTCAACCCAGATATCGTCACTGGTATCATCCGGCAATCTATTTGGGTTCCAATATCCCGGTCTGGCAAAACATGGGTCAGCATCGATATTGCCTTCACCACTCCAGCCCCCCTGGACATCGCTGTATTTTACATCTGTCAATGACCATGGGTAATTTGAACTAATCTGACCGTCTGAATTCCCCCACACAATACTGTTAAAGACATAGACATCGGACCCTTCTCTATTCCAAACCCCTACATTTGTATTGTCACTTATTGTGCAATTTGTAATTATCACGTGTAGATTTCCTGACACGCAAAAAAAACCAGCTCCTTTATTTCCAACGATTAGGCAGTTACTTATTTCTGCCGGATAGCTATTTCCGTATAGATATATTCCACCGCAGTACAGCCCGTGTGCATGACTTACAACATTATCTTTAATAATGCAGTTGCAGACTCTTGGACGCTCTCCACATAACACAACTCCACCGTTGTAAAGAGCAGAGTTTTTCATAATCAAGCATTCTGTAATTGTTAGACTGGTATTACTCCATATCCCTCCTCCGCTGTAGGAAGTGTTGTTCTGAATAGAACATTTAGTTATTGTTGGCCCATCCCCTGGCTGGTCCATCCCCAAACCTTCGGAAAATACTCCTCCTCCATAAAGCTCTACTGTATTATCACGAATAATACAATTTCTAATTGTTGGCTTAGTCCCACTACAAAATATACCCCCACCAGATTCTGCATCGCCGTTAATAATCGTAAATCCATTCAAAACACAATTTACATCTTCGCCGTTTGCGAGAGTTACTACACGGCCTTTCCATCTACCATCAATAATTGTCTCAGCCACCACATCTGAATCATTTGGGCCTGTGCTTCTTAAAATAACATTCTTGCCATTAAAGTTGATATTTTCATAATACTTTCCTTTTGCGACAATAATTTCATCTCCATCGTTGGAATCATCAATTGCCGCCTGAATAGTTTCAAAATCATAATGAACGCCTCCAGGCAGACTAAAATGACCTACAGTAATTATTCGCCCCTGACAGACGATAACCGCAAACAAGCAAATAAAGATAAAAATCAACTTTCTCATAATATTACATTAATTTCAGCACTTTTATAACCTACTTATTATGATGCGCAAAGCAGGGCTTCTGTTTTATTAATTTTTTATACTTTTGCTGTATTTAAGCTATCTTGAGTGAACTTTTAGATAATGGGTCGCGAAATCGAAGAGCTAAATCGCTTCCGGTTTCGCTATTGAGTCTATCAAAAACTCTGTCCCTGGCCTGTCACAGTGATTCGGCATTGCCGCCGCCCGAATTGGCGATAGCTCCGTAAGGTCTCTGCAAACCTACCACGCCGCAATAAAATAGCTTTTGCAGTAAGCACCTAACTTGATGGTCTTAATTCGACATTCTAAACTCGAAATGCTCTGTAGAAACAATTTCAGAATGTCATTTCCGCCGATAGGTGTCCTGTGGAGAGCGAACCGAATGCCCGGCTACGGCGAAGGTCTCCGCCGAGACGAGCGAGTCGAGAAATCCCTCGACCCTGCTCCCCACTTCGCTCTGAACGACAGGGCTTCGCAGGGCAAGCGGGACAGGTCTGTTTGTTTAATAGATTTCTCCACTTCGCGGCGCTCCGTGCCGCTTCGGTCGAAATGACGATGACTTTTTTCTACAGAGCAAACTCGAAACTCTTTCCCCCTATTTTCCCTCCCTCCAAATCATCTCAATGCTTTTTTCCTGGTAAAATCTCATGAACAGCCAGCAGAACCGAAGCAACCGCTAATGGCAGAATGTAATAAATCAGCCGATACAGCAAAAGGGAACCGAGGAGCGCAGAAGGTGCGCTGAACTCCGACAGTAAAAGCAGGATTACGGTCTCAAACACACCGAGTCCGCCTGGAATGTAGCTCAGCAGCCCTGCCGCCTGCGCAAGCAGAAAAATAGCAAGGAATTTCGGACAGGTTAGGCCTGTAGCCGCAGGCAACAAAACATAAAGCACGCTGCCCGAGAGGAACCAATCCACGGACGAAATTGCTATCTGCCCGAAGGAAAGGGGGACAGAAGGTATGGGAAGCTCCCTGCTGCCGACCTTCAGCGGTCTTCTTCTCAGGGCTATCAAGAGTATATAGAGCCCCGCAATGGCAAGAAAAATCACTCCAATGGGCCATACCGAAGCAAAAGGCAGGTGAAGTGCCGCAGGGATGTTTTCGTGCTCCAGCACAAAAACTATCCCGCCGATAGCGAAAAAACCAAGCCAGTAAGTCAGAAGGCAGAAAATAACCAATCTGGCCACTTCAGCCGCTGAAATTCCCAGCCCCGAGTAAATACGATACCGTGCCGCACTGCCGCCCAGTATGGTGGCATTGTGGCTGAATGCATAACCGACGAAGGAGGCCAGTGCAATTTTCCGGTATTTGAGGCGGTGCTGGATATATCGCAGACCTAACGCATCGTAAGCAGTAAGCACAAGATAGTCTAAAACTGTCAGGGCCACGGCTAAGAGCAGACGCCCGGCAGGTATTTGAGCCAGCTCGTTTACAATGTCACGATAATGATACTGCTTTAGCTTATGGTGAATAATAACCAGGGCAAGTATGAACAGAAAAGCACTTATCAGAAAACTGATGTTATGCCAGAACTTCTTCTTCATAGCCAGTCCTAAAACCTGCAGGGCGCTTTTACGCTCACAGTTTCAAAGTCTGATTTCATTGTAGAATATCCTTTGCACTATTTCGGTGGTTATAATATACAACACGACAATCGCCGGCGAAAGACCCAGGTAAAACGCTGGAATTGGCTGGAAACAAACACTCCGGCAGCCGGACAGAACAAAACATTCTCAACTCTGCTAAATCCTCAATTCCTATACCCTATTTCTCCTAAGGCAATTTAATCCGCCGGACGTAGGCGGATTAACCGTTGCAGTTTTTCACAGAATTGTGTATGATCTTTTCATTAGTAGAAAAGGTTTATAAAAAATGGCAACCGACTTAAAAAATTTTTTATTTTCCAGTAATGACTGGTTCTTCGAAATGGCAGAGGAAGACCCCGCAGCAGTCGAGCACTACTTACGCAGCGAAAATCCAAAGCCGCGTGAAGATAGCGATGAGCTCAAACTGCCCGATGTAATCGGCATCCTGCCTATCCGAAATGCTGTCGCCTTTCCCGGAACCGTAACGCCGTTAGCCATAGGAAGGGAAAGAAGTAAGGCCCTTCTTGCCGACACTACGCCCAACGAGTCCATCATCGGCCTTCTGACGCAGCGCAATCCCGAAACGGATGCCCCGACCTTTAATGACCTCTATTCCATCGGCACCGCTGCCTCGGTCCTGAAAGTTATCAAAATGCCGCAGGGCTCGATTCATATTGTAGTGCACGGCCTAGCCCGCTTCAAAATAGTCGAAAAAATAGCCACCGACCCTTACCTGAAAGCCAGAGTCCAGCAGCTCCACACCCAGGTAAAAATGACAAAAAAACTCCAGGCGCTTATCGTCGGCATCCGCCACGCCGCCCACCGCGTTATCGAGTTAAGTCCAAACGTCCCCGATGAGGCGGCTGTCCTGCTGGAAAATATCGAAAGCCCTTCAGCCCTCACTGATTTCTTGGCAGCCAACCTCAGTATCGAAACTGCAAAAAAGCAGGAGTTACTCGAAGAGCTTGACGCCGCCAGGCGGCTCGAAAGAATATCCCTCGTCCTGGCAAACCAGCTTGAGGTCCTTGAGCTAAGTCACAAAATCCAGGGCCGCGTCAGAGACTCCATAGACAAAACCCAGCGCGAATACTTCCTGCAGGAACAGCTAAAAGCCATTCAATCCGAGCTTGGCCAAAAGGACCTGCGAACCGAAGAGCTAAAGCAAGTCAGCGAAAACATCGCAAAGGCCAAAATGCCCAAGAAGGTCGAAGAGGAATCACTTCGCGAGCTTGACAGATTAAGCAAGATTCCTCCTCCTTCGCCGGAATATAGCGTCATCCGCACATATCTCGACTGGGTCTGTGAGCTGCCCTGGTCGCTCCAGACCAAAGACCAGCTCGACATCAATAAAGCCGAAAGAATCCTCAACCAGGACCACTACGACCTGCACAAGGTAAAGAAACGCATCCTCGAATTCCTCGCCGTCCGCAAGCTAAACCCGACCGGCAAAAGCCCCATACTTTGCTTTGTCGGGCCGCCAGGCGTAGGAAAAACCTCGCTGGGCAAATCCATAGCACGGGCTATGGGCAGAAAATTTGTCCGCATATCGCTCGGCGGAATAAGAGATGAAGCCGACATCCGCGGTCATCGAAGGACTTACATCGGCGCCCTGCCCGGCCGAATTCTGCAGGAACTGCGAAAGTGCGCCAGCAAAAATCCTGTATTTATGCTCGATGAGCTTGACAAAGTCGGAGCCGATTTCAGGGGCGACCCCGCAAGCGCCCTGCTCGAAGTCCTCGACCCCGAACAAAACTATAGTTTTACCGACCATTACCTCGACCAGCCCTTTGATTTATCGACCGTGATGTTCATCGGCACTGCAAATTATACTGAGCCGGTTCCGCCGGCGCTGCGCGACAGAATGGAAGTTATTGAACTGCCCGGCTATACCGAGAGTGAGAAACTAAACATCGCAAAAAAATATCTCATTCCCCGCCAGCTCGAGGAGCACGGCCTGACCAAAAACCGGCTAACCATAAACGACTATGCGCTGCTTGCTATAATCCAGGGCTACACTCGTGAGGCAGGCGTGCGGAACCTCGAAAGGAATATCGCCTCTATATGCAGGGCCGTTGCCACCGAAATAGCCAAGGCAAAAACCAAACGTGCAACCATCGGCAAAGATGACCTGGTAAAAATCCTCGGCCCAACACAATTTGAATCCGAACTTGCTCTGCGAACCGCAATACCAGGCGTCGCAACCGCACTCGCCTACACCCCTGTCGGGGGAGAATTACTCTTTGTCGAGTCCGTCTCTATGCCCGGCAAAGGCAATTTGCTGCTGACAGGCCAAATTGGCGATGTTATGAAGGAAAGCGCCCAAACCGCTTTTTCCACCGTAAAAGCAAATGCTGGAAAGCTGAAAATCGACCCTGGCAGATTCACGAAATTCGATTACCACATCCACGTCCCCGCAGGCGCAATTCCCAAAGACGGTCCAAGCGCAGGAGTAGCTATGTTCACTTCGCTGGTATCACTGCTGCTGGGTAAACCCACCCGCCCGGATGTCGCTATGACCGGCGAGATAACCTTACGCGGCCTGGTCCTGCCTATCGGCGGCCTGAAAGAAAAAATCCTCGCCGCAAAGCAGGCCGGCATAAAAACTGTCATCCTCCCCGCCCGCAACAAAAAAGACCTTCCCGAAGTCCCCAAAGAAGCCAAAAAATGCCTGAAATTCGCCTTCGTAAAAAACACCGCCGAAGTCCTGAAAGTCGCTTTAAACACCGGCCAACACCGACCTTAATAACTTCTTTTACCCATACATAGAATACTTTTTGTTTGTTTTTATCAGAGTAGCAGGTTATTATAATATAAGTGACCTGCAATGTTCTTCTTATTGTTATTTTATGGTTCCGGCAATGGCATTGACAGTCAAAGAAATGTCGGTTATCAGGCAGTTTAAGGCCTCTGTTGAGCATGTGCTGGGCAGACGACTTATTGAGCTTAAAATATTTGGTTCAAAAGCCCGTGGCGATGATAAACCAGATTCTGATATAGATGTCCTTGTTATTGTCACCGATGACGACTGGCACATCTGCGATGTGGTCTATGGCATTGCAACCGATATACTTCTTCAGACAGACATTTCTATATCCCCAAAGGTTATCAGCAAAAACCAGCTTGAACTGCTTCAAAAAGAAGACACATTCTTTTTGCGCAATATTAGCAGGGATGCAATCGCGGTATGAATTACATAGAACAGGCCAAAAAAGAGCTTGCTCGTGCTAACAAAGCCCTGCAGGCAGCAAAAACGCTTTTAGAAAATCAACTCTACGAGGACTGTGTTTCAAGGTCATATTATGCTGTATTGCACGCTGCAAAAGCCGCCCTAATTAAAATTGGTGTTGAGGCCGAATCGCATCAGGCCGTCAAAAGAATGTTTGGTCTGCATCTTGTTAAGACCGAACAGATTGAGAAATATTTTGCAGAAATTCTTACTGCTCAGCAGGAAGACAGAGAAATCGGCGATTACAATATTTACCTCAACATCGAGCAGGACAGAGCCTCCAAAAGAGTCCTTGATGCCGAAAAATTCATCCAAAGAATCGAAAAATACCTTCAAGCTTAATTTCGCCTTCCTCAAAAACACTAACGAACCCCTAAAAATCGCACTCGATACCCAGGATGTTTCTACTGTCGTTGCTGTGAAACCCGTACCCACAAAAGCAAGTACCTATTCAATTCAACTTTTTCAACACACTCACATTAGCTTTTTGTGCGTCTGGCCTTTGCGGTGGGCGAGATAATCCAATCGGCGAACTGATTAAGCGAAACAGTATAGAACTGTCTCTGACCACCTGGCTTCCATAATACGCTGGAAGGTTTCACTCGAATCGTCCCTATCGTATTGCCTCCCTCGTCAATTATAGTTTCCTCGAAATACGCAGGGGCGATGAACTGGTTCTTGTACTTTGGCATAACTCATTTCCTTTCCACACGTCAAAAACCACCCTGATTTGATGGACTTTCCACTACATCGTACACCTGAACGATTGAAACCTCAGTGCAATCCTATGCCTCAATCTCCGCTTTCCTCCTTCATTATTTCCTCAATCTTCTGCTTCGGTTCCGGCAGTTTATTTGTAGCAACATCCCAGACTATGTGGTAATCTACGCCGAAATAATCGTGAATCAGCCGGTCCCTCATCCCCGCAATCCTTTTCCAGTCAACATCGTGATGCCTGTTTCTGAAATCCGCCGATATTTTCTTTGCC
>Ga0315288_10007631_pt1 | contig 13699 bp, 6 predicted proteins | sample YL17G11_20_MG_FD_203454 | JGI IMG/M metagenome (GOLD analysis project Ga0315288, IMG submission 203454) | Sediment microbial communities from Yellowstone Lake, YNP, Wyoming, USA - YL17G11_20 | ecosystem: Environmental > Aquatic > Freshwater > Lake > Sediment | place: USA: Wyoming | collected...
GCGCGGACGGCTCCCGGGGAGACCTGGTCATGCTCGCCGACGGGTGCGCGGGAGATATGGCCCGGGCCCTCGACAGGCTGGGCGCGGCCGAGGACACGCTTCTGATCTTCACCAGCGACAACGGCCCACATCCCGGAACGAACGGTCATAAATCCGCGGGCTCCTGGCGCGGCCTCAAGTCCCAGATTTGGGAGGGCGGCCATCGGATTCCTTTTGTCGCCCGCTGGCCGAAACGAATCAAGTCGGGAATCGTCAGCGACGAGCCGATCTGCCTGGTTGACCTGTTGGCGACGTTCGCCGCTCTGACGGACGCGGGCTTGCCCGACGACGCCGGCCCCGACAGCTATGACATTTCGCCCGCCCTGTTCGGGAGGAAAGGACCGCGTCCAATCCGGGAGGCCCTGGTGTCCCATTCCGAAAACGGGACATTCGCCATACGCCAGGGTCCCTGGAAGCTCATCCTCGACAACAAAACTTCGGGCGGCTGGATGGCCCCCGCAGGCAGGCCGCCCCAAGCCGGAACCCCGGGCCAATTGTATAACCTGGCCGCGGACCCCTTCGAGCAGGACGATCTATGGGAGAAACGGCCCGAAATCGTCGCCCGGCTGACAGCGCTCCTTGAAAAATACAAAAAAGAAGGCCGCAGCGCCCCCCGCAAGAAATAACGGCGCGGCGCGGGAATCTTCCGGGAGCTCCCTTCGACGCCGGTCGATGGGGAGCTGGACAGGAGAGGCGGGGCCAAATCGTGGACGGTGGAATATGCCCTCCCGTGACGGATGAATCTCTATCGGATCGATTCGCCGGAACCGGGACGACAGAAATTTTATGCCTGGAATCCCACGCAGAAAATCGATTTCCATCGCCCCTGGCGCTTTGGCCTCTTGATGTTTCAGTGACGGGAATGGACGAAACTCCCATTTGGCGCCCAACTGAAGCCCACCCTCGCCGAACCAGGTTGCCCCGCTTTTATAATAGATAGCCTTCAGCCGCAGAAGAATATCTGAATTCCCCGCCGGAGATCAGCGGTCGAATCGCCGCAACACCAGCTCTTTCATCTCGAAGGGGATGGGATACGCGGTAATCCAGGCCTCGGGCTTGAGGTTGAGCAAGTCCTTGTTCAGTCCGAGCACGCTCACCTCGATTTTCCGGCCGACCATGTCCCGGGTCACCGGAATATAAAAGGTATAATTGGCGTCTTTGGGCTCCACCCTGTATTCCCAAACGTTGGTCGGAAAGGATGGGCTTCGGTCCTGGGCTCCGAAGAGCCTGCCTTCTATCCGAATGGCCGCGGTGGCTCCTTCCCGGCCATGCCGTCCGGCCACGGGGATGGCCAAGTAGCTGCCCTTGGCGGCCTCCTCCAAAACGAACGATCCCGTCCAGGCTTTGGCGGCCGGGGTTTTCCCATAGATGCCGAAAAGGTTGGAGGCCCTCCACTCGGACCGGTCGATCGGGGCGTCTCCGCGCGACGCCTCGATCTCGAGAATCTTCTCCGGCGCCCGGGCCAGGCGGACAAAGCGGAGTCCGGCCGTCCCCCCCATCTCTACTTTCAAGCTGTCCCCTAATGAGGACAAACCGACCGGCGACCAGGTCTTCAGGTCCGCGGACGCTTCCGCGGCCGGAAGGCCGCCGGCGAGATAGTCCGTGACGGCCCGGCCGTCCTTGAGACGGATGATCAGTTCGTCGATCTCCCTGGGCTGGCCGAAATCGACGCGTAGCGCTCCGGCCGGGACATTCCGCTGGCGGTGGTTGACGTTGAAGGCCGTGGCCATGTTCCCGTCGAACAGATATTGATCCCAGACTCCGCGTTGGACGAAGACCGGCTGGTTGAAAAACGCATCGCGGGCGTTCCGGACCTGGGGGATCCCCGTCGGGCCCGACCGTCCCAGCGACCGGACCTCCAGGGCGTTGTTGTCCGCCGCGAAGCAGGTCGCCTCGTACAGCGCCTCGGCGTCCTCAGGGACCGGCCCCGGCTCGAGGTCGGTGAGTTTTCGATGCCAGGGACGATCAAGGGATTTTCCGGAAAACAGGACTTCGACCGTTCGCCCTTCGACCAGTTCCGGAAATTCCCGGCCGTCAAGCCGGGCCCCGATGAAACGTTCCTGTCCGGGAAGCAGGGAAACGGAGGCCCGGCTTCCCGGAAGCCCCAGGATCTTGATCCGGACGTCCCGACCGGGTATGTCCCGGACGATCTCGTAATCGCAGCCAGCCAAGACCGTTTCCTGAAGGGGAGACGCAGTGGCCAGGACCAGGCTGGTCCGAAACGGAAGGACTTCGATGACGGCGCTTCGGCCGTGGGCATAGCGGCCGACGAGCCGTTCGATGGGATGGAACTGGACGACCGTTACTTCTCCTCCTTTCGTCAAGCCGATCGATTCATCCAGGCGGACTTCGTACCGGACGGGGTTCCAGGTTAGGTTGCTGAGGGTCAGGAACCGGGTCGTTTCGTCACCCCTTGAAACAGCGTTAGGACCGTAACGATCTTCCGGCAACACCATCCCCTTCACCAAGATCTTCCGGTACCGACGGTGAAGGTTGAACAGGCGGGCCAAGCGAGGGTACTCGTCGTCGCGCAGAAACCATGGATTGCCGTAAAGCTCGGGGGCCAGGAGCAGACAGCGGTTGAATGCCTGCATCACCAGGTCGTCCTCCCAGAAATCAAGGCATGAGGAAATACACACGCCGTGGTCTTCGACCAGGCGCCGCAGATCCGGCACCAGTCCCCGGGAGATCGCGGCCAGGCGATGGTGCGTGGCCGTCTGGGTGTTCGTCATGTGCACGTCGATGTACGTTTCGTCCCCGTTCCAGAGCGTGGTCGTCACATAAGGCGCCGCCTTGCCGAAGTCGACCCGGTGGTTCAAAACGATCAGATCGGGGGCGATTTGGCGGCAGGCCTTCATGGCTTTGATGAAACTGTCCTGTTTCTCGGGCCGAAGGGGCGCCTGCATCAGATCCATTTTGAACAGGCGGAAATTGAAATCCCGGCAGAGCGAAACGAGCATGTCGATCCGTTCCCGTTCCTCCTCGTCCGTGTTCCCATAGCCATCCGGTCCCAGCCAGACGCCCAGCCGGATCCCGAGGGATTCGGCCTTCTTTTGGACGGGCCCAAAACTCTCCGGATAATTCCTCAGGAATTTCTCCGACTTCAAGTTATAGTATCTTCCCCCTCCGTCGAGGATGTCCGCGTCGAAGGCATAAATGTCCAGCCGCATGCCATACTCATTCAGCAGCCATTTGAAGAAATCCAGGTTGATCATGGTCTGGGCCTGGGGGGCGCCGCCGAACGTGTTGTTGATCCAGGTGAAGTAATGCGCCACCGAGGGAGTGCTCTCGTCCGCGCCGGGAAAGACTTTTGGCTGAGGGGAAACGGATTGGCCATGTCCCGACAGGAGAAACAGCGGCGCGGCGAACAGAACGAGGGCGGGAATGCATACTTTCTTAAACATGCGGGGCTCCTTGTCTCTCGGCCAACGGTATCCGTCTAGTTTCGGTATTCGTTCTATATCTTAAACGCCGCGTTGCTGTCAAATCTCTGACCTCAAGGCAGGTCGTCCGGCCGCATCATCGTGCCGGACGGTCAAGAAATCCCCCGAAGGCCGATAGACCTCTGTCTTTCTCTCGAAACCACACCTCCTTCTTATAGACTTTGCGAATTATCGCTGCCCAGCCCTTCAAGGGGATGGGCTTCAGAGCGTCTCTGAAACTGGGATTTAAGAACTTTGAGATGGGGACATGGGGCTTGACGTCGGATTTCCCGGAGATCTGGAGGGTGAGGACAAGGCCGGGCGCTTGAACGCTACCTCCGGCAGAGCAGGCGCACGGACCTGTTCGCGGGAAGCTCGATCCGCCACCGCCCCCTCGCGGCCTTAGAGACGAGGTTCCGATCGGCGGGATTCTCGGCATCCACGAAACGAAGCTCGACGCCGAAGCGCAAAACCATCGACTGGGCCCGCCCGGACCGGAGCGTCACAAAGACGTTCCCTAGCGTCTTGTTCCAGTGCAGTTCCTCGACGGTCACACCCCCCCTCGCCAGAACACCGCGCAGCGTCCCACGCCCGAATTTATCCTGGGGGAGCGCAGGGAGGAGTTCAATCAAGCCGGGTTCCGAGTACACTAGCATTTCCATCAAGACCGCCGGCATGCAGAACGTCGTATCGAGGTTGTAGATCCGCGGGCCAGGATTGTGGCAGGTGATGAAGCTCGTGTTTACGAAGGGCAGCTTGGCGAAATCGGTCAACATCCGCTGCATAAGATCGGCGTTTTTGAGCCGGGCCGCCACGAAGCTGATGTGCATCAGCCCGTGCGCCGAATCCCCGCCCAGCCCGGCTTCGAGCCGCTTTTCCAGCGCTACGCGGGCGGCCTTAAAAAGCCTCGGCGTCCTCTCGGGTGAAATCTCCAGCGACGGATAAATCCCGTACAGGTGCGAGCTGTGCCGGTGATTGTAATTGTCGCCCAATCCCGGATAAGCCCACTCACCAAGGGCGCCGTCCTGATTGATGATGTAGTCCGGCAGTTTCGCCAGCAGCGATTCCCAACGCGGGATGTTGTCTTTTTCGATGTCGAGCTCACGGCAGGCCGCGATCAGAGAGGTCAGCGCCTCGCGGCATATGGCGATCTCACAAGTCGCGTTCGGCACGACGTTCGTCGTCTGATCAGCCGGGATCATCACGGGCTCATTTTCGGGCGAGATGGAGGGGTAGAAGACCAACCGGCCGTTCTTCTCGGGATACTTCCGCAGAAAATCTTCGTAGAAGTCCGCCACGTCACGGAGGAGCGGCACGACATGGGAGGCTAAAAATTCACGGTCCTGGGTGAAGAGGTAGTGGTCGTAAAGGTAGTGCGCGAGCCACCCGGCGCCTCCGGTCCAGGGATAAGTCGCCATCAGCACGGCGCCGTGCCTCCAACCCTGGCATAGATCCGTGACAACACCGCGGCACCCGTACAGCTCCTTGGCGTTCTCACGCCAGTGTTCCACGTACCTTTCGAGAAACGAGGTGTAGGTATCGATGGCCTCGGGCAGGTTTCCCTGAGACGCGGCCGAGATGGCGAGATTCAGATTGGCGTCGAACGTGTAGCGGCCGTCCCAGGGGGGATTCCATTCATTGCCCCAGATGCCCATCAGGGTTGGAGCAAGTTCCCCAGTCCCACCGCAGATTAGAGCATAGCGGCCCACCGCATGCATCAGCTCGAAGAACTCCGGCAGGGAATCGCCCCGTGATACCTGGGCGAGAAGGGCTTCGCTGGAAGAGATGTTCTCAGGATGGCCCCCCAGGTCCAGTGTGACGCGGCGAAACATCTCGCCGTGCACAGCGGAATGGGGCATAAGCAGTTCCTCGTATTCGCCGGGCAGCTTCGACAGGGCCAGACGCAGCGCTGCCCGATCCGCTGCCGCGGCATCATCCAGGTATTCCAGACGCATGAGCACAAACGCGCGTTTTGCACCAACGATCTCCAGCCGCTCGTTCTCCACCGCGCTCGTTCTCCCGCCGGAAACGACGACGCGGGCCAGCGCATGGTAGCCCTCGGGCTTCTTTTTTCCCATGGTTCGGCCGTACGCCGCATGGAGGTACATTTCCGCTTCGCCGTGCTCGATGCGGACCGAGCCTATGTCCCCCGCCAGCTTTCCCGGGGCCTCGACCAGCCGTAGTTTCGCGTTGATGAGCGAGCCCGCCGGCGCGGTGAGTTCCATGGCGATGACGTTGTGGGTCCGTGAAACGAAAATGCGCCGCACCCAGTCGCCCCGGTTGTCTGTCCAGAAGACGGAGATCTCGCCGGTTTCGAGGTTCGTTTCACGCCGGTACTCAAGGGGAGCGCCGTTGCTTTCCATGGAGACGTTCAGGTGGAAACCGGGGTGCGTCCGATCGTAGCGGGGACGGCTGTCGGTAGCCTGCTCGCCGTACATCCGGCGAAAGCTCTTTCTTGCTTCCTCGACGATGAACATGTCCGCGTCGAGATACCGGCCCTTCAAGGCGATCTTCTTCGCCTCGTCCCAGGCCTCGCGAAGATGGGGCGTCCGAGGCAGGTAGTCATTGCCCACCGCCCAGAATTTTTCATGGTTCACGATCACGCAATCGTCCAGCGGAAGTCCCATGACCATGATGCCGGTCGACCCGTTGCCGCTGATCATGGCGTCTTCCCAACGGAGCGGCGGCTGGCGGCTGATCACCCGGGTCGGGATCGTCGTTGTGTTTTCATTTCTCAGGAAGCCGCGGGCGGTTCCCGCGGGGGAAACCGCATTCGAGAGGAGTGCGGCTCCGGCCGTCAGCTTGATGAATTCTCGTCGGTCCATCTGCGTCAACCTCCCTTTCGGCAGGAAGGCCTGCCTTGTTCCCCATCAGACAACCGTTCACGCCCCAGCCCCGCAAACCTCGAATGTCACTATCGAATACAAGAGAAAAAATGTCAAGATAGCTGAGGAAAAAAAAGTTCTTGGGCAAAGGCGCCCCTCTTTCGAGCGGAATATTGCTCGAAAAATTGTCAGGGCCATTAATAAGTTGTCGGACGAAATGAAAATACCTGGATGTCGTCTTGGCGATCGGAAAATAAGCCCCGCGGTTTGCCGCGCGGAGCACACCGCTGGGGGAAGGAATCCCCGGGACATTTGACAGTTGCCGGCTTTCGATGATAATTTCTTTAGGACTTTAACAAACAAAGGAGAGCGATAAGCATGCCACGGACATCTCGGCGTCGGTTTCTTAAGACAATGGGTGCGGGGACCTTGTCTCTAGCCATTCCCGCAAGACTTCCGGCCTCTTCTTCCGCGGCTGACCGGCCCATCCGGCGCATGCCCAACGTCATCCTCATCATCACCGATGATCAGGGATACGGGGATTTCTCCTGCCATGGGAATCCCGAGCTTCGGACTCCCCACCTGGACCACCTCCACGGGCAGTCTGTGAGAATAACCGATTTTCATGTGGATCCCACCTGTTCCCCGACGAGGGCATCTCTCCTGACGGGGCGGTACTCCAGTCGGACAGGCGTTTGGCACACCATCATGGGCCGCTCCCAGATCAGGCAGGATGAAGTCACCATGGCCGATGTGTTTTCCCGGAACGGCTACCGGACCGGCATCTTCGGCAAGTGGCACCTGGGCGACAATTATCCTTTCCGCGCCCAGGAACACGGTTTCCAGGAATCCGTAGTCATCGGCGGCGGGGCTATCGGCAACGCGCCGGACTACTGGAACAACGACTATTTCGACGACACCTACTTCCATAACGGCGTGTGGCAGAAGTACGATGGCTACTGCACCGACGTGTTTTTCGACCAGGCCATGCGCTTCATCTCCGCTGACAAGGACCGCCCCTTTTTCGTTTACCTGCCGACGAATACGCCTCACTGGCCCCATCATGTCGCGGACAAATACAGCCGGCCCTACCTCGACCGGGGAATCCCGGAAAGGCGGGCGACATTCTACGGCATGATCGCCAACATCGATGACAACGTCGGCCGCTTGACGAAATTTCTCCAGGACGAGAACTTGGAAGCAAACACCATCTTTGTTTATATGACCGACAACGGGACGTCCTTCGGCGCGGCCTATGATAAGGAAGGCAAGCTGTCCGAGGGTTTCAACGGCATGATGAGGGGACAGAAAGGGTCCATCTATGACGGCGGCCATCATGTGCCCTGTTTCCTCCGCTGGCCGGCCGGCGGTCTCGGCGGAGGCCGGAATGTGCCCGAGCTTTCGGCCCACATTGATATGCTCCCCACGCTTATTGATCTCTGCGGATTGAAGGGCCCGGAAAATGTCCGCATGGACGGGGCGAGCCTCCGTCCGCTCCTTGAAAAACGGGCGGCCGACTGGAAGGAGCGGATCCTGTTCGTCCACAACCAGCGCGTGGACTTTCCCATCAAGGGGAAGGACTGGGCGGCCATGACCTCCAGGTGGCGCCTGGTCAACGGCCGTGAACTCTACGACATGAGCCTCGATCCCGGTCAGAAGACCGATGTGGCGGCCGCCCATGCCGGCGTCGTGCGGGAGCTTCAGGAAGCTTATGCCCGCTGGTGGGATGACATCTCCAGCCGTTTCGACGAGTTCACTCACATCATTGTCGGTTCGGACAAGGAGAATCCGCTCAAGCTGACCAGCCACGATATCCACGGCCAGGTGGGATGGGATCATTCCCATGTGAAAAGAAACTCCCGCTGCGATGGCTTTTGGGCCATCGAGATTGAGCGAGACGGCGAGTATCTGATTTCCCTCCAGCGCTTTCCCCAGGAGGCCGGCATCCCCCTGTCCGAAGCCCCGGAAGGTGCCGAGCCGATGCGCGTCACCCACGGACGGTTGAAGGTGGCTGAACACGACCTAAGCCGGAGGATTCAACCAGGGGACATGTCCGTCGATTTCAGGGTGAACCTCCGCAGGGGCCAGACGCGCCTTCAGGGCTGGCTGGTCGACGGGATCGAGAACGGCCAGACAAACGCCGCTTTTTATGTTTATATCAAACGGCTGTGATGATCGGCAAAGATGTGCCGCGGCCTTCCCCGGTCGCCGCTTGACAATATGGAATAAGGAGGCTTGATCGATGATCGGGAATAAACTCTACCGAATCATTCTTCTGTCTCTGGTCTTCCTTCCCCTGGGCTTGGGCGCTGCAGGGGAGGAAGGGCCGAAAATCATCCGCATGGAATCCCGCCTGTTCCCCGAACCGCTGGTCTGGGATTCCAACTACACGGCCCTCCTGGCCGCTTCTGACGGCCGGGTGTACGTGGGACTCAATCAGCATGGGGCCGGGGGATCGGTTGCGGTCTACGATCCCAAAACAGACACCATGAGGCTCCTGGGGGATATGGAAAAAGTCGCCGGAGAACCGAACCGCTGGTGCGAACCTCAGTCCAAAGTCCATACCCAGATCTGCGAAGGGCCGGACGGCAAGATCTATTTCGGGACCCATCTTTCCGCCTTTTTCGGTTTCGCCACCTTCGCCAGGCCTGAGGGATTTCCCGGGGGTCACTGGATGGTCTATGATCCCAAAACCGATGAGGTGAAGGACCTGGGGCTGGCCCTCCCGGGCAACGGCCTCCTGACCATGACCATGGATCCCCGGAGGGAAAGGCTCTACGCCCTGACTTATCCTCAGGCGCACTTCATCTACTACGACATCAAAACCGGAAAAACCACGGACCTGGGACAGGTCCAGAACTGGGATGCCATCAGCCGCACCCTGGCCGTAGACGACCTGGGACGGGTCTATGGGTGCTGGGGACAGGGGCGGATCTGGCGATACAACCCCCTCACCGACAAGATCGCCAACCTGACGATTAAGCTTCCCCAACGGGATGCGGGGATTCCCGTCCACCGGGCCTACTGGGAGACGGAAAAAACGTTCACGGCCGTCGCCCATTCCCCCGACCATAAAAAAATCTATTTTCTGGAAACGGGCAGCTCCTACCTAGTGGAGTATAACCCGCATCGGGGAAGCGAGGGCGAGATGAAGCTGCTCAGCCAGATCTGCGCGGATCGCTATGGCGGGAAGCGGGACGTTCCCTACGCCATGATCTCCATGTGCCGGGGGCCGGACAATGTCATCTACTATGCCAACAACTCCGGATTGGCCGACGAGGAGGGCAGTCCTTACTGGGGCGGAGGAATGTCCGCGGCCTTTGTGTCCTACAACCTCGACACGGGAGAGCGCCGGGACCTCGGCCTGATCCGGGTGGAAAACGGGCAGGTGGCCGTCCATCCCAACGCGGCCAGCGCCGGCCCGGATGGAACGATCTACATCGTGGCTCACGTTCTCGAAACCGATAAGTCCGGCCGCAAAGTCCCCGGGATGCCGGCCGACCTGGTTCTGGAACAGGAGCCGGAGCACAAGAAGGGATTTCATGAAGGCTTGAGCTTCACGCTCAGGCTGTTGATCTACCGGCCCGGCAAACAGGGGCAGTGAGGAGGGGCGACCGTGGATAAAAAAAGAGAAGGAATTATCAGCCTGGCGGTTTTTCTCGTGGTTTCGAGTGCCCTTCTTCTTTCTCAGCAGACCCAGGTGGTCACGGCCAATGCCCTGCGGCTGGATCTCAGGCCGCTGGGCCACCCGCCGCTGGATGTGATCCCGCCCGGGGAAAGTGCCGTCACCGCCCTGGCCATCGGGGCGGACGGATGCCTCTATGGAGGCACCGCGGGAGAGAGGGCTCACCTTTTCGTCTTGGACCCCAAGTGGGGACAGGTGTTTCCTCTCGGCCATCTGCCCGGAGAGAAATGCATTTTTCACAGCCTGGCGGCCGGACCCGATGGATCTCTCTACATCGGAACGTCCCTCGTTAACGAGGGACGGATCGATGCGCGGGGGAGGGACGTGCTGGCGGCGTACAAGTCATACAAGGGCGGGCACGTCTACAGGTTCGATCCGGAAAAAGAACTGAACAGCCGCGTTCGTATGCAGCGGCCTGATCCCAACCGGCCCTTGCCCTTTGCCAGCGATCTGGGAGTGCCCGTCCCCGGTGAGGGAATCGTCAGCCTGCTGATGGGGAAAGGCGATCTCTTCGGGGTCACCTTTCCAAACGGGCACTTCTTTGTTTTCAACATCAAGTCCGGAAAGGCGCGGGACCTGGGCCCAATCTGCGGAGGGCCCCTTTTTGAGGAGCCTTTCAAGAGCGTCCCCCGGGCCCTGGTCATAGATGCCAGGGGACGGGTCTGGGGAGCCGGAGACTTCGGGGCCATGTTTTATTATGATCCGGCTAAGGGAATTATCGTTCCTCTCCCCCGGCTTCGCCTGCCGGCCGAACTGGGAAGGGAGTATAAAACAATCCTGGATGTGGCCGTCTTGGGACCGGACGGCCAGATTTACGGCGGAACCTCGGATGGTTTTCTCTTCCGCTTCGACCCTGAAAATATGACCATCATTAACCTCGGCAAGCCCCAGTGGCAGTACCGCATACGCGGCCTGGCCTTCAGCCAATCCGGCCAGCTGTACGGAGTGGGCGGGGAGCGTGGCGGCGTGGCCCGGATGTTCGTTCTCAGGAAGAACGGCGGAGGCTACGAGGACCTAGGGCTTCTGGACGTCAACCGCATGCCATACTACGCCTGGCTGGCCTACGAAGCCGAAAGCATGGTGGCCGGGCCCGACGGGACGATCTTCATCGGGGAATCCGGGCGCATCTCCCATCTGTATTTGTTGTTTCCCTGGGAAAGATGAAGGAATAATAAAAATTTTCCCGGACCGGCGGTCTCGCGAGTTCGCGCTACTCAGGAGGAAACGATATGAAAAAAATGTCTTTCTTCGCCCTCGCCTTTCTGGCCGGCGGGCTGCTCGCTTTCGGCCAGAAGATCTATTGGGGCGATACCGTCCCCTCGAACTGGAACGGAAGCTGGCCGTCCGAGATGCGGACCGTCCCCGAGAAGACGGATTACTTCCGGACGACTTCGGCCTATGAGCTCCTCGAGTTCATCGATCGGCTCAAGTGGAAGAGCGATAAGATCCATGTCCTCAACATGTACACGAGCCCGCTGGGCCGAGTATGCCCGGTCCTTGTCCTGGCCGACCCGCGCGTCACCTCGCCCGACCAAGCCTCGAAATCTGGGAAAATCGTGGTCTACCTCGAGGGAAATATCCATCCCTACGAAGCCGAAGCGAAGGAGGCGCTCCTGATGCTGACGCGCGAGATTCTTCTCGGCCGGATGACTCACCTCCTCGAGCGTCTGATCGTCATCGTTTGCCCGAGCTTCAACATGGACGGGAACGACACCTGGAGCCTCAATGACGGCACGCCCCATATCTTGAGCGGCGGGACGAACGCCATGGGATTCAATCTCAACCGCGACGCGGTCAAGTTGGAAACGCTTGAGGTCAATGCGCTCTATCGGACCGTTTTCAACCGCTGGGACCCGATTTTGATTTACGACGGCCACGCCATGGAGCGCGTCCAGCACGGTTATGCCATTGCCTATGCCACGTGCTCCGTTCCGGCGGCCCACCCCGGCCCCCGCACCTATGTCTGGGACAAGCTTTTCCCGGAGGTCCGCCAAGAAACGCGGAAAAACTTCGGGCTGGAGACCTTTACTCATTGCGGGATCGACGACCGCTGGCCGCCGACGCTCTGGAGCCACAACGCGGCCATCTGGACGAACGAGGCGAAGTTCGTCGCCGGCGCCTACGGTCTTCGGAACCGGATGTCCATCCTGGCCGAGACGCCGATCCACTTGTCGTTCCGGCGCAAGATCTACGCCCAATATGCACTTATCGCCGGGATCCTTGAATACGCCCATCGGCACGGCCGGGAAATGCAGGAGATATGCCGGAACGCGGACCGGGAGGTCGTGGACGCCGTGTTGGCCAAAGCCGAGCGAGGGGAGCTCAAGAATTTCACGGCCGGCCGCTATGAGTCCCGAGGCCGGATCGACATCTTGGCGTACCGGGAAAAGAACGAACCCGGCTACATCCCGGGAACGAGCGTCCGCGCCAGGATCCCGGCCTCCCTGCTCGGACCGCCCGTCCTCGTCCGGGACGTCGAGGATATGACTAAGACGGTCGGAACGGCCGAGGCCACGGTGCCTCGCGGCTATCTAATTCCGGCCGACCTGGACTTCATCGCCGAAAAGCTTCGGACCCACAACGTCAAGGTCGACGTGCTGGCCGAACCGGTTAAAGCCTCGGGCGAAGAGTTCGTCGTCGACAGGCTGGTCAAGACGAGGCGGGGAGGGTTCAACATGACCTCGCTCGAAGGCGGCTTTGCCCGGTCGCAGGTCAAGGAATTCCCGGCCGGAACGCTCCGCGTCGATATGGCCCAACCGCTGGCGAACCTAGCGTTTTATTGCCTGGAGCCGCAGGCGGCCGACGGTTTCGTGGGATGGAGCCTTCTGGACGGATATTTGAAATCCGCGGGTGCCGATAAGCGGAGCGTGGTCTATCCGATATTCAAGTATTTCAAGATCATCGAATAAGGGGCTGCAAGGGCGGGGGCTGGGGCGGCGGCCGAGAAGAGGCCGTCCCGGTCAGTTTTCCTCCCCTGTTCCCGAAACCGAAGAACGATCGAATCCGTCGTCATAATATTCCCGGGGGGACTTCTCGAATTTTGCCACTTGACACTCCCGGTCAAAAGGAAATATAAATCGGCTGGCCGGAATCCTTACATCCCGAAGGACCGCCGGACCGGAACCGCCCGGCTTGGACCGGGCAGGGGATGGTCGATGCCCCGGGCCATCCGAATCGGGGCGGGAGATGTATCGCATGAAACGAAAAGTCCTTGCCGTAATCGTGGGCGCGGTTTTGGCGTTGCTGGGGACGGTTTCCTTCGCCCAGAAGATCGACGTCTACAGCCGTCCCCTGCGGACCGAGCCGAGCCGAGACTACCAGGCCCTGCATTACCGGATTGCCCTCGATCTCGACGTCGCGAAAAAAGCCTTTACGGGAGAGAACACGGTCACGATGACCCCCTTCCGCGAGGGATTGACGTCGATCGCCCTCGACGCCGAGACCTTCGCTGTCACCGCGGTCCGCCTGGCCGACGGGACGCCGCTGGCCTTTCGGCAAGCGGAGGGTCGCCTGAACATTGAGTTCCCCCGGCCTTGCGGCATCGGAGACAAGGTCATCTTCACGGTTTTCTATCACGCCGAGGGCCTGGCGGACACGCAGGGACGGAAGAAGGGCCTCAATTTCGTGGACGCGGCGCCGGCGAACCCCGCGCTCATCGTGGCCCGCTCGTTCCCGGACGGCGCCCGGCACTGGTTCCCCTGCTACGATCATCCGAACGGAAAGGTGAC